>Ga0182030_10000406_pt1 | contig 78563 bp, 68 predicted proteins | sample 812S3MmetaG_FD_121299 | JGI IMG/M metagenome (GOLD analysis project Ga0182030, IMG submission 121299) | Permafrost microbial communities from Stordalen Mire, Sweden - 812S3M metaG (Illumina Assembly) | ecosystem: Environmental > Terrestrial > Soil > Wetlands > Permafrost | place: Sweden... | reverse complement strand
CGACCAAATCACCGTGTAGTCAGAACCAGAACACCCTGAATCCACGCATGTATCTGTCACACATGGAATTTATCGCGCGACGTGGGAGGGAACTTCAGGCTAGGCCGGGGCGCGTAGCTGCGGCCGGATAGACCGGTCTTTGCGCCTCAACGATTCAAGCAGCGCCCGAAGCGTTGCGCGACGCGGTGGGCATACCAGTCGGTGGTGAGCTCACTCGTGATCTTCGGCCCTTCAAGCTTGATCCGAGGAATCGCGGCTCTCCCCAAGGGCCGGCCTTCGCGCCGATCGGCGAGCTCGAAAACGGACGTATACACGACCGAGCGCTCGAAATCCCTGCTGCGGCCTTGCTCGAGCGCCGCATGGATCGCCTCGTCGCTCAAATTCAACCGCTTGCCGAGGGCGCGTACCGCGAGCTCGGTGCTGCCCGGCTTGGCTTCGCCGTCATGCGGTAACAGGGCACCGTCAGCGATCAGAGGCTTGCCGGAGGCGCTCTCTACGGCCAGCTGGAAGGCGGCATTCCGGCTCGAGTATTGGCCGGCGTTGAAATCCGCGAAGCGGAACAGGTACCGGTCGTCGTACGGCGCGGCGTAGGTCAGGAGGTGGGCGGTTCCGAAATAGAGGCTGCCGCGGCGCGTGAAGAGCTCGTCCCCGATGCTCTCCTTGACCGGGTAGGGATAGGAGGTTGACTGCGCGAATCGCTCGGCGAAGGCCACGTTCACCTGCATCGGCCCACGCGTGCGTATCGGATTCCAGCTGGCGAAAAGCGTACGACCGAGGGGTACGGTGCCCGTAAAGTCCTCGAAGATGTCGGAGAGCTCCTTTTCCGTCCGCGCATGATCGATGCGATCGCGGTAGCTGCGCCCGTTCGGAGAGTCGAGCTCGAGCACGCCGTGCACGATACCCGCCGAAACGCCGGCGCGCGCGGCGCGCTTGTCGATTTCGCGCCAGGCAATCCGGCCCAGATTCGGAATTACCGGATCGACGTGAAATCCCGATTCCTGTTCGGTGACGGCAATCACCGCGCAGACGTTCTCGCGGCTCTGATTGATCTTGAGCGCGACGAAGGCGGCACGGATATCCTCGATCCATCCGGATCGGTCCGCGATGCCCTGCGGCAGCGCGCGATCGATCACGCCACGGTCTTCGACGGGATTCGCCGCCGGCGCATTTTCCGGCCGCTCGCCGGCGCAGCTCGCAAGCAGCGCGCAAAGCATGGCCGCTGCCGCTAACAGATGAGTCCGCATGGAGTTGATCAAAGCGGATAAATCGCTCGGATACAAGAGCCGTCGTCGGACGCGGCTTACAAAGGAACGATTAAAACGACGATATACGGGTCGCGCGACGCCAAGGCATGCTCGCCGGCATCGAATCATCAACCTTGCATCGAATCAATAATCAGGAGAATTCATCATGGGGCGTGGCATTTTACTCTGGCTTCTCGGCGTTCCCCTTCCGGTAATCTTGTTACTCGCCATGTGCTCTCATCGTTAGGGGATCCGCGATGAACCAGGTACTCGGATCGCGCATCGAGGCGGGTTACGTTGCGGGCGCAGCAGTCGCGCAAGGGACTCTAGCGGAAGCTGCCGCAAGCGGCACTGCAGGCCGCTCGGCCGCATCGTGGGCAGCGATCTTGGCCGGTGCCGCAGTGACGGTCTCGGCCTCGCTGATTCTGGTCGTACTCGGATCAGGGCTCGAATTTGCGGCGGCATCGCCATGGCCCGGGCGCGGTGCGTCCGCGACCGGCTTGACCGTCACGGCCGCAATCTGGCTCATCGCCACGCAGTGGATCTCGGCGGCGCTCGGCGGCTACATCGCTGGGCGGCTGCGCACCAAGTGGACCGGCACCCACACCCACGAGGTGTTCTTTCGCGATACGGCGCACGGTCTCATTACCTGGTCGGTGGCCACCTTGTTCATCGCGTGGGTGATCGCGGGCTCGGCGTCGTCGCTTCTTGGCGGCGGTGTGCACGCTGCGGAAGGAGTCGCCACGGCCGCCGCCGCGGGCTCGGCGGCCGGCGCTACCCAGGGGACCGCCTCTTCAGCCGCTCCTTATGACGTCGATCGGCTGCTGCGCCAGAGCAGGGCTTCGGCCGGCAACGCAGGCACGCCCGCGCCTGGAGCGGTCTCCTCCCGCAGCGCCGATAACGCGAGCGATGCTCGCATGCAGACATTACATATTGCGGCTCACGCCATGGCTGCAGGAAATCTGTCGGATACGGATCGGAACTACCTGGTCGATCTCGTGGCCGCGCAAACCGGCGCGTCCACCGCGGAGGCGCAGCATCGCGTCGATGAGTTCACCGCCGCGATGCAGGATGCAGAGGCCAAGGCGAGAGCGGACGCCGACGCGGCTCGCAAGGCGGCGGCACAAGCTTCGATCTATACGGCTCTTTCCCTGCTAATCGGAGCTTTCATCGCGAGTGTCTCGGCGGCGCTCGGCGGCAGACTGCGCGACCAGCACGTCTGAGCGGGCATCTCGCTGAGCGGACACTACCGCTGCGATTCAAGCGCTCAAGAGCCGCTCTTATGATCCGCCTGCCATTTCTGCACCGCCGCCATGGTGTTTCCCACATGCTTGTCGGGGTTCATGGCGGTGTATGCGTAGATGATCACCCCGGTCGGCGCGATCACGTATGAGGTGCGATTGGCGTATTCCGGCTTGGCGGCGAGCACCGCATCGTAAGCCTTGGTTATGCTCTGGTCGGCGTCGGACGCCACGGCGAATTTATTGCGGCATTCGCTCACCGAGAATTTGTTGAGGGTGTCGATGGGGTCGTGCGAGACGCCGATCACGGTCGCACCCAACGCCTTGAACTTGTCCGTGGCTTCGGCAAACTCGTGCGCCTCGACCGTGCATCCGGGCGTGAATGCCGCCGGGTAGAAGTAGAGCACCACCGGCCCCTGCTTCAAGGCCGTGGCGAGCGAGAACGTGAAGGGCTTGCCCGCGAGCGTGGCCTGGGTGGTGAAATCGGGTGCCTTGGCGCCTTCCGGCAGCGCCGCGTACAAGGGTGCGGCCAACGCGCAGGTGCCAAGGGCGAGCGTCATCAAGCGATTCATGTGGGTCCCTCCTGAGTTCAAGTATCATCCTAGCACCTCGCTAGAGTTCGCGGCACTGACGCATGAAATCCGCCCCCTCGACTCAAAAGAAAACGCGCCCGCCGGGGGCGCACGAATCCTCGATCTTGAGTACCCGCGCCTTGCCGCCGCTCATGACGATCGCGGCGGCGCTGCGCAAAACCACGGAGTTTCTGGCGTCCGAGCTCGTCGCTCCCACCGCTGATCCGCCGCTGTGGACGGATTTCGAGTGGCGCATCGGAAGAGCTGCCGCCTCGCTGCACGGAATATCCTCGCTCCTGTGGGCCGGATTGGCATGGGAGGGTCCCGAGAGCTGGCGTCAATACCTCGGCGAACAGCGCGACCACACCCTCGGGCGACACCTGCAAATCGTGCGCCTGCTGGACGCCATCGATTCAGAGGCGCGCGCAAGAGGAATAGCCCTCGTGGCGCTGAAAGGGGCGGCGCTCTACGCGCGCGGCATCTATGCCGCCGGCGAGCGCCCGATGGGCGATATCGACCTGTTGGTTTGCCCGAACGCCGTAGAAGCCACGGCGCAATTGTTGGGAGGCTGCGGCTACACCATCGACTTCAGTCATCGCCGTCACCAAGTGTTTCGGCCGGCCAACGGCACGCTGCCGCCCGCGGGCAGACTGGGCGAGCACATCGACAATCCGATCAAAGTCGAGGTGCATACCAGGATTGCCGAGTCGCTCCCGATTCTCGGAACAGACATCACCCCGTTGATCTTTCCGGGATCCGCACACGAAGGCCTCAACGAATATCCCTCGACCGCCTCGCTGATGATGCACCTGTTGCTGCACGCGGCCGGAAACATGCGGGCTCGCGCTTTGCGCCTCATACAGCTTCACGATATTGCACTGCTGGCGGCGCGCTTCGGCCCGGACGATTGGGAGGAGCTGCTCACGGCCCGCCCCGCCGATCGAGGGCCTTGGTGGGCGTTTGCGCCGATGATGCTGGCGGCGCGCTACTATCCGGGCGTCATTCCGGAGAGCGTGCTCGCCCGACTCCGCGCACACTGTCCGACGCTCTTGAGAACACACACGCATCGTCGGGGACTGGTCGGTGTTTCCTGGTCGAATATCCTCATCGAACCGTTCCCTGGCCTGGAGTGGTCTCGTACCCCCGGCGAAGCGTTGCGATTCATGAGGAGCAGGATCCGGCCGAGCCGTGACGCCTTGAAAGAGCTGAACGAAGGAGCGGCAGGGATCCCGGACGTTTCCGCGGTCCCCTGGTATGGGATGTCGCACGGCGAGCGTATCTTGCGATGGATCTTCACACGGCCGCCCCGCGTACAGACTCTGCTCGTCGTCCGCGCGGCGTTGTCACAAGCTCGTTGAGGGTCTCCAGCCTGGCGCTACTGCAGCACCTCACGTAGTGTGCGGCACACGCGCAGGACGTCCTCATCCTGCATGGCGGGGAACAACGGCAGCGTGACGGTCTCGCGGCCGACGCGCGCCGCCACCGGTGTATCCTCGGGGCGGTATCCTCGCTGCCGGTAAAACTTGAGTCCGGGGATGCACGGATAGTGCACGCCGACTCCGATGCCGCGGTCCGCCATGACCCGCTGAAACTCCGGTCGAGTCGTCCCCAGCGCCCTGAAGTCGATGAGCAGCTGGAACATGTGCCAGCTATGACCCGCATCGCCGCGCGCCGGCAGCACCACGGCAGAGTACCCCTCGAGTTCCTCGAAGTAGCGGTCGGCGAGCTCGCGGCGGCGTGCGTTGAATCCGTCGAGGCGCCGCAATTGGTCGATGCCGATCTGCGCCGCGACATCGGTCAGGTTGCTTTTCGCGCCGGGGAACAGCACATCGATTTCGCCCTCGGCGTTGCGCTTGATGCCGTGAAAGCGATGCTGCTCGAACAGGGCCGCCGCCCCGGCATCCGCGGTCGCGATCGCTCCGCCCTCTATGCTGGTCATGTTCTTGTTGGGATGGAAGCTGAACACGACCAGATCGCCGAAGCTGCCGATCAGCCGGCCGTGGTGGCGCGAGCCGATGGCGTGGGCCGCGTCTTCCACCACCCGCAGCCCACGCTTCGACGCGATGTCGTTTACCGCATCGATATCCACCGGAAGTCCGGAAAAATGCACCGGCATGATGGCGCGAGTCCTGGGTGTGATCGCGGGCTCGATGAGCTCCACATCGATGTTGCGCGAACGCAGCTCGATATCGACGAATACGGGCTTCGCCCCTACCCGCTCCACGACATTCGCGCTCGCCGCAAAGCTCATCGCCGGAACGAGAACCTCATCGCCCTCCCCCACTCCGGCGACTTCGAGCGCCATCTCGAGCCCGGCCGTCGCCGAGGTCATGACGCGCACGTGCCGGTTCGAACCCAGATACGAGGCGAGCGCCGCTTCGAAGGCTTGAACCTTCGGACCGCTCGCTAGCTGTCCGGAGCGGAACACGTCGGCCACCGCCGCGATGCTCGCTTCATCGATGGAGGGGCGGGTAAAAGGCAGGAAGGGTTTCATCAGGTCTCCGTTTGCGGCTCAACGCCGCGCCACCAGCACTCGGTTCGCATCGCGGGCAAGCTCCCGCATCGGCACGCCTTGGGCTTCGAGCTTGGCGAACGTTTTCTTTTCCATCACCGCGTAGGCGTTCGGCGCCTCGTTCCAGCGCGCCACGAATTCCGCGACGCTCGGCAACTCGGCTCGTGGATCGTAGCGCAAGCCGTAATCAAGCTCGCCCCGATAGGCGACCAGCTCGACCACGCGGTGCCAATAGAAGGGCAGCGTCTGATCGTACGTCTCCACGCTGTAGACCGGCGTGCCGGCCGGCACGACCGGGAGGGCCCGGGCCAGCGTCACTCCGGAATATACCGGCGCAACCGCCGCCGCCGCGCGCATCATGAGCAACCCCGACAAGCACCAACCGGCCCCCAGGAATACGGCCGAACGGGTGACACCGCGCCGCCGCTGTGCGATTACGTAAAGCGCGGAAGCGGCGAGCAACAACGCGACCTGCACGAGCGGCCGCGACAGCGACATGAAATACGCACTTCGGTCGGACGGCGCGACGTATCGTGGTGCGAACAGGCAGCAGAGCGCGAGAGCGATGGCGCAGCCGAGGGTCAAGAATGCGGTGCGCATGAGATCGCGTTCGAAGATATCCGCAGGCAGATCCGCCATGAGCAGCGCCAGCGCCGGAAACGCCGGCAGGATGTAGGGAATGAGCTTGGAGTTCGACGCGGAGAAGAAGACGCACACGAACAGCACCCAGATGCGCAGAAACAGTTTGACGTCGAATGCCGGCGTGGCCCTCGGCCGGCGCCACCCCTGAACGAGGACCCGCAGCGCCGCGAAGGTCCAGGGCATGCTGCCGAGCAAGAACACCAGGCCGAAGAACCACCAGGCCTCTTCGCGATCCGCGCTCGGAGTGAGGTAGCGCGCGAGGTGCTCGTGCACGAAGAAGAACTCGAGAAAATCGGGGAGGCGCCGCGCCGCGAGCCAGTACCAGGGAACCGCGATCGCCAGAAAGACCGGCACACCGACCGTCAGATGGAGGCGCCGCCAGGGGGCCCAATCGCGCGCATAACCGCTGTACAAGACGAGGACGGCGGCCGGCAGGACCGCGGCAACCAGCCCCTTGGTAAGCACTCCGAGCGCCGTGGCGGTCCACACCAGAAGCATCCAGCCCCGCTCGCCGCTCCGGCTCGGCGGCGGCGCCCCGGTCGCACCCGTCGCATTTGCCGCATTTGTCGCAAACTCGCCGATGGCCTGCGCCCGAACGAATCCCACGAGCGCCAGCGTCATGTACCAGGTCAGGCTCATGTCCAACGTCAGGAGTTGGCCCATGATGAGAAAGAGCAGCATGCTTGCGAGCAGAGCGCCCGCGCGCCAACCGGCCGCCGCGCCCCAGAGCCTGGTCGCGGTCAGGCTGACCACGAGCACCGTGAAGAGCGCAGAGAGCGCGGTATAAAGACGCGCACCGAATTCACCGGGTCCGAAAACGCGCAGGCTCAAAGCGGTCGCCCAGTATTGCAGCGGCGGCTTCTCCACGTACGCGAGACCGTTCAAATGCGGGATGACCCAGTCGCCGCTCTCCAACATCTCGCGCGGAATCTCCGCATAGCGACCCTCGTCCGTATTGAACAGCGGCCGCAGCGACAGCGTTGCGAGCGACAGCATGGCGACGAACGCCGCAAGAACCAGGTAAGTCGCACGCTCTCGCCGAGGAAGGGAGGTTGCCTGCAGCACGTCGGTCGTTGCTTGCGGGTTACGCCAGCGCTTGCATGGCGAGCATGCCCGAGCGCCCGGGAATCTCCCCCTGGATCACGGCGCGCTCGGGCACCGGCCGCTGCACGACGAGCGTGTGGATGTGAGCCATATCGGTCACGGCAACGCCCGCCTCGAGCCATTTCTCGAGCAGGGCTTCGAACGCACCCTTGAGCCGCATGCCCTCGAGCTCCGCGTGCAGAGTGAACACCTGCGGATCCCCCTGGGGCGCGGCTGCCGAGAGACGGAACACCGCGTCCGCGATGTTCGATTCGTCGACACCGTCGCGGCCGAGGAGCTCATCGAACGTGGGGAGCGTCGTCGGAATCTGAACACAGGGACTCGGGCCCTGCGCCAGCAGCGGGAGGAACGCGCCGCCCCCGCGGGTGTCGCTCGCGTAGCGCAAGCCATATTCGCGCTCGAGCTCCAGAGCCTGCGCGTTCATCTGCCAACCCGCGGCCGCATGCGAGTGGGGCAAGAACCCGAACACTCGCTCGAAGGCCCGCAGCCCTTGCTCGAATTCCACGCGGGTCCAGGCGGCATCGGCGCTGGCCACGTGATCCTGCCAGCGCACGTGGTCATAGGTATGCAGACCGACTTCGAAGCCGTCATCGTAGACGCTGCACATTTCGGCGCCCGCCTCCCGGCCGATGTCCGGACCGGGCAGCAGCACGCCGTACATCAGGGTCTTCAAGCCATAGTGCTTGAGGACCGAGGTGCGCGCCACCTTCTGGGCAAAGCCCTTGCGGAACACACGTCGCAGTGCGCGTCCGGTGTGATCGGGCCCGACGGAGAAATAGAAAGTGGCGTCGATCCGGTGCTTGCGGAGGAGCGCAACGAGCCGAGGCACGCCCTCGCGCGTTCCGCGCAGCGTGTCGACGTCGACCTTGAGCCCGATGTGAGCGCCCTCAAGCATTGCTCGACAGCAGCGCCGAGGCGGCAGGCAGGCTGTTGGCGTACGAGTCGAAGATCGCCATCAGCGCCTCGTGCATATCGGTCCGAGGCGTCCAGCCGAGTTCGGCCGTGGTGTTCTTGATCGAGGGAAGACGGGCCGGAATGTCGGCATATCCCTTGCCGTAATAATCGAGCGCCGAGATGTCCAACAAGCGGGTGTTGCGCGCCGTGGGCGCATATTCGGGCCGCACGAGCGCGATCTCCATCATCATCTGCGCCAGCTCGCGGATCGAGTAGAGATTGCGCGGGTTGCCGATATTGTAGATCTTGCCGTCGGCGATTCCGCCTGGATTGTCGATGATGCGAGTGAGGCACTCAACCGCGTCGTCGATGTAGGTGAAGGCGCGGGTCTGGTTGCCGCCGTCGACCAGTTTGATCGGCTCGCCGCGCACGATGTGGCCCAAGAATTGCGTCAACACGCGCGAGCTCCCTTCCTTCGGATCATCCATGCTGTCGAGGCCCGAGCCGATCCAGTTGAACGGACGGAACAGCGTGAACTGCAAACCCTGCTGGCCGTAGGCCCAGATAATCCGGTCGAGCAGCTGCTTGACGCAGGAATAGATCCAGCGCTGCTTGTGGATGGGTCCGAGCACGAGATCGGAGGTCTCCGGATCGAATTCCGGATCGCGGCAAGCCCCGTACACCTCCGAGGTCGAAGGAAACACCACCCGTTTCTTGTACTTCACGCAGTGGCGAATGATGGGCAGATTCGCTTCGAAATCCAATTCGAAGACCCGCAGCGGCTCGCGCACATAGGTGGCGGGTGTTGCGATCGCCACGAGCGGCAAGATCACGTCGCATTTTCGCACGTGGTACTCCACCCACTCCTTGTTGATGGTGATGTCGCCCTCGACGAAGTGGAAGCGTTCGTGCCCGAGCATCGTCGCGACCCGCTCCGACTGCAGATCCATGCCGTAGATATGCCAGCCGGTCTCGCTCATAATGTATTTGCTCAGGTGATGGCCGATGAAGCCGTTGACCCCGAGGATGAGTACGTTTTTCAAGCAATGCTCCTAAGTCTGCTCGGCGCGATGCGTCAGGTGAGCGCGAGCGGTTGATCCGACAGGGCCTCAGGCGGCGATTCGGCTGCGACCGGCCTGCGCTCGATCGCCAAGCTCAGAATCTCGAGGCGTTTTCCATCGACGCAGTCCGCGTACCACGAGCCGCCCGCTGCGTACAGGCACGGCGCACGCTGCGGGTAGCGAGCCGGTTGCGCGTCGACTCGGGTTTCCAGCACTTCGAGTCTCACGCCTCCCACATCGGTGAAGGCACCCGGGAAGGGCGGCGCCACCGCCCGTACCAGATCATGGACGGCGCGAGCGCCCGCGCGCCAGTCGATGCGACCGTCCTCAGGGACGCGGCGCCCGAAATAGGAGCCCTTGGCGAGGTCGAGAGCACGCGCCGCCGCGCTGCCCGCAACCAATTTCGGCAGCGTGCGCGCGAGCACCTGCTGCGCGGCTTCGGCCACTTTTATCGAGACCAAGAGTGCCGTGTCGTTATCGAGAATCGGCACCGCCTGCTGGTCCACCAACGCGCCGGCATCGGGCTTCTCCAGCATGTAATGCAGGCTTGCGCCGGTTACCGGCTCGCCGTGGATGATCGCCCAGTGCACCGGCGCACGGCCCCGGTACTTCGGCAGGAGAGAGCCATGCATGTTCAGCGCACCGCGCTTCGGCAAAGACAACCATTCGGCGTTCAGCATGTGGCGGTAGTAGAACGAAAAGAGGAAATCGGGCCGCGCGCGGCGTCCCTCGGCAATCCATTCGACGCTGTTGGGATCGTCGGGCGTCTCGACCTTAAGTCCGTGCGCTCGACCGAGCTCGGCGACGCTGTCGAACCAGTGAGCTTCCCCAGGATCGTCTGCGTGGGTGAAGAGCAGCGGTATCTTGATCTCCTGGGCCAAGAGCTCCCGTACGCAGCGGACCCCGACCTCGCTGTAGGCGAATACCACCGCACGGGTCACTGCCGCAGGCTCACGAGGTTGCACTTTCTTCCAAGACGGCCTCGACGAGATAGCGCGGCCGCTCGCGAACTTGCGCGTAGATCCGGCCCACGTATTCGCCCAGGAGTCCGATGCCGAACAGCGCGAGTCCGATGAAGAAGAACACCACGCCGAACAGCGTGAACAGTCCTTCCGCCTCGGGACCGATGATCAGGCGGCGCACGAAAAGATACAGCACCAAGAGCGCCGACAGCCCCGACACCGCCATCCCGACCATGGAATAGAGCTGCAGCGGCACCACCGAGAAGCCCGTGATCAAATCGAAGTTCAACCGAATCAGGCTGTACAGCGAGTACTTCGACTTGCCTGCACTGCGCTCCTCGTGGGCAATCGGCACCTCGATGGGATTCATGGCATAGATCGATGCCAGCGCCGGTATGAAGGTATTGACCTCGCGCGTCTGGTTGAGCGCCTCCACGATGGGGCGCGAATAGCCGCGCATCATGCAGCCCTGGTCGGTGATGCGCACCGGCGTGATCCATTCGCGCATCTTGTTGACTCCCTTGGAGAGCCACTTGCGCCACCAGCTGTCCTGGCGCTTGGTGCGGATGGTGCCGACGTAGTCGTAGCCCTGATCGAGCATGGCTACCAGCTTGCCGACCTCCTCGGGAGGATTCTGCAAGTCGGCATCCATGGTGATCACGTAGTCCCCGCGGGCGTACGACAGTCCCGCCATGACCGCCGAATGCTGGCCGAAATTTGCGTGAAACAGCACGACGCGCGTCTCTTTGGGCCTGCGCTGGAATTGCTGACGCAAGAGCGCCGCGGAGCGGTCCTTGCTGCCGTCGTTCACGAACACGCACTCGTAGGTGATCGCCAGCGCATCGAGAGCGGGGTAAAGCCGATCGAACAGGATCGGCAGCACCTGCTCTTCGTTGTAAACCGGGATGATGATGCTTAAGCGGGGCACGGCGGCTTCGGGTCAGTGATCCGCGGCTATGGCACCGTGCGACATCAGCACATCGAGGAGCTCATGGGTCTTGGTGCGCATGAGATCCAAAGATCCGCGCGCCTCGACGTTCAAGCGGATCAGCGGCTCGGTGTTGGAGGCTCGCAGATTGAAGCGCCAATCGGCGTATTCGTACGACAGTCCGTCGGTCCTGTCGATCTTGAGCGCATCCGGCGCGTAGCGCGACTCGATGTCCGCCAAGGCCGCGCGCGCATCGGGAACGCGATAGTTGAGCTCGCCGCTGACTGGAAACAGGGCGATGCGGTCGCCCACAAGCCTGGAGAGCGGCTGGCCCGACTCGCATAGGATCTGGGCGACGAGCAGCCAGGGAATCATGCCGCTGTCGCAGTAGGCGAAGCGGCGAAAGTAGTGGTGCGCGCTCATCTCCCCGCCGTACACGCCGTCCACTTCGCGCATGCGCTGCTTGATGAACGCGTGGCCGGATTTCGACTGCACCGGCTCGCCGCCCTGCGCCGCGACGATCTCGAGGGTATTCCAGGTAAGGCGCGGGTCATGCACCACCCGGCCGTGCGATTCCCCGCGCAGCAAGACCGAGGCGAGGAGTCCGACGATGTAATAGCCCTCGACGAATGCGCCGCGCTCGTCGAAGAAGAAGCAGCGATCGAAGTCCCCGTCCCACGCCACGCCTAGATTCGCGCCGTGGGCTCGAATCGACTGGACGGTCGGCGCGCGATTCTCCTCGATCATGGGATTGGGTATTCCGTTCGGAAATCGTCCGTCCGGCTGATGGTGCACCTTGATGAACTCGAAAGGCAGATGCGGCTCGAGCTGATCCACGATGAGTCCGGCGCCGCCGTTGCCGGAATTCACGACGATCTTCAGGGGTTTGAGCTTCTGCAGGTCGATGTAGGACAAGAGGTGGGCGATATAGGCCTGCATGACGTCGATACGATGGCGCACGCCTCGCTTGGCGGGTTCCCCGAACCGCGCGCGCTCCGCGAAGCCCTTGATCTCGCGCAGTCCGTTGTCGCCGCTCAGCGGCCGCGACTCTTCGCGGACGAACTTCATGCCGTTGTAGTCGGGCGGGTTGTGGCTGGCGGTGACCATGATGCCGCCGTCGTAGCCGCCGTCGAACGTCGCGAAGTACACGCCCTCCGTGCCGCACACGCCGATGTCGTACACGTCCACTCCGCTGTCGTTCAATCCCCGGCACAGGGCGTCTGTGAGACCCTCGCTCGACAGCCGCACGTCGCGGCCGACCACCACGCGCCGAGGGCGCAGGAACTCCGCATAGCCGCGGCCAACGCGGTACGCGACGTCATCGTTGAGCTCGACGGGAATCCGGCCGCGCAGATCATAGGCTTTGAAGCAAGTGATCTGACTCAAGTCGTGGTCCCTTTGCGGCCGTAGTTGTCCTCGAAGCGCACGATATCGTCCTCCCCGAGATAGGACCCGGACTGCACTTCGACGATGTGCAGCGGCACCTTGCCGGGATTCTCGATGCGATGCTGCGTACCAATCGGAATGTAGGTGGATTCGTTCTCCGACAGGAGAAAAGTCTTCTCGTTGCAGGTGATGCGCGCGGTGCCCTGGACCACGATCCAATGCTCGGCGCGATGGTGGTGCATCTGCAGCGACAGCACCCCACCCGGCTTGACCGAGAGACGCTTCACCTGAAAACGCTCGCCGGCATCCAAACTGTCGTAGCTGCCCCAGGGCCGGAAGACCTCGCGGTGAAGCGAGGACTCGCCGCGCCCGGATCTCTTCAATTTCGCCACGAGTTCCTTCACGTCCTGCACGCGCTCCTTCGGAGCAACCAGCACCGCATCCTTGGTCTCGACGATGATGTGATCGTCCATGCCCACGGCGGTCACGAGCCGGCTGGTCGAGTGCACGTAGCAGTCGTGCGTGTCGTGCACGAGCACGTCGCCCTTGAGCACGTTGCCTTCCTCATCGGCCGGCAATGCATCGAACAGCGAAGCCCAGGAGCCGACGTCGCTCCAGCCCGCATCCAGGGGCAGCACCACCGCCGAGCGGGTCTTCTCCATCACCGCGTAGTCGATCGAGTCGGCGCGGCATCTCTCGAACGCCTCCTTGTCGATGCGCACGAAATCGAGGTCCGTTTTGGCCGCCTCGAAGGCAGCCTTCGTCGCCTCGAGAATCTCAGGCGCGAAACTCGCGAGCTCGGCGAGAAACCGGCTCGCCTTGAACACGAACATGCCGCTGTTCCAGAAGTAGTCGCCGGACGCGACGAACTGACGCGCCACATCCAGAGACGGCTTTTCGATGAACTGAGCCACCGGATAGGCGGGCCCCAAACCCTCGGCGCGGCGAATGTAGCCGTAGCCGGTCTCGGGCGCGTGCGCCACGATCCCGAAGGTCACGAGCTTGCCTTCCGCGGCGAGCCCGGCTGCGATCGCCGCAGCCTCTTGGAAGCGGCGCGCATCCCGCACCACGTGATCGGCGGGCGCCACTACCAGCGTCGCCTCGGGATCGGTCTTGAGGGCCTGCAGCGCGGCGAGCGCCACCGCGGGAGCGGTGTTCCTACCCACGGGCTCGAGCAGAATCCCGCCCGCGGGGATTCCGATGCTGCGCAGCTGCTCCGCCACGGTGAAGCGATGAGCATCGTTGCAGACGACGATGGGGGCGGCCGCTCCCTCGATGCCGGCCAACCGCATGGCGGTCTCCTGCAGCATGGTGTGCCGCCCGGTGAGGGCCAGCAGCTGCTTGGGGAACATTTCGCGGGACAGCGGCCAGAGCCGCGTACCCGCGCCCCCGGACAGGATCACGGGGATCATTTCAATCTCCTACCATGGATGGCTTAGCCTATGCTGACTCTGAGCGCTTGCCGCGGCCGATCGCATAATAGCTGAACCCGGCCCGCACCATATGCGCGGGATCGTATAGATTGCGCCCGTCGAAGATCACCGGCTGCTTGAGCGCAGCCTTCATCGCGTCGAAATCGGGACTGCGGAACTCGCGCCATTCGGTCACGATCGCCAGCGCGTCCGCCCCGATGAGCGCCTCCGGGCTGGTCGTGCACAAGGTCATCTCCGCGCGCTCCCCGTAGAGACGCGCACATTCGCCCATGGCCACGGGATCAAAGGCACGCACCCGGGCGCCCTCGCGCCACAACGCCTCCATCAGCACCCGGCTCGGCGCTTCCCGCATGTCGTCCGTATTGGGCTTGAACGCGAGCCCCCAGAGCGCAATGGTCCTGTCTCGTAGATCGCCGAAGTGTTGCTTTATCTTATTGAAAAGTATTGTTTTTTGGCGATCGTTGACGGCCTCGACCGCGGTCAGGATGCTCTCCGGATAGCCAAGCTCTAGCGCGGATCGCTTGAGCGCTTTGACGTCCTTGGGAAAGCACGAGCCGCCATAGCCGACACCCGGATAGATGAACGCATTTCCGATGCGAGGATCCGAGCCGATGCCGACGCGCACCGACTCAATGTCCGCGCCGCAGTGCTCGGCGAGATTCGCCAATTCGTTCATGAAGCTGATCTTGGTCGCAAGCATGGCGTTCGCCGCATATTTGGTGAGCTCGGCGGAGCGCACATCCATGACGATCATGCGATCGTGATTGCGGGTGAAGGGCTCATACAGAGCGCGCATGAGCTCCCCGGCGCGGGTGCTCGTGGTACCGACGATCACCCGGTCCGGCTTCATGAAATCGGCAATGGCGGCGCCTTCCTTGAGAAATTCGGGGTTCGAGACCACGTCGAATTCGACCGCGGCACCACGCGCTTCGAGCGATCCGGCCACCGCCGCGCGCACTTTGTCCGCCGTCCCTACCGGCACCGTGGATTTGGTGATCACGACTTTGTAGTCGGTCATGTGCTCACCGATGGTTCGCGCAACCGCGAGCACGGCGCGCAGGTCGGCCGAGCCGTCCTCGTCCGGCGGAGTGCCGACCGCAATCAGTTGAAACTGCCCGTGCTCGACCGCATCCTTGGCTTGGGTGGTGAAGCGCAGCCGCCCGGCGGCAAAGTTGCGTTTGACGACCGCATCGAGGCCCGGCTCATGGATCGGGATCTCCCCCTGGGTCAGCATCGCGACCTTGCGCTCATCCACATCGACGCAGACCACCTGATTGCCGGCATCCGCGAGACAAGCGCCCGTCACGAGGCCGACGTACCCTGAGCCAAAGATACTGACACGCATCCGTAATACTCTGATTTAACAAGGAAAAACAACAGGCAAGCGTAACGGGTTTGGGTGGGCAAGTAAAGTCGCCCCGGCCTCCCCAGCCGCTCGGAGGGCCGCCGCGCGCCCGAGACGGCCTGCGCTAAAGCCTCCAGGGCTCCCGCAGGAGCTTGCGCTCCCAGGCGAGCGAGCTCGCGACGATCGCGTCGAGATCGTCGTAGCGCGGCTGCCAGCCGAGCTCCGCACGAATCCGCTCGGCCCGAGACACGAGGTAAGCCGGGTCTCCGGCTCGGCGCGGTTCCTCTCGGATGGTGAGCGGCTTGCCACCGACCTTCTCGACCGTCGCCAAAACCTCGCGTACCGAGTACCCATGACCGTAGCCTACGTTCAGCGTCACGGATCGTCCGGCGGCGCGCAGATAATCGAGCGCCCGCAAATGCGCCGAGGCCAGGTCTTCGACGTGCAGATAGTCCCGCACGCCGGTCCCGTCCGGCGTCGGGTAATCGGTGCCGAACAGGGAAACATGGGGACGCTTGCCCACCATGGCTTCGCACGCCACTTTGGTGAGCAAAGTAGCGCCCGGTGTGGCCTGGCCGATGAGACCGCCGGGATGGGATCCAGCCACGTTGAAATAGCGCAGCGCCACGAAGCGTACTGGATTGACAGCGGCCACATCGCGCAGCATCCACTCGCTCATGAGCTTCGAGGTGCCGTAGGCATTGATGGGCTGCGTCGGCGAGTCTTCACCCGCATACCCGCCCTCCGGAATACCATAAACCGCCGCAGTGGATGAAAAAACAAAGTGTTGCACGCTATTCTCAATGCAAGCCTGCAACAAGCTTCGGGTCGAGCAGGTATTGTTGCCGTAATATTTCAGGGGCAGCGCAACCGATTCCGGGACGATCGTGTGCGCGGCAAAATGCATCACGGTGTCGATCTGATGCTCGGACAGCAGGCGTGATACCAGCCCGTAGTCGCCGACGTCGCCCACCACGAGCTCCCCGGCAGTCACGGCCTGGCGGAACCCCTTGCCGAGGTTGTCGAGCACGACGATACGCTCGCCGGCCTCGCCCAACTGGCGCACGACGTGGCTGCCGATGTAGCCGGCTCCGCCGGTAACCAAGATGGCTTTCTTAGACAAAGTATCGCCGCCGCACGCTCACGGGCGCGCGGTATCGGTCGGGCCGGTCGAGGTCGGACTGGTGTTGCGCGCGAGCCGGCGGACCTTCAGGCTCGTCACCTTGCGATCGTCCGGCGGCTGCGTGGCTTGGCGCGCCCAAACCAGATCGTGGGGTTCCGGCGCGGCCTTGTACTCCACTACCGCTTCGCTCAGCAGCTGCAGTGCTTTGGGGCAATCGAAGCGGCCCATGGCGCTCAGAATCTCATCCAGCATCCCCTGCACCCGCTCCCAGGGCAAGGAGTGCTCGATTGCGCGCAAGATCATCGGGTGCTCGGTGCCGGTGACGCTATTGCCGATCAACAACTCCTCGTAGAGCTTCTCGGCCGGACGCAGGCCGGTGTAAGCGATCTCGATGTCGCCTTCCGGGTGCTTGTCGTCGCGTACGGTGAGGCCCATCAGGTGGATCATGCGCCTCGCCAGGTCGCAGATGCGCACGGGCTTGCCCATGTCCAGTACGAACACCTCGCCGCCATCGGCCATGGATCCCGCCTGAATGACTAGCTGCGCCGCCTCGGGGATGGTCATGAAATACCGGATCACCTCCGGATGGGTCACCGTGACCGGACCGCCCGCCTTGATCTGCTCGTTGAACAACGGCACGACCGAGCCGGACGAGGCCAAGACGTTGCCGAAGCGGACCATGCAAAATCGCGTCTTGGTTCCTCGATTGTGGAGCGCTTGCAGCACCATTTCGGCGAAGCGCTTGGTCGCTCCCATGACATTGGTCGGATTGACCGCCTTGTCGGTCGATACCAGTACGAAGGTTTCGACCTCGGTCTCGTGCGCGGCTTCCGCCGTGTACCAGGTCGAGATCACGTTGTTGTAGATGCCCTCGATGACGTTCTGCTCAACGATCGGCACGTGCTTGTACGCGCCCGCGTGGTACACGGTCTGGACGCGGTAAGCCAGGAATATCTCGCGCATCCGCTGCTTGTGATGTCCATTGCCGATGAGTCCGATGAGCTCCACCTGGAGCGAATTCTGCTCGGCGACGGTGCGCAACTCGCGCTCGATGTTGTAGAGCGCGAGCTCCGACATCTCGAACAGCACGAGCCGCTTCGGGCCCAACCCGATGATCTGACGGCACAGCTCCGAGCCGATCGAGCCGCCCGCCCCCGTCACCATCACGACCCGGTCGCGAATGCAGGCCTCGAAGAGCGCCGCCTTGGGGGGTACCGAATCGCGTCCCAAAAGGTCGCACACGTCGACCTCGCGGATATCATCCACGTTCGCATTTCCGGTGACCAGTTGCTCGAACTCCGGCACTGTCTGCACGTGCACGCCGAGCGGCTCGAGCGCGCTCAATATCTCGCGCCGCCGGCGCCTGGTCAGCGAAGGCACCGCCAGCAAGATGCGGTCGATGTTGCGGTCCTTGATGAGCGAGGGCAGTGCTTCCGGCGGAAACACCTTGATCCCGTTCACCATGCGACCGCGCAGGCTGGTGTTGTCATCGATGAATACCAGCGGATCGAACGCGCGCGTGGCCGAGAGCACCGTGGACAGCCGCGCGCCGGCATCACCCGCGCCGTAGATGGCCACCCGCGCGACGGTAGGTTGAATGTGGCGGGTGAGCAGGTAATACCGGACCACGAAGCGTGACCCGGCGACGTATAGGAGCGCGAGGCACGAGTAGATCGTAACCACACTCGGGGAAAGATCCGGTACATGCAAGATCAGGCCCAAAAGGCCCAAAAGGATGCCCGAGATTGCCACGGCAAACGCCACCGCAAAGACTGCTTTGTGCCCTAGGAATCGAATCACCGCACGATAGAGGCCGAAGCGGACGAACGTCGGAATACTCACCGACAGCACCAGCACATAGGCGAGCCAGTCGTCCAGGTTCAAGCGGGGATGGCCGGCCTTGAGGCTGATCGCAACCCACAGAGCCAGAGGAATCATCACCCCGTCGGTGCAGATGGCGATGACGCGCTTGGTCGCCCGCGGTAGCTCGATCGTGCGCCAGATATAATCGCCAGATCCCTTTAGATTCTTAGATCCCAACGCGAGCCTCCGTGACCAAAACCCCGCTCCGCGCCAGCCTTTCCATGTTGGAGTCAGGGTCTATGACTTCTTTTCCGCAGTTTACCGAAATTATCTGCGGAAAGACTTAATTTCGAGTAACGCTAACGCACGCTAATCATCGCGGTTGACGTGAGATCAGAGTCTCGCGTCCTGGAAATGTTCCTTGAACCACGCGTAAGTCTGCTCGATTCCGGGCCGGAGCGAGACTTTCGGCCGCCATCCCAGCTCATTGAGGCGGCCCACGTCGAGGAGCTTGCGCGGGGTCCCATCCGGCTTGCTGGGATCGAAAATCAGCTCGCCCCTGTAGCCAATCACCGACGCGATGAGTTCTGCGAGCCCGCGGATGGTGACATCCTCGCCCCAACCGATGTTCACGACGGCTTCCGCATCGTAGTGATGTAAAAGGTACAAAATGGCGTCGGCCAAATCATCGACGTGAAGGAACTCACGGCGCGGAGTACCGGTTCCCCATATGGTCACGCTTGCATGACCTTCGAGCTTCGCCTGATGGAACCGGCGGATCAGGGCCGGCAGCACGTGCGAGTTCAGCGCATCGAAGTTGTCTCCGGGTCCATACAGGTTGGTCGGCATCAGCGATATCGCATTGAAGCCGAACTCGCGGCGATAGGCTTGACACATCTTGACACCCGCAATCTTGGCGATGGCATACCATTCGTTGGTCGGCTCCAGCGCCCCGGTGAGAAGATATTCCTCCTTGATCGGCTGCGGCGCGAGCTTGGGGTAGATGCAGCTCGATCCCAGAAAGACAAACTTTTCGACGCCGGCGCGGTATGCCGAGTCGATGACGTTGTCCTGGATCAATAAATTGTCACGAATGAATTGCGCGGGGCGGGAGTTGTTGGCATGAATTCCCCCCACCCGCGCCGCCGCCATGATGACCGCTTCCGGGCGGGTACTCTCGAAGAAGCGGCGCACGGCAAGCTGCTCGGTGAGATCGAGCTCCGCATGGGTTCGGACGACTAGATTTTCATAACCCTGCGACTCGAGCGCGCGCACGATGGCCGAGCCGACCAAACCGCGATGCCCGGCGACGTAAATCCGCGATTCCTTGGTGACCGGCATGCTGCTACTCGTGGCGGCTGTACACTTTGTAACCCTCTTTCGCGATCATGGCATCGCGCTGCGCCCCCTCGAGATCCTCCTTTACCATCTCCGACACCAACTCCGCGAAGCCGACCTCGGGAATCCAGCCGAGCTTTTGGCGCGCTTTGGTGGGGTCGCCGAGCAAGGTTTCCACTTCCGTAGGGCGGAAATACCGCGGGTCCACCCGAACCAGCGTGCGGCCCGAAGCGGTATCGACACCGACCTCATCAACGCCCACGCCCTGCCATTCGATCCTCATGTCCAGCAGCGATCCGGCGGCGACGACGAAGTCGCGGACCGAGAATTGCTTGCCCGTAGCGATCACGAAGTCCTCGGGCTCGTCTTGCTGCAGCATGAGCCACTGCGCGCGCACGTAGTCCCGCGCATGGCCCCAGTCGCGCCGGGAATCCAGATTGCCCAGATGCAGGGTGTCCTGCAGTCCGACGCGAATGCGAGTCAACGCGCGCGTGATCTTGCGGGAAACGAACGTTTCGCCCCGCATCGGCGACTCGTGATTGAACAGTATCCCGTTGCAGGCGTAGAGGCCGTACGCCTCGCGATAATTGACCGTGATCCAATACGCGTACACCTTGGCCGCACCGTATGGCGAGCGGGGATAGAAAGGGGTGGTCTCGCGCTGGGGTATTTCCTGCACCTTGCCGTACATTTCGGAGGTCGAGGCCTGGTAGAACCTCGCTTTGCGCTCGAGTCCGAGAATTCGGATCGCCTCTAGCACCCGCAGGGTTCCGACCGCATCCGCGTTCGCCGTATATTCCGGCGTCTCGAAGGAGACCGCGACATGACTTTGCGCGGCCAAGTTGTATATTTCGTCGGGCTGAACCTCTTGGATGATGCGTATCAGGTTGGTGGAATCGGTGAGATCTCCGTAGTGTAAAGTGAGACGCACCTCTTGTTCATGGGGATCCTGATACAAGTGGTCGATGCGGTCCGTATTGAAGGACGAGGCGCGGCGCTTGACGCCATGAACGATGTAGCCTTTCTTGAGCAGAAACTCCGCAAGATAGGCTCCGTCCTGTCCGGTAATGCCGGTAATCAACGCTACCTTTTCCAATTCGCTCTCCGCTCGTAATGAATGACCCCGCGGTTTGGCACATCATGCCCGGAATTCGATGAGTAAGACAATCGGCCGCACCAGCGGCGGAATCTGTCGCCCCTCCGGAGGTTGCGCTGCGGCTCGGGCGCGTTTGCCGCCACCCCCGCAGCGCAACTCCAACCAACCGCCGCCTAGCGCGAAGCAACCAGCGATTTTTCTGACTCCCGGAGGGATGGCAGCGCCGCAACCTCAAGCCTGAGCTCGCGCAATTGATCTGCCTGCGCGGCGAGCTGCGCCTCCTCGCGCGTTTCCAGGGCCGCTAAGGCCGCATTCTTGTCCTCGAGGCTCCGCACCTTTGCGTCGAGAGCCTGTGCGGCATGCTGTTGCTCCTGCAGAGCACCGAGCAGTATTGGGGCGAGCTCCTCGTAGTGCACGCTCGCGATGTTCCCGTGGCGGTCATGGATGACCAGCTCCGGAAATACTTTGGCCACTTCCTCGGCAATTAGACCGTATTGCAAGGTCCGGGTCGGGTCAGTCTTGTAGTGAAAGGTCACGGGGCGCAGGCGGCCGACACTCTCGGACATTCCCGACATCGTCGCGATGTCGCTCTTGAAACGCGCGGAGGATTGCATCGCCGTCCCGAGCTGACCCGACGCGTTGATGTAGACCATGGTGGAGGGGCCCGCTATCGCAGCATTGTAGATCCCCGATATGAATGCTCTGCTCGTCCCAACATACCCCGTGGTATGCGAGAAGCCGATTCCGTCGAACCCGATGCGCGTGACGCCGGCATCGCCGGCTACCCCGGCCGATCCGATGTCGATATTGTTCGTGCCTCCGGTGATGATCGCCCCGGCAGAAAACCCGATGGCGATATTGCCCGGGGCCGCCTCGTTGGCACAGCTTCCCGCGTACTGCGCGAGCGCGTCTGTACCCACCGCGACGTGGTTACAGCCATGCACATTGTCGCCAAGCGCATTGGCTCCGAGGGCAAAATTATTGCTGCCGTCGATATTATTTCCAAGTGCACTAGTGCCCAAGGCGGTGTTGGAACCGCCGGTGGTGTTCGCGAGCATCGACCTGGCGCCAATAGCCACGTTTTCGATGCCGCTCGTGTTGGCGACGAGCGCCTGAGAACCGATGGCGGTATTTTGGTAGCCGCCCTGATTGGCGTTAAGGGCGTTGAAGCCGACCGCCGTATTGCTGTTGCCGGTCGGATCCGCGCAAGGGGTCGAATAACATGCCTCCGCCGGCCCCGTGTTGTCGTTGAGCGCCCCTCCCCCCACCGCCGTATTCCAATACCCGGTGGTGTTGGAATACAGCGCATTGGAGCCCACCGCGGTGTTGTTCGCCCCCGTGGTGTTCGCGGCGAGCGTGCTGTTCCCCACGGCGGTGTCGGCCCCGCCGCTGGTGTTTGCCTGCAACGCAAGGGAGCCGAAGGCCGCGTTGAATCCCCCGGTGCTGCTCTGCAGGGCTTCATAACCAAAGGCGGAGTTGTAACCGCCGCTCGTATTGCTGTAGAGCGCGTAGTAGCCGGCAGCGGTATTCTTGGTTCCGCTCGTGTTCGAGTAAAGCGCGTACGCTCCGAGGGCCGTATTCTGCGCGGCGGTGTTGCTGTACAGAGCTTCGATACCGATCGCCGTGTTGAAGCTCGTGCCTCCGTTGCAGGGTGACAGATACAAGGTGTTGTAGCCGACTGCGCTGTCCCCGCAACTTGCCCCCGCCCCTTCGGTATTCCCGGCACCCTGACCGACCAGGGTCGACGTTTGAGCGAATGCGCCTTCACCGCAGAACGCAAGTAGGCACAGGGTCGCGGTCCGCAGCAATCGTTTTCCAACGAAGCTTCCAAGATCGATGCTCATGACATGCTCCCGATGTTGATTTCAGGTTTATTAAGTCCCGCCAAGTAGGGCAATCATTGCCCCCGCTATTAGGACCCCTTATCCTGGCGAAATCCGACATTCGTCGAGCGAAGAACGAGGACCCCGTTATGCGTCGCCGAGACATCTCCCGCGTTCTGCTCGCATCCGCAGCCGGATCGATGGCGCCCTCCGCGCGTGCCGCCGAGACCAATGGGCGGAACTATGCGCAGACGGCGGCGGAGGCGGGAGTCGCCATCGCCGATCATACGTACGAGCCCGGCTGCGTGGACCGCTATGGGATCAATGCGGCACCGGGAAAGACCAGCATGGTGCAAGCGTTCAACGCCGCCATCAAGCAAGCACAAGCGGGCGGCGCCCAGGTGACTTACGGCGGCAGCAGCCCCTATCTGCTCGATGCGCCGGTGGATTGCACTTTCGCCGGAAAGGCAAATCAGCACGGCGTCGTGATTCGCAACGTGGGCCCCACGGGGTTCGACATGCCCAGTATCGTGGCCAGGCATCGCGGAGTGGCGGTTTTCGATTGCACCGGCACCAGCAATGTCGAACTGCACCGCGTCATGATCGGCACCGATCCGGTGGTCTACCCGCAGACCGGTGTGCTGTGGGCGCGCAACTCAATCCGTGGCAGTGTGTTTCACAAGATGCAATTCTGCGCCATCGTCGGGAAGTTCAGCGTCGCGCCCTTCTATAACTATGGCGCGGAGTGTGACTCGCTGATCGATTGTTACTTGACGAACTATGCGACCACCCCCGATACCAAGGCGGCGGTTTGGACCGGCAACAACATCGCGGGTCTGCAGTCCATCGTTCCAGGTCTGATCGCGACCGGTCCGCAATCCTGCATCGATCACAACTGCTTTGGAAATCAATACTACAATGCGGGCGGCACCAGCACTTCCGATTGCGTCTACCTCGAGGAGGCCGATTCGTGGAAGAATTTCGGAGGGTGGGCCTACAGCGCATCTTTGACCGCAAACGGGCGCGCTTTGGTTTATGTGGACATGACCCATACCGGGACCAATTTCGCCCTGATTCAAGGATTGACCGGCGAGAACTCGACCCATCTGCAGTCTCACGGTATCTACTTCAGCGACCATGCGGCCACGGCCATCGGATGGAAGGTGGATAGCTGCCGACTCCCGAATGCCGTGAGCGCCATCGAAGCCGGAGCGAGGACCACCCTCAGCAATTTCCACATCGCCAACATCTCCGAGCAAGCAAGCCACGGCTTATCCGCCGCCGGCACCTTGCAGAATTCCATCGTGCAATCCCCGTCGCTGATCATCCGGATCGGCAACTCGAAGAACAACTCGCTGAGCGGGCATCCCTAGGGTGACTGCGATCGCCGTGACCGGAGCCTCCGGCTTCATCGGCAGACACGTCGTTGCCGCGTGCACGAGCGCCCACTTGACGGTCAGCGGCTTCACTCGTTCGAGCACGGACCCAAACCTTACGCCGTTGAACTACCTCGATTCGGACGCGGCGGCTCGCGCGCTCGAGGGAACCGAGGTCGTGATTCACATTGCGGGTCTTGCGCATATCTCGTCCAAATCGCTGGCTGATCCGCTCGCGGCATTTCGCACGGCCAACACACAGATTGCCACCAGCATGGCCGAGGCGAGTGCCCGCGTCGGCGTGCGCAGATTCGTTCTTTTGAGCTCGGCCGGCGTGCTCGGAGAGGAGTCCCCGCCCGGCGGCTTTGACGATTCTTCGCCGGCGGATCCCTACGATGCCTATACGCTCTCGAAGTTCGAAGCCGAACAACGCGTCCTGGAGGCCGCAGGCGGCAAAATCTCGGTGGTCATCTTGCGGCCACCGATGGTATACGGTCCGGGCGCTCCCGGCAGCTATCGAAGACTGTGCGCCTGGATCGATCGTGGCTGGCCGTTGCCTCTCGGAAGTATCGTCGCCCGCCGCAGCTTTGTCGGGGTCCGGAATCTTTGCAGCTTGCTGCTGACGGTTGCCGCCTCGACCAAGCATGAGTCGAACGAGCCTCCCACACTCTTGGTGTCCGATTCCGAAGCGCTGACGGTGGCGGAATTTGCGGAGCGCATTGCCATTGCCCGCAACAAGCGAGCGATACTTCTGCCGGTGCCTAGAGGGTTGCTGAAATGGATGCTGGGCCGCGTCGGACTTCGCGACGAGTATCGCCGGCTGGCGCTTCCTTTCGAATTGCGGCCTTCGCGCGCACGTGAAATATTCGGCTGGCAACCGCCGCACTCTGCCGCCGAAGAATTGCGTTGGGCTCTCGGCCCTCGGGAGTCTGCCGCCTAAGCGGCGCGGCGCTTGGCCCCGAGCTATGGCTTGCCGGCCCCGGCTGCGACGATGATTACGGCCAGCGGCAGCAACGCCACCGCCATCATCAGCGGTGCACGTGCCGGTTCCAAAGCCGCGTATACCGCACAAGGCAAAAGCCACAAGACATTGACCGCGTTGACGGCCAGGGTCACAGGCAGGTGACCGCCCCAGCGGCGCGCCAGATGCTGATAGGCGTGCATGCGGTGCGCCTGGTGCCAGCGATGGCCGTTCGCCACGCGCCGCACCAGCGTAACCGTCGCGTCGACGAAGAACACCCCGCCGAGAATCGGCCACACCTCCATGGGAAGCACCGCGCGCTCGACGGCAATCAGCCCGAGCGCCGACAGCACGAATCCGAGAAAACCGCTTCCCACATCGCCCATGAAGATGCTCGCCGGCGGCCAGTTCCAAACCAGAAATCCGGCGCTGGCTGCGGCGGCGCAAAGAAAGGCGACGGTGAGCGATCCCTCGCCTCCCAGGTACCAGTTCAGCAATGCGCCGGCGCCGGCGATGAATACCGCCTCGCTGCTCGCGATGCCGTCGATGCCATCCATGAAGTTGAACAGGTTGATCGCCCATACGATTGCGAGGACAGCAAACACCCGGCCGGCCCAGATCTCAGCCGCTCCGGGAGACCCGCTGGTACGCCAAGTGATCCCGCCGATCACCGCCACCGCGACGCCCGCCGCCGCGAAATGTACGACGAGCCGCGCGCGCGCCGGCAAAGTGAATCGATCATCGAGGGCGCCGACCCCGGCGACCGCCAGCGCGCCGAACGCGAGCGCGGCAGCTTCGCGCGCAGCGAAGCCCCCGGCGAGCGACAGCCACAGGAGCGACGCGATGAACCCGGCGACGATCGCTGCCCCCCCGCCGCGCGGGGTCGGCCGGGTATGGGAGCTGCGCTCGGAGGGGTGATCCATCAACCCGGAGCGCAAGGCGAGCGCGCGCACGGTCTTGGTCGCCGCAGCCGCGAACACGAACGCCGCCGCGGCCGGCCAGAGCGGATGGGTCATCATGAGGCTCTCATGAATCGCAGCGCGCCACGCGCATCGGGAGCGTCTCGTCGATCCGATTCGTCATTTGGTCAAGCTGGGCACCGCTCGATTTCGCGCAGCATAGCGTCTTTGCCCGGAAAAAACTCCGCCTCGACGCCCGGCTGCCAGGGATGATCCACATGGAAGCGCCGCGCCGCATTAATATAGGCCGCCCTCTGGAGCGTCCAACGGGCGCGCCGCGCGATGACAAAAAAAGTGCATAAAACGCCCGAGATCGTATTTGTCGAACAGTTCTACTATCCGGAAGGTTGGGGTGGGGCGCAAATTCCGTTGGATATAACGACGGGGCTCGCCGGAACCGGCCGCGCAATCACAGTGCTCTGCGGCAAGGACCAATACGTTCCGGTGCAAGGTCGCCTACCGCCGGATCCGCGCGCCGCGGGCGTGAAGATTCGCTACGTTCCGCGATGTTGGCTCTGCCGCGGCAATCGCAAAGGTGCCGCAGCTCAGCTATGGTTTTGCCTGGCTGCGGCCCTGATGCTATTCACGCGGCGGCGCCCATCGATGCTCATGGTCCAGACAAATCCGCCGCTCGTGGTCGTGGCCATGAGCCTGGTAGCGAGCCTATTTCGACGCCCGTTGGTCATCATTGCACAAGATCTCTACCCGGAGGTCATGATCGCACACGGGATGCTCGCCAAGCGCAGCCTTCTCGGACGCATATTGGCGAGCGTGTTTAGCTTGGCGTATGGCCGCGCGACCAGGGTGGTGTCGCTGGGTCCAAAGATGACCGAGCGGCTATTGGATAAGCGTGTGCCTATCGGGCGCATTTGCGAGATCTCCAACTGGGCGACCGGCGACCTTGGCGTGGTTCGTGGAGCGGCGAATTCCTTGACGGAGCAATGGGGTTTGACCGGAAAATTCGTATTGCTTTATTCCGGCAATATGGGGGTCGCGCATGACTGGGATACGGTGTTGCGTGCAATCGCCGCGGTACGACATGCGCTGTCGAACCTGCGCCTGGTTGTCGTGGGTCAGGGAGGTCGGATCGGACAGGCGGAACAATTGACCAAAGAACTTGGTCTCACGGACTTGGTTCAATTCAAACCACTCGTTTCCGCGGAGCTCATGCCGCAAACCTTGGGAATCGCAGATCTCGCGTTGGTTACTCTGTTGCCGGGATTCGAGGGATTGGTGGTGCCGAGCAAACTGCTCGGCCACATGGCTCGGGGCGTCGCGAGCTTGTACATCGGCCCAAGCGATAGCGATGCGGCCCAATTGATCGCGAAGTCGCAGGCTGGAATCGGGGTTTGTAACGGCGAAGTTGCCCGGCTGGGTTCCTTGCTCGTCGATCTCGCGAATGATCCGACGCCCTTGCGGGAGATGGGCAATAGCGCCGCACGATATTATGAGACCCACCTGTCGCGCGAAATCGGCCTCTCCCGGTATGGCGAGCTGGTGGATGGCGTTCTACGCCCGGCGCCCTAATCGGTAGCTGCGGCTCCTGCAATCAGAAGCCGTTCGTACAGTCGAATATATTCATGCACGACGGAATCCCATAGAAAATGCTCCGATACGTACGCCTTGAGCCTCCGACCTTTCGCTTTTAGGTCGCCAGGATTACCCAGCGTTTCAACGAGTCCTGTTTTCAAGCCTTCTACCGTTGCCGGAACGATCATTCCACCTCCCGTATCGGCCATCGCGTTGAAGCCGCACTGATCAGTCATCAATACCGGCGTCCCGGTAATCCCCGCCTCCAGCACCACGATTGACATCGCCTCACGCCGGGAAGGAATAACCAGCAAATCAGCGGCATAGTAGGCTCTCGATTTGTCCGGTCCGCCGACGTATCCCAGAAAATGAACCCGCTCAGCAACGTCATGTTGTACAGCTATCGCCCGCAATTCGGTCGACATGTTTTGGTCAGGGCCCGCGAATACGAGATGGTAGGGTGCCAGCGCCTTGCGTGCGTTGCAAAACGCCCGCAGCAGCAGGTCCGGCCCCTTTGCGGCGTTGAGTCGTCCCATGAACAATATGAAAGGGACGCCAGCTAAACCGTACTTGGCTCTAAAGGCAGCTACCCCGTCGTCCTTGAAATCTTCCGGATCAATCCCGTTTGGAATGATGGTAATGCTGTCTCTTTGCACACCGTAGGTTTCAAACTGTGGAATTTCATCGGCGGTGATTGCGATGTGAGCGGCCGCATTCCGGATCAATCTACGGCCAACCAACCAATTGTAGAGCGTTTTTATCAGCCTCGATCTTCCGTAAATAAGCAGTACGCCGGCCGGACATACGACGTAGGGTTTTTTGAGACGTCGAGCAATGAAGTAAACGAGCGCATTCAAAAACGTCCAATGAGTCATCAAATGAACGATATCGGCATTCCTCACAAGATCCTCTATGTCCTTGTACTTGAATTTGGGCAGGTAAAAGCGCTGCGACAAACAAGCCAGCGCCACAACAGTCACCCCTGCGAGCTCCTTGATGCGTTCCGGCGTCACGCCTAAATCAGTGGTCAGGATCGTGCATTCCACTCCCGCCCTCACGAGCGACCGACTCATCTGAAATGTCCGCTCCGCGGTACCGCCACCGGTCACACGATCGAGCGACATGACCACATTCAAGACTTTCACCCAGGATCCCCTCGAACGATCCGTGATTCCAGCAGCGCGTTGAGTGCGTCATTCAAGCCCGCTTTAAGGCCGAATGGAAAGCTAAATCCCGCCCGGCTGATCTTACGGGAACTATAGAGCACATCGCCATAATTGGTCTTGCCGTGGCGGAAACGTCGCGCGAGATAGGGGACCGATATCGGCGCGGACACGCCGCAGGGGTGCGGTGCAGTGTCGATCCTCGATGCGAGCAGTGCTTGAATGTCGCGATGCGCATTGCCCGATTCCTCGTCACTTGAAATTATGAACGTTTCCACGGATCCATCGGCGGGTGCATGCATCCAGCACACGGCGGCTGCAACGACATCCTTGATGTACACGAGGTGCGCGCATTCATTGCCTTTTAGAAACGCCCGAAACCGGGAGCGCAGCGATTTTTGCAACATTGACCGCAAAGTATCCGCGCCGAAAACATTCGTAGGCCGCAAAATCACGACTCGCCCCTCGCCAAGCCCTTCGCGCACAATTTCTTCCGCCGCCAGTTTTGTCGCCTCGTATCGATTCGTGGGGTTGCACTCTGCGGTTTCGTCCACCAGCTTCAGCCGCGTTCTGCCGATTACCCCGACGCTGCTCAGATGACAGAAATACCGAACCCGCAAATCCGTCGCCAAATCCAATAGACGCTTCGTGGCCGTCACGTTCACGGCCGTCATGACATCCTCGTTGGTTTTCTCCGCCGCACAGTGGAACACCGCCACGCACCCCTGCATCGCGGCCTGCAAATCTCTCGGACTCGTCAGGTCACCGCGGCACACGGAGATTCTTGGGTGTTCGGAGGTGGTCTCGCCGCGAGAGAGAATTCGAACGGATGATCCGCCGGCCACCAATTCATTCACGAGCGACCGGCCGACAAAACCCGTGCCTCCGGTCACCAGTATTCTGGAAGTATCCGCCGGCACTTGCGTCGATGGCCCATCGATGCGGCTCACGCCCGGATAGCCGACATGAACGAATGAGGCCCAACGGGCGGAGCGCGAAAGCGCCTCGCTCGAAAAAAGAAAGTGTAAAGATATATCGCCGTTACCAGAGGCACCGTCTCGATGATGGTCCAATCGAGACCGTAACTGTCGATGATCTTTATCCAGACGGACAGGACGATGACCCTCATCATCACCAATACGAACGGATTCTCGCGCCGCACACGCACGTAGAATCGCTTCAGCAACGCCGCCGTCAGAAAAAAGAGCGGCAGCGAAGCCCAATTGAACAGCGCGTAGAATTCACCGTAGATGCCAAATTGATCCGAATGATACGCTTCCGTGACCATCTCCTTCGATGGCTTGCCCAGATCGCCATAAATGAATTGCAATTCGTTCGATATCTTCGGCTGGTCGTATATGTCGAATCCCGGAGTCAGCAAATTATCGATGATGCTCTTTGCGTAGGTCGACAAACTGAACGCCTCCCGGTATTGATCGCTGTGCGCGATGATCTCGGCCGAATAGTCGAAGAAACCCGCTCTATCGAATACCGGAGGAAGCACGATATCCAGCTCGGAGTTCTCGCCCAACTGCGCGCTCGCTTCGCCGGCGAATTGAATCGCCTGGCCGAGATCGAGGGAACTGGCTCCTTCCATGTTGAGGTGCAACCGATTGTAGGTGCTGATCGCGAATGTACCGACCAAAAGCGTCACCAAGATCGGAGAAAAAGCGCAGATCAGGAGAAAATTCCTTTTCTTGAACCTGATGCAGCTCGCAACCGCCAGCACGGCGACCATCGCATTTTGGATCAGCGTGACTATGCCGCTCCTGCTGCCTACCAGCGTGTGCGCAGCTACTTCGAGAAAAATCAACGAGGCAATCGTGATCGCGACTCTTTTACCGAGAGACCTCCTGAAGAGGATAAAGTAGCACAATGCCATCAACAAGATCACCGGGGGCGATATGAATATGCCGAGTAGACTGACGATTCTCGGTTCATCTCCCGGTGCCCAGAAGATCGCGCTGAAATAAGCATAGATCAGCGAAGCCATCATCAACCCGACGATCCTCGATGGCGTGATTGGCCTCCAATTGTCGGATGCGATTACCTCGCGGCTTTGCGGGAGTTTTACCACGAGGAACCCCGCGTACAAGAAAAGATTCGCGACCAGGATGAATATCAAGGCGTAATTGGAGTCTTGAGGCCCATACGTATAGCGGACAAATACACCCGAAAACGGATATATCGCCAGCGTAAATATACGAAAAGAAAAATAGAAAATCGTCGTGAACGCCAGCAGCGTGACGAACGGATCGCGCCGCCTTCTTTCGATCTGCAGCGCGACGTGAGTCTGCACGCCGAGGACGAGCGCCAGCACTATCGTTTCCTGATCGATGTACTCGTTGTTCGCAGCGTAGGAGCTGCCGTATGCGACCAAGCACGCCACGAGAAAGTTGAAACCCATCAAAATCGAGTTGAAATCGACGTATTTTTGCCTAAGTTTCGTCACGACCGAACTTAATTCGCTAAACCCGTCGGCCGGAGCGGCACCGGGTCGTTTGTCCGGTCGACGTAATCGATGACGATGGTCCATAACGGCAAGTCAGGGCTGCCCTCAGTTTTGATGTACTTGCTTCGATATTTGGCGTACCTCTCGAAGTCTATTTTCAACTCTTCCCGCCAGTCGACCGCTCCCGGATCGACGCGATCTAGATTGATGGGCTTCTTGCCGAGCTCCTCTGCGACCTTTTCGATCGACGCCCCCTCGTAGGCGCGCGAAAGTTCGTTCGTGGTAAGGAAGATGATGGGCTTTTTGAATAGGACCGCGTACTGGATGGCGGTGCTGTCGTGACAAATCACCGCTTTGCATCCCCTGATCATCTCGGCCGTCCTGCCCCGCTCCATCCGGAATGTTTTGAAAAATCGCTCCGCACCTCTTTGTTCGTAGCTCGCACGGGGATGCGCAGCAATCCGGACCTCCAAGCCCAGCGCCGCCGAGATGGCCTCGAGTCCGCTACACACGGCCGGAAAATATCGTTCCGCGCTCACTACGGATGCAATGCCTTGATAGACGAATTCGATATGAAAGCAATAGTCCTGGTCGATAAAGACCGCGTAACGGCCCGAACTGTCTGCCTCCGACTTCTCCAACTCCAGATATATGTCGTAGTCAAAATTGTGGGCCTTGATCACGCCTCTGCTGTTATGCGCGAGCGTCAGCGACTGCGTGCCTGAAATCACCGCCAAATCGGCCGGAATGAGCGGGGCCACCACCTTGGCGAAAAATGCATTGCTCAGCCACCTCCCCGCGCCGCGCGGCCCCATTGCGATGAGCTTTCCAAGCTTGGAGATCATACCGCGGCTCGCGTCGGGATCGGGAAGCGGGATCGAGCCTGAGGCGCACACGACCCGTGCGGCGCCTGCCCGCCGAAGCGCCCATTTTGCCCGTATCGAGTGGAAATTATCGCCGGCTAGATCGACAAAGCATTGAATAGCCGGAGCGGCGCGAACTCGAATCATCAAGTCGCTCTGCGACTTCAGCGGGAAATACCCGGGAAACATTTTAACTCTGTGTCCGCGTTCGGCGAAGTTCTTCCAAACGTGGGGATGAGCCCAAGGCGTGAGGTCCCACACTTCGACGTTCCATCGACGATCGATCCAGACTTGAATCCCAAAGCGCTGGAAATTGCGCTCATCGAAAGGCTGATCGATCAAATAAACGACGCGTTTCATTGCAAGCGCTCAAGCCGCGCTCTTTTCCAGCACGACCACGGTCGAGGCATGCCGTTGCACGCTGTACCTCAGGACCTTGAACCCGAGCATTTGGCCAAAGAAGTAATAGTCGCTGCGCCGGTAGTAGTGATCTCCGAGTTCATCGTCCGGGGGGAACACTTCGAAGAAGTTAGTGACGATCCTGCGTTGCGTTAGAAGGATTTTGGCGACGCGGCGCGCCCACCACCAGCGGCTGATATGCGTCTCGCCGATCAATATCAGCCTGCCCCCGGGCCTCAAGACGCGGTCGATCTCGGTGAGCAAACGCAGGGGATTCTCAGCGTGATGAAAAGCCGACGAGAGAAACACCACGTCGAGTGAAGCATCGTCGAGTCTAAGCTCGTAGAACGAGCCCAGATTTCGACTGATCTTTGACCAGTCACCGCGGAACATTCGTACCGCCTGTGGAAACAGCAACTCGAGCCGGTGCCGGCTGATCTCGACGGCGTGCACTTTCCCCACATTCGGCAACTTGGACAGCAGACTGGAGGTCCAGCCGACGCCGCATGCCAGATCGGCGACCGCGAGCGGCGACTTGGCGATGTTCGCGATGTAAGTCTCGGCGAACTTATAGTTCTGCATGAGGCCCGAGTCCTCGAGATACGCTTGCAGGCGCCCATAAGCCGCTTCGCCCCCGTCGGCTATCCACCACTCCTTGGTGCGTTCGGCGGCAAGATCATTCCAGTATTGCGAGGAGTAGATTGTGCTGAGTGTCCGTTCGTCGAGCCAAGGCTCGACCGGCGATGCAATTTCATGGGGCACGCCGGCATTCCCCGCATGAAGTTGAGAGGCGCCGCGACGGCTTCAGGCACTGGAATCCGCAGGGAAGCATAAATGGGTCGTCGTCGCCTAAGTTACCGGTGCCGCGGTTCCCGGTTTTACGCGCCCTTTTTGCCCGACGCAAGCGCGGTTGCCGCAGCAACGCAAGCGGGTTCTCGCCGGGGAGGGCGCAGCCATGTAATCGGCACGGGTCTGCCGCCGACGCTTCAAAGGGCAACCGCATATTCCCTTTGCCAAAGTTCCAACATCACCAACGAGAACAAGCGCTCGCTATTCGATCGACCTTTTGCCTGGCCCTCGAGGAGACTTGCAATCATCTTCTTGCAAATGAGACCGCTGCTCGACTCCAAAAGCACTTCGCGGAAAAACCTGCTCCACTCAGGGGTTTGCAGCCACGATGCGAGCGGAATCGAGAATCCTTGCTTCCGCTGCCGGTCGAATTCGGGCGGCAACACTCGGGCGGCGAGCTTTTTGAGAGCGACCTTGCGTTCACCCGACGTGACTTTCAAATTCGAGGGTATCCGGCCGAATGCGAACTCGATCAGCCGGTAATCCAACATCGGGGCGCGCACTTCGAGAGAATTGAGCATGCTGGCACGATCCACCTTCACAAGAATGTCCTCCGTCAGGTAGCTCTTGAAGTCAAATCGCGTCGAGCGCTGCACCAGGTCGGCCTCGCCCGGTATGAGCTGAGATCGTATCGCGTCTGCCGCCAACGGCCATGCGCCGGCCCGCGCCATCAGTCTTCTGCGAAGCGTCCGATCGAAATAGGACCCGATCCACGGCAAGCCGCAAGCCAGGTCAAACCCTGCCTGCTGCAGCCAATTGCGGCCCCTGAAGCCCGCTGGAAGCACCGCTCCGGCTGCCCTCGCCACGCCCCGTCGCGCAAACGCAGGAAGGCCTCGCAGGTTCCGCTGCATGCGCAGTTGCTGATCGTAGTGCAGATAGCCGCCGAATAATTCATCGCCGCCTTCACCGCCGAGCGCGACCTTGCAGTATTGCCTCGCCAGCCGGCTGACGAGAAAGGTGGGGAAAATGGATGAATCCGCGATCGGTTCGTCGAATTGTCGAGCAAGTATCGGCAGCAGGTCGACCGTCGCGGTGGATGCGTCGAGCTCCACGTGCGTGGTGCCGAAATGGTGCGCGATCAGGCGCGCATGCTCACTCTCGTCATATCGGCTGAACCCCGGAAAACGTATTGTGAACGTGTTGACCTGGTTACCGCCCCTCGCCGCCATCGCGGTGATCAAGCTCGAGTCGAGACCGCCGCTCAAGAGCACACCGACCGGTACATCAGCCACCAACTGTCGTCGCACTGCATCCTCCAGCAGCGCGTCCAACTCATCCAATAGGCCGCCCTCCTCGCCAGGATTTTCAACTGCGGAGCAATCGAGCTCCGGCAGCTGCCAATAAGACCAAATGCGGCAGGCCGCTGTCGACAGGTCGAATATCAAAGCGTGAGCCGCCGGCAACTTGTGGAATCCCCGGAGGATGCAACGATCGGCGGGTATGTAGCCCATCGCCAGGTAGCAATCCAGCGCCTCCGGATCGATGCGCCGCTCGATGCCACCGTCGGCCATCAATGCTTTGAGCTCCGATGCGAAACGCAACTCTCCATTCGCCAGCGAATAAAAAAGCGGCTTCTCTCCTGCTCGATCCCGAGCCATCAATACGCAGTCTCGCCGCGCATCGTAGAGCGCGAACGAAAACATCCCGTTCAGATGGGACAGGCAATCGGAACCCCATTCTTGGTAAGCCGCGAGCAGCACTTCGGTATCGCTGTCGGAGCGGAACGCATGCCCCTTCCCGGCCAACTCGGCGCGCAAGTCCAGGTAGTTGTATATCTCTCCGTTGAATACGACACGGAGATCTCCGCCGGCATCCTGCATCGGCTGATGACCGGCAGGCGACAAATCGATGATCGCCAGCCGGCGATGACCGAATCCAATCCTGCCGTCCGGCGACCACCACTCACCCAGGTCGTCCGGCCCGCGGTGGCGCATGGCGTCCCTGCCGGCGCTAAGCCAGCGCCGGTCGACGACGGCTGCTCGACCGGCGATGCCTACAATACCGCACATTCAATACTGCACATTTCGCGTTCGGATACAGTCCCTGAGGAGCCGCGGCACGCTGCTTCTCACGAATGCAAGAGACGAGCGAGGCGCGGAATGGAGGAGGGACAATAGAAGATAGTAACACCTACGACGGAAACTTCGGCTCTGCTGGCGCGACATGATGAAACAGCAGTACGCGACTCGGCCGCGGCGCAGCCGCTCGTCCATCAAATTTCTATGCTTGAAATAGAACTGCCTCGACCCGATGTACTGCCCCCTCATATCGGTGCTTATGCGCGGGCCGATGTGGACCCCATAGAGAACCAGGGCCTCGCGGCAAACTTCGATCTCGCCTCTCTGGCGCAGTCGAACCCACAAATCCATGTCTTGAGCGCTTCGGAGCGCCGGATCGAATCCGCCAATCTCGCGGAGTATGCGCGTTGAGCACACGCACAAGGACGCGCTCCCCAACATGCTGCTGGCCAGCAACCGGGGCATGGTCGCGTCGGAGGACACGCGAACCTTTTTGGACCGGCCCGATGGGAGGCAGCGTATGTATCCGCAGCTGCTGGCAACGGCGGAGGAATTGGCGCTCAATTTCTCCAGTTGGCGCTGCAATTTGGCCGGCAACCACTGGTCGTCGTCGTCAAGGAAGGCGGTCCACTTGCCCCGGCAGAGCCGTAGACCCGCGTTCCGTGCGCCCGCCCCGCCGAGCGCAGTCTGAAGGCGCACTACTCGCACTCGCGGATCCCGCGTTTCGACCGATGCGAGGAAAGCTTCGGTGCCGTCTCGCGACGCGTCGTCCACTATAATCAGCTCGAAATTCGTCGCGGATTGACGCAACACGGACTCGATCGCCCGCTTCAGAAGATCGACCCTGTTGTGCGTCGGCAGCACCACGCTGACCAGCGGCGCATCCGGGAGCATTTCCTGTGCCGTCGCCACTAGGACGCTCCGGCAACCCACGAAAACTGAGTCGCGATGGTCACCGGTAGTCTGACGCTGCACCGGACACGAAGGCGAATGCTGGGCGCCATACGCCCGTACTCGGCCGATATACAGCCGGGCAACAGTTCGACCTGCAGCCTGTTGCGATCGCCCTCTGCGGTGGTCCCGCTGATATCGAGCCGGACGTTCCCGCCATCACCGATCGCCAGCATCCGCGAACTGTCGAAATTCCGAAACGCTTCGCCAAAATGCCAGTAGAAAGAGAGATCTACCGGTCCGCTTCCTTGGAATGAATCGATCACCTGGAGGCCACAGTCTCGCAACTCGATTCGCCTGGAATGTCGGCTGACTGGTGTCGCCCTGGCGAAGCCGTCGTGTTCCATGACGATGCCGTCCGTGAGGGCGGTGGCTCTCAGCTCCGCGGATGCGTACGGCACCGGCCACCATCCGCCACGTCTCATGCTCTCGCATAGCGGGGAGAGGCCATTCACGGTGGGCAGATTATGGCTCACTGCGCTCACTTGAGCTGCTGACACCTCGTCCGCGGAGTAGCGATGACGGCCTGGATCGACGAGAATTTCCTGCCCGGCGTGCGACCAGACAAAGCTCGTGTGGTCGCTGTGACCGTGCGTCGGAAAATCGCAAGGAAATCGTCCTTCCGGAAAATTCCCCAAGATCATCTCATCGCCCTTCGAGAGTCTGAACCAGCCATCCGCGGCCGCGAAACCCTCGGAGCAGTAGGTATGGGGCCACCAATCGGAATAAAGAAGCGCCAGCCTGTCCAACGCCCGCGCCGGAGTGATATCCGGCGACACGTCCCCGATGACGGCCGACAAGGACCCTCCGCGCTCGCAGAGCATCGAGGCGGCTGTTCGCATTCGCTCCGCGAAACCGGCCAAAAATCTCGCGTCGTCGGCATCCGGCCCCTCGGCGGCCGCTACAAATCTCCACGCGTCGAGAACCCAGTTCAGCACGACTAGTTGATAGTGAGACGATCGTTCCCGGAGAAACCCACCGCTCTGTATCATCTCCGGCAAACACCGGCGAAATATCTGCATTCCCCTGGACACGGCGCTCGGGTTGCCGCCGACAATTCCACCAAGTACGAACGCTCTTGCGTTGTTGAGGATATGGTTGTTCGTCTCCGTTGGTCCGTAGTACTCCAAATGCCCGTAGACCCATGTTAATGATCTGTCGATGAATTCTATCATTTCCCGCGGGATCCCATGCTCGCGCATCGGAGCCGGCATCGCCGCGAGGAACACCGCCAGATTGGCGACTCGCTCGCAGGCGGAATACGGTTCCCAAGCCGGATCCGCGGTATCGGACATTGTCATGGTCCATTGGGTGCAGGCTCGGAGGCACGCGCGCCAATCAACCCCGTTGCCGAGCATCTGCTCCAACAGGAACCCCCAACGGTGGCGAGCAAGATAATCCTCATGGTCCACATCGGCGGATCGAACTTCCGAGATGTCCATTGAGTCATTCACCCGCTCGCGCATCCGGCAGGGGTAAGTCGGAAGGTTAACAGGCGGGGACACGGCGGGCTGCGATGCACCTGCGTGCTCCGCGGCGACAAGCCATTGGGGCCAAATCTTGCGGCCTCGATGCGGCCCGGCTAGAGCCAGGACCACCTTGTTGCGGACTTTACGAACGACCGCTGATTCAAGTGCGGGCAAGTGCATGAACAGAAACAGCGGCTCGGTCGCCAACCGGCGGATAAAGGCTCTTTGTTCGGTGCTAATGGTGTAACTCACCCGGGCCTGGTCTCGCCAGAAGCCGTCTCCACCGATGAAGATCGGGCGACAGGAAAAAGAAGTCATCCCGCCGAAAATCCTGCACCGCACTGTTCGCCACCGATTGCAGGGAATCCGAGAGCTCACGCGCGCTGCTGGCGAAATATGCGCCCTGCCGGCCGCGAAGCGGACTCAAATTCAAACTCGCCCCGTCAACGGCAACGATAACAGGGAGCAACGCAACGTAGGCGTCGACCGCGGCGGAGGTGCTGTTCGCCGCCAGCACCACATCGTAATGATCAAACAGCTCCGACAGCGGCTTGGTCGTCGCCGCGATCTTCAGGGACGGAAATCGGCCGAGATCAACGGCGTAACCGGGGTGCGGCTTGAGCATGAACTCGTATTCGGCCGGCATCAGCCGAACGGCGTCCTCCAAAAGCGACAGCAGGTTATCCATCGAAGCCGGAATCATATCGCCGACGACGAGCACACGCAGCGATCCTGGCTCGCGGTGCTCGCCGCGCCCGCGTGAACCGGAGCGCCCCTCTTGGAGCTCGCGGCCGAGATAAAGGTATCGCAGCGCCTCCACCTCGATCAGCTTTTCCTCAGGATAGCCGCCATCCGCAAACGCATTCCACGCCACCCTGCCGTTGACGGCCAGAAAGTCCGGCAGCGGCATGGGTGAGTTGCCATTTGCGCGCAGCGAGCGGGGATCATCGAAATAATACAGATGCCAGAACGGCACTGTGGCGTGCTGCACGCCGATGATCTCGCCATGACCGTGGCGGCGCCAGGCGCGCAAGAGCGCCTTCTCCCAGGCTTGATTTTCGCAGAGGTACAGCCCCTTGGATTGATGAGGCATGGCGGCAAGGGCATCATCGAACAATGTCAAATAGAGACAGTTGGCGAGGGCGATCGGACCGCTCAATGATGAATGCCAGTCATGCCGCAAAATCGGCCACAGCCAGACACGCGATCCGCTCACGTCGAAGGCAGACTGAATGTTGCCGAGCCGCCATTTGACGAAGACCAATCGCACCCATCGGCCGAGCGCGCGTGCCAATCGCCCCGCCGTCAGATAGCTTTCCAAAAATGTATGCAACCCTTGACGAGACCCGTCCCGATTGAAGCTATTCAACCAGGCGATCCCGGTCTCGACGTCGGGCACCACTTCGCTCACCAGAAACAGCTGCATCCAGTTGACATGATGACCGCCGTCATGCACCAGTTTCGGCAACGCCTCCCAGTGCCTCGAATGGAAGATTCCTTGCGCGCACCGATCTCGATCGAGATGGATGAAGTAGGAACAGATGAATACATCGTCCACCGCCGAGTACCAATTCGGCGTGCCTACACGGCGCAACGGCCAATGCCGCAGGCTGTGGCGCAGGCTGACCAATCCTTGCAACCAACTGGGAGCGGCTTCGTAGACTCGTCTCAATAGCGTCCTCTGCTCGCCGCTCTGAGCGTGCGTCCGAGCTCGAAAGCGAATCTTCAGATTTCGGGAAAGCCGCGATATCGCCTGAACGAGCGCCCGATCGGAGCTCTCGAGCACCAAGCTCGCCGGAGGATTCGCCAGAAGAATTTCCTCGAGCGCGAGCAAGCGCAAGCAGTCGTAAATCCGCGGAGACTTGAGCGGGCTCTTCTCCGCGAGCAGCGTCATCCACCAGAAACTGAAGCCGTCGCCCGCATCGAGATGGTCGACCAGGTTTTTTTTGCCGGCGCGGTACTCGCCCAAATCGTGAATGAAAGCAAGATACTTGCTCTTGAGTCGATCGGCATGATCCTCGAGATACCGGGGAATGGAGGATGCGGATTCGCCCTGATCGTATCGACGCCAATAGAGAATCCGGTCCGAATGGGCGGGCGGCCCCCCATCCTGGTCCCATAAGACAACCGTGGCCATGAATCTATCGTGTCCATACCTGATTGAACGTATGCCGTGCGGGACCTGGGCTCGAATCAAAATATTCGGCGTGCCGCTTCTGCTTGAGCGATAATCCCGCCGCCTGCAGCCAGCGGGACGCATCGTTCGCCTGAGCGTGAAAATCATCGTTGATCTCGATCGAAACACTCATGGTCCCACGCAAAATCGGCACCCCGCCCTCGAGGATCAAGTGCTCGATCCCATCCACGTCCATCTTGACGTAGTCCGGTTGCCGAATCCCGAGCAAGTTGACTGCGTCGAGCATGGAAAGCCCGATCGTCGGCACTTCGAAGACCTTGCCGATGGGCGCTCCATCGTGACCATATCCCTGACCAAACGTTGATAATGCACCGCCCCACTCCGTTGCCGTCATGTTGAGCTTGCTCAAGGTTAGACGATCGGAGAGCGGGAGCGGAATGATCGTGATTCGATCGGTAAGTCCGTTGAGAAAAATGTTTCGCGCCAAAGTCTCGAGATTGAAGACCGATGGCTCGAACGCGAATACTCGGCAGCCGCGTGCTTTGGCTGCATAACATGCATAGAGCCCGACATTTGCACCAATGTCCCAAAGCGTGGATCCACGAGGGATTGCGTCGATCCACTCGAGGGTCTCGGGCTCCTTGGTCGAAAATGTATCGGCGCGAAATTTACACACTGCGTTCGGAATGGCGAACGTCAAGTCCAAATCTCCATGGCTGACCCGCTGAACACGCTCCATGGCGCTATCGATGACCTGCCCATAAAAATAGCGTCCTATGGCAGTCTTGCCGGATAGGGCGACAAACCCGGCGGCAAGTCTCTTTACACCGTTCTTGGTGAACGTTTTCAAAATTTCGTCACCCTATTTCTGTCGACGGCCGCACCGGTAGTTTTGCATTCTTGCCCCTCCGGCGCCATGCAACGCCGAAAATTGGCGGATCGCATCATACAGCGCCGTTGGGTTATGGCGCACCGTCGCCGTGTCTTCGGAAAACCCGCGGGGGAGGATCGTTCAGGGGAGCACCGTTCAGGGGAGCACCGTTCAGGGGAGCACCGTTCAGGAGAGACCTCGCCCCAGGCGCCCGAAAGTTGCTACTATTCCATGCAGAACACGGCGGGAGAGTTGCGGTGAGGGTACGGACTCGGGGGATTTGGTGCAGCGAGGGCCTGCGCAGCCTTTGAACCACGAGGATGCGCCGGCGGAGAGCGTTAGCTCGCGCTACATCGTGACGCTCGGTGCACAGGTGTTTCGTCTGCTGCTATCGCTCGCCACCGCGGCGATCGTGCCCCGCGCGCTCGGGCCGGCTATTTACGGGAACTACACTTTCCTCCTGTCCACATCGGCCACCATGCGCACGGTGCTCGATACCGGCACACAGCAGGCCTTCTTCACCTTCTCCGCACAGGAGCGAGCGAGTGGTCCGCTCACGCGGCTGTATGCCTTGGTGCTCGGTGCCCAGATTGCGATTGTCGCAGCCGCCGTCGGCGTCGCGGCCGCCACCGGCAAGACCGAATGGCTGTGGCACGCACAGCAACTCGATCAGATCGTGTTGGTGACGGCGCTCGATTGGCTGCTGTTTCTGGCCATGTCGTTTCAGCAATTGGGCGACAGCAAGGGGCTCACGGCCTATCTGCAATTGTCGGGAGCCGCAATTGCCGCGCTCGCGCTCGTAGCACTCGTGGTGTTGCGGGCTGCCGGAGCGCTCGACTTCTATTCCTTTGTTTTCCTCAATCTCGCTTGCGCCGGGCTCACCTGCGTCGTGCAGGGGTACAGGTTGCTGGTGAAGAACCGGGCGCTGCTCTGGAGCGGAGCCGTGAAGGTTCGAGCCTATGCGCAGCGGTGGTGGAGGTTCACGAGGCCGCTCATATTGCTGCAATTATATCTGCCGGCCGTGGCCTATCTCGGCCTGTATCTCATCCAGACCTGGTATGGCTCGGAGGAGCAGGGTTACTACGCTCTGGCACTGCAGTGGTCGGCCTTCGCAATGGTGTTTACCAACTCGGGGGTATGGATATTCTGGCGCGAAATCGCCCACCACAGCGGCGGCGGTGACCTGCGGCACGCGGCTAGAACCTACGAGCAATTCAGCGCCCTCTTCCTGTATCTCGCGCTGGCGTTGGCATTTTGGCTGTCTGCCAGCAGCACCATGCTCGTCCAGATCGTCGCCGGACCACGCTTTCGCGCGGCCGGCAGCGTGCTCGCGATCATGGCGTTCTATCCCGTCTCGCAAACGATGAATCAGCTGGCGACGGCTTCATTGAAGGCGATGGAGCACACCTCGAGCTACGCGCGCTGGACGGTTCTCTCGTCGATTCCCGAACTGGTCCTGACCTACGTGCTCTTGGCGCCGACATCCGCGCCCGTGCCGGGGCTGCATCTGGGCGCCATCGGAATGGCAATCAAGACCGCATTCTATGGGCTCGTTATCGCGCAAGTGTATGACTGGCTCAACTGTCGATTTCTCGGCATACTATATGTTCGCGCGCTTGGGCGCAGGGCTTTGGCCTTGCTCGCGGTGGGCGCGGCCGCGGCGGTGCTGATCGGTGTCGGCGGTCCGTGGTTGCAGCGGGCCGGGATGGAGCAACTCAAGGCACTCATGGTGTGCTCCGTTGCCTACGCCGCCGCTGTCGTCCTAATGCTATGGCTCTGGCCGGGACTCGCGGGTCTCAGGCGCGCGCAAATAGTGCATGGCATACAGTCGCTGCGCCGGACTTGAATTCGCGCCGCCGGGGAGCGCGACATGCCAGCCCGCAAAAGTTCGCTATCGGACCGGAGTTCCTGATGGAGATGACATCGTTTTTGGTTTGCCCCAAGTGTCGCGGTGACCTCGCACAATCGGCAGAAGCGTTTCGGTGCCGCAAGTGCGGCGGCGAGTATCCCATCGTCGGCGACGTCCCCCAGTTCGATCAGCCGAAACCGACGCGTGCCGGGGAGGACGGCGGTCGCGACGAACGGCGCAAATATTGGGACCTTGGCTGGCAGTCACGATTTGGCGGCGATCACGCCTTCCTCGCTTCGCTGAAATCACGCGCCGACTGGAGCCGTTTCCTGGAGTCGCAGCTCAAGACTCTCGGCGCCAGTCGACACGTCAGTGTCGTCGAGGCGGATCGTCAGGTCGTGCAGGACATGGTCGTGCTCGATATCGGTTGTGGAAGCGGATCGTCCGGAGCGATGTTCGGCTACCGCGGGGCGCATTACATCGGCATCGACCACTCGAGCCACGCCGCTGCGTACGCGCTGCGTCACATTCGAGGGTCGGGGGCCGACGGCTTCACCGTGCAGGGCAATGCCGATGCGCTGCCAATCCGGGATAACAGCGTGGATGTCGTTTATTCGAACGGTGTCCTGCACCACACCCCGAGTTTCTTGGCCGCCCTGGACGAAGCATATCGGGTGCTGAAGCCGGGCGGCAAAGCGATCATCGCTCTCTATTCGACCTATTCGACCCAGTTCGGCGTAACACGGCTGCTAGGCGTCTTGAAAGGCAATCTCACTCCTCGGGCGATCCAGCGCTGGATGGGCGAGTCGACCGAGGGTGATTGGCGCACCGGCGACCGGCTCAATCCCTGGACACAGACATTTTCCAAGGCGCAGCTGAAAGCGGTGGTCCGTAAGTACAATGTGCACGGCTTGACGATCAGAAAGAACGGCCAGCCCGTGGGAGAGCTTCCGCGCTTCGGCCCGCGCCTGATGCGCTTCGGCTCCATGCGCAAAATCGATCGGGCGCTGGAGCCGCTGCTCGGCGGCATGCTGATCATGTCGTTCAACAAGTAGGCGTCGGACCAGCTACCAAGTGTAAGCGATCGGAGCATCAGCCGATTCATTGTCTGCCGGGTCATGCGGAAGATCGGCACAATTGACCATCAACGCAGGGATGCTGCTGATGCAGCGAAAACCGTACCAGAGGCCAGGCGGAACGCGCAATCTGCCATAGCCATCGGGACGGCCGAGTTCCAAAATTCGCAAATTGCCGCGCGTCGAGGAGGCCGACCTATCGTCATAAACGGCCATTCGAACCCGCCCAACCGGCACCGCCAAATTCTGCGTCTGTTCACGATGGCGCTTCCACGCTTTGATCGCGCCCGGCAGTATTTCTGAGAAGTAACATTCGCCGAACCGCGTGAAATCTGCCGAGTCGCAACGCAGCATGTGCAACACCGATCCCCGTTCGTCGGCGATTTGCCGCAGCATGGTGAAAATCAATCCGTCGATCGGACCGGTCTTTGGGGCCACATTCATTCGGGCCGCGCCCATACCAACTCGCGTTCGGCGCCGATGCGCTCGTACGCAGCTATTTGCTCCTGAGTCATAGCGTACATATCGGCGCGTGCGTGATAGAAAGCCGAATACCATTCTCCAACCAAACGAAGGGTCTCGGCATAATCGAGGTTGGGCACCCATTTGAGGTGAAATTGCGCTTTATCGCAATTGAGCTTGAGCAGCGTGGCCTCATGGAAAGGGATGTCGGCGCTCACTCGATAAGCCTGGGCGGACCCGGCGAATCCCCAATGCCGGGCCAAGTCACCGAGCAATTCGGCCACCGTTCGGTCTTGCTCGGAGCGCGGTCCAAAGTTGAACGCCTCCCCATGCAGGCCGGGGTTTTGCGCGAGCGCTTGCCCCAACCTGAGATAACCGCTCAATGGCTCCAAAACGTGCTGCCAAGGCCGCGTAGATTGCGGGCTGCGAATTTCCACCGTGTTCCCTACACTCCACGCGCGCATGCAATCGCACACGATGCGATCGCGCGCCCAGTCGCCGCCGCCGATCACGTTGCCGGCGCGGCCGACCGCCACGCGAACCGCGTGATCCTTGTGAAAAAAAACATGAACATAGGACCGGATCACCAATTCCGCGGCGCCTTTGGAGCCGCTGTAGACATCCTTGCCGCCCAGCCGATCGGTTTCTCGATAACCCCACACCCACTCGAGATTCTCATAGCACTTGTCGCTGGTGATCAGCACTGCGACGCACGGGTGCTCGAGCGTCCGCAAGGACTCGAGAACGTTCATGGTGCCGACGACATTCGTGGTCATGGTTTCCACGGGGTCAGCATAGGAGATCGAGACGATTGGCTGGGCGGCCAGATGGAAAACGAAGTCGGGCCGCACGTCGAGAGTGAGCTCTCGGAGCATCGTGAGGTCACGAATGTCGCCCCACACATGTCTTATCCGGCGCGCGAGGTTTAACTCTTCGAACATCGAAGGTTTGCTCGGAACATCCTTGGAGATCCCAACCACCTCCGCGCCAAGCCTCAGTAACCAGCTCGTCAGCCAGCTGCCCTTGAAGCCGGTGTGCCCGGTGACCAGTACACGCCGGCCTTGGTAGGCATTAGAGAACATCGTGACTCACGCGTATCTCATCGGGCAAGATCAGATCGAGCCGGCAGCCTTCTGCATGCAGCGTGCCCTTGCGGATTGAAAATGCGCTGAAACAGAGCCGTTCGTAGGGGGTCACGGCCGTCTTCGATGGCGCTCCCCAGTAGCCGAAGCCATGGATTTCGCTCGGCTGGAAATCGTACAGGCGGCGCAGCAGGCTCCCCGCGTTGAGCACGACATAGGGAGCGCACTCGCCTTCGCGAATCCCGTCATAGTTTATATATTGGTAGGAGCGGCCCATCTCATTGCATCCTTCCCCGTCGGTGAGCCGGAAAGTTGCAACCAGGTATCCCCCCGGAACGACGAAACTCCAGGCGGCCGCCAGCATCTCGTCGAAACACACGTTCCAGTCGACGCAGCTTAGTGAAAATACGACGTCGAACGCGCTTCCGCGCAGCTCGCCGTTGCCCAAGTCCAGAATGTCTCCCGACAGAATTCGGGCTTCAGGGTTCATCGCGCGGCCGGTCGCGGCCGCTTGCGGATTGATCTCCACGCCGGTGTATTTTCGAACGCCGAACCGCTCACGCAGCGCCAAGCCCAAGCCCCCACATCCGCAGCCGATATCGAGGACCGTTCGATCGGCATCGAGACTCAATTGACCGATGATGACCCGCTCGGACTCGTAGAAATGCGCCCAGGCAACGCGATTCTGAACGAAGTAGCGCGCCAATTGATCCGTTTGATAACTGATGTTGCGGCTCATGGCGCCTCGTTTCTCGGACGCACTTTCAATAGAGCGACCAGTAAGGGTCCGACGCCATATGCTCCTCCACCCTTTCAATGTCTTCCGGACTGTCGACGGAAACATATGGGCGGTACGGTATCGGTGCGATGCGTTGAAACACGCCGTTGTCGCACAGGCGATTGCTATCGCAGGACTCCGCGCGCTCGAGCGGCGATTCGGGCGTTTGAGTAAACCACTGCAGTAGCTCCCATCGGAAACCGAAGATCCCGCCGACGCGCAGCGCACCCTGCTCGGGCGAGAATTTCTTGCAATACGGAACGGGGCTGCGCGACGTGTAGAGAACGTTTCCCTTGAGATCATGCACCAGCTTCACGATGTCCGGATTGAGGAAAGTCGGTTCGTCGACGATCGGCACGGCGAGCACCGTCGCCCGCGTGCTTTTATCCTCGTGAAACGGCCTCACCACCGCATCGATGACGTCCGGCCCGAGCAGTGGTTCGTCACCCTGCACGCACACGACCAAATCATCGGGGGCGAGCGCTACCCCGCACTTGGCCGCCGCCTCGGCGACCCGGTCGAGCGCCCGGCTGTGGTGAGAGCCGGTCATGATCACGGGAAAATCGTGCTTTTCGGAGAAATCGCGAATCGCTTCGTCGCAGGTAGCCAGATACAGTCCGTCCCAATGCGGGTACAGGCGCGCGCGCGCGAAACAGTGCTCGATGAGCGGCCGGCCCAAAATGAGCTTCAATGGCTTGCCGGGAAAGCGGCTTGCCGCCATGCGAGCAGGGACGATACCGATGATCTTCATGTGTACCTACCGGACTTGGAACGCTGCTGGCGGTGCCGTGCGATATAGATCGGCCAACGCCTGGTCGGGGCGGCCCAGCCGGGAGCTGTCGCCGGCCGAGACCACATCCACCCATGACCGGCTCTCGTGCGCGACGTAGAGCGCGTTCAAGAGTCGAATGGTCGCGAGAGTATCCTCATAGGTCACCGGAAACGGCCGTGCGTCGGTGAAGAACGCGGCGATGTCCCGATAAATCTGTCCGTGGCCGTGTCCGTAGACGTTCCCCGAAAAGTCCTCCGAGTTGAGCGCGCACGCATCAGGCTCCGGGGTGTAGATCTGCAGCTCGTTCACTGCAATTCCACCGATTTGCGCCAAACCTTTTTCGCAAACCAGCGAGAGACTCGCCTCGAAATCGATCGGCCGCGCCGCGGTGGTGATCTCCAGTGCGCCGACCGCTCGATTACCGAATTCGATCGAGGCCGTCGCCGTGTCCTCGACCTCGATATCGGCGCCCAAGGTCGAGTGTACCGCACCGACGCGGGCAACCTCGCCACCCATGAGCCGCAAGAGATCGATGTGGTGAATGCCTTGATTGGTCAAACAGCCGCCGTCCATGGCAAAGGTCCCCCGCCATGGAGCCAGATCATAGTACCGCTGCGGCCTACACCATCGAACCCGAACGGCCGCCACCCGCACGCGGCCGAGCTCCCCCAGCTCGAGCCCTCGCACGACGCGTCTTACGGCCAGGTTGTGCCGGTTCTGAAATACCGCAAACACCTGTACGCCGGTCGCTCGCGCAAGTGCATACACTTCCGTCACCTGCGAAGGCTTCATGAAGGTCGGCTTCTCCACGATGATGTTTTTCTTGTAGCGAGAGATGATGTCGAGCGCATGCTCGTAATGCATACCCGACGGGGTAACGATCGCCACCGTGTCGATGTGGGGATTATCGATCAGCATGCGGTGATAGTTGTCGTACGCCTTCGCGCCGAATTGGTCGCGGTAGAGCGCCGCTTTTTCCATAACCAGGTCGCACACCGCGACCAGCTCGACCCCTTCGGTTTGGATGATCGACCGGCAATGATGGCCGGACACCCGACCGCAGCCGATGATCGCGACGTTGACCGGGCGCCTGCTCATGTGGCCGCCTTTTCATTCGCATGTTTGATCAGCTCGACCACCTCGGCCATCGTCGCCCGCGGAGCGACGCTGAATCTGCTGTAGCCGGCGAGTGCAGGATGCGAAAATTGCGCCCGATAGAGCACCCGGGTCCCCAGGGCGGCGTGAATGGCCGGCCCACTGTCGCCGAAAGCCACGTGCGTGAAGTTGCCCTCGGTCGGCAGGACGGAGAATCCCAGCGAGCGCATCTCCCGGGCGAAGAATTCCTTGCCCTCGATGATCCGCCCGACGGCGGCCGCAACCGCGGCCGCGTGATCCATCATCCTCGACATGAACTCGACCGCCAGCGTGCTCACTTCGTACATGGGACGCATCTTGTGCAGGAGCGCGATCGTCGTCGGATGCGCCGCGGCATAGCCGATTCGCAGACCCGCCGCGCCCCAAGCCTTGGCAAATGTTCTGGCGACGATCAGGTTTCGCGAACTCTCGATCCACGGCAGCGCCGACCACGCATAAAACGGATGGTAAGCTTCGTCGATCAGCATCACGGTGCCGGCCGATTCGCATTCCGCGAGCAGCTCTCGCAGAACTTCCGGCCGAAGAACTGTGCCGGTGGGGCTGTCGGGATTCGGCAAGCACAGGAGTTTTGGCTTAATCTTGCGCAAGATGTCGATGATCTTCGGCGCCTCCAAATACGGGCCGCCCGCGGATCTCTGGTACTGGATTTCATGGACCTCGGCGCCGAACATTTGCGCATAAACCGGATACATCGCGAAGGTCGGGCTGGTATGCACAACCGCGTCCCCGGATTCGACAAACGCTTCGAATGCGAGCCGGATCGCGCCATCGCTTCCGGGGGTCAGCAGCAATGACTCGGGACTCACGCCTGCCCAGCGGGCGAGCTTGCGGTACAGTTCGCCTGCCTCCGGATAAGTCGACAACGCGGACGCCGGAATCGTCGAGAGCACGTCGCGCGACAACGCCATCAACTCGGGATCCAAGTTCTCGTTCTTGTCGAGCCACAACTGGCCGCGATCTCTCGGCACCGAGTGGAGCGCACTCGGGCGCTTGAGCTCCGGATTCAAGAGTGCGCTCTTAGGGCGTGTAGTCATGGTTCGGGACATCGTTGACATCCAGCCCTTCGATGGCCGCCCGGCCCATCGCCAACATCGCCTCCTGAGCGCTGCCGCCGATATGCGGCGTCGCCAGGAAATTGGGAAGCGCCAAAAGCTCCTGATCCTGGGGCGGCTCTTCCTGGAACACGTCGAATGCCGCCGCCGCCAGACGCTTCTCGAGCAGCATTCGCTTCAACTCCCGTTCGTCCACCAAACCTCCCCGCGCCGCGTTGATCAGCACCGCGTCGGTCTTGAGCAGCGCGAGGCGTTCGGCGTTGAGCAGTCCGCGCGTACTGTCGTTCAGAGGCACATGCAGCGTCACGATATCGGAGCGGCGCAGAAGAGCATCCAAGCCGACCGATTCGACGCCGTGACGAGCGTAAAACTCCGGGAATTCCACGATGTCATGGGCGAGCACGCTGCACTCGAACGCTTTGAGCAGCGGAACGAGGTCCTTGCCGATATGCCCGCAACCGATGATGCCCACAGTTCTTCCTGTCAAATTGCCCCCCACTTGCTGCCGCCAAATGCCGGTCCGCACTTCACGATTTGCCGCCGGCACGTGCCGCAGCATGGCGATCGCCGACGAGATCACCAATTCGGATACTGAGCGGCGATTGACGCCGCCCGTCCAGCCCAGGCGCTTGCCGTGCAGGCGCATCGCGGCCAGATCGATCATATCCAAGCCGACGCCGTATTTCCCGATCACTTTGAGTTCGGGCAGTCGCGACAAGACGCTTTCGTCGATGACCTCGAGTGCTGTTATGGCTTTTTCGTGGCCCTTGAGGAAAGCGACCAGCGCATCTCCCTGCAGTTGCGCCCCCGCGTCGTTGAAGGTGACGTGCCGATATCGAGCCAGCAATTCCGCGCGCAATGTCGGGTTTTTGGAAAATGAGCGCGAACAGACGGCCACCCTTACGGTGCACGCCGCATCCGCCTTTGCCGGCATCTCGCCGGATTGGCCGACCATCGTGTCGCTACCGTTTCCGTATGCGTTCGAGACGCATCGAAAGGGCATCGAGCTGAACCAGCCTACTCAGCTTTGAAATCTCATTCACCAGCACCTCGTTTTGCGGGTTCCAGGGATATTCCGCCATCCGGTTGGGAGGGTCCGTCTGTTCGGCGGAGAATGCGTCGGGACCGCAGGGGATCTTCTCCACCCGATTGGCGGTGAAGAAGAATCCGGACTCCCTGACGGCTCGCTGGATGAGCGCAAAATATATGCCGATTTGCTCGTGCGTCATCTCCTGGAACGAATGACAGTTGATCGCGAGGTCGATGCTGCCGTCGCGCAAAACATCCAGCTGATCCACGGTCAGGAACGCAAAATCGAAATCCTCGGGAAGGCCGCCGGCTTGAATCTCGTTCGGCATCACGATCCGGGCGTCCGGGAAAACGCTGCTCAAAAACGGAATCGATACTGCGAGCGTCTCGGGCAAATCGATCAATATCATCCGGATCGGCGCCCAGTCGTGGAAGAAAATCGAGGGAAAGTTACCGTTTCCCGCGCCGATTTCCAGAACGGTGGCGATTCGACTGCCGCCGACGAAGCCGCGCAGTACGTTTTGATAATAGTAATGATTGTAGATGTTGGCCGAGGCTTCGTAGCCGGACCAGCTCTTGTAATGTCGATTGACGGCCGCCGCGGTGGCGAACACGCCGGGCAGCCCGGTAATTGCACGGTGGTTCACGGCAAATCGCGAGAGAATTGGCATCGATACTTCGGCATGCGCCATGACGGCGTTGAATGCCTTGTCGTACGACATCAACCGCGGTACGGCAAGAATCGATGCGAGCCCGCGGCCCGCCCAGTTCGCGACCTTCGCGGGTTCCTTGATGCCTCGAAGAATTTTCCGGGTGGCGCGCGTCAACGCGGAAGTCGGTTGAGGAACGTAGAAGCCGGACTCGCCGCTCACCTCGACGGTGTTGCCCGTGACGTTCGCGCGCAACTGGCCGCTGTGGTACTTCCAGTATTCGCTCTTGGCGACCTGCGATCTTATCGCAAACAAATCCGAGTTGATGAATTCAACCAAGCGTGCGGCGAATGCGGAATTGGTATTGAGCTTGCTCATCATCGTCACGCAGATTCCGAATGGCGCGCGAGCAGGGCGGGATTCGCTGCGAGCACGTCGTAGCACCACTCTGCACCGCTTCTATTCATCACGCACTGCCCTCCCGCTCCCTCCACGATTGCCACTCCCGCCGCGACGTCCCAGAGCATGATGCTGCTCTCCGCATAAAGATCCGCCGCTCCTTGCGCCACGTGCAGCAAGGATGCCGCGGCGGACCCGAGCATTCGCACCTTGGCGTACGGCTTCACCGTGCGCCAGAAGCCGTACATGTTGGGTTCGCTTTCCATGTCCAAGCGCACCGGAAAGCCGGTACAAATCGAGGCCAAGGACGGCTCCGACGTATCAGAAACCGAGATACTCCGCCCGTCGATGAACGCGCCGATGCCGCGTCCACCCCACGCCAGCTGCCGCTCCGTAAGGCGGTAGATCACGCCGAATACAGGCCGCTCATCTTCCCACAACGCCACGGAAATGGCGCAGGGCCCCAACCCCTTCACGAAATTGAAAGTGCCGTCGAGGGGATCCACGATGAAATAACGCGGGGTATTTTGCGGCGACGCAATATACCCGGATTCCTCGCTCAAGATCGACAGTTGGGCGCCGGCGAGACCCGCCAAAATCTCCTGCTCCGTCGCCGTGTCGGCGATCGCCTTGATCTCTCGCCGGTGCTCCAGGCTATGAACGTAGTGCATGTCGCCGGGAGCCATCTGATCCAACAACCGATTTGCGGCCCGAGACACGGTGGACTTGACCAGCTCGAGCAATGCACCGAGTTCATGCATTCTTGACGAAGCGCATCAGGTACGCGCCGATCAGATGGTCGAGAACCATGTGCGCATCCTCGGCGGGACCGTATTCCTTCGGGCCGGTCGGCACATGGATGCCCTGGCTCGCCGCGCGCTTCATTTGGCCGCCATCGAAGGCCGTGATCGCAACGGTCGTAATGCCCGCGGAATGCGCATATTCCATCGCTCGGAGCAAGTTCGGGGAATTGCCGGAAGCCGAAATGCCGACCAACACGTCCCCGCTTTTGCCGAGCACACGCAATTGCCGGACGAATATCTCCTCGAAGCCTAGATCATTGCCGACGGCAGTCACGATCGGTACGTTGTCGGTCAAGCTCAGTGCCCGAAATGGCTTGTGATAGGAGTTCGTGCCGATCGACAGATCGTTGGCGAAATGGCTGGCGGTGGCGGCGCTCCCGCCGTTGCCGATGAAGAACACCGTGGAGCCGCGCTCGCGCGCCGCAAGCAAGGTTTCGACGAAGCGGCCGATTTCCTGCGTATTGATGCGCTGCAGGACCGACTGCAGGTAGTTGAGATAGGCACGCGCAAAATCGACCGGATTGGGGGTGTAGATCAGGTCGAGATTATTCATGGAAGATGGGGTCGGGGATGTCATAGGTTTTGCGCCAGTTGGAGTCCGCATAGTAAATCCTGAAAACCAGTTGCATGGTACGCAGAGCATCTTCGGAAGTCCCACTTTGCACGGGTCGGTCCTCCATGATGCTCTGCGCGAAGGCCGCGACCTCATCGTCCCAGGAGGGGTCGTGGTTGTAGCGGGTGACTTGCTCCCACGGATCGCCCTGATCATTGTCCGGGTCCGCTCGCACCAGAGTCAAAGTCTCCGCGCCGTAGCTTTTGGTCCCCGACAAGATCCCTCCGAGAATCAGGCTGCCTTTCTCGAGATTGATATCGAGGTGAAAACGGTGCCGCCATTGGGTGGCCGAGGAATTGAGCATACCGACGACACCGCCGGCCGTGCGCATGAGAGCGTACGCATTGTCCTCGACGTCGTAGCCCCAGTGGCCGTTCGAAATGAAGCTTTGCACCTCGTCGAACTCGCCTCCGAACAAGCGCATCAGATCGACCATGTGGATGCCCTGATCGAGCAACACTCCGCCCCCTGCGATGTCGCGCTTGGTGCGCCAGTCCGGCTGGTTGAAGGTCACTAATTTAGCCTTCCCGTACATCCCGCGCATATTGATGACACGCCCCAGTTCACCGGAGCGCAGGATCCTGAGCGCGTCCTTTACGGATTCATGGTAGCGATGATTGAATCCGTACATGAGCTTGAGGCCCGGATGCCGACGCTCGCAAGCGATGACTTTGACGATGTCTTCGACGCTTCGGCCCGGCGGTTTCTCGCAAAACACATGGAGGTCCGATTCAAGACCGGCGATCGTCACTTCCGCAGCCATGTCGTTCGTCAAACAGACAATCAGTACGTCCAAATCATCCGTCAATAGGCGCCGATAATCACGATAGTATCGGACGCCGTCGGGCATCGTCCCCTCGTCTCGGAAAGTCCGGTCGCACACGGCGGCCACGCGCAGGTTCGGATGGCGCGCGACGCAATCCTTGCGCCGCTTTCCGACGACGCCAAACCCGGCAATGCCGACTTCGAGTTGATTCATTGCCCTGCGAATCGAATTCGCGGAATGACGATTGGGCGTACCGACAAAATATACTTCACTAATCGGCGAACGGTAGATTCACCACCGAGCCGGGATTTGCGGCCTTGCGACAGCTGGGCGCTCCCACTTCTACGCCGGTACGGATACCGTTTCCTATCCACATGTTGGCACCGTCATAGCGTCCCACCGTCCGAGCTAGTTTTGCACAGGCGACCCTACCCCCGCAAGATTCGGGCCGGCTACGGGCGAAATGGTTAAGTTTTGAACAGAAACCGGGGCGAATGCGCCGTGCGCAAAGAGGTATACTTGGCCCTCGCAACTTGAGCATGGATTCCATGGCCGGCTACGTCTGCCCACTAACCCGGATCCCTCTCGCTCCGGCGCCTCTGGCAACCGCTCGAGCGCAGATTGGGCGTGGAGAGCCTTTGGCGACTCGTTTGGGCGGCGGCCACGGTCGAGAACCGATCGGCGAGACGCCTGAGGTCCTGCTGAGAAGCGACGGGCGCGCTGCCTACCCCGTTGTCGACGGGGTACCGATTCTTCTCGGGCCCGAAATCCTCACCGACCCGCGCGAGCCGCTTCGATTCGATCTGCAATCGAGCCACTACGCCGAAGCTTACAATGAGATGTCGTTCTACGATGGCGTCAGCTCGGTTTTAGCCGACAAGATTCACAGTCTCGTATCCCTGGCGGAGTCGCCCGAGGAGGATCTGCGGTGCCTGTTTTTTCAGCGCCGCGCGTCGGAGTCGGAGCTGGCCGACTTCCCCAGTCCCCCGGAACGCTGGTTAGCCGCACGCATGGATCTTGGCAGCGAGTGGGATTGCTACGCGCACCTCGCGCCGCTGCAGAACAAGCACGTCGTGCAACTCGGCGGGCGGGGCTCGGCCGCCATGAGGCTGCTGCTGGCGGGCGCTGCGCGCGCCACGCTTCTGACGCCGATGCTGGCGGAGGCCCAGGTTGGTCTCAAACTCGCCCGCGTCCTCGGCGTGTCGGAGCGTTTCGCGTGCGCCGTGGCAATCGCCGAGGAAATCCCGCTACCGGATGAAAGCATCGATGGGGCGATGTCGGGAGGCTGCGTGCACCATATGACGACGGCGCTCGCTTTCCCTGAGATCGCCCGCGTTCTGCGGCCGAGCGGCCGATTTGCAGCGGCGGAGCCGTGGCGCGCCCCGATGTATGCGCTCGGTACCTGGGTGTTCGGCAAGCGCGAGGCGAATCCTTTTTGCCGGCCGCTGACCCGCGAGCGCGTCGCACCCTTGTTCGACGCATTTCCCGAGGCGCGATGCGTGCAGCACGGAACGCTCACCCGCTATCCGATGCTCGCCATGGAGAAATTAGGCGCTCACTTCCCGCTGAAGACCGCTTGGAACGTGGGTCGCTTCGACGATCGCGTGTGCTCGCTGATTCCGGGAATGCGCCGTCTGGGCAGCGGCGTTGCCCTGCTTGCAACCAAGTGAGGGATGCTCGCTTGAAGCCCCGATCAATCGCTCCCCGGCCGGTCGAATCCAGCCGCCAGCACCGCGAGGCCGACGTATTCGTGTAGAGCGCTTTCTACCTCGCGCAGGCCGCCGGAGCTCGGAACCAACTTTATCCACTGGAACGACGGATCGGCGACCAACTGGCCGGTCGGCGCTGGTATTGGACGAGTTCCCGCAAGCTGCATCAAGCGCATGGCGCGCGGCATGTGTGCGGCCGAAGTCACGAGGATGAAGGGCGCGTCGCCGAGGGTGCGCCGGACGGTACGCGCCTCGGCCGCCGTATTCTGCGGCTCGTCCCGTATCACCAGCGAGGACTCGGGCACGCCGAGATCGCGAGCCAGCTCCGCGTATCCGAGCGCTGAACGGCCGAGACCCGGCGGTGCGCCCCCCGACACGAGCAGCTTCGCCGCACCCAGAGCGCGCATCAATCGGATCGCCTCGACGACGCGCGCCAGTGCGGTCGGGCTGAGCGCGGCGGTAATAGGAACACTGTCGCGCGGCGTATAGCCGCCCCCCAGCACGACGATGTAACCCACCGCTGGAAGCGGCTCGGCCTCTCGGAACGGCGGGTAGGCGCGCTCGAGCGGTCCAATCAGCGCATCTCCCACGAGCGGCGACGCACCGAGGTACGCGACCATCGCGGCGCTCGCAAACAGCCATCGAGCCACTCCGGCCCGCCTGCGCCATCGACACAGGGCGGCTGCCGCTGCGACGAGCGCTGCCAGCGCCAGCGGCTCGCTGAGCACCCGGAGCCACGCTTTGACGATCGGAATCATACGCTCCGAGCAGCATCATCTTCCCGGCGATGCGAGCGGCCAAGCCGATTACGCACCGCGGCGGGCGCCTCTAGCCGCGTCGATGGCGCCTCTAGTTATCGAGAATGAACTTCAACCACTCCGCAACGGCTGCCGCCGAAGAGGGCTCTGCTTGAGTGACAGTCACGGACGGCGCAGCCGATAGGGGCGCCTGCGCCGTCGACGCGGCAGCCTTGCCCATCGTCTCGGGCGGCACAATGATCGTCAGCGTGCCTTCACCCGAGTTTGCAATCCAGATCTTGGTTCCATCGAAGGCAGCCCCCCGAGGCGATACCCCGACCGGAAATGTCCCCAAAAAAACGGCATTCGAGCTACGCAATCGCGAGACCGTATTGTCCGCTGCATTGCACGCCCAAATCGAAGTCGCATCATGCGTGAGGCCGCGTACTTGGTTGCCGATTTTATAGGGGCCGAGAATAAAGCCGTTCTGACCGGCCGCACTCATTTTTGTCAGACTGCCGTATCCCAGCGCTGGGCTAACGCCGTTTGCTACCCACATATAGGTGCCGTCCCACACCATGTCGGTTGGGAACAGGCCGTAGGTTATATTGCCGTTGACGAAGTCCCCGGTATTCCGATCCAGAAACCACACGTTGTTGTTATCACTGTTGGCCACCCAGATATACGTGCCGTCAAACGCCACGGAATCCGGGGCCAGCCCGACGGGATAGGTCCCCACCAGACTCTGGCTGGCCACGTCGAACTTGCTCACGCTGTTCATATAGGGGCCGTCGTTGGCAACCCAAATGGATTTACCATCAAAGACGATGCCCTCCGGATTCGCGGGTCCCGCGGGGTTCGTAGAGGGAGCAAGCGGGATCGTCTTTACGAGGTTGCCGCTCGAGTCAACGATCGTTACGTCGTTCGATGTGAAGTCGGTTACCCATACATTCGTGCCATCGAAAGCCATCTCATCCGGATTATCGCCGACGCCGGTGGTGGAAAGGACGGCTCCGGAAGTGTTCATCTTCACGAGTGCGCCGCCGTCTGGATTTTGCACGGCGACCCAGATGTAGTGGCCGTCAAACATGACACCAGTCGCGAGCGACGACGGCGAATCGCCGACGGAAAGCGTATAGACGGTGTAGTTGACCGATTTCGCGTGACTGGCCTGCCCGCCGACGGCGAGAGAAGCAATCAGCACGGCTGCCCTGAACGCCCGGCGCCCTAAATCGTCTTTGGGTCTCATCTGCGTGAAGCCATCAAGATCATTGCTACGAAGCAAGTCCCACGGTCTGCACATGGCAGTATTTCCCGCTCGGCGACCCCGACCACAATTGCGAATTGTCCCCATAGACAATCACATAACTTCCCGCCACTTGCGCAGCCAGCACGGCGGCAACGGCGGTTTTGTAGCCCGGATCGGCAGAGGATACGTACCAACCGTTTTCGCACCCCGCGGCGGTAACGGTCGTGGAAAAGACGAAATCGCCGCCGTTGTAGCTGGTGTAGGCAAAGGACCTGGTCACCGTTCCGTTCGCGCTTGGAGTGACGACGGTTGCACCTAGCTGTGCGCTCACCATGGCGCAAGCGATGGCGAAAAAAACGCGTGTGCGATTTTCAGTGATGGAACGAAATTTTGACTTCATGATAACGGTATCCCTCAAGTTGACTCCGCGCCGCTCGATGCCACTAGCGCTTGGGCAATCTTCCAATCCCACTCGGTATCGATATCGATGCATTCGGCAGAATCGTCGATGATCAGCGGTATCGTAGCATGGCTGCAAAACGATCTCTCTTTCCGCAATTCTTGCGGTTCGATGAGGTAGAACGCGCCGTTCAAGACGTAAGCCGGTGGCAGATCTTGGGATCTCGCGGGCGTCCTTTCTCGATCGATGAACGGTCGAATCGACTTCCCGTCGGTGTCGATCTTGTAACACCACATCGGATGGGAAAGCGCCGGAGATACTCCGATGACTGAACGACGTTGATTGTCGCGAAAAAGCTCGATTCCCCGCATCACTGTCTCATGGCTTCGAAAGGGCGAAGTGGGCTGTAGCAGCAAAATACCATCAACCTTCCCGCGTTCGGCCTCATACCAGTCAACGGCGTGCAGGCATACATCGACCGAAGTCGCACTATCGCTCGCCAGCGCCGCCGGTCTCAACCACGGAACCAGCGCATCCGCACGTCGCGCAACCCCGGCGATTGCAGCGTCATCCGTCGAGACCAGGATGTCGCAAATTTCACGGGTTTTCTTGGCGACATCGATGCTCCAAACGATCAACGGCCTGCCGCCCAACAGGCGAATGTTTTTTCCCGGAACGCGTTTCGAGCCGCCACGTGCGGTTATCAGAGCGAGAATTCTCAATTGATCGTCCCCGCGCTTTTTTCCACTTGAGTGTACGCTGCGTCCACCGCCGTGGGCACCTCTCGGAATGTTAAGTTTTCAAAAGAACTCGGCCGTCAGCGCCCACACGCTCGGAGTTCGAGCCCTGCATCGATTGCTCAATTGGGCAAGTCGTTGGTATCCAAACGTGGCAACGCCAACGGATCGTCTACATCAAGCTGTGCGACTGCGACTTTTGTCGTGAGGCCAATGCGGCAGCCCCGCTCCCTGAGCAACGGAAGCAAAGTATCGTTGTAAGCGCCGTACGGATAGCACATGACCCAGTCATTCGTCGGCGCCCCCAGGGAGCGCAGAAACTCGAGCGACTCATCGATCTCTTTCGTCTGACTTGCTGGATCGAGCCTATCGAACCAGTAGTGCCCGGCACCATGACTCCCGACATACATCCCGCAGCGGATCATAGTCGTCAGTTGCTCTCGCGACATGTACAGTTCCGCGGCAAACGCGGCCGAGTCTACTCCGACGAATCGATCGAATAAATTTCGTGCGAGTTCGGCGCGTAGATCTTCGGGCAAGCCGTGCTGTAATACTCTTTTGATGAAAATTATCTCGGCGGAATCCATGCGTGATGGGTGTGCCAGCTCAGACCAGTACTGCGAAAAAGGCCGCACCGACTCGCACTTTTGATGGCCGTCGATAAAATCGCGAATGATATCGATGATGGAAGCATGCTTCGGAGTGGCTGCCAGAATGAAGTGGATCCGATTCACGTCGAGCAGCTCTCCGTAGCGCACCGTGCGGGAGGGTGGGAAAAATGAGCCTTGCCATCCACGCTCATGCAGAAGCGGAAACACCACCGAATAGTGATCGCTGTAGGCGTCGTCGAAGGTGAGCCAAGCGGCGTCCTCCGCCAGAGGCTCTCCGTGCTTCACGGCGGCGATCACCTGTTGAGCTGTCACCACCGTGTGGTGGGTCCCTATATAATCCAATTGTCGGCGAAAACTCGCGAGATCGCGCCCCTTGATGGCGGGATAGCGAGTCCGCGCCAAGTCACGGACGTAATGGTATGTGACGATCGTTAGGGGCATGCGGCTTCCCGGCGTGCTTCGATCACGAAGCTCGACGAGAATGGCACGAGACGGTGATCGCGCAGGCCGATTTCGCCCGCTAACGAAGCCATTTCGCTATGCAGGTCGCCATGTTCGACTGTGAATGCCGTTGGGAGCCCATGAAAATGCACGGGATAGAGCGTCCGCGCCGTGAGTCCGCAACGCCGCAAACGGTAAACCAAATCGGCCGGGCTGAACTGATAGCGGGTCGTCACCGGAATGCCGGTGATGGGATGGTGACCCAACTGAGGATCGATCCGTTCGTATCGGCGCAGGGCCAGAAAGGCCGCCTCGGTTGTCGAGCTCTGGTTCAAGGCCGTCGCCTCGGCGATCAGGGTTCCCAGAGTTCCGATCTCAGCTTCGAGGCGAGTGAAGTCGTTCAGGGAGAAAACGTTGAATAGCCGGTTACGTGACCCCACGACAACCGCGCCTCCCGGTCGAAGCATGCGGAAACAACGGGCAAAAAACTCGTCGGTTTCTTGCGGGGATATGTACTCGATAAACCCCTGCGCGCTGATGACGTCATAGCTTTGATCCTCGAATTCGAGGTCGAAGAAAGAACCCCCAAAAAAATGCGCCGGCACGCCCGCAGCCTTCGCGTTCGCCTCGCTTTGAACGATCATCTCCGGCGCGAAGTCGTTGCCATCCGACTTCAGCCCGCCTCGAGCCGCCTCGATGACCAGCTGGCCAGTGCCGCAGCCCACATCGAGAAAGCTCTTTGCGTTTTCAATTCGAGCCATCACATCCATGACGGCGCGATTGCGCCCCCCGATAACGCTGTAGCCGCCGGATGCGTTGATGGACTTCTTCTGCCAGTCCGCGGCGGCTGAGGAAAAATATCGGTTCGCTTGTTCTTGCTGCTTCATCGCATGATCTCCGAAGTGTCGCGGCGCGTCTCGATCATCGGTGCGCAAACGACTACGACCGCTCCAGAAACGCGCGCAGAATTTTCAATCCAACCTCTCCGCTCTTTTCCGGATGAAATTGGCACCCAATCACATTATCTCGTTGAATGACCGCTGGAATTCGAATGCCCCCGTAAAGACAATCGGCGACGCGATCTCGAGGGTCGGCAGGCGGGGCCATGAAAGTATGCACAAAATAAACAGCCTCATCGCGCGCTATTTCTTCCACCAACGTGCCCGTCCAGTTCTTGCGTTCCGGAGGTAGCACCAGCGAATTCCAACCGATGTGCGGGATCTTGTGCGGTTCTCCAGCTGCTGTGGCGGTGGGAACCGGCACGACCTGCCCCGCCACCAGGCCGAGACCCGCAGTAACGCCGAATTCTTCGCTCTCATCGAGCAACATCTGCATCCCAAGGCAAATCCCCAGAAGCGGGATGCCGCGTGCAGCAATCTCCTTCGAGACTTCGTCCAGCCCACGCGCATGAAGTTCCGCCATCGCGTTCGCAAAGGCCCCTACTCCCGGCAATATCACTCTGGGCGCGGAAAGCAGGGCGTCAGGGTCCGCGGTGACCGATACATGGGCACCGCAATGCTCCAAGGCGCGTCGCACGCTCAGCAAATTACCCACGCCGTAGTCCATGACGGCAACCTCAGGGCCGCTCATAAGCTCTTACTTCGATCCCGCCGCTCATGGCGGCGCGACGTATGTCCCCGACGGCAGCACGGCGATAGTGGAGAATATCGGCCATGGCCACCGCGTCCGCTCCGCCTGTGTGCACCGCGTCGAGCACGTCGTCCGGCTTTCCCATGCCCCCGCTCGCGATCACCGGCACACCCACTTCCCGGGTCACAGCCCTGATCATCGGGATATCAAAACCTTTGCGAGTACCCTCGCGATCGACGGAAGTTAACAGAATCTCGCCCGCGCCCAGCTCGACGCCCTGCTTGACCCATTGGATGACATCGAGCCCGGTTTTCTCGCGCCCATTGTTGGTGTAGACCTCCCAGTGATCGGTACCGATCTGTTTGGCCTCGATTGAAAGCACCATGCATTGACTGCCAAATCGCCGGGCGATATCGCTGATGAGCCGGGGATTCGCGACGGCGGCGGTATTGACCGCGACCTTATCGGCACCTGAGCGCAGCAGATACGTGGCGTCATCCACCGAGCGAATGCCGCCGCCCACGGTCATGGGCACGAACACGTCCTTTGCGGCGCTCTGTACGATATCGCCCAGACTGTTGCGTCCGTAGAGGCTCGCAACGCAGTCCATGTAAATCAACTCATCAGCACCCTCGAGGTAGTACCGGATCGCGTGTTCATTGGGCGGCCCGATGACGCGAAGGCCCTCCAGATGGATGCCCTTGATCAGATTGGGGCCCTTGATATCGAGACGCGCAATCAGCCGAATTTTTCGCATAAGCTCACGACCTCGGCCTCCTCAGCTCACGATCTGAGACTCCTCGTCCCATATCGGATGCTTCAGGCGCCAAGCGCCGTCGACATGTTCCCAGAGATGCTCGGAACGCCAGCTGTCGATGACCTCGTAGAATTGTCGTTCGGTGATGGAGCAATATTCGAGAAACTCTTCGAAGTGCTTCTTCGGGAATTCCCCGTCATATCGCCTGACCAGAGCGATGCCTTCTTCCCGGGTGATCTTGCCGTCCCTGATCTCGTGCGCCGCATCCGAGGTCGTCCTACCGATGCCGAATTTGATGTAGGCCAAGTAATAGTGATAGCCGTCGATCCGGTCATCGAGGCTCGCATACTTGGAATACGTTCCTTCCGAGCGCTCGGTATTGGGCGTGAATCCCGTGTTCTCCGCGCAGTAGTAGAAATTCTCCTGCGGGTCCCAGAATTTATAATAACCCATGAAGTGAATCGTCGTGCGATTACGCACGATCTCCTCGTGCAGGGGAGCCATGAAAGGCCGCAGATCCGCTTCGGTGATGCCATGCTCGACCCAGAATTGCGGAGGTAAGCCTGAGAAATAATGCTTGTCCTGATCCGCAACCTCGCGGTCGGGGCGAAACGCATTCTTCATGTCGCCCCCGTACTCAACCTCGCCGTTTTCGCCGTACATGATCAACGATACGCCGTACTTGACGGCCATGTGCAGCGGGAAGTTCGCCTGGCCGTAGATGAACGGTTGAAACGGATCGCCCAGATGAGTGAATGCCAGGTTGGTCAACTGGCGCGTAACCTTCCCGTTGGGCGTTCCCAGGATATTGTCAAATCCGGACGCGATGAACGCATCCAGGTTGCGGCGCCCGATGACCGTCGCCTTGAGCGGCGCCCAGGTCACCGTGAGCGGGTGCATTCCATACTTGTACTTGAGCTGATGCGCGACGAAGCCGCCGTCCTTCCCGCCGCTGCAGGGGACGATCACGTCATAATCGCCGTTCGACTTTCGGTGCCGCTCGCACAACTCGACGAGCTCCCGGTCGCGGGCATCCCAGTCGACGTGCTCGCGCTTGTACTTGGCATAGTTGCAGGCGGAGCAAACACCGTATTCATCGAAAGTGATGCGCGGGCGCTGGTTGGAAACCGTGCACTTCTTGCAGAACCTGACCTCCGGGGGAAGCCTGTACAGGCCTATGACATCTCGCTTTTTCATTTGAATCGTTGCCGCTCAGTGCTTCAAGTTGATGGGTTTCTCTTGCGCCCGTTGCAGATCGTCGGCGCGTCCGACGTCCAGCCACGGTTCGTGCATGGGATAGACAATGGTGCGCGACGTACGTTCTTTTAGCCGGCCAAACAGGGTCGGCATGTCGCACGGATCTCCCGCCGCGAGCGCCGCGAGTGCGTCGGGCTCGAGCACGTAAATCCCCGCATTGATGTGGCTGCGCGTGATCGGCTTCTCCTCGAAACCGATGATGTCGACGCCCTTCGTGCGCACCACCCCGAAGGGGTGCTGCCATTCGTGCTGGCGCACGGCCATGGTGGCCATGGCATGGTGCCGGGAGTGAAACTCGAGCAATTCGCCGTAGCGGATGTCGGTGAGCACATCTCCGTTGGAGACCAGAAACGGAAGCTCGGGCCGCGGGTTCAGGAGCGCCAAGGCGCCCGCGGTACCCAAGGGTGATTTCTCGCGCAAGTAATCGATCTTCGCCCCCCAGCGGCTGCCGTCACCGAAATAATCCTCGATCATGTGTCCAAGGTAGTGCACCGCAAGGACAAAATGCTCGAATCCATCGGCTCTGGCCCGCTCGATGATGTGCTCCAGCATCGGTTTGCCGCCGACGGATAGCAACGGTTTCGGGCAGTTCTCGGTCTGCGGACGCAACCTCTTCCCTTGGCCGCCGGCCATGATGACCATGAGGTTCTGCCGCCGCCGCGGGGCGATCAACTCGTCCCACAGGTGCAGTCCCACCACGCGCCGGTCAGCGTCGACCACCGGGAGCTGATGAATCTTGTTCACGCGCATGAGCTGCAGCACCATGTCGCGACTGATCTGCGGCGGGACCACGAGCGGATCCCTGTGGATGATCGATTCGATCGGACTGCCCAACTCGAGGCCGCGCAGCAAGCCACGGCGGATATCTCCGTCAGTGAGAGTGCCGAGCAAGGTGCCGTCACCCGAGACTGCGAGGACGATCTGCAGTCCCGTTTCGTCCAAGTTTCGGATGGCCTGGCGCAGGTCGGCATCGACCGGCAGCAGCGCATCGCGCCACCGCGCGGCGGATGTGCTGGTATCGGCGTCGGCGCCGCGCGGCGGTTGATAATGGGAATTCATCGGGCTCACGCTACATTATTACCGCAGATAGGAACGATCCGCGCACTTGCAGCGCCTTCGCCGTCGGGATTGCGCACCGTGGGTAGCCGGCTCCGGATCCCGGCGGGTAGAATTGCTGCAGTGCCGCATCAATAATAGCCTGGCGTGAATCGATGGCAAATCCGTCGCGAAATTGCGGGTCCGTAACCCAAAGCAAACCTAGTACGTAAGATGCAAGCCAAAGTTCTCCCCCGCATAGTGCGACATGCCGCGCCCTAGTAAGGAGACCAAACGGAAACGCCTATTCAAGATCGCCTTCTGCGATTCGACCAGCGTCACGAGGTGCGCGATTTCGCTTTGGCTCAAGACCGAATCGCCTTTCTTCAGAAGGTCGATGAACCTCGCGACCAAATCCAGCCTTTCGTAGATCATTAGGATTGCAACGTAAGCCCGAGCTCGCCGCGCGGTTAGAGCATTCCCGCCCGTCAACGCAACGATGTTCTCCGGTGCTCTCAGAAACAGCGCGTCCGCAAATACTGCCTGCCCCAAGCCCCTGAACGAATCACGCTCCCAACGAAACAGTCCCAGGAAATCGACAAATTCAATTCCGCGTCGCTGTAGGAAATTCGCGATGTCCCCAAATAACGGCTGGCCCTCTCGGATGGATTGGAAACAGACCTCGACATGCAATCCCATGCACCCCTCGAGCGACTTCGTCGCCCCTTCGAGCACGGCCAACTCGCCACCTTCAAGGTCAAGCTTTATGAAATCGACCGACTTGTCGGAACCGGATAACAAATCGTCGATGGTCCGGCATTCCACTTCCGTTGAACCCACGATATCGAATCGCTCGACACCCTGGAAACGAGAAAGGAACGGAATATTCGGCGCAAAATGCGAGGAACACATCGGCTTGCGAGTGAACGAAATCCTCACCGACCCAGTCCGGTTCCAAGCACCGAAAGAGACAATTTCGTAGCTTCTAAAAAGCTTGGATTCCGGCGAATCGAGCAATGCCGATACAGACCGTGCGTCAGGCTCGACACCGATAAAGGATATATCCGCGCGGTAGGGGCTCCATCGAGGAATGATGCCCCCCGAAGCGCCTACGTCGAGCAGCACGATGGCGTCGCCGGCCAATACGGCTCCGACAGTCTTGGCGCATTTGCCCCGCAGAGCGGTTCGCCGGCGAGCCAACACGGCGCGCAATTGGCGCTTTATAAGACCGAACATGTATTTACCCCGGCGTTCAGCAAACTACTTGAGCGCTAACGTCTTCAGTATATCGTGCACCGGAAAGACCCGCATGATGCGAAACGAGCAGGTCTTTTCTCGAGCAATGTCGCGGAATCTCACGCTGGATCATTACCGTAGATCGTAGAAAGTCTTTTTTAGGATGAATTCGAGCGGGTAGTCCCGTAAGACCGGAATGATCCGTGCGCTTGCGCCGCCTTCGCCGTAGGGGTTGTGCAGGCCGGGTAGCCGTGCCTGGAATTCGGGAGAGTATAGTTGCAGTAACGCAGCGTCAATGGCCTGCCGATCCGGTGCGCAATCGATCACGCTCGCGGCGCGGAGCCGCCCACGTTGCCGATCGCCGATGTTGATGGTGCCCTTCTTGAAGCTTGGCACCTCGATCAGTCCGCTGGATGAATTGCCCACCACCCCGTCTACGTGCCGGATACAGGAAAGGTAGCGTTGCTCGCCCAACGAGGCATAGGCGCGGGCGGTGGATCGATCGGCAACGAAGCGCTGGATCATCTCGATCAAGACGCGGCCGCCGGTGTCGGCATTCGGCAGGGTGAAAATCAAATGCGTGTCTTCGAGCCGATCCAGGGCACCGAGCAGGACATCCATCTGCGCCGCGGAAGTCTCGTTCTCGAGCGTTACCGGGTGAAAGGTGATCAGAAGATTCTTTCGGCCCAGCTTGAAGCTGAGCGCCGTCTCGAGCGCCTCGCGCTCGAGCAGGGGCAGCTTGTACACGTTGTCCAAGCCGAGACCACCCACCAGGAAAACCCGCGCCGGATCCTCGCCCAGCTGGATCACTCGCTTGCGGTACGCCTCGGCGGCCACGAAATGAAGATGGGACATCTTGGTGATCGAATGACGCAGCGCCTCGTCGAATGCGCCTTCGGAGGTCTCCCCGCCGTGCGCATGCGCGATCGGAATGCGTGCCAAGGTGGCGGCCGCCGCCGCCGCGAATATCTCGAATCTGTCGCCTAAAACGAACAAGAGGTCCGGCCGAAGCCGCTGCAGCGTCTCGCCGAAACCGATGAGCCCGAGTCCCGTCGATTTCGCGAGCGCCGACGCTGAATCAGCGCTCAGCAGCATTTCGATCTTGGTATCGATGGGAAAGCCGTCCCGCTCTATCTCGCGATAGGTGAGACCGAACTCGGGAGACAAGTGCATGCCGGTCGCGATGACCTGCAGCTTGAGCCCCGGCGAATCGCGGATGCCCTGCATCACCCAGCGCAGGCATCCATAGTCCGCGCGGGCGCCGGTTACCACGCAGATCTTCCTGGCCGCCGTGCTCATAGGTCGATCAACTCATCCGCCGCGAAGTCGCGGCGCGCCGTGCGCCCGATGACTTCGTCCCAGCGCATCGGGGAGATGCCGGTACCCGGTCGCTTGGCCGCGAGATTCGCCGCACTGAATGTCTCGCCGGCGCGAATATCGCGGCCGGCGACCAAGGATTTGCGAGCGGCCGCCTTGTTCTCAGCCTCGCCCGCGCTCGGCCGCTTCCGCCCGTCGCCCAGGGCCCGCTCGATGTTGCGGATCGCGGCAACCATGGCTTTGAGCTCCGAGGGCACCAGGCTCGCCTTGTGATCGGGGCCCGGCAGAGTGCGGTCCAGCGTGAAGTGCTTCTCGATCACCGTGGCACCCAAAGCCGCAGCGGCGATCGCCACCTCGATTCCGAGCGTATGGTCGGAATACCCGACCGCGACACCGAAAGCATCCCGGATCGTGAGCATCGCCCGTAGATTCACGTCGGCCATCGGCGCAGGATATTCCGTGGTGCAGTGGAGCACGGTAATGCGCGCGCGCGGCGTGCCGCTTGCCTCCAGAACATCGATCGCCGCCTCGATTTCGCCGAGGGTCGCCATGCCGCTCGACAGGATGACCGGCTTGCCATAGCGGCCGACGTGTCGAAGATAAGGCAAATCCGTGATTTCGCCGGACGGGATCTTGAAGCGGTCGGCACCGAGCCCCGCCAGAAGATCCACGCTCTGCGTATCGAAGCCGGTGGAGAAGAAGCCGACGGTGCGCGCCCGGCAATGCTCGATGAGCGATTCGTGCATGCCGCGGTCGAGCTCCAATCGGCGCAGCATGGCGAGCTGGGACTCGCCTTGGTCTGCGTTTGCCGACTGGTAGGCGGCTTTCGCGGCGTGGCCGGCCGCGAGTCTGTCGGCGCCGAAGGTCTGAAACTTGACCAGGTCCGCGCCGGCCTCCGCCGCGACGTCGATCAGACGGCGCGCGATCGACAGGTCGCCGTTATGGTTTACCCCAGCCTCAGCGATGATTAATACCGGCAAGGTCAGCTCTCCCGGGGCGGCATTTGGGTTCCCGGCGTGCAGTCGGCGAGAACACGCTGACCCATACCGATCACGCATCTCTCTCCGATTTGCACCAGTTGCCGCACGGTAGAATTGCTGCCGATGAACGTCGCATCGCCGATGCGTACGCCGCTGTTGATCGCGGCCGCAGTTGCCACATGGCAGTGATCGCCGATCACGCAGTCGTGCTCGATCAAGGAATGGCTGTTGATGATGCAATTGCGGCCCACCGACGCCCCGGCATTGACGGTCGCCCCGTGCATTACGATGCTGCCCGCGCCCACAACGGCGTGGCGCGAAACATACGCGCGCGGCGAGACGATGACCGGGAGCTCGCAGCCGTAATCGACGAGCAATTCGAAAAGCCGCATGCGGGGCACGGGCGTCTTGAGCTGACCGACCGCGACGAGCGCCACCGCACAGTCGCGAAGCAGACGGCTCAAATCTGCATCCGTGCCGAGCACCGGATAACTCAAGACGCGCATGCCGAGCTCCTCGCTCCGGCCGACCAACCCGGCCACGGTAAACCGTCCCTGTTGCTCGAGCACGTCGATACAGGCGCGCGCGTGACCTCCCGCTCCGATCAGCAGTATCGGAGTCCCGCTCATGACACGGATTTTGAGCTGAGGCCGGCGCTGCTCGGCAGATTGATCGCGCGCGCCTCCAACGACTCGGCTACCGGCAAGGGCATCCGTGGGTAGTCCCGATAGGGAGCGAGGCGGTGCATCAACGTCCACACCGGTCGGGTCGACAACCCCGCGTTGTTGGTAGCCTCGAGGATCGCGTCCCGCTGCGTGCTGAGCGCGGGGTCCAGGAGCAACGTCTGCAACCAATAGTTGCTTCGACAGCCCGCCGGTTCGGCGACCAGGCGCACGCCCTGCACTCGAGCGAACGCCGCACGATAGCGCTCGAACAGGCGGCGCTTTTCCTCGAGAAACACCGGAAGCTGCTCGAGCTGAGCGCAGCCCAACGCTGCATTGATGTTCGGCATTCGATAGTTGTAGCCGATCTCGTCGTGCCGATACTCCCAGCGATGCGGCAGTTTCGCCGTGGTGGTGATGTGCTTCGCGTGCCTCGCGAGCGGCGCATCGTTGGTGACGATGGCGCCTCCTCCGCCGGTGGTAATGGTCTTGTTGCCGTTGAAGCTGAAAGTACCCATGAGTCCGAATGTGCCGGTATGTCGTCCGCGGACCGTGCTGCCGATGGACTCGGCGGCATCTTCCAGCACGCTCAATCGAAAATCGCGAGCTACCGCCATGACGCCCTCGATATCGAGCGGGTGTCCGAACGCGTGCATCGGCAGAATGCAGCGTATCACGCGGCCGGTCGCACGGTTCACGCACTGATCGGCGCGAATTTCCGCGATATCCCGCAAGTATTCCCGCAGGGCAACCGGGTCCACCCCGAAATCCCGCTCGCTGCTGTCCACGAAATGGGGGACAGCACCGCAGTGGACCACGGCGGCAGCCGTCGCGACGAAGGTCAGCGCCGGAACCAGTACTTCATCGTCCCGTTGGACGCCCACCAGCCGCAGCGCGACCTGCAATGCGGCGGTGCCGTTCACGACGGCAATCGCGAACTTCGCACCGGTGAAATCGGCCAGCTGCGCCTCGAAGCGATCCACGAATTTGCCGACCGAGGATACATAGGTGGAGTCGAGGCACTCCTTGACGTATGCCCATTCGTTGCCGGCGAAGCGCGGTTCATGGAGCGCCACCGGCCCGGATCCGACGGTTTTTCGCACCGCGTCCACGATCTCGTCGGCCAATGCGGGCTTGTGGGTCACGGCGTTCATAGGTTGTACGTATCCGACCGGTACAGATTCAAGGTAGCGGGCTGTTTGAACCAATCCACGGTCTCGACGAGACCCCGCTGCAATCCCGCCAAACCGCCGTATTCCGGCCGCCAACCGAGAAGCGTACGTGCTTTCGAATTGTCGGCCCAGAGCCTCTCCACCTCGCTCGTGTCCGGCCTCAACCGCTGCTCATCGCACAGGATCTCGATGTCGACGCCCATGACGCGCCCAATCGCCCGAGCGGTATCGCCGATCGAGATCTCGAAGTTGCTGCCGAGATTGATGACATTGCCGACGGCGCCCGGCGTACGCAGAGCCGCCATGAAGCCCGCGACCGTGTCCGCCACGTAGCTGAAGTCGCGGGTCGGGTGCAAAGCACCGAGTTTTATTCTACGGCTGCCGGCAGCAATTTGCGTGATGATGGTCGGGATGACCGCTCGCGCCGACTGCCGCGGACCGTACGTGTTGAAAGGGCGAACGACGGTCACCGGCGTTGCGAAAGCCGCATGAAACGACAGCGCGATCTGGTCGGCACCGATTTTGGTTGCCGAATACGGCGACTGCCCCTGCAACGGATGCTCCTCGGTGATGGGCACGAATCGCGCCGTCCCGTATACCTCGCTGGTCGAGGTATGTATCACTCTAGCGACGCCCAGATCGCGGGCTGCCTGAACGACGTTGAGAGTGCCTTTGATGTTGGTGTCGACGTAGGTATCCGGCGAGTGATAAGAGTAGGGAATGGCAATGAGGGCCGCCAAGTGCAGCACCGCCTCGCAATCTTTCAGCGCGGCGCGCACTCCGTGAGGGTCGCGGATGTCGCCCGCAAATACCTCGAATTTGTCGCGGATGTCTGCATCACAACGATCGAGCCATCCCCACGAATTGAAGGAGTTGTAAAGGACGAAGGCGCGCACGTCATAGCCGGCGCGCACCAAGGCTTCCGTGAGATGCGAGCCGATGAAGCCGTCGGCGCCGGTGACCAGTATTTTCTTAGGCAATCATCCTCACCATTTTTTGGAAACTCGGACTCGATTCGAAAAGATGTTCGTAAGTGCCCTGGGCCACGACTCGGCCGCCGCCGAGCTCGACGATGCAATCGCAGCGCCGTACGGTGCTCAGGCGATGTGCGATGATCAGAATCGTCAAATCCCGGCGCAGTCCCGCGATCGCATCCATGACGGATTGCTCCGTCGCGTTGTCCAGTGCGCTCGTGGCTTCGTCGAATACCAACACGCTCGCCTGCTTGTAGAGCGCCCGCGCGATGCCGATCCGCTGGCGCTGACCCCCCGATAGCCTGATTCCGCGCTCGCCCACCCGGGCATCGTACCCGTCGCGCCGGCTCTCGATGAATTCCGCGATCTGCGCTTGCCGGGCGACTTGTCTGACCCTATCCAAATCGATGGCGTTGCGCGGCACGCCGAAGGCGATGTTCTCGGAGAGCGAGGCATCGGCCAAAAAAATGCTCTGCGGAACGTGCGCGATCGTATTCTGCCACGCTCGGATCCGATCACGGACGATGGGCTCGCCGTCGACCAACAATTCCCCCTGAGTCGGTGTCAGCAAGCCCATCAAGAGATCGAGAGCGGTGCTCTTACCGGTGCCGGTACTGCCAACCAAACCGACCCGGGCGCCCTTGCGAATCGTCAGATTGAAGTCCTCGAGCACCCACGGGGCATCCGGTGCGTAGCGGAACCGCACATCGCTGAAGCGGATGTCTCGGGAAAAGGCGAGCGGCTTGGGCACGCTGCCCAGAAGTTCCGGGGCGATCGGTTGATCGAGCAGTTCCACAACCTTCTTCGCCGACTCCTGGCTGCCGACGATGTTTGCCCAGGCGTTGTAGGCTTGCTGCAGCAGCGGGAGCACGCGCTGCGCCCCCAGCGCGAGCGCGCCTAAGGTTGGCAACGCTCCTGCCACGCCTCCCGCTCTCCGGCTGACGCCGTACGCGAGCGCGGCGATCAACACCATGCCGATCGCCTCCATGACGAATCTCGGGCTGCCGCCCGCGAAAACGACATCAGCCTGAGCCTGCCGCAAACTGCGGTCGGCCTTTCGATAGATCGCGCAATAGACCGGCTGAGTTCCATCGAGCAGCACGTCTCGAATACCGCCTAGCCCCTCTTGGAGTGCCTTGATCACCTGCGTATGTTCGTATGCGATTCGCTGGCTGGCGCGTCGCAGTCGATGCCGCGTCATTGCGGTCATCAGACCGTAGCAGCCGCCAAACCCGAGGATCGCAATCGACGCTACCAGTGAATCGATCGCGAATAAGGTTGCGGTTATAAATGCCAGCACGATGGTCGAGGTCAACAGCGTGAGCACGCTGGTCAGCACCGAGACGGTGTCACCGATTTTGCCGGTAATGCCGCTGATCACCTCGCTGCTGTGGGCGGCAATCTGCACCCAATAGGGCTGGTAGAGCGTGCGGCGGTATACCTCCCCGCTGAAGTCCGCGCCGGTCGCGTACGCAATCCGTGTGCTGATCCACAGCACCAGCAGACGAAAGGCACCGGCAAGTACAGCCGCGAGAGCGAACGCGGCGGCGAACGGCAACACCAATCGGTCCGGCGAAGCGATGCCCCAGGAGCGCATGAAGTTGGCTACCCCGGTGTGCGCTAAAACCTTCGACGGCGAAGTCAATATTCCCAGAAACGGCAGCACGGCGCCGAGGCTCACCGTCTCTGCGAAGGCGCTCACCAGGATCAACCCCGTGAGCAGCACGATTTGGCGCCTGCGGCGCGGTGTGACGTGCTGCCAAAGGCGTCGCAGCAGGACTGAGAAAGGCATGAGAGGGGCCGAGCCGGAATTCGCCATGAGCGCGCGCCCGTCAGGTGCGTCCGGCGCGAGCGGCGCGCGCATATGCGGCCAGCACGCCGATCGAGAACCCCGAGAACAGACCGAACAGGACATACAGGCTCCGTCGGGGCCGGTACTTACGCTCGGGCGGCACGGCCGGATCAATCACGGCAAACGCGAACTCCATTCTGACATTGGCCAACATCAACGTCTTGGTTTCGCTCTCGATGAGATTGTAGATCGAACGTTGCACCTCGACCACGCTGGTTTGCGGAATCTGCTCGTTGAGGAACGCAATGTTGCGCGTTGCCTCATCGATCGCCCGCGCACGCAAGCGCTCGTTGGCAAGCGCCACGAAGCCGTTGGCCCACTTTGCCGCCACCGCGGGGTCCTCCCAGTCGACGTCGATCGTCACCAGCCCCGTGCGCTTGTCCTCGCGGATGGTCAAAACGCCCTCCTTGAAATCATTGACGGCGCGCCACATCGACGGCGGTTTGCTGGGGTGCGGTATCAGTACCTTGAGCAAATCATATTTGCCTATGAACTCCTGCACGAGACTTCGCGACTGAAGAACGGCTTTGGCCTCCCGATCCGCGGCGCTGCCGGAATCCAGATTGACGCCGGCGAGACTTGCGATGTTGGCGAGTCCGCCGAGTTGACCACCCGACTGGCCCAAATTTCCGTTGCGCACCGTAGTAATGACGGTCTCCGCGCGAAATATAGGGGTTGTCTCCAGCGCTACCGTCAAGGCGATTCCCGTGCAGACGATGGTGGTAGTCCATATTAAATATTTGGCGCCACGAATGATCCTCCAGATCCGAGCGAAGTCGATGTCGCCGGCGTCATCGTTCGGTCTTTGTTCACCCGAAATCACCGGACCAGGAACCGCAGCATCGAAACTCATCCTATACGCTGCGCACGGCCAGCAAGGCAACGGCCAGGTTGTAGATGATCGTGGTAACCGCTTGCCACATCGGCAGAGCGGGCACACGCTCGGTGTCGAGCGGGACCACGATCGTATCGCCCGGACGCATGTCGATGTCTTGCCTACGCCGAAACCATCCGGAACGTTCACCCGAGACCACATCGCCGTTTGCGCGCACCACGTAGATCCGCTTTCGATCCGCCTTCTGGGTGGTTCCTCCGCTCTTGGCGATGTATTCGTCCCGGGTCAGCCCCGCCTCGTAGACGTGCGAGGTCGGGCTCTGCACCTCGCCCAAGATCGTGATCTCTGGGGCCTTCTTCGGCACCAGCAGCTTATCGCCGTCCGTGAGCAGCACATCCTCGGGGCCGCCGGCCGGACCGCGCTGCACGGCGCTGATATCGATCACGAGCCGGCCGACAGCCTTGGTGTTGCGCAGCTGGGCCAGGAGCTGTCGCCCCACGATCAGACTTTGACCGGCGGCCGCCCCCGCCCCCGAGTTGGCGACGGCGCTGCTCGAGACAGCCTCGAGCGACAAAGCGGCCAAATCGCCTTGCATCCGGTTGGCCAGCAATTCCAGCTGCTCCCTCTCGCGCTTCTTCAGCTCCTCGCGGACAAAGACCGCACCTTCGGGGAACGCGGCCTTGGTGAAGCCTCCCGCCCTCAGCAGCACGGAATGCAGCGTCTCCCCCTGATGAATCGGGTATTTGCCCGGAAATCTCACTTCGCCGAGCACTTCGATCGCGCCGGGCTCCATCCACATCGGGATTGGCTTGATCACCAGCTCGTCGTACGGCTGCAGCTTCAAATCAGCGCCTGGAACGCCCCGCCTGATCGCCGCCAAATCTATCGAAATCAGCTCGGTCTGTCGCGCATCCCCGTCGACGATCGTGTAACGCGTGATCTCCGCCTGGCCGCGGTAGGCCGCGTCCTCGAGACTCCCGCCGGCGCGGATCAAATCGCTCACGTGCATCGTGGGTTCCAGCGGATAATGACCCGGCGCTTTCACCCTACCGTCGATTCTCACCGTCTGCTCGGGCCGGTCCGGCGTCGCCTGCAGTTCGAGCTCCCGGATGATCGGCTCCAGCACGTGTTCTCTATCCACGGAATAATTGAATACGAAAATCTGGTCCCGCGGGCGCAGTTCCGGATCGGCGGCCGAGCCCCGTGCGGCCAAGGCGCGCGGCAGATCCGCCGATATCACCTCGATCCTCTCTTCGGGAGGCACCTGGCGGCGAATCATGATGTAGTGAAGGTCTGCCTCGGGCTTCAACTCATCGAAGCTGCCGAGGATGCTGCTCAGGCGCAGCCCTTTTTGGTACTGGAATTGTCCCGGACGATACACATATCCCGATAGCGTCACGGAGTTCTCGAGCGTCGGTCTGATTTCCGGCACTTTGAGCTTGTCGCCGTTATCGATCTTCGTCGTGCTGCCCTCGGGCCGGGTCAGATCGACGTTGCGCATCTCGCGCAAGTTGGAGGGAAGAATTCTCTCCAGCTGTCCGAGCTTCGCATCCGCATCGGGCAGGAGTCCCCCGGCGAGTGCCACCACTTGCTCCGCGGTGCTCTCGTGTTTGAGCTCGTAGATCGCCGGCCGCCGCACTGCGCCGTCGACCGAGACGGTATTGCCGATCGGCGGGATGAATATCACATCGCCCGGCATCAGCTGCCGATCGCCGCTGGTGTCGCCGTGCAGCAGCAGATCGTAGAGATCCAGGGTCGTGATCAGCTTGCCGTTGCGTTTGAGATCGATATTGCGAAGCGATCCTATCTTCTTGACGCCGCCGCTGACGAACAGCGCGTTGGTCATCGTAGACAGGCCGCTCACCGTGTAGGAACCCGGCTTCTGCGCTTCGCCCAGCACGAAGACGCGAATCGAGCGCAGATCGCCCATGGTCACGCTCACGCGAGTGCCGATGATCTGCTTCGCGACCCGCTCCTCGATCGTCTGGCGCGCCACGTCGAAAGTCATACCGCTCACGAAGATCGGCCCGAGCTTTGGAAAATTGATCCGCCCGTCGCGCTCGACGGTCAGCTCATATTTCGACGACTCGTTGCCATAGAGCTGCAGCCGAAATTTGTCCCCGGGTCCGACGATGTAGTCGATGGGAACCTGAATGTCCGATACCGGTGCGAACGTACTGGGAACGCCCTCGAACAAATCATAGCCGAACGGCTTCAGGGCTTCCTGACCGGACGGCAGCAGCCGCAGCAACACCACTCGCACGAACCACGAGGCGAGCTCGGGATCCGCGTTGAGCCGATTGGTCGCTTCGGACGCGGTCAATCCGGCGAGCGGGATCGCGGGCAAACCCGGCAGCTCGAGTACCCCGAAGCGGTTGATCGTGTACGGATTGCTGCTCAATATGCGTTTGCGAAATCTCTCCTCGTCGAACTTTTCGTCGTCGGTTTTCCTGAAATCTTCCGGCCGGAGGCAGCGTACGAGGTCGGAGGGGTTGGTCGTGCGGGCGGGTGCGTTCGCGTTTGAACCCGTCACGCCCACGGCGGAGGATCCGTTCGGGTTGCCCGCGCTCAACCCATTCAGTAGATCGGCCGGAGGATTGGCGCCGGCATTCAGAGGAGGGTTGAGCGAGTTGTCGTTGTTGGTGTCCGGGCTCATGAGGCGCGCGCACAGATCCTCCACCCGGGTCATCTCGATGACGACGCTATCGTTGGCGCGCAGCTCCGGATCTTCGTCGGACTGACGCAGGTAGTGCCCGTCGCGGGTCTTTCCCCTTCTTCGGTTGTACTCGATCTCATCGGGCTTCGGCTGCACCGTTTCAGGCGTCTTGAGATTGGAATCAGGGTTCTTGTTGGTTCCATCAGCGTTACCCTTTCCGAGTCCCTGCAGCAGTATCGCCTGCTGATCAGGCGTCAGCGCGTTCTGCAGGGCTTGCTGCGTGTCGGAAGTTTGCTGTGCGGATGCGGTTAACCCAACCACAGCGAGAGCGAGAATCGGCCCGAAGAATCTATTTCGCATCGCGCCAACCGCAGGCTAGGGGCTCACAATCAACCCCGGATAAAGGCACACAACCACAAATCATAGCTCTACTACCACTCGTTGAGGTAATCTTACATCATATCCTCTGCATCGCAGAGGGCAACATTTCGCCGTGATCGGCCTGCTGTCCGGGCACGCGCTCGAATCAGTGGCGCCTGTAGTTTGCCTCCAGCCACGCCGCGTAATCGCGGCCCAACAGCGCCTCCCACCAGCCTCGATTAGACAGGTACCACCCAAGCGTTTCGCGCAGCCCCAGCGCAAGATCGCGCGATGGAGCGTAGCCGAGCTCGCGCTGGGCCTTGCGGTAATCGATGGCGTAGCGCCGGTCGTGCCCAGGGCGGTCGCGCACGTGCTCGATGAGCCCGGCAGCCGTCCGCGCATTCGAGCCGGGGGCCGCGGGAAAGGCGGCCTTGAGCTCAGGATTCGCCGCGATGATCTCGTCGGCGAGCGCGCAGAGCGTGCGCACCACCTCGATGTTCGTCGTCTCGCTGTTGCCGCCGATGTTGTAGACCTCGCCGGGCCGCCCCTTCGCCAGGCACAGGGCGATCGCCTCGCAGTGGTCGGCGACATGCAGCCAATCACGCACCTGCAAGCCGTCGCCGTACACGGGTAGGGATTTGCCGCGCAGGATATTGATGAGCGTGAGCGGGATGAGCTTCTCAGGGAACTGGTAGGGTCCGTAGTTGTTCGAGCAGTTGGTCACGGTACTTTGCAGTCCGTAGGTCTCGTGATACGCACGTACCAGATGATCCGAGGCGGCCTTGCTGGCGGAATACGGGGAATTCGGCGCGTACGGGCTCGATTCGTGAAACTGCGCGTCGCTCGGGCCGAGCGAGCCGTAGACCTCATCCGTGGAGACGTGGTGGAAACGGTGCGCCGGTACCAGCTTGCGATCGAGCCAGAGCGCCTTCGCCGCCTTGAGCAGCGCATGCGTGCCGAGCACGTTGGTGCGGATGAAGTCGTCTGGACCGAGGATCGAGCGGTCGACGTGCGACTCGGCGGCGAAATGCACGATCGTGTCGATGCGCTGCTGCTCCAGAAGGTTGCGCACGGCGCTCTCGTCGCAGATGTCCGCGCGCACGAACAGGTAGCGGGGGTCGCGCTCGAGGCCCTGCAGGCTGTCCAGGTTGCCGGCATAGGTGAGGGCATCGAGCACCACCACGCGTCCGCGGCCGGGCCGCGCGAGCCAATGGCGCACGAAGTTCGCGCCGATGAAGCCCGCGCCGCCGGTCACGCAGAGATTAGTGGGTTCGAAGCTCATCCAGCATCATCCTCAAGTTGTGCCGCCAATGAAGCGCCGGCGTCGCCACACGTGCGCGCGTCGCCGACGTGTCGAGGACGCTGAATGCCGGGCGCCGCGCGCGGGTCGGATACTCCGCGGTCGAGATGGGCACGATCGAGGCCGCCCGGGGCAAAAGGCCCCGCTCGAGCGCCTCGTCCTGAATCGCGACTGCAAAGTCGTACCAGCTCGCCACGCCGAGGTCACTCCAGTGATAGATTCCGGCGGGCGCGCCGCCGTCGACCAGATCCCAGATGGCGCACGCAAGCCCCCGGGCCCAGGTGGGCGTGCCGATCTGATCGCCGACCACCCTCACTTGTTCCCGTTCGCGCATGAGCTTCAGCATGGTGAGCGCGAAATTGCGCCCGGCGGAGGCATAGACCCAGCCGGTGCGCAGCACGATCGCTTCGCAGCCGGCCGCGAGCGCCTTGAGCTCGCCCGCCCGTTTGCCCGTGCCGTAGGCACTCAAGGGTCGCGGCGCATCCTCGGGCCGGTAGGCGCGGTTCGCGGCGCCGTCGAATACGAAATCCGTCGACACGTGGATGAGCCGGCTCGACGCCGCCGCCGCGGCCTTCGCCAGGGTGCCGACCGCGGTATCGTTGATCGCGCCCGCGCGCGCGGGCTCGTCCTCGGCGAGATCGACGGCGGTGTACGCGGCGGCGTTCAGGATCCAATCGGGCTTCTCGCGCGCCATCTCACGCTCGACCGCGCTCGCGTCGACGATGTCGAGTTCGGTGCGCGTTCTTCCGATCACCTCGTGGCGGGAGGGCGCGGTCCGGCGCAGCGCCTGCCCCAGCTGGCCGCCGGCACCGAGCACGAGCACCTTCATGCGAACTTCTCGATGTCGGCAAAGCTCAGCCCGCGCGCGTCCTTCGCCGAGAGGAGCGGCGCCCCGCCGGCGGGCAACGGCCACTCGATGCCGAGCGCGGGGTCATTCCAGGCGAGCGTGCGCTCGTCCGGCGGACTGTAGAAGTCCGTGCACTTGTAGAGAAAATCGGCCATCGGCGAGGTCACCAGAATGCCGTGCGCGAGCCCGGGGGGCACCCACAGCATGCGGTAGCTTTGCGCCGACAACTCGATCCCCCACCACGCGCCGAAGCTCGGCGAGCTGCGCCGCAAATCGACCACCACGTCGTAGACGCTGCCGGTGGAGACGCGCACGAGCTTGCCCTGCGGGTGCGCCACCTGCATGTGCAGCCCGCGCAGCGTCCACTGCGTCGAGCGCGAATGATTGTCCTGCACGAACCGGGCATCGATACCGGCGGCGGCGAATTTCGCCGACTGCCAGGTCTCCATGAAGAATCCGCGCGCGTCGCCGAACACTTGCGGCTCGATGATCCACACGCCCTCGATCGGAGTCTTGACGAAGTTCATCTCGAGGACAATCGGATCACGGTTGGCTGCGCTCGTTGACGATGCGTTTCAAGTATTCGCCATAGCCGCTCTTCTCGAGCGGCACCGCGAGCTTCAACAACTGTTCGGCGCCGATGAATCCGCTGCGCCAGGCGACCTCCTCGACGCATGCTACCTTGAGCCCCTGCCGCTCCTCGATGATGCGCACGAACACGCCGGCATCGAGCAATGAATTGTGCGTGCCGGTATCGAGCCACGCCGTACCGCGCCCCAAGCGCTCGACGTGGAGGGCGCCTAGCGCGAGGTAGGCTCGGTTCAGGTCGGTGATCTCGAGCTCCCCGCGTGCGGAAGG
>Ga0182030_10000405_pt1 | contig 78599 bp, 65 predicted proteins | sample 812S3MmetaG_FD_121299 | JGI IMG/M metagenome (GOLD analysis project Ga0182030, IMG submission 121299) | Permafrost microbial communities from Stordalen Mire, Sweden - 812S3M metaG (Illumina Assembly) | ecosystem: Environmental > Terrestrial > Soil > Wetlands > Permafrost | place: Sweden... | reverse complement strand
ATGCAGCTCGCGGAAATCATGCGGCTCCTCGCCGCCCTCGACAATCCACACCGCCACTCCGGGCGGGCTGGCGCTGGCCCATTCGCGTGCGGCTGCCAGATCGGGTGCGCGCGCGACGGTGGCACCGTCCGCCTCGAGATAAGTAGCCAGGTCGTCCGCGATGCCGGCGTGCTCACCGACGATGAGACAGCTGAGCCCTTTGATCTCGAACGGGCTCTGCCCGGCATCAGCCTGCTCACGAGCCACCTCGAACGGCACGCGCACCGTAAACGTCGATCCCATGTCGACCTTGGTGTCGACAGCGATGTCCCCACCCATCAGACTCGCCAATTGCTTGCAAATGACGAGCCCGAGTCCGGTACCACCGTACCTGCGGGTGGTCGAGGCATCTGCCTGGGTAAACAGCGTGAACATTCTCGAGAGAGTCCCCGCATCCATGCCGATGCCATTGTCGGCGATTCGAAACTCGACCACTGCGATGTCCGACCGGCAACTGATCAACACGGCGCGCACCGATACCCGTCCGGGGTGTTTGAGACCGCTCGAGAATTTGATCGCGTTATTGATCAGGTTGATGAGTATTTGGCGAAGCCGCGGAGCATCCCCGAGCACCGCCGGAATTTTTGGATCAGCGAATACCGTGAGTGTACCCCCTTTGCGCTCCGCGAGATGATTGACCAGGTTGCAGCTCTTTTCCACCACTTGGGCGACCGACATCGGGAAGCGCTCGATCTCCAACCGGCCCGCCTCGATCTTCGAAAAATCCAAAATGTCGTCGATTATCGTGAGCAGCGAGTTGGCCGACTCGCGGATCAGACCGACCAGTTCCAGCTGTGGGCCGATGAGGCTGCTTTGCTGCAGCACGTCGAGGGTGCCTATGATGCCGTTCATCGGCGTGCGGATTTCGTGGCTCATGCTGGCGAGAAAAAGCCCCTTGGCACGGTCCGCATTTTGCAGGGCGTCGTTCTTTTCCCTCAATTCATTTTCGATGCGCTTGCGATCGGTGACGTCCCTGATCGCACTCAACACCAGCGGCCCGGCTTCCGTTTCGAGCACGCTCAGGCTGATTTCGACAGGAAACTCTCTGCCATCTTTATGCCTGCCATAAAGCTCGAATCCCGTTCCCATCCGCCGAACGCACGGATTGGTGAAGTAGCGGCTGATGTGGCCCGCATGTTTGTTCCGGAAGCGCTCCGGCATGAGAAATCCGATGTCTTGTCCGACCAGTTCAGCGCGCGTGCAGCCGAACAATTTCTCGGTTTGGGAATTGACGATCTGCATCTTGCCGGTGTGATCCACGATGGCGATCGCGTCGGGCGCCGCCTCGAGCAGATGGCGAAACCTGGCCTCATCCTCTCCAGCGCGGGCTCGGAGCTCTTCATTGGCTCGAGCTTGCTCGCGCGCCTCTTGTTTTAGGCGAGTGGCCTCGGTGATGTCCTCCACGCGATGGATGATGTAGATCACCTCGCCCGAGGCGTCGAGAACCGGTGAATTGCGCGGACTCCAGAAGCGTTCCTCGAATCCTCCACCGTCGCACGCGGCGCGGCGGATGTCGTACTTCTGCACGGGCATGGCATCCGGGACTCGATCCCGCAGCACCCGCTCGAGCGAGGCTCTTAGATTGTGGACTCCTGTCGCCGCAGAATCATCCGGGTTGTCCGGAAACACCTCGAACAACCGGCGGCCCATGATCGCTTCTCGCTCCGTCATGGTCGACCGCGCATAGGCATCGCTGACCGCGATGATGTCGAGCTCTGGGCTCAGCACGAGATACAGGTCCGGCGAGGATTCGAACAGCTTGCGAAAATCGGGCGTCACCATCATTCCTCGGTCGCCGCTTTCTGAGCTGGCCCACGCGATAGCGCACAAACGCGGGCCGCATCATGATGCCGGCGTTGGCTTACCTGAGGCTATCGGCAAAGGCTGGCAGGACCTGAGCGCTGCCGCCGCCGTCAGCGCGGGAATCGCAGTGCAGCAAGGGAATTCTTGTTCCGTTAGCGCCCGGCGTGCCGGGCAAGCACTCGGGCGACCGCGGCGGTCAGGCGTTTGGCGTAATCGATGTGCAGAAACTCGTTCGGGCCATGCGCGTTGGAGTGCGGCCCCAGCACGCCGGTCACCAGAAATTGAGTGCTCGAGAAGCGCTCGCCCAGCATCGCCATGAACGGAATGGTACCGCCGGCCCCCATCGCCATGGCCTCGTGCCCATAGCACCGCTCGGACGCCTCGGTCGCGGCTCGCTCGAGCCAGGGCTCGAGTACAGGTGCGTTCCAACCCGCACTGTTCGCCCCCGAGGCAAAGCTGACCCGCGCGCCATACGGGGGATCGGCCTCCAAAGTCCGGCGGATCGCGGCGGCGGCGCGCTCGGCTCCGGCGGTGGGCGGCAGCCTGAACGACAGCTTCACGCGAAGCCGAGGGACGAGCACGTTGCCGGCATTGCCCAGGTTGGGTAATCCATCGATGCCGGTGACCGTCATGGTCGGTTTCCAGGTCGAATTCTCCAAAAGCACCGCCGGATCCGGCGACATCGGCTGAACGCCGGCAGCGAACGGCATGCGCGCCGCCACGGAATCTCCGAGCAGCCGCGCCGTCGCGGCAATTTCCCGCCGGCGCTCCTGCGGGACCTCGACTTGAAGTTCTTCGAGGGTGATCTGCCCGGTCTGCTCGTTGGAAAGGCGCGACAAGAGCGCTCGCAGCACATCGAAACAAGAAGCGGCAATGCCGCTTCCTGCGCCCGAGTGCACGCCTTCGGTCAACACGGCAATGTCCAGCGTGCCGACGATATTCCCGCGCAGCGATGTGGTGAGCCAAAGCCGCTCGTAGTCGCCCGCCTCGGCATCCAGACAAACCACGAGGCTCGGCGTGCCAATCTCGAGCGCGAGCGCTTCGACGTGCGCCGGTAAATCCAAGCTGCCGCTCTCCTCGCACGCCTCGATGAGCACGACGCAACGCGCGTGCGGAATCCTGCTCGCTTGCAACGCTGCAATGGCGGTGAGCGAAGAAAATACCGCATAGCCGTCATCCGCTCCGCCGCGACCGTAGAGCCGCCCGTCACGGATCACCGGTTCCCAGGGACTCAGACCTGGGTCCCAACCGGTGAATTCGGGCTGCTTGTCGAGGTGACCATACAGCAGCACCGTGTCCTTCTCGCCCGCTATGTCGACGATTATCAAGGGCGTGCGGCCCGCGAGCCGGGCGATCTTGACGTTCATTCCCGAGATCGGCTGCCGACGGCACCAATTTGCGAGCAACTCGACTGCGCGCTCCATGTGGCCGTTGCTTTCCCACTGCGGATCGAACAGCGGAGACTTGTTGGGGATTCGGATGTAGTCGCAAAGCGCCGGGATGATGGATCGATCCCAGGCCTCATTCACGTACCTTGCTATCGCGCCAAACTCGGGGTCATCGCTCATGTACCGTCGCTCCTTCCACACCGCCGCTCGACAAACGTTCGCGCCACCAACCGATCGTGTCCTCGAGACCGCCATCGAGCGACCATCGCGGCTCGAATCCGAGTTCGGTGCGCAGCCGCCGGGTATCCGGAACGAGCAGCGGCGGCTCGCCGGGCGGCGTGGCCCGTGCGCCGAGCTTGATGAGGTCCTGGCGCCCGATGCGTTCGCCGATGCGGCCGAGCAACTCGGCGATCGTGATCCGCTCGGCTGAGCCCACATTCACCGCCCCCTCGACATCGGCGGCGAGCAGCGCGGCAAACGCCGCCCCGACATCGTTCACGTGCAGGAAACTGCGGACCTGATTTCCCTGCGTACAGGCCGCTTCGCGTCCCGACAAAAGGTCGATGATCACCGAGGATACCAGGCGCCGCGGATCCTCCATGGGACCGTACTGAAAAAAAATCCGGCCCCAGGCGGTTGATAGGCCGTGCACACGCCCGAACTCGTCGAGCACCCGCGACATCGCGAGCTTGCACTCGGCATACGGGGTCGCGTCACGTGGATGGCGCCCGTCCGCGAGAGGCGTGGTTCGCTCGTCGCAAACGCCCGCTTGCGACCAATCGTACTCCGCGCAGCTTCCCGCCATCACGGCGCGCACGCCGCCGCGGGCGCGGAAGGCTTTAAGCAGATGACTGCCCGCGGCGAGCCATCGATAATTCTCCGGGCTGCGCCAGTAGGTTCCCGGAGTCGCGATCCAGGCGAAATGCAGCAGGTGGGTCGGATGTACGCGGCCGATCAATGCATCGACCTCGCGGGCGTCCAACAGATCGGCCTGGTGCACCGCCAAACCGGCCGGTAGGCGGTCGTGGCAGGGCGCGCGGGCGCCCACGTGCGCCCCTCCCGCCGCGCCCGACGAGAGCACCGCGTGTACCTCGAATCCTGCCGCACTCAAGGGTGCGAGGCTGGTGCGGCCGATGAAACCCCCGGCGCCGGTCACGAGCACCCGCCTCCCCGCACTCACGCCGGGCCGCCGAGCAGAGGATAGGCCGCGTCCCTGGCGCTCATGTACTTCGGCTCGAGCGGCCAATCGATCGCGATCGCCGGATCGTTCCAGCGCACGCCGCGTGCAGATCCGGGCGCGTACGGCACGGTCATCATGTAGAGAACCTCGCTGGCATCGGTCAGGGTGATGAACCCGTGGGCGAAGCCCTTCGGCACCCACAACGCGCGCCGATTGTCGGCCGTGAGCTCGACTCCGAGCCAGCGGCCCCGGCTGTCGGAGTTCACGCGCAAATCGACCATCACGTCGAACACCGCCCCCGCCGTGCATCGGATGAGCTTGTCCTCGGCGTGCGGGTCGCACTGATAATGCAGGCCCCGCAGTGTCGCCCGCCGCGAATTGAACGAGATGTTGCACTGGGGCAGGTGGGCGGACAATCCGTGCGCGGCGAATTCCTCGGCGCAGAAGCTGCGCGCGAAGAAGCCCCGATCATCCTCGATGCGCTCCATGTCGATGCGATAGGCGCCCGCGAGCGCCAATTCCGTGAATATCATGGGTCGATCGTCGCGATCGGCACCGGAACGACGAAGCGGCCGCCCCATTCGGCGATTGCCGCCAGCTGGCGCCGGATTTCTCCCTGCAGGTTCCAGGGCAAAATCAATACGAAGTCCGGTCGCGCGCGCATCAAGTCCTCGGGCGCGACCACCGGGATGTGAGTCCCGGGCAGATACTTCGATTGTTTGTGCGGATTTCGGTCTGCGACCATCGAAATGTCCTCGGTGGTCACATTGCAGAAGTTGAGCAGGGTGTTGCCCTTCGCAGCCGCACCGTACGCGGCAACCGTCTTGCCCGCGCGCTTCGCACGCGCCAGAAACTCGAGCAGCGACTCGCGGCACACCTCGACGCGTGCGGCGAATCGTTCGTATGTCGCCAGATCCTCCAGTCCGGCCGCCGCTTCGCGTGCCCGCAGTCCCTTGAGCCGAGCGGCATCCTCGAGGCCGGCGCGCGAAATCGACGCCGCGAAGATGCGCAGCGATCCACCGTGCGTGGGCAATTCCTCGGCCTCGTAAATGCGCAAACCGTGCCGCGCGAACACCCGCTCGATGGAATACAACGATAGATAGGAGTAGTGCTCATGGTAAATCGTGTCGAACTCGACATGCTCGATGAGTTTCAGAAGATGCGGGAACTCGATGGTGACGGTGCCCGTAGGCTTCAAGAGTGTCGCGATGCCGGCGACGAAATCGTTGAGCCTCGGGACATGCGCGAGGACGTTGTTGCCGATGATCAGATCGGCGCGGCGCCCCTCCGCGGCCAGCCGGCGTGCGAGGGGTTCGCCGAAAAACTCCACCAGCGTGGGCACGCCGATCTTCGCGGCCGCACGCGCCACCGTGTCGGATGGATCGATGCCCAGCACCGGGATGCCCGCGTCGACGAAGTTCTTCAGAAGATAGCCGTCGTTGCTGGCGAGCTCCACTACCAGGCTGCCCGGGCCGAGGCCGAAGCGCTGGCGCGCCATCTCGGCATAACGCTGCGCGTGCGCGAGCCACTCGTCCGAGTAGGACGAAAAGTAAACGTAGTTGCCGAACAATTCTTCGGGCGCCACGTCATAGTCGACTTGCACCAGCCTGCAGGCGTCGCATACCTTGGCGCGAAGCGGATACCGCTTCTCGTGGCGGGCCTCAGCCATCGATGCGAGGAACGCGTTCGACGGCGGCTGCAAGCCGAGGTCCGCCATGGTCACGGATAAGCGGCCGCCGCATGCGCGGCAGGCGGTTACCAGACCGGACACGTGATCGTCATCGAGCTAGCCCTTCCACAGCTTCCATGGTGCGTCGCCTGAGTCCCACAGAGCGTTGAGGTGCTGTTTGTCGCGCAAGGTGTCCATCGGCTGCCAGAATCCTCGATGCACCCAAGCGGCGAGCTGGCCTTCTGCGGCCAATGACTCCATGGGATCTTTCTCCCACACTGTCTGTTCCCCGTCGATGAGTTCGAGCACGCTCGGCTCCAGCACGAAGAAACCTCCATTGATCAGGCCTCCCTCGGCCTGCGGCTTCTCCTCGAAGGACTTCGCCTGCGTGCCTTCGATCACCACTCGGCCGAAGCGCGCAGGGGGGCGCACGCAAGCCACCGTGGCCTTCAGGCCGCGCTCTTTGTGAAAGGCGATTTCGGCGCCGATGTCGATGTTCGCGAGGCCATCACCGTAGGTCATGCAGAAAGGCTCCCGGCCGCCGAGGTACTTTGCGACATGCAACAACCGGCCGCCGGTCATGCTCTCCTCGCCGGTGTCGACCAGCGTCACTTTCCAGGGCTCGCTGCGGCAGTCATGATACTCGACGCGGTTGCCCGCCATGTCGAACGTCACGTCGGCCTGATGGAGGAAGTAATTCGCGAAATATTCCTTGATCACGTAGCCCTTGTAGCCCAGGCAGACGACGAATTCGTTCACGCCGAAGGCCGCATACAGCTTCATGATGTGCCAAAGAATCGGGCGACCGCCGATCTCGAGCATGGGCTTCGGCCGGATGCTCGACTCCTCGGCGATGCGTGTTCCCTTCCCGCCGGCGAGGATCACGCACTTCATGCAGCCCCCTGCAATGCCTGGTAGCGCGTGATCTGCGTTTGCGAAAAGTTCACCATATCCTCCTGCGCCGCGAAAGCGCCATACCAATCCGCGGTCCATGCCAACGCCTCGCCGATCCGCAGCGCCGGCCGCCAACCAAGAGAGCGCTCGGCGAGTGCGGAGGACAGGGAGAGTGCGCGGGCTTCTGTCGGGTGATCGGAGGAGTCGAGCGTCCAGCCCGGCTTGCCGCCGAAGCGGGCGCTGAACCCATCGACTACTTCGCGCACCGCGACGAAGGATGCCGCATCGGGTCCGAAATTGACAGCACGCGGGGTGGTCGCGGGCGCACGCACCAGCGCCTCCGCCAACGCGAGGTAACCCCCCAGCGGCTCGAGCACGTGCTGCCACGGGCGCACCGCTGCGGGATAGCGCAGCGTGACTTCAGAGCCCGCGGCCAAGGCACGGACGCAATCCGGAATCAGGCGCTCGGCCGACCAATCACCTCCTCCGATCACGTTGCCGGCCCGCGCCGTCGCCAGCGGTGGGCCGCCGCGGAAGAAGCTGTCCCTGAAACTCGCGGTGAGCAGTTCCGCGCAGGCCTTGCTGCTGCTGTACGGATCATGACCACCGAGCCGGTCCTCTTCCAGAAATGGCCGGCCCGAATTGTCGTTCTGGTAGACCTTGTCGCTGGTCACCACCACGATGCATTCGAGCTCTTGCAGCTCGCGGCAAGCCTGTAACAGCGAGCCGGTGCCCAGCACGTTCGTTGCGAACGTGCCGAGCGGATCTCGGTAAGACTCGCGCACCAGAGCTTGGGCCGCGAGATGAAAGACCACCTGCGGGTCGGCGCCGTGCACTGCATCGCGAACTCGATCAAAGTCGCGCAAATCCCCGATAATCGATGTCGCGGCATCGCCGATGATCTCCCAAAGATTCGGCGAAGTCGGCGGAGCGAGCGCGTAGCCGCTGACATGCGCCCCCATCTGTCGCAGCCAGAGCCAGAGCCATCCCCCCTTGAATCCGGTATGTCCGGTGATGAGGACCCGGCGGCCTCGCCAGAATTCGCTCGACACCGGCATCGGGTCATCCCTCCTTCGGGCCGGAGTGCCAGTATGACTTGAGCGCACGCAGCGACTGTCGTACCTCGCCGATACCCAGAGCATCGCAGAGGCGAATCTGCAGATTCAAAAAGCGACGCGCTCCGCGCACCAGATCGAACACGTCCCGATATTGCCTGCGTCCCTGGGTGGCGTAGGCAATTTTGAGTGCATCGCAGATGACTGCGAGCGGCAGCTTGTAGATGCGCGTACGCGCGGCGAAGGGGTCTCGCGCATGCGCCGTAAAGCTGTCGTCGCGCATCAGGATCCAGGTCGCCATCCGCTCCATGACGAAAATCTTCATCTGCACGCCGCTCTCTCCCCGGTAGCTGGTCGGCGCACGCAGCTCGGCACCCAGCGGATCGTCCGCCGATTCGGCGATTTCGAACAGACGCTCATTGACGGCGAGCCACGCGCGCCAAAACCTGGGCTTTGCCACGAAGTAATTCGAATGAACGGTATTTCGGGAGTCCGATACCAGACCGTCGAGCGTTGCGGTCGGATCGATGCGCGCGAGCAGACGAGATGCGACCGCGGAGAGCCCCGGATGCACGGATTCGCCATGCTCGAACACGTTCAGGAAGTAGGCGCTGTTGTGGATGCTCGGGCTGAACAAAAATATATCCGGGACTTGACCGGCGCGGTCGATGAGCTCGGCTACCGCCTGCGCAGTCAGGTTGGTCTTGTGGCGGAACTTCGGAGACAGAAAGCCGTAGTAGGCATTCTCGTTCAACACCTCGTTGAGCAGGAATTTGCGCATCGGCCAGTACTCGAACCAGTCTGGCCTCTCATTGGCGGAGTTGTCGAGAACCGCGAATCCCGGGTCGAGAGCTTCCCGGGGCGTGTAGTGATTCAGGATCTGGTGGACATGCACGAGCGACATGCGCGCAAGGATACCGGCTTCCTCAAAGCCCCGCGAGTTTCGCAAGGAGCGAGGCATATGCGGCACGATACGCACGCATGGAGTAGCGCCGCTCGACATGCTCGAGGCCCGCGGCGCCGAACCGCGCCCGCAACTGCGGCGAGTCGATCAGCATCTGCAGACGGGCTTCCCAATCCGTCAGGGTCGCCGCATGGAACCCGTTGACTCCATCGATCACCGCTTCGGTGTTCGCGCCGACCGGCGATGCCACGCACGGCAGCGACGAGGCCATGTACTGCAGTAATTTGAACGCGCATTTGCCGCGCGACCATTCGTCATCCGTCAGCGGCATGATGCCGATATGCGCCGCCGCAAGGGCGACGGACTCCGTCGCCTCGCTCCAAGGAATGCACTCCAAGTTGATCTCGGGCCAAGAGGGAAATATCGAGCAAATCACCCTGACCTTGAGCGCGGGGTTCCTTGCCGACAGGCGCGCGAGCGCGGGGCGGATCATTTCCAGGTAGATCAGATTCCCGGGACTGCCGATCCAGACGATGGTGGGAGCGGCAGACTGTTCGGGCGCGGACTGCCGATAACAGCTCACATCGACGGAGGTCGGCAATATCTCGACGGCGTGCGCCGCGGGGCGCGCGATGGATGCAAGAACGTCGTTGCCGGCGGCGACCACGTCCACGGCACGGCAGGTGGCCGAGAATTTCCGCCGTCGCCAGCGCGAGTCGCCGACCGGCTCCCCGAGCCGGCGCGGCTTGCGCACGTAGATGGCGTCATCGACGTCGAAAATGCGCCGCTTGGTGAGCGCCGCGAACAGCCGTGCCTCGAGCGCGCTCAACTTGATCTGGTGAATGACGGCGACATGGGCCCACCTCAAGAGGCCGCGCCGTTCCCAGGTGCGCATCCCGTAGCGTCCGCTCGGAAAACGCTCCAGCCGCACCTGCCACCCCGCCTGCTCGAGTGGGACGACGAGACTGCGCATGCGGTGGCGGAACGATGGTTGATCGAGATCGTAGCCCAGCAGCAATACGTTTGGCATGGGTTCGGTGTTCCGCTATTCGGACTCGATGTAGCGACCGAGCACGCTCAACGCGACCTCGATCCCATCGGCGAGAGCGAGGCCCTGTGCGCGCAACGCCAGCGCCGCCCGCGAAGATTCGTCCAGCAGCAATGCCTGCACACGCGCCGCGATCTCACGTGCGTCGAGCGCGGCTTGCACGGCCACGCCGGCGGCGACGCAGCGGCGAATACGTTGCCGCTGATCGAGGGCAATGGGCACGGCCACACAGGCGGCTCCGCAGGCGATTGCCTGCAGAAGCGTCGAGCCTCCGTTGACCACGGTCAGCCGCGCGCGCCGCATGAGCTCCGCGAGCTCGGACTGAGGCAGAGGGCCGAGCGGCTGAAACAGCGGGGATCCCGCCGCGGCCGCCGGATCCGCTGCACCGGTCGGGGTCGCCACCCCGACGGGCCCGACATATCGGACTGCAATGCCTCCCGCAGCCAGCAACCGGCCAGCCCGGGAAAATTGCTCGGACGCATCCTCGGCGCCGGGATGTCCCGTGCCGCCGCCGGGCACCAGCAGCACGAAGTCGCCGTGCCCCGAGGGTGCGAGCGCCCCGCCCAGAGGTGGCTCGCGCGAAAAGATCACATCGAGGTAGCGCACCATCGGCCGGCCCAGCAGCCTTCGCTTCAGCCGCTCCGTCAACGTGAGGCTGCCCGCGATGAACTCCGGATAGGCGATCCAGTGCTCGTCGATGAGTCGCATCCATCGGAGGCGAAACGCCTTGCGCCGCTGGCGGGCGCGCGCGCTGATGTAGACGACGCGAGCGCCGCAGCGCTGCGCCGCTCGCAGCTGGGCCGTGCGCCCGGCATTGTCGAAGAGCACGACGTGCGGGCGCCAACTGCGGATCAGGTCGACCACCGCCGCGCTGTGAAAGGTTGCCGACGAGGGCAGCAAGGTGACTGGAAAGGGTGCGCCCGCGGCGTATGGCGCCTGGCGGCTCAGGACGAAATGGATGAGAGCAGCGGGCCAGCGCTGCTGCGCGGCGCGCGCGATGGCAGAAGAACGCGCGAACTCTCCCATGCCGAAGGCGCCAGAGACCGGCACGAACAACAGACGCGGAACCGCGTCACGCAACGGCACTGAACCAGCGGTCGAGCACCAGCAACGACCAGGCACGGCGGAATTCCGGCCCCACCGAACGCCGCAGCACGCCGCGCTCCCGCAAGCGCCCAACCGCTTCCTGAAAGACGCGCGGGTGCTGCTTGAGCCAACGATGCACCGGCAGGCCAAATCCGGACTTCGGCCGATCCAAGTGGCCCGGCGGCAATCTCGGCTGCATCAGGCGGCGCAACAGCAGCTTGCCGCGGCGGCCACGCTCATCCACCAGCAACGCAGGGTCGACGCTCAGCATGAACTCCACCAGCCGATGATCAAGCAGAGGCGGCCGTACTTCCAAGGAGTGCGCCATGCTGGTCCGGTCCACTTTGGTGAGCAGTCCCTCGGCCAGATCTGTGTGCAGATCCAGCCAGCGCAATTTGGCCAGCGGGGAGAGCTCCTCACGCCAAAATTGCCGGTAGAACCACAAATAGTCGTAATCACGCTCGCGCCAAGATCCGTCGAGCACATCCTCGATCTGTGCAGCCGTCATACCGCCAAGGGCGGCGGCGTAGGCCGGCAGGCCGACGTAGGCCTGGCGCTGCATCGAGGAGGCCAAGCGTCCGAGCGGCGGCAGGAGGCGCGTGAGCGCCCGATTGAGCACATTCGAGCGGGAACCTACTTTCGACCAGTAACGCGGATAGCCGCAAAAGACTTCGTCCCCGCCTTCCCCGCTGAGCGCCACCGTCACTTCGCGCCGGGCGAACTCCGCGATCAGATAATTGGACCAGGCGGCGCTGTCTGCGAAAGGCTCATCGAAGATCGCCGGGATGGCCTCGAGCGCCTGCTCGAAGTCGGCGGCCTGCGCCGTCATGTCGGTGTGCACGGTGTGGAAATGCGCGGCGGCGCTGCGGGCGGCTTCGAGCTCGGATCGGTCGCGCGCGTCGAACCCCAGACTGAAGGTACGCGGATGGTCGAGATAGTAAGTGGTGAGCGCCGAGTCGATGCCGCCGCTCAAGAATACCCCCACGGGCACGTCCGAAAGCATGTGCGCCGGCACGACCGTATGCAGCAGCTCGTCGATCATCTTCAAGGTATCGTCCGACGTCCTTGCCCTCACCTCGGCCGACGGCTCCCAATATCGTTCAATCGAAACGCGTCCGTTTTCCCAGGTCAACGTGTGGGCGGCCGGAAGCTTGCAGATTCCGCTGAATATCGTCTTCGGCGCCGGCACGTAGCCATGAAACAAGAAATCGCGCAGGGCGCTTGCATCGATCGGCGGCCTGCCGAGCACCAATAATGCCTTGAGTTCCGAGCCGAATGCTATGCCGTCGGGCAAGATCCGGTAATACAACGGCTTGATGCCCAGGCGGTCGCGCGCCAGCAGCAGCCGTCGAGCGCCCGCGTCCCAGCTGGCGAAAGCGAACATTCCGACCGTCTTGGGAAGGCACGAGCTGCCGTAACGCGCCAGCAGATGCAGCAGCACCTCGGTGTCTCCGGTGGAGCGCCAAGGACCCGGCAAACCGGCGCGCAGCGCCTGATGATTGTAGATCTCCCCGTTATAGGTGAGGACGTGCTCGCCGAACACCATCGGCTCGTCCGCCGCATGCGACAGGTCGAGGATCGACAGACGCCGATGGCCGAGGACGATGCCCGGCGCGCTCCAGATGCCCGCTCCGTCCGGCCCGCGGTGGCGCAGCCGGTCGGTCATGGCCGTAACGGTGTCGATGCTCGCGCTCGAGCCGATAATTCCTGCGATCCCACACATGTCGGGAGTCTAGCGCGGAATTCGTGGCTTAAGATCCTAGCCATCGACCGACGGTTCGTTTAGGGTACACGCGGAGCTTTGGACCCATGGCTACACCCGCCGATCAACGCCTGCTGGAATTGTGCGACAAGTGGCTCAAGAGCCTCGAATTGCACATTCGGTATTCGAGCCTCGATACCGACAGCTACTGGAAGATTCAACCTTGGCCGGAGCATCAGCGGCCGAGCCGCTGGATCATCGATCTGGCGCTTCAGAAGACGGTCGCGCTTCGTACCCAGGTGCAGGAGCGGATTAAACAGGGCGATAGCAAGTTTTCCGATGCGCTCGAACTCATGACGTTCCTCGCCAATTTGATCGGCTCGGAGCACATTGAGCGCTTCATTCCCTTGGCGGATCCCGAGAACGAGGTCGACCTCAAGGCGCCCGCGTCCGGGGCAGAGGAGGATCCGGCGCCCTCAGCCACCTCTGCGGCGGCGTCGCACCCCGTCGAGGCGACACCTTCCGTCGAGCCGCCCGCTGCGCAGCGGCGGACGCAGGCATCGGAACCGCCGCGTGGCGGTCCCGCACCGTCGGATGTGGGAGCAAGCGGGACGCGCGAGATGCCGCGTCCGCCGCCGCGGCACAAACCTGCCTCGGAGGTCACGACAACGCGGGAAATGCCGGAGTTCGTGCCTCCCAAACGGCGCGCGCCGCCGGTCGGCACGCAACAGGTTGCGCGCACCGAGCGCCGTCCTGCGCCTACGAAACCCGCATCCCGCCCCGCGGTCAGGCAAACTGGTAAACTTGGCGCTACCGAGGACGAGGCGCGCGAGCAAGTCATCGCCGATGCCGCCCGCCTGGTGCAGTGGGGCCGCAAGTGGTATGAGCTCGCCGAGCTCATCGCACGCATGGCCGATCGACCGCCGCTTCCCGAGGTCAGAAAGATATTGAAGGAAAACAAGACGGCCATCGAAAAGAAGGCCGGCGGCCGGTAGTATGCGTTCCGCCCGCAAATCCAAAAAATTTTAGGGAACCTGCTCCGCGTTCACGCGCTCAAAGGCGGCCATGATCTCGACAAAAAACCTTTCCAAGCGCTATGGTGAGATCCTCGCCGTGGACGACGTTTCCTTCTCGGTGAACCCGGGGGAAGTGCTCGGGTTCTTGGGCGCCAACGGCGCCGGTAAATCCACCACCATGCGCATGATCGCGGGTTTCATTGCACCGTCCGCCGGGTCGGTCACGGTGTGCGGCCACGACATCGAGCGCTCGCCCGTCGAAGCCAAGGCATGCATGGGGTATCTTCCCGAAGGCGCACCCAGCTACGGCGAGATGACCGTGGCGGAATTCCTCGACTTCGTGGCGGATATCCGCGGTCTCACCGGCTCGCGGCGCCGGGAACGGCGCGGGATCGTCGTCGAGCGCCTCGCACTCGCGCCGGTCATCGACCAGGTGGTCGAGACGCTTTCCAAGGGCTTTCGCAGGCGCGTCGGCTTGGCGCAGGCGCTGATTCACGACCCCAGCGTGCTGATCCTCGACGAGCCGACCGATGGTCTCGACCCCAATCAGAAGCACGAGGTGCGCAGGCTCATCAACGAGCTCAGCAAGGACAAGCTGGTGGTCGTCTCGACCCACATTCTGGAGGAAGTCCACGAAGTGTGCACGCGGGCCATCATCATCGCCGCCGGACGCATCGTGGCGGACGAGACGCCGAGCGCGCTCGAGGCCCGGTCACGCTATCACCATGCGGTCAGCTTGCGCTTCGACAAACCGGAAGATCTCAGCGCAGCGCGGCGCGAAATCGCCGGGCTTGCCGAAGTGAGCGAGGTGGAGGCGGAGGAGCGCGAGCTCAAGCTCACCGCCGTTCCGCATCCCGGCAAGAACGTGCTGCCGGCGGTGAGCGCGCTGATCACCCGCTTCGACTGGGATGTGCCCGAGCTGCACCTCGAGTCGGGACGCTTGGACGAGGTATTCCGGACGTTGACCGGGGCGGCCCCGCGCCGACCGATGGCGCCCGCGCCGGACAATCGCTCGAGCGACGAGGGAGCGCGGCCTTGAACAAGACTTTGGTGATTTTCCGGCGCGAGCTCAGGAGCTATTTCGCGACTCCGCTCGCCTATGTGTTTATCGTGATTTTTCTGGTGCTCGCGGCCGTTTTCACGTTTCAAGTGGGCGGATTGTTCGAGCGCGGACAGGCCGACCTGCAGCCATTCTTCCGCTGGCATCCCTGGCTCTACCTCGTGCTCATCCCCGCCATCTCCATGCGCTTGTGGGCGGAGGAGCGCAACAGCGGCAGCATCGAGCTGCTGATGACCCTGCCGATCACGTTGACCCAGGCGGTGGTGGGTAAATTCCTCGCCGCGTGGTGCTTCGCAGGGGTCGCTCTCGCCCTCACCTTCCCCGTCTGGATCACGGTCAATTACCTAGGCAGTCCCGACAATGGCGCCATCGTTGCCGCTTACATCGGAAGCTGGCTGATGGCCGGCGGATTTCTGGCAATCGGGATGTGCTTGTCGGCGGCCACGCGCAACCAGGTGATTGCCTTCATCACGGCGGCCCTGGTCGGTTTCGTGTTCCTGCTCGCCGGCTTTCCCCTGGTGCTCGATTTCGTCCGCGGCGTCTTCCCACCGGTCATCGTCGATGCAATTGCCTCATTGAGCTTCTTCTCGCATTTCGAGGCGATCTCCAAAGGCGTGATCGACGTGCGCGATCTGGTTTACTTCGCGGCGTTGATCGGCTTTTGGCTGACGGCAACCGCCCTGGTGCTCGACATGAAGAAGGCGGAATAGATGGACACACCGCATCAACGAATGGGTTGGAAGCGGACGGGGTACGGTATGGTCGGCCTCGCCGCCCTCGCGGTGCTGTTTTTGGGCGTTGTGATGCTGTCGAACTTGGGCCTGCGGGGCATGCGTATCGACCTCACCCAGAATCATTTGTACACATTGAGTTCGGGCACGCGGCAGGTGCTCGCCGAGCTCAAGGAGCCGGTCGACCTGTATTTTTATTTCTCGCGCGATGCCCTCGAGAAGCAGTCGCCGCTGCTCATGCCTTACGCGAATCGGGTGCGGGAGTTCCTGGAAGAGATCACCGCAAGGTCCGCCGGAAAGATCCGGCTTCACGTGATCGACCCGCAACCGTTCTCGGACGAGGAGGACCACGCCGCCGAGGCGGGGCTGCAGGCGTTGCCGACCAACGATGCGGGCGGCGAGTCGCTGTATCTGGGACTTGCGGGAACGAATTCGACCGACGGCCGCTCGGTGATCCCGAACTTTCAGCCCGACCGCGAGGAATTTTTGGAGTACGACGTGGCAAAGCTCATCCAGGAGCTGGCCAATCCGAAAAAGCCCGTCGTGGGCCTGTTGAGTTCGCTCCCCCTGCAAGGTCAGTTCAATCCCATGACCGGGCAGATGGGCGACACATGGCCGGTGCTTTCCCAGATCGAGCAGCTTTTCACGGTACGCCCCGTCACCTCGGACGCGGATCACATCGACAAGGATGTGGACGTTCTGATGATCGTGCATCCGAAGAACCTTGCGCCGAAGACGCTGTACGCCATCGACCAGTTCGTGATGCGCGGCGGCAGGGTGCTGCTGTTCGTCGATCCGAACAGCGGCGCCGATTCGAGCGGCCAGGATCCGCAAAACCCGATGGCGGGTGCGACGGCGAACCACTCCTCCGATCTGGAGCCGCTGCTGAGCGCGTGGGGCGTCGCCTACGATCCGACCAAGGTGGTCGGCGATCTCGATCTTGGCCTGGAAGTGCGGGCTTCCATGCAGGGACCGGCGACACGACACATCGCGATTCTGGGATTGCGGCGCGACAACATGAACAGGAAGGACGTCGACACGGCCGCGCTCGAGTCGATCAACGTCGCTACTGCCGGATTCCTCGCCCCCCGCTCCGGCGCCACAACCCGATTCGAGCCCCTGCTCATGAGCTCCACCAGCGCCGCCCCGATTCTGTCGTCGCGCTTCAACGCCCTTGCAGATCCAGCGACGCTGCGCGATGGATTCAAGCCCACGGGGACGCGCTATACGATCGCGGCCCGCATCACGGGGCCGGTCTCCTCGGCTTATCCGCAGGGCGCGCCGCCCGATCAGAAGCCGGCCGCGGGACCTCCCATCGCGCACATCTCCAAGTCCACCGTGCCGGCAAACATCGTCATCGTCGCGGATACTGACCTGTTGATGGACTACCTGTGGGTACAAACACGCGAGCTGCTCGGCCAGCGCATTGCCCAGGCCTTCGCCAACAATGGCGACCTGGTCGCCAACGCCGTCGACAACCTGACCGGCAGCGGCGCGCTGATCAGCATCCGCGGGCGCGCCACCTTCTCGCGACCCTTCGAGCGGGTGGAAGCGCTCAAGCGCAAGGCGGATGACCGGCTGCGCAGCAAAGTGCTCGAGCTGCAATCGGAGCTGCAGCAAACGGAGACCAAGCTCACGGAACTGCAGAGCAAGCGGAACGACCAGACCTCGCTCATGATGACGCCCGAGCAGGACCAGGAGCTCAAGCGCTTCACCGCCGAAAAGACCCGGGTACGCAAGGAGCTGCGTGAGACGCAGCGCGGACTCGATGTGGACATCAATCGGCTCGACGACTGGTTGAAGGTGATCAACATCGCCGTCGCGCCGCTGTTGGTCGCCATCGCAGGAGCCTTCGTCTTGTCGCTGCGGCGCAAGCGCAGGAACCGGGCAGGCAACCCCGCATGAGCCCGAAACGCGTTACGCTGCTCGTGCTCGCCGCGCTCGCAGCCATTTGCGGTGCGTTTTTTCTGAGCTCGCAACGCAATCTGCGCAGCGACACCCGCGGCGCCCCGCTCTTCCCGACGCTCGCCCCGGAGCTCGACACGGTCACCGAGGTGAGCATCCTCAAGGGGAGCGCGACGCCGGCCGTCACGCTGCACAAGAGCGGCGGGCATTGGTCGGTTGCGGAGCGTGCGGATTATCCCGCCGATGCGGCGAAGCTGCGCAGATTGCTGCGCGCGCTCGCTGACGCCAAGCTCGAGGAGGAAAAAACCTCCGACCCGGCGAACTACCCGATCATCGGCGTAGAAGACCCGACCCAACCCGGTGCCTCCGGCGCGCAGGTGAGCCTGCTTGCGCAGGATGGCAAACATGCGGTCATCGTGGGCAAGCCGGTCGGCGAAGGAACGTTCGCGCGCCGCGCGGGCGAGAGCAAAAGCTACACGGTGGAGCCCGCGATCTCGGTGGAAGCCGAGCCTCGCTCATGGATCGACACGCCGCTCATCGACATCCCATCGTCCTCGATTCAGAGCGTGGAATTCAAGCCGGCCGCCGGTGCCGGTTACATACTGCATCGGATCAAACCCAAAGAGGACGGATTCGCACTGGACAAGCCGCCGACGGGACGCATGGCGCTGGACGCCAAGGCATTGGCACCCTCGGTCAGCACTTTGAGCGGCCTCAGCGTCGAGGATGTCGCCCCCGCCAAAGACATCGATTTCAGCCAGCCCGCGCAATCAATCTTCACGCTGGAGGACGGCGCGATCGTCACCCTCGACGGCGTGGCTTCCGGCGACAAGCGCTGGATCGAGGTGCGATCCTCCAAGGATGCGGCGCTCGCTCAAAAGGCCAAGGATCGCGCCTTTCAGATCGCCAACTATCGGTACGACGCCATATTCCGTCCGCTGGATCAAATGCTGGTCCCGAAAGACACCAAAACTCGCGCCGATGCCGGCGTTGCCAGGGGCGGCGCGGCGCATTCGATCAAATCGGCCCCCTTGCCCCCGGCCCCGTCGCCCCCGGCCCCGTGACCTCGGGCACGAGCGCCGGCTTCGGGCGTCGCTTCGCCGCCCTGATCTACGACTCGCTGCTGCTCGCCGCGCTCCTGCTGGCCTACACCGCCGTGATGGTGGCGATCCGCGGAAGCGCGATCACCGCGGGCGGCAGCAGCTCATGGTGGCTTCTCTATCGAGGTGGCGAACTGGCGATCGTCGCCGTCTACTACGTGGCCAACTGGCTGCTGAGCGGCGCGACTCTGGGCATGCGGGCATGGCACTTGCGACTGGTGAGCGATACCGGCAAGCGCGTGAAGCCCCTGACGGCGCTCTGGCGATGCGTGTGCGGCTTTCTCGCGTGGTCGCCGGCCGCGCTCGGCGTGCTCTGGCTCTACGCCGACCCCGACCGCCTGGCGCTGCAGGATCGGCTGTCGGGAACCCGTGTCGTGCACCTCGCCGGGTGACCAGCAGGTTGTTAACGGGTTCTTGAGATCGCCACGAGCGTCAGCACGCCGATCGTCGTGGTTGGCAGCCACGCCACCAGCGCCGGATTCAAGCCGAACAGCTGACCACCGTTCTCGATCGTCCGGCTGACGAGAAAAAACACCACCCCGAGCATCACCCCGATCACGGTCCGGGTGCCGGCACCGGTCGTGCGCAGCGGTCCAAACACGAACGGCAACGCCAGCAGCGTCACGATGATGACCGCGAACATGCGCGCGATGCGCGACCAGTAGCCGATTTCGTAAAACGAGGCGTCCAGGCTGTTGCGCCGTAAATGGTCGATGTACGAAGCAAGGCCGCGCAGCGTCAGGAGGTCCGGATCGGTCGCGGCAAGGCCGAGGAAGTCGGGGTTGACCGTCGATCGAACGGTGACCTCGTTGTCAATGGTGCTGTCGACGCGATCGTTGCCAAAGCGTGTCGTGGCAACATTGTGCATGCGCCAATGCTGCGGATCCGCCACCGAAATGCGGTCCGCCCGCTGGATCGAACGCAGCCGGTTCGAACCATCCAGCTCGAACAGCGAGACGCCCCCGAACGATTGATCGACCTCGCCGGTCTGCACCCGCAGGATGAGATTGCCGTCTTTGACCCAGGCGCTGCTCGAGCCGGCGAAGCTGACATCGGCGAGCTTGCTCGTGGTCTTCTCGCGCTTGGCGAGCTGCGCGAGCGGCGGTGCGACGTATTCGCCGACCGCATACATGGTCAAGGACAGGGTGAGGCCCGCAAGTCCCACAGGCCACGCGATCCGCCATACCGATACCCCGGACGCGCGGGTCACCACAAGTTCGCTTCCCGCAGCGAGATTGCCGAGCCCCATCAAGGCGCCGATCATCGCACCGATCGGCAAAAGCTCGAATATCTGTTCGGGCAGGTTCAAGAACGTGTACAGGAAAGCGTCCGCCGTAGTGTAATCGCCGGTGCCAATATCGCTTTGCTGACTGATGAACACGAACAGTGCCCCGAGGGTGAGGAGCACGCCCATCGCCATCAATGTGTAAATGAGCACGGTTCGGTACAGATAACGATCGATCGTGTTCACGTCCCTCGCCCCTCGCGGTAGATCAAATACAGGCCGAATCCCAACAGCAGCACGTGCACCCACCACACCCCGATGGCCGGTGGCAGCTGACCCTTCTCCACCCAGACCTTGGAGGCTGACAGTAAATTGGCGTAGACCATGTAAACCACGATGGCGAATCCGACGCGTGCATAGCGGCCCTGGCGCGGCCTGAGACGGCTCATGGGCACCGCAAGCACGGTCAAGATCAGGGCCATGATGGGGCTCGAGGCGCGAAATTGCAGCTGGGCGATGTCCTCGGGCGCGCTCGAGCCCAGCAGCTCGCGCGTGGGTCGCGTGTCGGGGTCGTGCTCTGTGCCCATTTTGTCCTCGGGCGTGGCGATGGGGATGCCGTGCTCGCGGAACTCGATGACGCGAAAATCGCTCTGGCCGGGGACGCCTTCGTAGCGCCGTCCGTTGAACAGGGTCACGAAATGCATGCCGTTCGACGCAGCTTTCGAATAGGTCGCCGTGTCGGAAAGCGCCACTTCGACGCGGCCGGCGGTCTCACGACGCACGAAGACATTGTGCAGCACGCCCTCCGTGTCGACCCGCTCGGCATAGAACACCGCATCACCCCCGCCGCTCATGAAGGAGCGGAAGCGCCCGGCATCCAATTGCCCGAACTGCGCCTCCTTGACGGCCGACTGGCGCAACAGCTGAGCTTGTTGATCCGCGCGCGGCACCTGCACGAACGACAGCCAAGCGAGTCCCACGGCGATCACCACCGCGAAGCCCGACAGCGGCAGGAGCATGCGCATCGGTGCAAAGCCGCAACCCTGCAGCGCCGTCATCTCGCTGTCGTGGTAAAGCCGGCCCAATGCCAGCACGATCGCGAGCAACAGACCCACCGGCACGATGACCGACAGATTCATGATCGCCCCCAGTGCGATCAAATCGAACACTACGTGGCGGCCATAGTTGTCGGTCGCCGCCCGCCCAAGCACCCGCGAGAGCTGATTTGACACCAAGATCGCCACCAAAATACCGGTCACGGCGAGCCAGGTCTGCATCACCTCGCGGAGCACATAGCGCTGGACGGTCCACTTCATGCCATTCAGCTTAGAGCCTTCACGTGAATCTAGTAAACTAATTGCCGATTTCGAGGACACGGGACTTTCATCCAACAACGGAGTAGGGATATGGAATTCAAGGCAATCGTCGATGCCAAAGCGCGGCTCGTATGCGGCTGTGCGGTGGTCGGCGTCCACGAGAACGGCGATCTCGGCGCAGCCGCTCGCCTGATCGATGCGCAAGTCGGCGGAATCATCGGCCGTCTGATCGCGAACGGCGATTTCGCCGGCAAATTAGGCGACACCCTGCTGTTGCCCCACCCGGCGGGCGCCTCTGCCGAGCGGGTGCTGTTGACCGGTCTCGGGCCGCGCGCGAGCTTCGGACGCAAGCAGTATCGAAAGGCCCTGCAAGCGGGCGCACAGGCGCTGCTGAAGACCGGCGCCACCGACGCGACGGTGTATCTCGCTCAACACGACGTGCCGGGCACGGACGCACACGTGCGCGCGCGTGCCATAGCGGAGCTCTACAGCGCCAGCGCTTATCGGGTGCCCGACCTGAAGAGCGGCCCCAGGCCGAAGCCCGCCAAGCTTGCGGCGGTGAGCGTGGCCGCCGAAAACGCGCGCGCGCAGAAAGCGGTCGCCCACGGTCTCGAGATCGGCGCGGCGATCGGGGCCGGGTCCGCCCTCGCGCGGGATCTCGGTAACCTGCCGCCGAACATCTGTACGCCCACGTATCTGGGCGAACGCGCACAGGAATTGGACAAGGACTGGCCGCGCATCAAAACCAAAGTTCTGGATCTGGACGCGATCAAGGCGCTCAAGATGGGCGCGTTCCTCGCCGTCACGCAGGGATCCGCGCAGCCGCCGCGATTCATCGTGTCCGAGTACCGAGGCGGCAAGAAGGGCAGCGCCCCTATTTGCTTGATAGGCAAGGGGATCACGTTCGATTCGGGCGGGATCTCGCTCAAGGACCCTCCCGGGATGGACGAGATGAAGTACGACATGGGAGGCGCCGCGGCCGTTCTCGGGACGCTCCGGGCGGTGGCCGAGCTCGCGCTTCCCATCAACGTGATCGCGATCGTGCCGACTTGCGAGAACATGCCGGGCGGGAAGGCCGTGAAGCCGGCCGACATCGTCACGTCGATGTCCGGTCAAACGGTGGAGATTCTCAATACCGATGCGGAAGGCAGGCTCATCCTGTGCGATGCCATCACCTACAGCCGGCGATTCAAGCCTGCCTCGGTCATCGATGTGGCCACGTTGACCGGTGCCTGCATCATCGCTCTCGGCAACCAGCTGAGCGGCATGATGAGCACCGATGAGGGGCTGGCCGGGGAGATCGCCGCCGCCGGAATCCGCGCCGACGACAGGGTCTGGCGACTGCCGGTCGGTGACGATTATGCGGATGCCCTGAAGAGCAATTTCGCGGACTTCGCCAACGTCGGCGGCCGGGAAGGAGGCGCCTGCACCGCAGCGACTTTCCTCTCGAAATTCGCCAACGATCTTCAGTGGGCGCATCTCGACGTGGCCGGTACCGCCTGGCTTGGCGGCGCGGCGAAAGGCAGCACAGGGCGTCCCGTCCCCCTGCTGGTGGAATTTCTGGTGCACCGCGCACGCCGCAAGTGACCGGTCGAGTCGACTTTTACGTGCTGCAAAGTCAGGCGCCGCAACGGCGTTGGAATTTCGCCTGCCGGTTGACCGCCAAGGCCTATTCGCAGAATCTCGCCATCGTCATCTGGAGCGAAAACTCGAGCGAAGCCAGGCTCTGCGACGACTTGCTCTGGACCTTCGATGATCGGTCGTTCGTGCCGCATCGCTTGGCTCGAGACGGCGAGCCACCCGATCCCGTCACTCCGGTGCACTTCATGCTCGAGCTCGAGTTCGTCGAGCGCGCCGACCTGTTGATCAACCTCACCCATCGGTTTCCCGCCGGGCTCGGGCGCTTCGCGCGTATCGCGGAAATCATCGACGCCGAGCCGGAGTGCCGGCGGCTCGGTCGCGAGCGGTTCAAGGCATATCGGGATCACAGGCTCACGCTCGAAACGCATCAACTGAGCGACGCCACGGACATCTAGCCCGGGCGGCCGCTATAATCCTGCGTCCATGGACAAAGCCTTCTCCCCCGCCGACATTGAGTCCCGCATCTACGAGCTCTGGGAGACCAGCGGATATTTCGAGCCGAGCGGCCACGGGCCGCCCTATTCGATCGTCATTCCGCCGCCCAATGTGACCGGTACGCTGCACATGGGACACGCGTTCCAGGACACCATCATGGACGCCCTAATCCGTCACCGGCGCATGCTCGGTTACGATACCCTGTGGCAGCCCGGCACCGATCACGCCGGCATCGCCACCCAGATGGTGGTGGAGCGGCAATTGAATGCAGCCGGCAGGAGCAGGCTCGATCTCGGTCGCGAAGCTTTCGTGGAGAAAGTTTGGGAATGGAAGAGCACGTCGGGCGGCTCTATCGCACGGCAGCTGCGGCGGTTGGGCGCATCGGTGGATTGGAAGCGCGAAAAATTCACCATGGATCGCGAGCTCTCGCAGGCGGTCACCGAAGCCTTCGTGCGCCTGTATCGGGATGGGTCGATCTACCGGGGCAAGCGGCTGGTCAACTGGGATCCGGTGCTGAAAACCGCGCTCTCCGACCTGGAAGTCGTGTCCGAAGAGGAGGACGGGCATCTGTGGCATCTGAAGTATCCACTGCGCGACGGCAGCGGGCATCTCATCGTCGCAACGACCCGGCCGGAGACCATGCTCGGCGACTCTGCGGTCGCCGTCCATCCCGATGATGAGCGCTACCGGCACCTGATCGGGCTCGAGGTGCGACTGCCGCTCGCCGATCGCAACATTCCCGTGATCGCCGACGATTACGTGGATCCCACATTCGGTTCCGGTTGCGTCAAGATCACGCCGGCGCACGATTTCAACGACTACGAAATCGGGAAGCGCCACGATCTTCCGATGATCAACGTGATGAATTTGGATGCCTCGCTCAACGACGAGGTGCCCGCGCCCTATCGGGGACTCGACCGTGCCGCGGCTCGCAAGCGCGTACTCGCGGACCTCACGGCGTTGGGGCTGGTCGAAAAAATCGAGCCCCACAAGCTCATGGTGCCGCGCGGCGACCGCACCAATGCCGTGCTCGAGCCGCTGCTCACCGATCAGTGGTTCGTCGACATCAAGCCGCTCGCGGCCCCGGCAATAAAGGCCGTCGAGGACGGCACCATCCGGTTCGTTCCCGACCACTGGTCGGGGGTGTACTTCGAGTGGATGCGACACATCAAGGACTGGTGCATCAGCCGCCAGCTCTGGTGGGGCCATCGCATCCCCGCATGGTACGACCGCGACGGTCGGTGGTATGTTGCCCGCAGTGAATCCGAAGTACGGGCCGAGCACGGCCTTGGACCGGAGGTGGCGCTACGGCAGGACGAGGACGTGCTCGATACGTGGTTCTCTTCGGGACTCTGGCCATTCTCGACGCAAGGCTGGCCGCTTAAGACCCGCGCGCTCGAAACCTACTACCCGACCTCCGTTCTGGTCACCGGTTTCGACATCATTTTCTTCTGGGTCGCGCGCATGATCATGTTGGGCCTGAAGTTCACCGGCGAGGTGCCGTTTCGGGAAGTCTACGTGCACGGGCTGATCCGCGATCACGATGGTCAGAAGATGTCGAAGTCGAAGGGCAATGTGATCGATCCGCTCGACATCGTCGACGGCATTGCGCTGGAGGATCTGCTCGCCAAGCGCACCACCGGTTTGATGCAACCGCAGATGAAGCCGGCCATCGAAAAGGCCACCCGCAAGCAGTTTCCCCAGGGCATCCCGGCGTTCGGCACCGATGCGCTGCGCCTCACCTTCGCGGCGCTCGCGACACAGAGCCGCGATCTGCGCTTCGACCTGGCCAAGGTCGAGGGCAATCGGAATTTCTGCAACAAGCTCTGGAACGCGGCGCGCTACGTGCTGATGAACGTCGAGGGGCAGGATGGGTTCGCCGGCTCACCGGCGGGCGGCGGCCGGCCGGCCGAGAATGCGCTGAGCCTTGCCGACCGCTGGATTGGCGCGCGGCTCTCCGCAATGATCGAGCGCGTCGATGCAGGCTTCGCCGGCTACCGGCTCGACATCGTCGCAAACGCCCTGTACGACTTTACGTGGAACGAGTTCTGCGACTGGTATCTGGAGCTATCCAAGGCGGTGCTGCAATCCGATACCGCCACTGCGGCCGAAAAGCACGCTACCCGCAGGACGCTGATCGGCACGCTGGAAACGCTGCTGCGCGCCCTGCATCCGCTCGCGCCGTTCATCACCGAAGAAATCTGGCAGCGGGTGCGCGGCGACGCGGGTGTCGGGGGCGAGTCCATCATGCTCGCGCCATTTCCCACTGTGGGCCAGTCGCGCGCCGACACGGCCGCGGAACCGGAGATGCGCTGGGTGATGAATTTCATCCTCGGTGTGCGCCAGATTCGCGGCGAAATGGATATCGCTCCGAGCCGCCGCCTGGATGTGCTGCTGCAGAACGCCGGGCCGACGGATCTGGAGTACCTGGAACGCAATCGACGCTATCTCACCCGACTTGCAGGCATCGGCGAATCGCGAGTGCTCGCGGGATCCGAGGCCGCCCCGATCTCGGCGGTCGCCCTGGTGGGAACACTCGAAATATTGGTGCCGATGGCCGGGCTCATCGATCCGAAGGCGGAGCTCGAGCGTCTGACGAAACGCCTGGGGCGGGCCGAGGCGGATTTCGGCAAGCTGAACCTCAAGCTGTCCAATCAGGAGTTCGTTAGCAATGCGCCGGCGGATGTGGTTGCGAAAGATCAGGCGCGGCTCGCAGAGCTCGGCACCGAGATCAATCAGCTGACCAAGCAGATCGCGCGGGTGAAGAAGCTCCAGGGCCCATGAATCCGCCCGCCGCAAACGCCGCCCCAGCCCGCACCGCCGCACCGGGCATCAACGCGGTGCTCGCGCAGATCAACCGCATCATTCTCGGCAAGGATGAGCAGATCCGTCTCTGTCTAGCCTGCCTGCTGGCACGAGGACATCTGCTGATCGAGGACATCCCGGGTGTGGGCAAAACGACGCTAGCACACGCACTCGCAAAAACGCTCGGCCTCTCGTTTCAGCGCGTCCAATTCACCAGCGATCTGTTGCCCGCAGACGTGCTCGGCGTATCGATCTACGAACGCGACAGCGGAACATTCCGCTTCCAGCGCGGACCGATTTTCGCGCAGCTGGTGCTTGCGGACGAGATCAATCGCGCCTCACCAAAGGCGCAAAGTGCATTGCTCGAGGCCATGGAGGAGCGGCAGGTGACGATCGATGGGCAATCGATGCCCTTGCCCGAGCCGTTTTTCGTCATCGCGACGCAGAATCCGCAGGAGCAGGTCGGCACGTTCCCGCTGCCGGAGTCGCAGCTCGATCGATTCTTGATGCGCGTGCACCTCGGCTATCCGGCCGCCGCCGCCGAACGCGAGTTGCTGAGCGGCACGGATCGGCGTGAATTGGTGAATTCACTCGAAGGCGTTTTGGGCGGGGACGCGCTTCAGGCGCTGCAACAGGGGGTGCTCGGCGTCCATGTCGCCCCGGCGCTGCTCGATTACGTGCAGGCCCTGGTGGCGCACACCCGCAGTGCGGCGGGGCTCAATGCCGGCCTGTCGCCACGGGCGGCAATCGGACTTTTGCGCGCGGCCCGCGCCTGGGCCATGATCTGCGGGCGCAGCGCCGTGATCCCCGAGCACGTGCAAGCCGTTTTCGCTGCCGTCGTCGAGCATCGCCTCGAGCAACGCGACAGCGGGCCGACCAGCGCGACCCGCCTGCTCGAGGCCGTACCGGTCCCTTGAGCGAGATCTGACTTGCGGAGCTTGCGCGACACCGCCATCGCTCGAATCAGAGTCTGGTACGCGCGCCGCCACGGCGTGGACGCGTTGCCGGTCAAGATCGAACGCCGGCGCATTTACATCGTCCCCACCCGTTTCGGCCTCCTGCTGACCGCTCTGCTGCTCGCCATGCTGGTTGCCGGCCTCAACTATTCGAGCAATCTTGGACTGGCATTTGCCTTCTTCATGACGAGCACGGTACTCGTCGCCATGCATCACTGCCATCGCAATCTCCTGGGCCTCACCGTGGACGTGAAGCTCGATGTCGACGTGCTCGCAGGTGCGGACGCGCTCTTCTATTTCATGTTGCGCAACGAATCCGCGGTCGATCGCTGCGATGTCGAGGTGCGCCTCAGAACGGCATCCGACTCGCCGCGCGCGCTCGTGGAGGCGACGCGCAGCGTGGCGATTGGCGGCTACGAAGAGGTCATGCTGGCCGTGCCCGTCACGCATCGGGGCGTGACCCGCTTCAGTCAGTTCGAGCTGCGCACCAGCTACCCGTTCGGCTGGTTTCGGGCCTGGACTTACGTGCAGGCGCCGCTCACCGCATTCGTCGCCCCGAGCCCGGCCGGCAACCGGCCGCTGCCGGCGGTCACAGCAGCGGCCGGCGAATCGGCGCGCTCCGAATCTCGCGGCGAGGAGGATTTCGCCGGCCTTCGGTCCTATACGCCGGGCATCCCCCTGAAGCACATGGCATGGAAGACGCTCGCTCGCGGGGGCGAGGCCTCGGTACGAGTCTACAGCGACTTGGGAGCCCGCCCCGAGTGGCTCGAGTGGTCAGCACTCGAGGGGCTCGACACCGAGGTGCGCCTCTCCCAGCTCTCCCGCTGGATCGCGGAATGCGAGACCGGTCATCAGCGTCCTTACGGGCTCAGAATTCCCGGAATCGACATCCCACCCGGCCGCGGCCCCGCTCATCGATGGCGATGTCTGCGTGCCCTTGCCTGCCACGGGATGCCGCCGGCATGAAGTCGGCTGCACCGAGCGCCACGCGCGTGACGTACGAGCAACTGCGCTCAATGTCGGTTTGCCTCGCGCTCGCCCTCGCAGTACACACCGCCGCGCTTCCGCTTTGGTTGCTGGCGACGATCGCCGCCGTCATCGCCATCCGGCTCGCACTGTCCGCGCGCGGCCACACGGTGCCCGCGCGCGCGCTCCGGATCGGTGTCGCAGTGGTCTCCATCGGAATCTTGTTCCTGAAGCTCCACACCTTCAACGGTGTCGTCGCCGGATCCGCTCTGCTCAGCCTCGTGGCCGGGCTCAAGCTGTTCGAGACTCAGACGCGGCGCGACCTGTACGTGGTTGCATTGATCGTTTACTTCCTGAGTCTTGCCGCACTGCTGACCAGCGAATCGTTCTGGCTGCTTGCCTATCTGCTCACCGTCTCCTGGCTCACGACCACCACGCTCCTGCGCCTCACGCATTCCTCGCCGTCGACTGGCTGGCGGCGCAGTGCCCGCTATGCCGGGCGCATCTCGGCGCAGGCGCTGCCGCTGGCGGTGGTCCTCTGGCTGTTTTTTCCACGGTTCGACGGGCCTTTGTGGCGGGTGCCGTCGGACTCGCGCAGCGCCGAGACGGGCCTGAGCGACACCATGAGTCCGGGTGACATCACCGATCTTGCGCTGTCGGACGAGGTCGCCTTCCGCGTGCATTTCGACGGCGCGACTCCGCCCGCCGCCGAACGCTATTGGCGCGGCCCGGTGTTGCATGATTTCGACGGCCGCACCTGGCGGGGCAGCGTGGCCTTGCGCGGCTCGGCACCCAACCTCACCCCGGTCGGGCCTGCGTACCGTTACCTGGTCAGCCTGGAGCCCAATCAGCACAATTGGCTATTCGCTCTGGACTGGCCGGACCAATGGAATCTGAGCGACGCCTACCTCACGAGCGATGGCATGCTGGTACGGCCCGCCCCGCTGTCGCACCCCATCGACGTGAGCATCTCCTCGCACACCCATGTCGAATCGGCGCACTCCCTCACCGAGGGCGCACGCCGCCGCGACACGCGCTTGCCGGCGCAGCGCAATCCGCGCACCCGACAGCTCGCGCTCGAGCTGCGCCGGACGCATCCCGACGATTTGGGCTATATGAACGCGGTGCTCGAAATGTTTCGCCAGCAGCCGTTCTTCTACACGTTGGAGCCGCCGCCGCTCGGTCTGGACTCGATTGACGAATTTCTGTTCGATACCAAGCGTGGGTTTTGCGGACACTACGCGTCCGCGTTAGCCGCGCTTGCGAGGGCCGCTGGGATTCCCACACGGATCGTCACCGGCTATTACGGAGGTACCTACAATCGCTTCGCGGATTACTGGATCGTGAGCCAGAGCGATGCGCACGCCTGGAACGAAGTGTGGATCGAGGGGCATGGCTGGATGCGCTTCGACCCCACCTCCGCGATTGCGCCCGGCCGCGTGGAGCCCGGTTCGGACGCTTCGCTGGCGCGCAGCGCGCGACTGTCGGGGCCCTGGCGCCAACCACTGTCCTGGCTCTCGGACGCCCGCCTGCAATTCGATGCGCTGCGCCAGCTTTGGCGCGAGCGAATCCTGCGCTTCGATCAGCGCTCACAAGACCGGCTCCTCGGCAATCTAGGAGTTACGGAGCCGGACGGCGCGAAGGTAGCGATGGTGATGGGCGCGGGTCTGGTCCTGGTTTTCATTTGGCTCACCTGGCAAATCCGGCGAGAGCAACGCCCCGACCCCAAGGATCCCGTGCTGCTTGCATACGGCAAACTCTGCCGCAAGCTCGCATCGGCGGGGCTGCCGCGCCGGCCGTCCGAAGGGGCGGAGTCTTTCGCCGCTCGCGTTGCAGTCGAGCGGCCCGATCTCGGCCCCCGTGTCGGCGTTCTGTTGAAACGCTATTCCCGCCTGCGTTACGGGGCGAAGCGGCGCACGCGAACCGAGCGATGGTTCGTCGCGCGGGTGCGTGCATTCAAGCCGCGTGGGATACTTCCCGGATCACAAGGGAGTCGGCGGGGATGAACCAGCAAGGCGGCACAGCGACTCGCGGCTTGGTGAGCGGATGCCCGTCCACGATGGGCGACGATGTTCAGCTCAACACGACCACGCTGATCCGGCATGCGGCGCGCACCTATGGCGATCAGCAGATCCTCTACCGCGATGCCACCGGCGGCTGGCAGCGCTACACCTACCGGGATTGTTACGAGCGTGTGGGGCGCGCGGCCAACGCGCTTCGTTCGCTCGGCGTGAGCCCGGGCGAGCGGGTCGGTGTGCTTGATTGGAACAGCCGCCGCTATTTCGAACTCTACTATGCCATTCCGGGCCTCGGCGCGGTATTGCTGCAGCTCAATTTACGGCTCTCCGTGGACGAGCTGTCCTATGTCATCAACCACAGCGAAGCGACCCATATTTGCGTGGACGAGACGCTGCTGCCGCTGGCCGAGGCGCTCGCGCCGCACGTGCCCCGCGTCAAGACCTGGATCGTCATGACGGACCAGCCGCTTCATGAGCTCGACAGCTCGCTCCGACCGCTGTATCACTACGAAGACTTGCTGACCGGGGCGGTCGCTCTCACCGATTGGCCCATGATCGATGAACGCTCAGCCTATGCCGCCTGCTACACCACCGGCACGACCGGCCGCCCCAAGGGAGTCTACTACTCGCATCGGTCCATCTATCTGCATTCCCTGAATTTCGCCGCCATGCTCGGCATGACGATGGATGACTGCACGATGCTGGTCACACCGATGTTTCATGCGCAGGGTTGGGGGTTGCCGCAGGCCGCGACGTTGATGGCCAACAAAATCCTGCTGCCCGGCAGGTACTCGACCGAGGATACGGCATTCTTGGTCGACTCCATCATCGCCGAGGGCGTCACCCTCGCGAGCGGTGTGCCGTCGATTGTGTCGCCGATGCTGAGCCATCTCCGAACGCTGCCCGTCAAACCCTCCTTGAGCGGATTGCGGCTCCTGTGCGGCGGCTCCGAGGCGCCGCTGTCCTTGCTCGTCGGTTGGCACGAGCTCACCGGAGCAGAGATCGTCCATGCCTACGGAAGCACTGAAACCAGCCCTTTGGTGACGGTGAACCGACTGAAGTCGACGCTGCGCGGACGGCTGACAACCGAGCAGGAATGGCAGGTGAGGCGCACGCAAGGGCTGCCCGGCATTGGGGTGGACGTGAAGATTCTCGCCGAGGATGGCCGGGAGCTCCCCCACGACGGCGAGTCCGTGGGCGAGATCTGCGTGCGCGGGCCCTGGATCGCCGCCTCTTACCACGACATGCCGGAGATGGCCGATCGATTCGTGGACGGCTACTGGCGCTCCGGCGATCTCGGCACCATCGATGCGCATGGGTACCTCAAGCTCACGGACCGGCTCAAGGATGTCATCAAAAGCGGCGGCGAGTGGATTTCCTCGATCGATATGGAGAATACGCTGGTCGGGCACGGGGCGGTGCGGGAAGCCGTGGTCGTCGGAGTGCCTCATCCGCGGTGGCAGGAGCGCCCGCTCGCGCTCGTGGTGCTGGAGCCGGGCCGGCGCGCGACGCCGGAGGAGCTCGCCGAGCACCTGGCGGGAACCTTCAGTCGGTGGCAGCTGCCGGATCGGATTCTCATTGTGGAGAACATCCCGAAGACCAGCGTCGGCAAGCTGAACAAGAAGGCGCTTCGCTTGGAATACGCCGATCTCTACACGCAGGCCTCCGGGGATGGAGTGTAGAGCGTGGGCCTTCCCTCAACGCTAAAGCCGCCGCGAACCTTCAGGCAGCGAGGTTCTCGCGCGTTTTGGTGAAGACCACCTGCGGCCAGCGTTCCTCGGTAAGCTGAAGATTGACCCGCGTGGGCGCGAGATAGACGAGCTCTCCCGCGTGATCGAGCGCCAGATTGTCGTAGGCCTTGTCGCGGAACTCACCGAGCCGCTTCTGATCCTCCAGTCTCACCCAGCGCGCGGTTGCGACGTTGATGGGCTCGAACACGCACTGCACGCTGTATTCGTCCTGCAGCCTGAAGGCCACCACCTCGAACTGCAGTTGTCCGATGGCTCCGAGGATAAGATCGTTGTTGCGCAGCGGCTTGAAGAGCTGAGTCGCCCCTTCCTCGCAAAGTTGCGACAGTCCTTTCTGCAACGCCTTCATGCGTAGCGGATCCTTCAGCACGGCGCGGCGAAAGATTTCCGGGGCGAAGTTCGGCACGCCGGTGAACGTGAGGCGTTCCCCCTCCGTGAACGTGTCTCCGATGTTGATCGTGCCGTGATTGTGCAATCCGATGATGTCGCCCGCGTAAGCCTCCACCGCCTGGCTTCTGTCCGCAGCCATGAACGTGAGCGCATCGGCAACACGGATCTCCTTTTCCAGGCGCACGTGACGCAAACGCATGCCGCGCGCATAGCGGCCGGAACAAAGCCGCATGAAAGCGATCCGGTCGCGGTGTCCGGGGTCCATGTTCGCCTGGATCTTGAATACGAAGCCGGTCATCTTCGGCTCCGCCGGCTCGACGATTCGCTCCAGGGCGATGCGCGGCTTGGGGTCCGGTGAGTGATGAACGAACGCGGTCAAGAGCTCTCTCACGCCGAAATTGTTGACCGCGGAGCCGAAGAACACCGGCGTCTGCCGCGCTGCGCGGTAACGCTCGACATCGAACAGCGGGCTTGCGCCGCGCACCAGATCGACTTCCTCCAGGAAGTCGGCGTAACGCTCGCCGAGGAGCGACTTGGCCTCCGCGCTCGCCAATCCATCGATGGTTTCGTGGCTGCCGACGCGTCCCTTCTCGACCGGCACATACACATAAATCCGGTCCTCGAGCAGATGGTACACGCCGAGCAACTCCCGCCCCATGCCGATCGGCCAGGTGACCGGCGTGCATTCGATCTTCAGGACCCGTTCGATCTCATCCAGCAACTCGATCGGCGAGCGGCCGTCGCGGTCGAGCTTGTTGACGAACGTCATGATCGGCGTGTCGCGCAGGCGGCAGACGTCCATGAGCTTGATGGTGCGCTCCTCGACTCCCTTGGCGCAATCGATGACCATGAGCGCCGAATCGACCGCCGTCAGGGTACGGTAGGTGTCTTCCGAGAAATCCTCGTGGCCCGGCGTGTCGAGCAGATTTACGATGCAGTCCTCGAACGGAAACTGCATGACCGAGGAGGTCACGGAGATGCCGCGCTGCTGCTCGAGCCGCATCCAGTCCGAGGTCGCGTGGCGCGTCGCCTTGCGGCCCTTCACGGTACCCGCCATCTGGATCGCGCCGCCGAACAGGAGCAGCTTCTCGGTGAGAGTAGTCTTGCCCGCGTCAGGGTGGGAAATGATGGCAAAAGTACGTCTCTTGCTCACGTTATCGGCAATGGGGTCGCTCGTCATGATTTGTCGATCTCGGCGATCAGCCGCGTGATCCGCCCTCGGGATAGAGCATTCGGCGCAGCACCTCCGCATCCTCGCGGCCCACCGCTGCCTGGTAGTAGCCCTTGCGGACCCCTATCTGTTCGAAGCCCAGCGAGCGGTAAAGCCGGGAGGCCACGATATTGGACGGGCGAACCTCGAGGAAGGCCTCGTACATGCCCGCGATCCGCGCCCGCTCCAACAGATACACCAGCATTCTCCGCGCGAGGCCTCGGCACCGGTAGTCCTCGCGGATGCAGACATTCAAGATATGCGCTTCGCCCGCGCCGACGGACATGATGCCGTATCCCGCCGTGTCGCCGTCCACTTCCACCACCCGGCAGACGTAACCCACCCGCAGGCAATCGCGGAAAATGCCCTCGCTCCAGGGAAACTGGTAGCCCGCCCGCTCGATCACTCCGATGACCGGAATATCCAGATCGTTCATCGGCCGGATAGCGGCCGCCGGCAGCTCGCGCTCGCGCTTAACGCTCGACACGGGCACATACCTCGCGCGCAAACTTGAGATCCTCCCAGGCCTTGCGCTTGTCGGTCGGCGTGCGCAGCAGGTAGGCGGGATGATAAGTGACGACCAACGGAACGCGCGCGGCCCCGAAGTGATGCTCTTGCTGCCTCAATTTTGCGAGCGGCATCTCGGTGTCGAGCAAATTTTGCGCGGCAATGCGCCCCACCGCGAGCATGATCTTCGGCTTGAGCAGCGCGATCTGTTGTTCCAGATACGGCAGACACTCAGTGATCTCGACCGGGCCGGGATCCCGGTTGCCGGGCGGCCTGCACTTCAGCACGTTGGCGATGTAGACCCGTTCGCGAGCGAGACCGATCGCGCGCAGCATGGAATCGAGCAGTTGACCCGCACGCCCGACGAAGGGCTCGCCGCGACGGTCTTCCTCGGCGCCGGGCGCCTCTCCGACCACCAGCCAGTCGGCGTTCGGATCGCCGATCCCGAACACGGTTTGGGTGCGAGTCTTGCTGAGGGCGCAGCGCGTACAAGCGGCAACCCGGCTGCGCAACTCACCCCAATCGGAATTCTCTTCGCGCAGCGCGGGTTGCGGCGCACGCGCTGGCGCCGGTTGTGGTGCCCCCGGTGGCGCCGTCAGCACCGCTAAGGGGGGGGCGAGCGCCGACGCCCGCGTCGGGGCCGGCTGCGCCGCCACCGCGGCCGCTTCGGGGGTCCTGGTCGTGCGCAATGACCAAGGCGTGATGCCGAGCACCTTTAGATACTCCTCGCGCAGCGACGGGTTCATGCGGCGGTCGGCAGGTTGCGTGCCCGCCGGCGGAAGAGCTTGCGGTAGAGCCAGACGGTTGGGGCGGAAAGCGCGTAGGTCCCGAACAGCAGCAACAAGGTGATGGCGGGGTACAAAAAGATGAACACGAAAGCGAGCGGCACGAGCACGATTTGAGTGAATCGCACGCGGGCGCCCGCATCGACTTGCTTGAAGCTCTGGAATGCGAAGCGGCTGATCATCAGCGCGCCGGCGCAGGCGGTGACCACGAAGGCTACGATCAGCCCGGGCAACCCGATGTTGATCTTGTCGCTCGCCAGCCAGATCAGAGCAGCCACGATGGCGGCTGCCGAGGGACTCGGCAGCCCCTCGAAATAATGCTTGTCCTGAGTCGCGGACCGCGAGTTGAACCGGGCCAGCCGCAGCCCGGCCGCCGCCGCGTAGAAAAAGCAAACCAGCCAGCCGAGTCGGCGCCAGAGTGGCCCGTATTCGGCGATCCGCGCCACACCCCACTGGTAGGTCACGATGGCGGGCGCCACACCAAAGGACACCATATCGGACAGACTGTCGTATTCCTTGCCGAAGGCGCTCTCGGTATGCGTCCATCGCGCGACCCGGCCGTCCAGCCCGTCGAACACCATGGCCACGAAAACGGCCACGCCCGCATGGTCGAAGCGCCAGTCGATCGCAGCCACGATGGCGTAGAAGCCGGCGAACAATGCCCCCGTGGTGAGCAAGTTCGGCAGCCAGTACACCCCGCGGGGCCGGGATTCTCGATCCTCAACGTCGCTCATGGGTTTCCATGATACAGGAGCCCGCCCGAGTATTCCGCCCAAGAGCCTGATGTAAGATACGCGCCCATGCGCTTATCCCAGTATCCCATCGCCACGCTCCGCGACGTACCGGCCGACGCCGAGGTCATCAGCCATCAACTCATGCTGCGCGCCGGAATGATCCGCCGCCTCGCCGCCGGGCTCTACTCGTGGCTGCCGATGGGCCTGAGGACCTTGAAGAAGGCCGAGCGGATCATTCGCGAGGAAATGGACCGCGCCGGAGCCTTGGAGCTGTGCATGCCGACGGTGCAGCCGGCCGAGCTCTGGAAGGAATCGGGTCGTTGGAGCAAGTACGGGCCGGAGCTCTTGCGTTTCAAGGATCGACACGAGCGGGAATTCGCCTATGGCCCTACCCATGAGGAGGTCATCACGGACATCGCTCGCCGGGAGCTGCGCAGCTATAAGCAGCTGCCGGTGAATTTCTACCAAATCCAGTCAAAATTCCGCGACGAGATTCGGCCCCGCTTCGGCGTGATGCGCGCGCGCGAGTTCCTGATGAAGGACGCCTATTCGTTCCACATCGATCAGGCAGGCCTTGCGCAGGGCTACCGCCTCATGTCCGAGGCCTATAGCCGCATTTTTACCCGCATGGGCTTGAAGTTTCGCGCAGTTCAGGCCGATGGCGGCACTATCGGCGGCAGCGTTTCACAGGAATTTCACGTGCTCGCGGATTCCGGGGAGGATGCGATCGTCTTTTCCACCGCCGGCGATTACGCCTCCAACATGGAGACCGCGGCAACCGTGCCGCCGTCTGGACCGCGTCCCTCCGCCGCGCATCCTCTCGCCAAGGTGGCGACGCCGAACGTGCATACGATCGCCGAACTCACGGCTTTTTTGGGTATCGAGGCGAAGCAATGCGTCAAAACGTTGATCGTGGATGGCACCGGGGGCGAGGTGGTGGCGCTCGTGCTGCGCGGCGATCATGAGCTCAACGCGGTGAAAGCCCAGAAACTCGACGGGGTGGCCAATCCGCTGCGCATGGCGAGCGCCGAGCGCGTACGTCAAGCGGTCGGCTGCGATCCCGGGTCGATCGGGCCGATCGGGCTCCCCGGCAGGATCTACGTGGATCTCGCCGCCGCGCACCTCGCCGATTTCGTCTGCGGTGCGAACGAGCACAACGTGCACTTCACAGGGGCCAACTGGGGACGCGATCTTGCTGAGCCGGCAGCGCGTGACATTCGCAACGTGCAGACGGGTGACCCGAGCCCCACCGGCAACGGTGCGCTCGAGATCGCACGCGGCATTGAAGTCGGCCATATCTTCCAACTCGGCCAGTTGTATAGCGAGGCGATGCAGGCCACCGTGCTCGATGAAGGCGGCAAATCCGTCACGATGTTCATGGGCTGTTACGGGATCGGCGTGACCCGCGTCGTGGCGGCGGCCATCGAGCAGAACCACGACGCGAACGGGATCATCTGGCCGGAGCCGCTGGCGCCGTTCAACGTGGTCCTGGTTCCAATCAATTATCAAAAATCCGACGCGGTGCGCAGCACAGCGGACCGGCTGTATGAGGATTTCATCGCGGCCGGCATCGACGTAGCGCTCGACGACCGCGATGCGCGACCCGGCGTGAAGTTCGCGGATGCCGAGCTCATCGGCATACCGCACCGCATCGTCATCGGTGATCGGACCCTGGCGGCCGGGAAGCTCGAGTATCGCCACCGCCGCGCGACCGAGTCCACGGAGATTGCAGCCGCGGATGCGGTAGGTTATGTGCGGGACCAACTGAACCGCTGAGGTAGAGCGTGCCACCGCTCCGCGCAATCCACCTTGCCGCTCCGGCCCTCGCGGCCTTCATTCTCGGCAGCATTCTGCCGGTGGCTGCCTACGCCGATCAGCAGCGCGACCCCGAGCTCAAGGATTTGCTGGAAAAGATCATTGCCAGCCACGATTGCTTCGTCGACAAGTACGAGTCCGAGGTCTGGTACAAGGCCATGGAACCGCGCCTCGTGACTTACGTCCCCTCGCACGAGGACCGCATGAGCATTCTCGATCACGTCTACTGCGAGTCCAGACGTGATCCGACACTCGCCCTGCCGCCCGATTTGGTGATGGCGCTGATCGATGTGGAAAGTCGATTCGACTCCTGGGCGGTATCGCCGGCGGGGGCCGTCGGGTTGATGCAGGTAATGCCTTTCTGGCCGCGCCAGCTGGGGGTTCAAAATCAGCTGGTCCGGATCGCTCCCAACATCCGGATGGGTTGTGAGATTCTGCGCTTCTATCTGCGCCAGGAGCACCTGAACTGGGCGCGCGCGCTCGCCCGCTATAACGGCAGCGTCGGCCACAACACCTATCCCGCGCTGGTGATGCAGCGCTGGCAGCACGTCTGGCGCTTTTAGCCGGCTAGCGGATATCGAATTCGCTCGCGCCCGTGACCGGCTCCTGGGATGCGGCCGTGACCTCCGTGACGCTCTCTACGCGCGCGCTGCCCGGTCCCCGATGCAGCCAGCGCCGCAGTTCCTCGACCGCCTCGGCTGCGCCGTCAGCCAACACCTCGACCGAGCCATCCGGCAGATTTTGCGCATATCCCCCCACGCCCAGTCGCTGCGCCTCGCCGCGGGTGCTGTGACGAAAATACACGCCTTGCACCTTTCCGGCGATCCGAAATCGACGAGTCACGCGGCCCATAGATTCGACTTCGGAAGCAGCCGTCAGGGTGAGACGGGTATTTTGGGCTGACCATCCCCGTGCTGGGCGGCAGGTGCGTTGAGAGCTGCAGCCGCATGACGCTTGGCCTCGAGAGCGGCCAGCCGTGCACGCACATACTCCCTCGCCTCGAGATGGATCTGCGCCCGCTCGATGGCGGCCTTGGCCGCATAAAGGTCCGGGGAGGTCGAAGCAGGGGTGCCCGCTGCGGTGGCTGCCGCGATGGCCTGGCGCGCATCGCTCATCTCCTGCACGGGAGGGCCGTGGCAGCCCAATAAGCTGAGAATAGCCACGAACACCGCAATCAGGCGCAACATATCTGCAGGGACACTAGCAACAGCCTGCTGGGCCGTCAAACCACGGGCGCTGGACAATCCGGCGGCCGCTGCAAATAATTCGTTGCGTCGACGCCGCAGCTGGCTGTGATACGCCTCGATTTCCCACGGAAGCCACCATGCACGAAATTTTGGTCTTGTATTATTCGCGCCAAGGCAGCACCGCCGCCCTGGCCCGGCAAATCTGCCGCGGCGTGGAGACGGTCGCCGGTATGCAGGCGCGTCTTCGAACGGTCGCGCCGATCTCGACCACCATTGAGCGCTCCGACCCACACGTGCCCGACGAAGGCCCACCCTATGCCACGCATGAGGATCTGCAGACCTGCAGCGGCCTGGTTCTCGGCAGTCCGACCCGATTCGGCAATATGGCCGCCCCCCTCAAGCATTTTTGGGACGGCACGAGCGCGCTCTGGATGTCGGGCGCGCTGATCGACAAGCCGGCCGCGGTGTTCACATCGACGCAAACCATGCACGGCGGCCAGGAATCGACGCTTCTGTCGATGATGCTGCCGTTGCTTCATCACGGCATGTTTTTGGTCGGCCTGCCCTACAGTCATCCAGGCCTGTCCGGGACGCGCAGCGGCGGAACGCCCTACGGCGCAAGTCATGTGGCGGCTGCCAGCGGGCACGCGACCTTGGCCGACGTTGAACGAGACCTCGCGCAAGCGCTCGGCGCGCGCGTAGCCTCGCTGGCATCTCGGCTGCAGCGCGCCGCTTGAGCTTTGCCGACCAGACGCGCCGCGCGACCATTTGGCTTTGGGGCGCGGTTGCGGCGAGTCTGTTGTGCTGGCACACCGCCGGGTATCCCTGGCTCCTCTGCCTCGCGGCCGCGGCACCGCTGTTCGCGCCGTTGCCGGGTCTGGTGCGCGGACGGCGCTACACTTACGCGTGGGCGAGTCTGTTCGCCGTGCCGTACGTCGCCTTCGCGGTCACCGAGGTTTTGGTCAATCCGGCGGCGCGCGCGGTAGGATCCGTCAGCCTGCTGCTGGTGTTCGCATGGTTTTGCGCTATGGTTCTGTACCTGCGTGCTTCTCGAGGGCGTCTCGAATGAACGGCACCGTGAGCCGCCGCTGCGCGACCAGCGAGGCCTCATCGAGCTCATCGAGTATGTCGAACAGCGAGCGCAGATCGCGCGGCATGCGCCTCATCAAATAGTCCAAGGTCTCCGTGGGCAGTTCCAGGCCGCGCTGCTTGGCGCGCAGACGCAATGCCTCGCCGCGGCCGGCCTCGTCGAGATCGCGCACGTGATATACGACGCAGGCGCCGGCGCGCGAGCGCCAATCCTCCAACCGCCAGCCGACCTGCTGCGGCGCCGCCGCCGCGGCGAATATCAGCCGGCAGTGGGATTCCGATGCCTCGTTGAACAGGCGAAACAGCGCCCGCTCCCAGTCGAGATCGCCGGCGACTGCGTGCGTATCGTCGATGCACAGCACCCGACAGCGGGCATATCCGCCGAGCGCTTCCGGCGGCAGCCTTGCCGATCGGGCCAGCGGGAAGTACGCCGCTTCCGCCCCGGCCTGAGCGCACACGGCCTGCAGTAAATGCGTCTTGCCGCAGTCCTTATTGCCCCACAGCCAGAGAGGATCGCGGGCGGACCCTTGAAGCGCAGCGACGATCTCCTTGTTTGGACCGCTGGCGAAGCTCGTGAAGACTGCGTTGGCACGCGGGCGTACGCCGAGGGGAAGCTGCTTCACGTCAGGCCGGACCGATCGGCGGTCATGCCCGCGTTTCGGGAACGCGCTTCATTCAGGGCTGCCTGTCCGTACGTTAGAACGTAGTCCATGCCGCTGATCACGGTGGTCACGAAGGTGAGCGCACCGAGGGCGAGCACCAGCCACGGCGGGGGCACGAAGAACTGCTCGCGACCGATCACGCTCAAGATATAAAGCGCCTGGCACAGCGTGTTCAGCTTGCTGATGACGCTGGGACGCGCCGCAATGGGACCGAAGCACAGCCGAAATGCGGTGGCCCCAAGTACGATGATGGCGTCACGCGCCACCGCCGCCGCCATCAGCCAGCCGGGCACCCAATGCAGCACCGCGAGTACGATGAACACGGTCGCGAGCAACAGCTTGTCGGCGGCCGGATCGAGAATCCCTCCGAGGGCGGTCCTCCAGCCGAATCGCCGAGCGAGAAAGCCATCCGCCGCGTCAGAGACGGCTGCCACGAAAAACAGACCCAAGGTCGTGATCAGATTCCCTCGAAGCAGGGCGAGCGCGATCGGCATCACCAGCAGAATTCTGAAGCAGGTAATGGCGTTCGGTATCTGGCGCAGCCATCGATTCACGGGGGCTAATGACGCAGCTCGAATCGTTGGACCCCGTTCTCTCCGGCGCTTTGCAGCTGCAGACGGCCGCTCAAGGGGAGCGCATTGTGCAGCGCCTCCGCCCCACCCCGGGTCGTCAGGCGGAATCGGACCACATTACCGCTCAAACTTTCCACTCCGACATGCGAAATGATGGCGAGCGATTCCAGATAGCTCTGCACATAGGCGTAATCCGTCAGATTGTTCACGCCCCCGACCTCGATGAGCGCGGGCGCCGCGGCACCGGTCACGGCGAACAGGCCCGCGTAAGTATCGGCGGCGCGATTGATGCCCTCGGCGGGCGCTCCGGAGAACTCGCTGCTCCGATCCTGATAGAGGAACGTCCACCGTACTCCCGCGGCTCCGCCGGCGTTGGCTCGACCGATCAGCGTCGCGTCGGCCCCGCTCCGATGAGCGATGTCCGCGAGCGCTGCCGAGTTGCCGGAGGCGACCGCGGCATAGTCGAGATGATTACGCTGCAGATCCGCGACGCCTGGCCAGATCACCGGCGCACCGCGCTGATTGGCGGCCGCGTCGATGGCGGCCTTGACGTCCAACGTGTCCTCCGCCGTGACGACGGACCCCCCTTGAGCATTATTACCGGACAGACTCAGCCAGACAAAGGTCGAGGGCCGTTCCCGGCCCCACAGCGGTTGGTTGTTCTGCGCCAACCAGCGATCGATGGCCGCTCCGTCGAACGACACCCAGAGCTGTCCCTCCTGACTGTCGCGGTATTGCTGAACGTAGCGGCGTGCATTGCCCAGGAGCGGACCAAAGGCGGAATCCTCATCGACCGACCTGCGCCCCGTCACCCGCACGAGCACCACCCGCAGCGCCGCCTCGAAGGCGGCCGGCTTGGCGGCCTCGGAGCGATCGGTGACGGGAACCGTCGCCTGATACAGTTCCGCCCGGGTCAGCGCGGCGCTCGCCTGCGCGAGGGAATGGCCGGTGAGGCTCAAGCACAAAAGCGCGAGCGGACGCAAATATCGGGCGCAAATTCCGGAGTAGTCTCGTGCCATGGGGTAAACGCGTAAGCCCTTAAGTTATCGGTGTAAAATACCACAGCTTGCCGGCCCGCCGGGCCGGCGGATGCGTCCCATCCAGCCACCCAATCGAACAAGGGAATCGAATGACAGAGTCTCCCCGTGCACCGGTCACTTATCGCGCCGCCGGCGTCGACATCGACGCGGGAGAGGAGCTGGTCGAGCGCATCAAGCCGCGGGTCAAGCGCTCGCTGCGCCGTGAGGTGCTGGGGGGCATCGGCGGGTTCGGCGCGCTGGTGGAGATCCCGCTCGATCGGTACCGCAAACCGGTGCTGGTGGCGGGCACCGATGGGGTCGGAACGAAACTGCGCCTGGCGATCGACACCGGGCGGCACGATTCGGTGGGCATCGATCTGGTCGCCATGTGCGTGAACGACGTGGTCGTTCAAGGCGCCGAGCCCTTGTTCTTCCTCGACTATTATGCAACCGGCGCACTGGACGTGAATGTCGCCGAGCGTGTCATCGCGGGCATCGTCGAGGGCTGCGTGCAGGCGGGGTGCGCGTTGGTGGGCGGCGAGACGGCGGAAATGCCGGGCATGTATCACGGCAAGGACTACGACCTCGCCGGCTTCTCCGTGGGCGTCGTCGAGAAGGACCGCATCATCGACGGATCGCTCACCCGCCCGGGCGACGTGATCCTCGGATTGCCCTCGTCGGGACCGCATTCCAACGGCTTCTCGTTGATTCGCAAGATTCTCGAGGTCAGCGCAGCCGATATCGCGGCGCCGGTGCAAGGGATTGCCTTGATCGATCGGCTGATGGCGCCCACCCGCATCTACGTCAAAGCGCTGCTCGAGCTGATGACGCAAATCGATGTGCACGGGCTTGCGCACATCACGGGCGGCGGGCTGCTCGACAACCTCCCGCGCGTGCTCCCGGACGGCCTCGAAGCGGTGCTCGAACGCCGTGCGTGGAGCCGGGAGCCCGTATTCGATTGGTTGCAGCAACAGGGCCGCGTCGCCGACGAGGAAATGTACCGTGTGTTCAACTGCGGCATCGGCATGACCGTGCAGGTCGCCCCGAACGATGCCGACCGCGCCGTCGCCGTGTTGAATCAAGCGGGGCAGCCCGCGCTCGTGATCGGCGAGGTGCGGGCCGGCACCCGCGGGGTAATTATCGCTTGAGCACGCCGGCCGATCCGGTGCCCGTCGCCGTCCTCATATCCGGACGCGGGACCAACATGCGGACCCTCGTTGAGCGCAGCGGCGAGCCGCGCATGGGCTATCGCGTCGCGGCCGTCATCTCCGATCAACCGATGGCCGCCGGACTCGCCACCGCGGCCGCCCTGGGTGTTCCGGCGCGGGCGCTGCCGGCACCCGGCCGCGGCGCCTCGGCGGCCGCGCGAATCGCCTACGATGCCGAACTCGCCGCGCTGATCGAGCAGTACTCGCCGTCGCTGATCGTGCTTGCCGGCTTCATGCGAATTCTCTCCCCGCAGTTCGTGGCGCGCTTTCCCGGAAGAGTGTTGAACGTGCACCCTTCGCTCCTGCCGAAGTATCCGGGCCTCAACACCCACCAGCGGGCTTTGGATGCTCACGATGCGGAGCACGGCGCCACCGTGCACTTCGTCACAGCGGAGCTCGACGGCGGCCCGCCGGTCATCCAGGGGAAGCTGGCGGTTGAATCGGGGGAGGATGCGCAGCACCTTGCCGCTCGCGTACACGTGCTCGAGCACCAAATCTATCCCGTTGCGGTGCGCTGGTTTTGCGACGGACGATTACGCTATGCGCAGGGCCGCGCTTGGCTCGATGGTGAGGTACTCTCACGCCCGGTGCTCTACGATGGCATCGAGGATCGCCGATGATCAGGGAGTCGTTGATGCGCGAACGAGGAACACGGGGGCGATGCTCGGCGATGGCCTCCGGCATTGCAATGGCAGCACTCGCGGGAGGGCCCGTGACGGCCCGTTCGACCGACATGCCGGTCGACTCCCCAAAGGCGGGCCCGGAGCCTTTCGCGGCGCACTATGTAGCCGAATGGCGTGACATATCCGTCGGTACGAGCGACCTGCAACTGGAGCGCGGCGCGCAGCCGGGGCAGTATCATTACCAGTGGACCATCAGCGCCCGGGGGATATTCCGGCTCGTCTACTCCCACGACGTGACTCAACAAAGCTGGTTCAGTCTGGTCGACAATCACATCCGCCCGAAGCGCTATCGAGGCGAGGAAGGCTCCTCGTTCGTGGCATTCGAGTTCGATTGGGACGCAGGACACGCCCGCGGCTCCTCCGAGGGCAAGCCGATCGACCTCGTGCTGAAACCCGGAACCCAGGATCTTATGTCCATCCAGGTCGAAATCATGGTCGACTTGAAGAACGGCACGCTGCCCCCGACCTTCTACATCATCGACAAGGACCAGATGAAGGAGTTCTTCTACACCCGCGAGGGCAACGCCAAGCTCAGAACGGCGATCGGCATGCTCGACACGGTGATCGTCGCGAGCCGGCGCAGCCCCACGGACAGCCGCGTGCTGCGCATGTGGTTCGCGCCCTCTTTGGGTTATGCGCCGGTGCAGGCGGAGCGCAGCCGCGACGGCAAGCTCGAGTTTGCAATGCGGATCAAGTCGCTGCAGCGCTGATCGATGCGCGCCCGGATGCGTCGCGCGCGCCTTTGATCCTCAGGTCTTCGGCAGCGTGACGCCGCGCTGGCCCTGGTACTTGCCGCCCCGGTCCTTGTAAGAGGTCTCGCAGACCTCGTCCGACTCCAGGAACAGCATCTGCGCCACGCCCTCGTTCGCGTAGATCTTGGCGGGAAGCGGCGTGGTGTTGGAGAACTCGAGCGTGACGTGACCTTCCCACTCCGGTTCCAAAGGCGTTACGTTGACGATGATGCCGCAATTCTTGACGAAAACCCCCGAATCCAATCCGAAATTGCCGGCTTCGGGCACGCTAAGGCAATACACGTCGTGATCGCCGGGCAACTCTCGAATAGCGACCACTTTGTGATTGCGATAGTTTGGCGCCTCGGTCATGAGGCGAGAATGGCGCGCCCGTTCGCCAGGCCGTGCGAATCGCTCAACCGAGGCTCGCCGGTGCGCTTCACGAGTTGCGTCGGAAGGATTTTGGCGGGCTTCGATCAGCTGCTTGCGAATGAACTCGTAGCGATCGGCATGACAAAAATCTTGGCTGGACTGGAGTCGTTTGAATTGCCCCCGCCACCGTGGATCGGCCGCTCTTCGCAACAGAGCGTCTTTGACGGCGGCGCCGTGCGCTTCCACGTCGAAATCGATGTGATGCCGATGAGTACTCGGGGTGTCGGCGTAGATCTCGTGCCGCAGATTCCATTCATCGGCCAGTCGGTGCGTCGGATAAAGGAATCCATCGATCGGCTGATAAACCCTCTCATAGCCCCGCGCCAGATCCCGACAGAGGGGCATGAGCGCATCGCGGGGCCGAAGCTTGCTGGCGGCGGCCATGCGGCCATCGCGCCTCATGAACAAGTGGTCGGGCGTCGTGCGAATGCGCTCGCCGTTGTCCAACTCGACCTCGAGCAGAGAATCCCTGCCGATGAACCGGGGCGCCTCCAAACAAGTCACGATCAATCGCCCGTTCGGCCCGATGCTGTACCCCCAAAAGAGCTCGCCCGAAGCGTGCCGCGTTGCCATTTCCTCGAGCGTCGGCGCGGTCCCATCGACCAGGGCGACCCGGGTATCCCCGCCGAAGCAACGGGCATACGTCGAATTATGGACGATGAGGTCGTTGGCGACGAAGTTGTGCAGCGTCGGCACGGTGATGTCGTAGACCTCTTCGAACCCGGCGGGCTCGATCGTCTCGACGACATCCCACAAAGGTCCGTCGGCGAGCGGACTGACATGAGGGTTGCCGCCGGCGAGCGCGACCCGCGCGGCAGCGGACATCGGCATGGACTGATCCGGCTGGGTGCGAATGTCGAGCGCGCTCAAGCTCGTAACGCCCGCTCGTGCCGCCCTGGCGGCAACCGCACAGGCCTCCCGCGGCAGTGTATCGAAATTACTCTTGCGGCTCCGTTGGGCGGCAATCATCGCAAGCACTTCCTCGTCGAGCATCCGCTGCTTCACCGAGCCGGGCGAGAAGCCAATTCTCTCGGCAAAACGCAGGATCTGATCCTCGTCCGTGATCTGGATCTTGCACGCTCGGGTCCCGATCGCCGTGGTCGTCTCGCGAATCTGGGAAAAGATTCCAAAGCGCAGCAATAGATGGTGCAGATCCTCGATCAGCCGCCGTGACCCCGAGCAGTACTCGAGGAAAACGCTCTTATCGGGGTGATGGACGCTGCCCTCGCCGCTGAACAGCACCTGCAGAAACAGCCGCACCGAAGCTTCGGGCGCCGTAAAGATGTTTTGCGGCACGAACTTGTCGCCCGCGCCGATCATCAAGCCGAGGAGACTCGCCTCCCAGTCGGGGATGGGCGTCTTCCCGAACACGGGAATCTCCCTCGCGGTGGCAATAGGGTCACCAGCCCGCAAATCGCTGAGAGGCACCCACCGATTCGGCATCAAAAAGGGATGGTTCCCCGTCGCCCGAATACGCAAACCAGCCCGGGTGCGCAGTTCGAAAATTTCCCGCGTGCCCTGCGCCATGAAGGCCGACACTTTGGTCGGCTGCACTCGCCAGCCATCCCACGCCAAGGTGCGCTTGCCCCAGCGCATTTCCGTGATCGGCACATAGGCGCCGGTATCGGCGTCGACCAGGCGTGTATCACCGGTCACGCATTTTCCCAAACAAACAGTTAAAACCGTGCGCGGAATGCGGAAATACTCCACCGTGCTCGCGAGTGCGAATGAATTCGGCGGAATGATGCACACCGCACCCTTGAAATCGACGAAGGACTTCTCGTCGAAGCTCTTCGGGTCGACGATGGTGGAATTGATGTTGGTGAAGATCTTGAATTCGTCCGCGCAGCGAACGTCATAGCCGTAGCTCGAAGTGCCGTACGAGACGATCTTTCCGCCATTGGCGATGCGCACCTGCTCCGGGGAGAAGGGTTCGATCATGCCGTGCTCGGCGGCCATGCGGCGGATCCACCGATCGCTCTTGATGCTCATGTCGACTCGACCGTGATCTTGGGGAACACGGAGCTGTAATCCTTGTTCAGGGTCGCCAGACGCGCGGCCGCGCGCCTCGCCATCAGCCGATACGCGAGCGCGCGGGCGCTGCCGGGATCCGCGGCGACGGTCGGCAACCCCCCGTCCGCCTCCTCGCGAATGCGGATGTCGAGCGGCAATTCGCCCAGCAATTGCACGCCGTACTGCTCGGCCATGCGGGCGCCGCCGCCGCTGCCGAAGATGTGTTCGGCATGGCCGCATTCACTGCAGATATGGATGCTCATGTTCTCTACCACCCCGAGCACCCTCACCTCCACCTTCTCGAACATCTTCAGGCCCTTACGGGCGTCCAGAAGCGCAATGTCCTGGGGGGTGGTGACGATGATGGCGCCACTCACCGGAACGCGCTGCGCCAGCGTCAACTGGATATCGCCGGTCCCGGGCGGCATGTCGACCACGAGGTAGTCGAGTTGTCCCCAGCTGGTCTCGCCCAGCAGCTGCGTCAGGGCTTGGGTCACCATCGGACCTCGCCAGACCATCGGCTGCTCGGCATCGATCAGGAAGCCGATCGACATCACCTCGACGCCATGGGCGCGGAGCGGCAGGATGTGTTTACCGTCGGTCGTCTCGGGTTTGGCGTCGGCCAACCCCATCATCTGAGGTTGACTCGGGCCGTAGATATCGGCATCCAGCAGTCCGACCCGCGCGCCTTGGGCCGCCCAGGCAAGCGCCAGATTGGCGGCGGTGGTGGATTTGCCGACGCCGCCCTTGCCAGAGGCCACCGCTACGATATTCTTCACGTGCGACAAGGGCTTGAGCGTGCGCTGAACGGCGTGCGAGGTGATCTCAGCCCGCAATTGGAGCTCAAGCGGGACCCCGCCCAGCTCGCGTTCCAAGAAGCTGGCCAGGAGCGGCAGGAGTTCCGGGCCGTAGTCGGCGCAAGGAAACCCGAATTTCAATTCGACCCGCGCCCCATTGCGATGCACAGACACGGACTCGATGGCGTTGACCTGGGCCAGAGTCTGCCCCAGGTAGGGATCGATATAGGTAGCGAGTTTGTCGCGGATGTTTGCCGCGGCGTCTTGAGATACAGTCATCGGCTCATTCTAGCGCAGGCGGCCTCCGGCGTGCGGTATGGCATAATTCGTGAAAGTGAGAGATAAGACCCCCGCCGGCGCCCCGGATGAAGCGAAAATGGGCTCCATTGCAGGGAGCAGTATTTAAGGCAGCGAATGAGTTTATTCGCCAACTATCGCGCTGATCGGCTCATTGCCGATATCAAGTCCAGCGGCAATCCAAGCGGTCCGGTCGCCCAAAAGGCCCTGGAGAAGCTGGTTGCGCTCGGTCCTAACGCCATCGATTCCATCGTCGCCGCCCTCACCACCGCCGAGAAGAAAGAGACAGTGGCCTACGTCGAGGCCCTGACGAAGTTGATCGACTCGAAGACCCTGCCCCATGTCCTGAGGCTGATGTCCGAATCGAACAGCCGGGCGGTTTCAGGCATCGCCTGGGCACTTTCGTCGAGCCGGGGCTATCCGCCGGCCGCGCTGCTGGAGGCCCTGAACAAGGAGGACATGCCGAAGCCCGCGATCCTCGATGTGATCGCCGCGCAGAAAGCCCGCTTCACGGTGCGGGAGCTGTTGAGCGCCGCCTATCAGCAAGAGGCCACGGAGCGCACGGGGCTGTTCAAGATCATCGCAGAGATCGCCGACGAATCATCGATCGACGATTTGGTGGCTCGCATCGAGGGCAAGGATCCGTTGGCGCGTTTGCACATCATTCAGGTGCTGTCCCGATTCAACCGCCCGGATGTGCTGCAGGCGATACAGCGGCAGCTCAAGGACAACAACAAGCTGATCCGCTCGGCGGCCTTGTCGGCGCTGTCGCGCATGGACGGAATCGTCGACATCGCGCTCCTCACCAGCATGCTCCGCGACCCCGAGATCGAGGTGCAGAACAAGGCGGTCGACGTGGTGATCAAGGCAAACCACCCCGACACGGTCAAACACCTGGTGGAGGTCCTCAAGGACGAGAACGAATACGCGCGGCGCTCGGCAGTCGAGGTACTGAATGTCGTCGGAAATTCCAAATCGGTGAAGTACCTGCTGGAAGTGATTGCCGACAGCGACTGGTGGGTGCGCACCCGGGCGGCGGATGCGCTCGGCAAAATCGGCGGTCCACGCGTGGTCGACGCGGTGATGACCTTGGTGAAGGACGAGAATCAGGATATCCGCCGAGCAGCGATCGAAATCCTCAATCAAACCAAGGATGAGCGCGCCGTGGCGCAGCTGATCGACGCGACGCGAGATCGGGATTGGTGGGTGAGCGAGCGGGCAGTGGACGCACTTGCCGAGATCGGCAGCACCAAGGCCCTGCCGCGTTTTATCGAGATGCTGCAGGCGGGCGAGGCCAAGTCGCTGCCGACCGTGGTGCGTGCCATCGGCAAGGTCGGGGATTACAAAAGCATCGAGCACCTGTTGCCGATGCTGCAGCGGTCGGAGAATGAGATCAAGGTCGAGGCCATCTCGGCGCTCACCAAGTTGGCTGACGAGCGCCGCGCAGAAACGATTCGCACGAGGTTCCAGGCAATCTCGAGCGGCGATGGGACCATCAGCCAGGCTGTCGCGCGCGCCATGTCGGAGCTCGACAACCGATTCTCGAGCACCCAGGTGGCGGCCAATCAGCGCGCCGTGCAAATGCAGGAGCCATCGAAAACCCTGCTCATCGATAACAAGGAATTGTCGGCTGTCATCAAGGAAAACGAGGCCACGGCGCAGGCCGCCAAGCTCGATATCGGGACCTTGAAGCCGGGCGATGTCATCGAGGGACGCTACAAATTCATCGAGAAGATCGGCAAGGGCGCGTTCGGCACTGTGCTCCTGATGGAGGACACGGTGGTCGAGGAGCGGCTGATTCTCAAGTTCTTGAACGCGAACGTCTCCTCCGACGAGGAAATGATGAAGCGCTTCGTGCACGAACTGCGCTACAGCCGCAAAATTACGCACAAGAACGTCATCCGCATCTATGATTTCTTGTACATCCGCGGCCTTTACGCCATTTCGATGGAATATTTCCCGTCCCACACGCTGGGCGGGGAGATCGTCAACGAGAAACCGGTGGAACTCAAACGGGCCGTGAAATTCGGCATCGATATCGCCACCGGCATGGCGGTGGCTCACCAGGCAGGGATCGTGCATCGCGACTTGAAGCCCGCGAACCTGCTTATCGACAACGCCGGACTTCTCAAGATCGTGGACTTCGGCGTAGCGGCAGCGCAAAGCCAGACAGACACCCAGCTCACCAAGACGGGCTATGTCATAGGGTCTCCAAAATACATGGCGCCCGAGCAGATCCTTGGCAAGAAAGTGGATGAGCGCGCCGACATCTACAGCCTCGGCGTGATCCTTTACGAGCTTTTCACGGGTATTCCTCCCTACTCGCGCGGCGACCACATGTCAGTCATGTATCAGCACGTTCAGGGCAAGGCGCGACCGCCCATCGAGATCAACAAGGCGCTTCCGGCGGAGCTCAGCGCTCTTGTGATGAAATGCATGTCGCTGGATAAGTCGAAGCGCGCGCAGTCGATGGATGAGCTGCGCCTTTCGCTGGAAAAATTTCTGTGAACTCCATCCACTTGCCTGGCCGAAGCAGGCCGGTCCAGCTCCGTTCTGACCGACAGATGGACGGCCGCCCTTAGACGCAGCTCACGTTTATGGCGGTTCGCGGGCCCAAACACTCGTAAATCCAAGCGCTTACGGGTAGCCTCTCACATTATGGCAAGAATCGACGCCTTTCTGAAACTGGGTGTCGCCCAGGGATGCTCCGATTTGCACCTGGCGGTCGGCGTGCCGCCGATGCTGCGCATGCATGGCGATTTGATGCCGATCAAATTCCGGGAACTCGGCGATGCCGAGCTCGAGGGCTACATCACCGAGGTGCTCACCCAATCGCAACTGAAAACGTTGCGCGAGGGGCACGATCTGGACTTCTCCTACGTGTCGGCCGAGGGCGGACGGTTTCGGGTGAATGTATTTCGCAAGGAGACCGGCATCGGCGCTGCCTTCCGCGCAATTCCGACGCAGATGCCGAGCATCGACCAACTGGCGTTGCCGCCCATCGTAAAAAAGCTTTGCGACCAGCATCAGGGCATGATCCTGGTCACCGGTTCGACCGGTACGGGCAAGACTACGACGCTCGCCTCGATGATCGATTACCTGAATACCACGCGCAATCTCAACATCATCAGCCTGGAAGACCCGATCGAGTTCGTTCACCGCAGCAAATCGAGCCAGGTCATCCAGCGCGAACTCGGCACCCACCTGCCTTCGTTCGCCGAGGGGGTGCGGGCCGCCATGCGCGAAGACCCCGACGTGATTCTGGTCGGCGAAATGCGCGATGCGGAGACCATTTCCATGGCCATGACAGCAGCCGAGACCGGACACCTCGTGCTCGGCACTCTGCATACCACGAGCGCGACCAAGACCATCGACCGGGTCATCGACGCGTTGCCGGTGGAGGAGCGCGAGCAAACCAAGAGTTTCCTCGCCTCGAGCCTCATCGCGGTCATCACCCAGGTGCTGCTCAAGACGCCCGATCACCGGGGCCGCCGCGCCGTCTGCGAGGTCATGGTGCTCACCAAGGCGATCGGCAAGCTCATCATGACCGATCAATCGCACCAGATCCCGAGCCAGCTGCAAATGGGCAAGGAATACGGCATGCAACTCCTCGATCAGGCGCTGCTGGCGGCCATCAACGCGAAGGAGATCGATCCGGACCAAGCCTACCTCTACGCCAGCGACAAGCGGCAATTCCAACGCTACGTCAGCGACCTCTCCGGCGCCCTGCCGGTCGAGAGCGCGGCTTCCTGAGGTCATGGCCGCCATCGACACATTCTTGATGCAGGTGATCGAGCGCGACGGCTCGGATCTGCATTTTCTGGCCGGGGACGTGCCGCGCGTGCGCCAATACGGGGAGCTCAAGCCGCTGCGCCCCGAGCCTCTCGATGCCGAGATGGTGAAGACCACGCTCTATGAAATCATGCCCAAGCTTTCGGTGGAACGGTTCGAGTCGAAGGACGGCACCGATTTCGCCCACAGCATTGCGGGGGTCGCGCGCTTCCGCGTGAACGTCATGCGGCAATTGAACGGCATGGGCGCGGTGTTCCGGGTGATTCCGTCCAACGCGAAGAGCGCCGATGAGCTGAAGCTCCCGCCCGCCGTGCGCGATCTGGGCAAGATGAACAATGGGCTGATCCTCGTCACGGGCAAAACCGGTTCGGGGAAATCCACCACCCTTGCCGCGATGATCGATGAAATCAATACCCGCGAAAAGGGTCATATCCTCACCATCGAGGATCCGATCGAGTTCGTGCATAAAAGAAAAAGCTGCCTCATCAGCCAGCGCGAGATCGGCGTGCATGCCGCCACGTTTTCGAGTGCGCTGCTCTCGGCGCTGCGCGAAGATCCCGACGTGATCCTGGTCGGTGAGCTTCGCGACCTGGAGACCATGAGCATTGCCGTCACCGCCGCCGAAATGGGCATTCTCGTCATGGGAACGCTGCACACGAACGGCGCTGCTGCGACGGTGGATCGCCTGATCAACGCGTTCCCGGCGGACAAACAACCGCATGTGCGCACCATGCTGTCGACCAGTCTTCGAGGCGTGGTGTCCCAGCAGCTCATCCCGAAGGCGGACAAAAAGGGCCGGGTCGCCGCGCTCGAAATCCTGATCAATACCCCGGCCATCGCCAACCTGATCCGGCAGGGCAAGATGGACCAGCTGGAGAACGGCATGCAAACCGGGTCCGCCTCGGGCATGCGGCTGATGGATGCGGCGATCCAGTCGCTCCTCGATCAGCGTCTTATCACCGGTAAGGAAGCCTACAAGAAGGCCATCAACAAGTCCCGATTCGAGCCGCTGCGCGAAGCCGGCTGATTCGCGGACTGCTCCGGTCGCATTTGCGACGCCTGCCGGCGCGCCGCCGTGGCATAATTTTCGCATGCCCAATCGACGCCGAATCCTGGTGACCAGCGCCCTGCCGTACGCAAACGGCCCCATCCACCTCGGCTACGTCCTCGAGGTCGTGCAGACCGACGTGTGGGTGCGATTCCAGAAGCTGCGCGGCCACGAGTGCCACTACGTCGGCGCCGACGACACCCATGGAACGCCGATCATGCTTAAGGCACAGGCCGAGGGCGTGACGCCGGAGGCGCTGATTGGCAAGGTCAACGACGAGCATCGGCGCGATCTCGCAGACATGTTGATCGGCTTCGACAACTACGGCTCAACCCACTCCCCCGAAACCCAGGCGATGTGCAACCGCATGTATCTGCGCATTCGCGACGGCGGGTGCATCGATAAGAAGACCGTCCGCCAGGCTTACGACGACAGCGCGAAAATGTTCCTGCCGGATCGCTACGTGAAGGGCGTCTGCCCGGTGTGCGGCACCGCGGACCAGTACGGGGACTCCTGCGAGAACTGCGGCTCGACATACACGCCGGCGGATCTGAAGGACCCAATTTCCGTGGTGAGCGGAACCGCGCCGGTATGGCGCGAATCGGAACACTATTTCTTCAAATTGAGCGCATTCGAGAAGCGGCTGGTGCAGTTCGTCAAGAGCGGCGCGGTTCAGGAAAGCGTCGCCCGCAAACTGGAGGAGTGGTTCGCACAAGGACTCAAGGATTGGGACATTTCGCGGGATGCGCCGTACTTCGGCTTCGAGATACCCGACGCGCCGGGAAAGTATTTTTACGTCTGGTTCGATGCGCCTATCGGCTATCTGGGCAGTCTTACCCAGCTTTGCGAGCGCACGGGATTGAGATTCGACGATTTTCTCGCGGCGGATTCCACGGCCGAGCTGCACCATTTCATCGGCAAGGACATTCTTTATTTTCATGCGCTGTTCTGGCCCGCAGTGCTCGAGGCCGCCGGCATGAGAAGGCCGACGAGCGTTCACGCCCACGGCTTCTTGACCATCAACGGCCAGAAAATGTCCAAGTCCCGGGGCACGTTCGTCACCGCGCGCCGCTACCTCGACATCTTGAAGCCGGAATACCTGCGGTACTACTTCGCCGCAAAGCTCGGACCCGGGATCGACGATCTCGACCTCAATCTCGAGGAGTTCGCGACGAGACTGAACTCAGACATCGTCGGCAAGCTGGTCAACATCGCGAGCCGCTGCGCGGGCTTCATCACCAAGAGCTCGCGCGGCGCACTCTCCTCGGCGCTGCCGGACGCACCACTCCAGGCGGCCTTCGCGGCGGCCGGTGCGACGATCGCAGCCTCGTACGAAAAGCGGGATACGGCGGGCGCGATGCGCGAGATCATGGCGCTCGCGGATCGCGCCAACCAGTACATCGATGGCCACAAGCCGTGGACCCTGGCCAAGCAGCCGGACCGCGCCGGTGAAGTTCAGGCCGTATGTACGCAGGGATTGAACCTGTTTCGCGTCCTGATGATTTATCTGGAGCCGGTGCTGCCCCAAATGGCGGCCGAAGCGCGGCGCTTTTTGGGTGAATCGCAGTGGACCTGGGAGAGCGCCTCGAAACCCCTGCTCGGCACGCTCATTATGCCCTACGAGCCGCTCGCCACCCGGTTGGATGTCAAGGCGGTGTCCGCCTTGATTGAACCTGCCGCAGCGCAGAGCGTCGCGGCAAAGCCTGTCGCGCCCGCCTCGAGCACTGCGACCACCCCGAGCACTACCGCCACGCTGGGCATTGCGGCCACGCCGAGCACTGCGACCACGCCGCCCGCCGCGAGCTCGCCCGCGAGCTCGCCCGCGAACGCGCCAGGAACAGGCGCTGCGCACGCCGCCCCAGCCGCCTCCATTTCCATCGATGAGTTCCTGCGCGTCGATTTGCGTGTGGCGAAGATCCTCGAGGCCGACTTCATCACGGGGGCGGACAAGCTGCTCAAGCTGCGCCTCGATGTGGGTGAACTCGGTGAGCGGCAGATATTCGCGGGCATCCGTTCCGCCTACGATCCCAAGGCGCTCATCGGCAGACTGATCGTCGTGGTCGCGAATCTGCAGTCGCGCAAGATGCGCTTCGGGACCTCCGACGGCATGATGCTCGCGGCCGGCCCCGGCGGGTCGGACATTTTCGTGTTGTCGCCGGATTCGGGCGCGGCACCCGGCATGCGGGTCAAGTGACACATGAGCCCGGACGAGGCATGCGCGGGCGTTGAAGGCGGCGGGCGCCTCGACGAGCGCATCGATGCGTTGCTGCCTCAAACTCAATGCACCCGCTGCGGATATCCGGGCTGCAGCCCCTACGCCTCCGCCATCGCGCACGGCGATGCGGACATCAATCAGTGTCCGCCGGGAGGCACGGCCACGATCGAGGCGCTCGCGGCATTGCTCGGCAGAAGGTTCAAGCCACTGAATCCCGCGCATGGTGTCGAGTCGCCGCCGAGCGTCGCGTGGATCGACGAGGAACGCTGCATCGGGTGCGCCCGCTGCCTATCCCCGTGCCCGGTCGATGCCATCGTGGGCGCGTCCAAATTCCTGCATACGGTAATCGCGGACCGGTGCACGGGTTGTGAGCTGTGCCTGCCGACCTGTCCCGTCGATTGCATCGAAATGCGCCCCGGACCGCCGCCCCGCGCCGGTCAGCGGGCACGAAACCGGGAACGATACGACGCACATGTCGGGCGCCTGCAGGCGCGAGCGCAGCAGCGGCAGCGGGAACTGGCCGCGCTCAAGGCTTCTGCCGCAGCACGCACGGCCGCGCCGTGATGCGCAAATCGTGAACCCTCAAAAGCGTCGCGCGATTTTCGAGCGCCTCCGAGAGCACAATCCGGCCCCGCGAACCGAACTGAAATTTCGCACGCCGTTCGAACTGTTGATCGCGGTGATTCTCTCGGCGCAGGCCACTGACAAAAGCGTGAACGGGGCAACGGCCAAACTGTACGAAATTGCAAACACGCCGGCCTCCATTGTCGCGTTGGGCCTCGACGGTATTACCCCTTACATAAAATCCATCGGCCTGTACAACAGCAAGGCGAAGAACATCATCGCAACCTGCGAGGCGCTGATGGCACGGCACGGCGGCGAAGTGCCGCGCACGCGTGAGGCACTCGAGGAGTTGCCCGGCGTCGGCCGCAAGACCGCCAATGTGGTGATGAACACGGCTTTCGGCGAATCGACCATGGCCGTCGACACCCACATTTTTCGCGTCGCCAACCGAACCGGCCTCGCGCTGGGCAAGAACGTACGCGCCGTGGAGGACAGGCTGATGAAGTTCGTGCCCGCGGAATTTCTAAGGGACGCCCATCATTGGCTGATCCTGCATGGACGCTATGTCTGCACCGCTCGAAAACCCGCCTGTCCTGGTTGCATCATCGAGGATCTCTGTGAGTATCGCCACAAGACCAAGGTCGCCAAGCCGTGACGGATGCAGACACGCAGCCTTCCTTTGGTGCCTACTCGCGCGATGAGCTGCGGCGCAGCTATGCGGACGCATGGCGCAAGTATGTGGCGCGCTCACCGATGACGCCTCTCGAGGCGCTCATCGTGGATGTGCTCGAGCTGCATCCGGAATATCAGGCGCTCGTTTCGAACGCTTCTGCGGCGCTGGCCTTCGACCCTGCAGCCGGCGGGGCGCAGGAGAACCCTTTTTTACATATGGGGCTGCACCTCGCCATCCGCGAACAGCTTTCGATTGACCGGCCCCCGGGCGTCCGAGCCCTGCTCGAGTCGCTCGAGGCCCGTCTCGGCAATACCCACGCGGCCGAGCACGCGCTGATGGAATCGCTCGCCGAGGCTCTCTGGGAGGCCCAAAGCAGTGGGCGTGCACCCGATGAGGGCCGCTATCTCGCGCTCGCCAGACGCCGGCTCACCTCCGCCGCCCCGCGCTGAGCGTTTCGCGCGGAGCACCCGCGTCAGCCAAGGTTAAGGAAGTTTCATGAGTGCTTCATCGGCGCGCGAGCAATCCGACGCTATTCTTGAACCGCGGCCTGCTTTGCGATCATGTTCCACGGATACACCATGCGTACGTTCCCACCGGCGATACTCGCCTGCATTGCGCTAGCTTCCGTTGTCAGCGGTTGGCTGATCGCCGCGGCAGCGACAGCCGGCGCGACCCAGACCAAGGTACCTGCACCGGCATCCGCTCCGTCCAATGCCGCTCCGAAACCCGCGGCCGCCGGATCGGCGACCGACGGCGACGCCCCAGCGAGACACGCAAGGCGGACCGTCTGTCTCAAGAATGCGAAGGCCAAGAAGCTGGTAGGTGCACAACGCACATCCTACGTCAAAGACTGCATGGGCGGCCCGTGACCCGCCGCCGATCAGCGTTTGGGAATATACAGATCCGTCAGCGTCCCTTCGAACGCCTCCGCAGAAAACGCGACCGTCTCCGATAAGGTCGGATGTGCGTGGATGGTCAGTCCGACATCCGCGGCATCTGCGCCCAACTCGATCGCCAGTCCTACTTCGGCGATAAGCTCGCCCGCGTTCGTACCGACGATGCCGCCACCGATCACGCGACGGGTCTCCTTGTCGAAGAGCAGCTTGGTGAATCCATCGTCGCGGTTGATGGCGAGCGAGCGGCCGCTGGCCGCCCACGGGAACATGCCTTTTCCGTAGCTCATGCCGCGCGCCTTCGCTTCGGTTTCGGTGACGCCGACCCATGCGATTTCCGGATCGGTGTAGGCCACCGACGGGATGCAGCGCGCATCGAAAGAGGACTTGTGGCCTGCGGCCACTTCGGCCGCCACCTTCGCCTCATGCGTCGCCTTGTGTGCCAGCATGGGGGTCCCGGCGATATCGCCGATGGCGAAGATATGCCGCACGTTAGTGCGCATCTGCCGATCGACGCCGATGATGCCGCGCTTATCGACTGCGACGCCAGCCGCCGCCGCGTGGATGGCATTGCCGTTGGCGCTGCGACCCACCGCGACGAGCACACGGTCGAAATCCTGCGGAGCCGGCACGTCAGGGCCTTCAAAAGTGACCCGCAGTCCATCCGCGTGCGGTTCGATCTTCGCGGCGCGTGTGCCGAGCATGACGCGCGCGTAGCGCTTTTCGATCCGCTTTTGCAAAGGGCGCACCAGATCGCGGTCGGTGCCGGGCATGAGTCCATCGCTCAATTCGACCACCGTGACCGTCGAGCCTAGTGCATCGTACACGCAGGCCATTTCAAGACCGATGATGCCGCCGCCCACCACCAGGAGCCGCTTGCCCTCCTCCGGTAGTTCGAGCGCACCGGTGGAATCGATGATGCGGGCATCTTCCGGAAATCCGGGCAAGCGCACCGATTCGGATCCGGCCGCAATGATGCATTGCTTGAAGTTCACGCGACGCACCGCATTGCCGGAGCGCAGCTCCAGGGAATACGGACCGATGAAGGTGGCCTCGCCGCGCAGCACTTCGACCTTGCGCTGTTTGGCGAGCACGCTGAGCCCGCTGGTCAGCTTGGTCACGACTTTGTTCTTCCAATCGCGAAGCTTTGCGCGGTCGATGCGCGGTGGCGGAAACATGATCCCGCAATCGGCCATGTCCGCCGCATCCTCGACGACCTTGGCAGCGTGCAACAGGGCCTTGGAGGGAATACAGCCAAAATTCAAACACACGCCGCCGAGGACCGGCCAGCGCTCGATCAGCGTGACCTTGAGGCCCAAATCGGCGGCGCGGAATGCCGCGGTGTAGCCCCCCGGTCCCGCACCGAGAACGACGAGATCGAGCGCGCCGTCGGGGGCGGCGGTTGCGGTGCTCGGCGCGCCCTGGGTTGCGGTGTTCCCCGCCGACTCGGCGGCGCCCGACCTCGGGGCCACCGCCGAGGTCTCGGGGGGCTTCGGCGCAGAAGACCTCGGGACGGTCGGCTTGGGCGCGTCGGGCTTGGGCGCGTCGGGCTTGGGCGCGTCGGGCTTGGGCGCGTCGGACTTGGGGGCGGCGCGTCCGCTGCGGGTTGGCGCCGCCTCCGCGGTCGTTTTGTCGGTGAGGCCTGGCGCCATCGCCTCCGCAACCTCCACCGTTGCGATTACCATCCCCACCGACACCCGCTGTCCCTTCTTGACACCGATCGACATCACTTTGCCGCCGACAGTCGAGGGCACGTCCATGGACGCTTTCTCGCTCTCGAGCGTGATGAGCGGATCGTCCACGCGGATCTCAGCCCCCGGCGCGACCAGCACGTCGACCACCGCCACATCCTTGGAATCACCGATATCGGGGACCCGGACCTCGACCGTGCTCACAACAGCGCCTTCACATCGCTCAACGTCTTGCTCAGAAAGACCACGAAGCGCGCGGCTTCCGCTCCATCGATGACTCGATGATCATAGGACAACGACAGCGGCAACATCAGCCGCGGGATGAAGGCGCCCTTGTCGAACACCGGCTTCTGGCTCGACTTGGAAACACCCAGAATGGCCACCTCCGGCGCATTGATGATCGGCGTGAAGGACGTGCCGCCGATGCCGCCCAGGCTCGAGATCGTGAACGAGCCGCCCTGCATTTCCGCAGCCTTGAGCTTGCCGGCGCGCGCCTTTTCCGACAGCTCCGCGAGCGCGCGCGCGATGTCGAACAAATTGCCGCGATCCGCGTCGCGGATCACCGGAACCACGAGTCCGTTCGGAGTATCGGCGGCAAAGCCGATGTGAAAATACTTCTTGAGGACGAGATTCTGTCCCGACGAATCGAGAGAGGCATTGAACCTCGGAAACTCCTTGAGAGCGGCGACGCACGCCTTGACGACGAAAGCGAGCGGCGTCAGTCTAACGCCCTCCGCTTCGGCCTTGCCCTTGAGCGCGACCCGCGCAATGTCCAGATCCGTGATGTCCGCCTCCTCGTTCTGAGTGACGTGCGGCACATTGACCCAGCTCGCCTGCAGCCGTGCCCCGGAAATGCGCTGAATGCGCGACAAGGGCTGAACCTCAATGGCGCCGAATTTGGCGAAGTCGACCTCCGGCACTTTGGGCATCGATCCCACCGCCGCGCCCGCCGCTGCGCCCGCTCCGGACGTGAGCAGCATCTTGACGAAGGCCTTCACATCCTCATGGGTGATGCGCGCCTTGGGACCGCTGCCCGAGATCTTGCCGAGGTCGGCACCGAGTTCGCGCGCGAATTTGCGCACCGATGGACTGGCGTAGGCCTTGGAGAACGCGGCCTCGTCGATGTTCGTCGCCGGATGCGAAATCCCCGTGGGCTGCACGCCTGTGGCGGTATCCAGATCGGCGCGCGCCGGCCCAGAGGCCGCGCCCGCGATCGCGGCAGGGCCGGCACCTTTTGATGCTCCACCGTTCGCAGTTTCCCCGGCATCCCTGGCCACACCGGCACGCTCCGCCGCACCGGCAGGATTGGCCGTCCCAACGCCCTTGGCCTCTCCCGCCCGGTTGGCCTCCCCAGCGTCGTTGGGCGCCCCAGCCTTCGCCGCGCCGCCTTCTCTCGCCGCACCGCCCTCTTTCGCCGCACCCCCCTGCCGTGCTGCACCTTCGGCCTGCGTCGGCGGCACGGGGGGCTCTTGCGCTTCGCCGCCGTCCTCGAGGAGCAATATCACACTCCCCTCCGACACCTTGTCGCCTTTCCGTAGTTTGACCTCGGTGATTCGTCCGGCCGCAGGAGACGGCACGTCCATCGCCGCCTTTTCCGTTTCGATCGTGATCATCGGCGTTTCTTTGTCGATCTGCTGACCGTCCTTTACCAGCACATCGATCACGCTCACGTCCTTGAAGCCGCCGATGTCGGGGACCAGCACTTTGAGAGGATTTGCCACGATGACGCTAGACCGACAGCGGGTTGGGCTTCTCGGGATCGATGCCGAAAGCCTGCATCGCCTTGGTGACGCTGCTCACGTCCACCTTCCCGTCGTCCGCGAGCGCCTTGAGCGCCGCAACGACCACATAATGCCTATCCACCTCGAAGAAGCGCCGAAGCTCCGCCCGGCAGTCGCTGCGGCCGAAACCGTCTGTGCCGAGAACTGCGTACCGGCCCGGAATCCATTGGCGGATCTGGTCCGGCACCATCTTCATGTAATCGGTGGCGGCGACGAACGGTCCTTTCCGGTCCTCCAGTGCTTCGTGTATGTAGGTCTCCTTGGGCGGCTCCGTGGGATGCAACAGGTTCCAGCGATTCACGGCGAGCGCATTCTTGCGCAACTCGCTGAAGCTGGTCACGGAGTACACATCGGCCGGGACCCCATATTCCGTTTCCAAAAGCTGCGCCGCAGCCAGCACCTCGCGCAAAATGGTTCCTGAGCCGAAAAGCGTGACCCGAACCTTGCCCCGGCCGGCGCTTTTGAGCAGATACATCCCGCTGAGGATGCCCCGCTCCGCGCCCTTGGGCATGGCCGGATGTGCGTAGTTCTCGTTCATGCAGGTGATGTAGTAGAAAACGCTCTCCTGTTCCCTGTACATCCGCTTCAGACCGTCATGGACGATCACCGCGAGTTCGTAGGAGTAAGCCGGATCGTAGGCCACGCAATTGGGAACCGCCGTCATCACGAGCTGCGAATGGCCGTCCTGATGCTGCAGTCCCTCGCCAGCCAGGGTGGTGCGCCCGGCCGTGCCTCCGACCAGAAACCCGCGCGCGCGGCTGTCGCCCGCCGCCCAGATAAAATCGCCCACCCGCTGGAAGCCGAACATCGAGTAGTAGATGTAAAACGGCACCATGCTCACGCCATGATTCGCATAGGCGGTCGCCGCCGCGATCCAGGAACACAGACTCCCCGCCTCGTTGATACCCTCCTCCAGAATCTGGCCCTGTTTGTCCTCCCGATAGAACATCAATTGATCGGCATCCTGCGGCGTGTACAGCTGCCCCACCGAGGAGTAGATGCCGATTTGACGGAACATGCCTTCCATGCCGAAGGTGCGCGCCTCGTCCGGGATGATCGGCACGATGTGTTTGCCGATGCTCTTGTCGCGAACCAGCGTGGTGAGGATGCGCACCAGCGCCATGGTGGTGGAGATCTCGCGGTCCTGCGTTCCTTCGAGCAGCGCACTGAATGTCTCGAGCGGAGGCACCTCGAGTTGCGGCACCGCCGAGTATCGCGCAGGCAGGTAGCCGCCCAAGTCGGAACGGCGTTTCTGCAGATACTTCATCTCCTCGCTGTCCAGCGCGGGCTTTCTGAACGTGAGGCCCGCGATCTCTTCATCCGAGATCGGGATATTGAACCGGTCACGCACGGCCTTGAGATCTTCGTCGCCCAGCTTTTTTTGCTGGTGCGCAACGTTCAGCCCTTCGGCAGACTTGCCGAGGCCGAAACCCTTCACCGTCTTGGCGAGGATGACGGTCGGTGCACCCTTGTTGGCGACCGCGGCGGCGTAGGCCGCGTACACTTTCACGGGATCGTGCCCGCCCCGGTTGAGACGCCAGATCTCATCGTCGGACATGTTGGCGACCATTTCCTTCAGTTCCGGATACTTGCCGAAGAAATGCTCGCGCGTGTAGGCGCCGCCCTTGGATTTGAAATTTTGATATTCGCCGTCGACGCATTCCTCCATCAAGCGCTTGAGCAAACCCTGCTGGTCGCGCTCGAGCAGTGGATCCCAACGCGAGCCCCAGAGCACCTTGATGACGTTCCAACCGGCGCCCAAAAAAGCGGCCTCGAGCTCCTGGATGATCTTGCCGTTGCCGCGCACCGGCCCGTCGAGGCGCTGCAGGTTGCAGTTGATGACGAAAATCAGGTTGTCCAGTTTCTCCCGCACGGGCATGGTGAGCGCGCCCATCGATTCAGGCTCGTCCATTTCTCCATCGCCCAGAAAAGCCCACACCCTGCGGTCCGAGGGCGGCACGATGCCGCGATGCTCCAGATAGCGCACGAAGCGGGCCTGGAAAATCGCCATCATGGGCCCAAGACCCATGGATACCGTGGGAAACTGCCAGAAATCGGGCATCAGCCAGGGATGCGGATACGAGGACAATCCGTCGCCCCGCACCTCCTGACGGAAGCGCAGAAGCTGCGCCTCATCCAGCCTGCCCTCGAGGTAGGCGCGGGCATAGATGCCGGGACTCGAATGCCCCTGCATGAACACCATGTCCCCCGGATGCGCGGCGCTCTTGGCACGCCAGAAATGATTGAAGCCCACCTCGTACAGCGTCGCGGCCGAGGCGTAGCTCGCAATATGTCCGCCGTACTCGGAGCTCGCGCGATTCGCCTGCACCACCATGGCGAGCGCATTCCAACGCATGTATGCCTCGTTGCGCCGTTCGAGCGACCGATCTCCCGGGTAGTCGGGCTGTTGAGCTCGGGAGATGGTGTTGAGGTAGGCGGTATTTGGCTTGAACGGCAAATAGGCGCCCGACCGCCGGGTAAAATCGACCAATTTTTCAAGCAAGAAATGTGCACGCTCAGGCCCCTGGGCCCGCATGACCGAGTCGATCGATTCCAGCCACTCCTGCGTTTCGGTGGGATCGATGTCTTCGAACGGTGACTGTGGGGTCATAAGGAAGCCTTGCTGTAGAGGTACGCGCCCATGCACGTACCCACGGGTCCTGTTAAGATGCCAGGCACGTTACAGCGCCCGCGCGCGAACTGCCGCTATATCTGCGTTGAGTCGGTTTGGCGCGCACTATCTTCGATGTTTGGCTTTTATCGGTCAAGGCGCGCTAATCGGCCGGCATTGCTCGCGAGACCGGGCAGCACGCGTGCGGGCCATGCACGGTAGGCTCAACGCTGGCGGTTCATGAGATATGCCGATTCGCTTGCCTTTTGAAAACTTGATCGTCCCTTTGCGCCAGCTGCGCGCACGAGTCTCGGCCTCGACGCTGACCCGCCACGGCGCAGCCGTCCTGTTCCTGCCCTTGAAACCTTCGGCCGAGCAGTGGGCGGGGCTTCCCCACAGTGATGCGCTGCGCGGGCTGTATGCGAGCAAGGTCCGCAAGGAAGGGGACTTTTGCCAGCTGCGCGTCGGTCCGGATGCCGCCACCCTGCTGATCGCCGTGTGTCCCGTCGCGAATGCAAGCACGTTCGAACGGCTGCAATCGGCGGCGAAGATTGCCCGCGCTGCGCTCGAATCGGAACCCAAAACGCTGCTGATCTGGCAGCAGGGCTGCGATTTGAAAGCCGTCGAGCCGGCGTTGCATGCGGCAGTTGCGGCCATTCAAGCGGCGGCGTTCCGCTTTGCCACTTTCAAGAGCAAGCCCAAACTGCGCACGCCGCTCGAGCGGATCGACCTCGCACTTGCACACCGGCTCCCCGGTCTCGAGGCGACCCTGGCAACCTCGGGCGGCAACAACCTCGCGCGCTGGCTCACGGCGCTGCCGCCAAACAGCTTGAATGCTGCCGCTTACCGGCGCCTTCTTCGGGACCTCGCGCGGCATTTGAAGTTGTCGTTCCGTTTTTACGGCGAACCCGAGCTCAGGAGACTCGGCGCCGGTGCGTTCCTCGCGGTCTCTCAGGGCAACGGAACGCGGGACGCCGGCATCGTTCGTCTGGCCTATCGCCCGCGCGGTGCCGCCGCGCCCGCCGTGAGCCTCGTCGGCAAAGGCATTTGCTTCGATACGGGCGGCACCAACCTCAAGGCGCACAAAGGCATGCTGGACATGCACATCGACATGGAAGGCAGCGCCGTCGCGGTGGGGAGCCTGTTCGCTTTGCATGCAGTCCATTCGCCGGCCGCGGTCGATTGCTGGCTGGCCATCACCGAGAACCGGACCGGCCCGCTTGCGTACAAGCCGCAGGATGTCGTGCGTGCGCAGAACGGGACGACCATCCAGGTGATCCACACGGACGCGGAAGGCCGCATGGTGCTCGCCGACACTCTGTGCCTCGCCGCGAGAGCCAATCCCGGCGCAATCATCGACTACGCCACGCTCACCGGCGCCTGCGTCTATGCATTGACCGAGCGCTACAGCGGCGCCTTCACCAATCGCCCCGAGGGACGCGAGGCCATCGAGGCTGCCGGCGCGGCGAGCGGCGAACGCGTGTGGTGCTTTCCCATGGACAAGGACTTCGATTCGGATTTGGAGAGCGCCGTGGCGGATGTGCTGCAATGCTCCATCGATTCCAAGGGCGATCACATCCTGGCCGCTCGCTTCTTGAGCCGGTTCGTGCCAAAGGACATACCCTGGCTGCATCTCGATCTCGCCGCGGGAACACGCCATGGCGGCCTCGCCCACATCGCGACCGAGATCACGGGCTTCGGCGTGCGCTACACCCTGGAGCTGCTGGGCGGCGGATGGCCCACTCTGCCGGCAGTGCAGCGCGCGCGCGCCGCGCGGATGGGCTTTTAGACCGATGCGGGAACTATCGATATGCCGCCCGGATGATTGGCATGTGCACTTGCGCGATGGACCCGGGCTCGCCTCGGTAGCGAAATTCACGGCGGAGCGTTTCGGCCGCGCGATCGTGATGCCGAATCTGAAGCCACCGATCGTCAGCGTCGATCAGGCGGCGTCCTACCGAGAACGTATCCTGGGCGCGCTGACCGCGGGCTGCCGATTCGAGCCGCTGATGACCCTGTACCTGACTGACGCCACCTCGCCCGGGGAAATCGACCGCGCCGTGGGCAGCGCCATCGTCCACGGCGTGAAGCTGTATCCGGCGGGGGCGACCACGCATTCGGAGGCCGGCGTCACCGACATCACGAAGACCTATGGGGTGCTTGAACGTATGCAGCGCCTCGGTGTTCCGCTCCTCGTTCACGGTGAGACGACGCGGCCCGAAGTCGACGTGTTCGATCGCGAAACGGTGTTCATCGACGAGCTGCTGGCGCCCTTGATTGAGCGATTCCCTGGACTCAAGGTGGTGTTCGAACACATCACCACCGCACGCGCCGCCGATTTCGTCGCTGCCGCCCGGGCGGGGGTCGCCGCGACCGTGACGCCGCAGCATCTGTTGCACAATCGTAACGCTATTTTTGCGGGCGGCATCCGGCCGCATTTCTACTGTCTGCCGGTACTCAAGCGGGAGCGCGATCGCGAAGCGCTCGTGCGCGCGGCGACCAGTGGAAACCCGAGATATTTTCTCGGTACCGACAGTGCGCCGCATGAGCGCTCGACCAAGGAGAATGCCTGCGGCTGCGCCGGCATGTTCACGGCGCACGCGGCGCTCGAGCTGTACGCCGAAGTCTTCGAGGAGGCGGGAAGTCTAGATCGCCTGGAAGGGTTCGCGAGCCACTTCGGCGCCGACTTCTACGGCCTACCCCGCCACCAGGAGCGCATCACGCTGATCAAGGAGTCATGGAAACCTGCAGCAGCCTACGACTTCGGCGCCGGCACGGTGGTGCCGTATCGCGCGGGCGAGATCATCACGTGGCGCCTGGCGTCCGGGACGAGCGCATGATACAGCTGCCTCCCATCACCTTTGCAACGCGCTTTCGCGGGTTTTTGCCGGTGGTGATCGACGTGGAGACCGGCGGCTTCAACTCGCAGACCGATGCGCTGCTCGAGATCGCAGCCGTGCTCATCGAAATGCGCAGCGACGGGTCGGTGGCGCGCGGTGAAACTTACCGCTACCACGTCAAACCCTTCGCCGGTGCGAATCTGGAGCCCGCCTCGCTCGCCATCACCGGCATCGATCCGTTTCATCCGCTGCGCCCCGCCATCTCCGAGGAGGACGCGCTGCAGCGGATTTTTCGCGAGGTGCGCACCGCGGTGCGCGCTGCCGACTGCACGCGCGCCGTGCTGGTCGGGCACAATGCGTCATTCGATCTGAACTTCTTGAACGCCGCGGTCGCGCGCACGCAGATCAAACGAAATCCGTTTCATCCGTTCTCGAGCTTCGACACCGCGACCTTGGGAGGCGTGGCCTTCGGCCAAACCGTGCTGATGCGCGCGACATTGGCCGCTGGATTGGAGTGGGACACGGGCTCCGCGCACTCGGCCGCCTACGACGCGGAGCGCACCGCGGATCTGTTCTGCGCCGTGTGCAATCAGTTTCAGGGAGTCTTCGACGCGAGCCGCCGACGCTTGGCCGCGATGGGGCCCTTGGAGGTCGAGCCGGACCCCGCGATTGCCGCGGAGCCCGGACCGGAAACGATCTAGACGGTGGCCACCGCGCCGGCCTCGGCCAGAAGCTGTTTCAGCTCACCGCTCTTGTACATCTCGATGACGATGTCGCAGCCGCCGACGAGCTCGCCGTTGACGTAGAGCTGCGGAAACGTGGGCCAGTTCGAGTAGGTCTTGAGTGCTTCGCGAACTTCAGGATCCTCGAACACATTCACGTGCGCGAACTGCGCCTTGCAGGCCTTCAGAGCGCCCGCTGTCTGCGCCGAGAAGCCGCACTGCGGGAAATCGGGCGTGCCCTTCATGTACAGCACCACGGGAGCCGAGGTGAGTTGACTCTTGATTCGTTCAATCGCGTTCATGTCCATCTCCAAATTGGTCATTCAGGTCCGGGCGCACGAGCCACCACGCGTTTTGGCAACTGGCGCAGAACCGCCCATTGCTCCGCGGCGGACAAGCTCCGCCAGCCGGCTATTTCGCCAATTGTACGATAACAGCCGGCGCAATAGCCGTCCGCATCCAAGACACATAAGTTGATGCAGGGGGATGTCGGGGCCTGGTCCGCCATGTCGTTGCAGTATTGGGGCTGTTTCCCTAATCTTCCAGTGTTTTTGCGCCCAAGGCGGCCTTTTATGATGTCGGTACCGGTTCCCAGCGACCTTCCACAGCAAGTCGAACGCGCCCTCGAGGAGGATCTCGGGACCGGCGATTTGACCGCGGGCTTGATTCCGGAAGCCGCGCGCGGCCGCGCCACGGTCATCACCCGCGAAGCGGCCATCGTCTGCGGCGTTCCCTACGTCGAGGCGGTTTTCGCTCGCCTGGACGAGCGGGTCCGGATCGATTGGCGCACGAGCGAGGGAGCCCGGGCCGCGGCCGGCCAGGTTTTGTTCCAAATCCACGGCCCGGCCCGCATCCTCTTGACCGGCGAACGCACGGCGCTCAATTTCCTGCAGCTTTTATCAGGTACCGCCACGGCTACCCATGCCTACGTCGAGCGGATCGAAGGGACCGGGTGCCGGCTGCTCGACACTCGCAAAACGATCCCGGGGCTTCGCACGGCACAGAAATATGCGGTGCGCGTCGGCGGCGGTCAGAATCACCGCATCGGCCTGTTCGACGGGATCCTGATCAAGGAGAACCACATCATGGCTGCCGGCTCGATCGCGCAGGCGGTCGCGGCAGCCCGTGCGAGCGGCGCTGCAGTACCGGTGGAAGTGGAAGTGGAGAGTCTCGAGGAGCTGAACCAAGCGATCGGGGCCGGCGCGGACATCGCGTTGCTGGATGAATTTTCCTTGGAGGACATGGCCGAAGGCGTGGCGGTCAACCGGCTCGCGGCGCGGCCGCTCAAGCTCGAGGCATCGGGCGGCGTGAGCCTCGACTCGATCCGCAAGATCGCCGAAACGGGCGTCGACTACATCTCCGTGGGAAGCATCACCAAGCACGTGCGCGCCATCGATCTGTCGATGCGCTTCGAGTGGTGAGCGTCGCCACCTGGGGAATGACCGATCCCCCCGCGGAGTACTGCGCGTAACCGAGATAGCCGATGTCGCCGAGGTTCGGCTTGGCGTCGGTCAGGTTGTGCAGGTTGAGCGAAATCTCGGATTTTTCGTGCTGTACGCCGAAGCGCAGATTCACCAGGGAGTACGGGGAGCGCTCGGCTTGTGAGCCGCCGCCCCCATTGAGCAAGGACACACTGTCGCCCGTGAAGCTGTAGTCGGCGGACACGAATCCGTCGTACTGCGGATTGATCGGCCGGGTATACACCGCACCCAGCGTGGCGGTCCACGCCGGCGTTTCGGGAATTCGCTGGTTCGTGGCGACTCCGACGACCGACAGGATGCCGGGATCGTTGATCTCGGTTTTCTCGAAGCCCATCCCCCGCACCTCCAGGGGGCGGCGGCGCTCGCGAGCGGCACGCCAATCGACCTCAAGCGATGTTGGCGGCCTTCAGCACGCGTTGCGGCTGGGACACCCCGTAGCCCTGCGCGTAATCGACGCCGAGACTGCGAAGCATGTTGATGATCTCGATGTTTTCCGCAAACTCGGCGATCGTCTGCTTGCCGGTCAGGTGACCGATCTCGTTGATCGAGCGCACCATCTCGCGATCGATGGGATCGTGCAGGATCTCCTTCACGAAGCTGCCGTCGATCTTCAGAAAATCCACCGGGAAGTGCTTCAAGTAACCGAACGACGACAGGCCGGTGCCGAAGTCGTCGAGCGCGAACTTGCAGCCGAGCTCCTTCAATGCCTGGATGAAGCGATTCGCCTGCGAGAAGCTTGCAATCGCCGCAGTTTCGGTGATCTCGAAGCAGATCTTGGTGGCATCCAGGCCGCTGCGATGGAATTGATCGATCACGTAAGGCAGAAACTTGTCATCGCCCAGGCTCTGACCGGAAAGATTGATTGAGCACATCGAGAGTTTCTCGCGCTCGTCGGCCTCCGAGACCAGCCAGCGAAAGGCGTTCTCGATGACCCAGCGGTCGATGCTCGGCGTGATGCCGTAGCGCTCCGCCGCGGTGATGAAGTTGTCCGGAGCGACGATCTTGCCGTTCTCGTCGCGCATGCGCAGCAGGAGCTCGTAGTGCGCGCCCTCGTTCTGCTGCTGCAGCGGCAGGATGGTCTGGCGAAACAGTTCGAACCGCCCCTCCTCCAGCGCGGTATTGATGCGCGCAGCCCATTGCATCTCGCGCCGCCGGCGCATCAGATCGATGTCGTTCTCTTCGAAACTATGGACGCGGTTGCGACCGGCCTCCTTGGCGGCCTGGCAGGCGCTGTCGGCCGCGCTCAACACGGACGCCACATCCGCGTTGTCGACCGAGATCGGAACGACGCCGATGCTCGCCCCCAGGCGGAAGGTGCGCTCCTCCCAGGTGAACTTGAAATTTCGCACGGCCTCGCGCAGCGATTCGGCGGTGCGCATCGCCTCATCCAGCGAGCAGCTCTCGAGCAGGATTCCGAATTCATCGCCGCCCAGGCGGGCGAGCGTGTCGCGCCAGCGCACCTTGGACTTGAGCAGTGCGCCGACCTGGCCGAGCAGCGCATCGCCCGCGCTGTGGCCGCAGGTGTCGTTGACGATCTTGAATTGATCCAGGTCGAGGCAGCACAGGGCGTAAGAGGTTTCGCGTGCCTTGGCGCTCTTCAACGCGCGCTCCATGCGGTTTTCGAACTCGCGCCGATTCACGAGACCCGTAAGCACGTCGTGGCTCGCGTGATACGACAGGCGCCGGTTCAATTCGCGCGCCTCGCTTACGTCATGGAACACAAGCACACCGCCCGATACGGCGCCGCTCCCGTCGCGAATGGGCGAGGCGGTGCTTTCCACGTAGATCTCGTTGCCGTCGCGCCGGATGAGCAGCATCGGGCGCACCGATTTGATCGAACGTGTACGGCGGATCGCGACCGCCAGCGGATTCTCCAGCGGCTCGCAGGTCTCCTCGTGGAACGCCCGGAAGATTTCCTCGATCGCCCGACCCTGGCTGTCCTCGAGGCGCCAACCGGTGAGCGCCTCGGCCACGGGATTCACGTAATCGATCACGCCTTTGGCGTCGGTCGTGATGACCCCGTCGCCAATGCTCTGCAGGGTGATCTGCGCGCTTTCCTTCTCGCGGAACAGCGCCTCCTCGTACAGCTTCCTTTCGGTGATGTCGAGCTCGACTCCCACCAGCCGGAGCAACCGCCCCTTCTCATCGACCTTTGCCTTGGCGCGGCTGATCACCCAGCGCCATTCGCCGGTGGCATGGCGCATGCGGTGCAAGCTCTCGAAGATCGGCGTCTTGCCGGCCACATGATCGCGAATTGCAGCCTGGACGCGCGACATGTCGTCCGAGTGAACGAGCGTGCGCCAGTCCGGAGCCTGCCCCACGTCCACCTCATCGTAGCCGAGCATGGCTTTCCAGCGCGGCGAGAGGTAAACGCGATTGTTCAGGGTATCGAAATCCCACAGCCCGTCGTTTGCACTATAGAGCGCGAGTTCGTTGCGCTCTTCCAGATCGCGAAGATGTCCTTGAATCTCGATGCGTTCGAGCCCGGTGGCGAGGCTCGAGCCCACCAGTTTCATGAGCAGGTGCAGCTGCACCTCCCAGTTCTCCCGCGGTCGGGCGCCGGCGATCCCCAACAGACCCGCAGGGCGGCCCTCGATGACGTACCCGATGACCAGGATGGAGCCGATCCCGAGATTGGCCCAGACTGCGGCATCCTCGGCCTGATCCGGTCGGCAGTGGGCGGTATCGCGCAGCTCCGACACACGCAGCGCTGCCAGCCGGGTCTTGAGCCAGGGCAACGCATCCAGGGATTGCCCCTTGAGCTGCTCGGGATTGCCGGTTGCGAGCATGCCGCGCGCTACATGAACGTCGACGATGACGCTGCCCTCGGTATCGAGGCTCATGTGGAAGGCAGTGTCCGCGCGCGTCGCATCGCGCAGCAATTCCAGATTGGTGTGGATGCAGTCGGTCGCCGTGAGCGCCGTCATCGTTTGGAAATCGACCGCTATCTTGGTGCAGATGACATCGAGACCGGCAAGGGGGCGGATACCACGCTTCGGCCAGGAGTTGGGAGATAATACATCCGACGCCGTGAGATCCGGATGCCGGGAGTCGGTGGGTGCTATCGCCATGCGTGTGCGAGGGTCCCCGAGAGGTAATTGCACTTTTGGATCAACAGTTTGCCACTCGTACCGAGGTGAAGTGCGAATGAATCACACAGTTTTCCCACAGGTTACTCAATGACACCCACGCATCGATTCTCGCATAAGTTATCAGGAAAACAAGATAAGCACTTGTATTGTTGGGCGTTAGGCTGATTTTACGTAATGAGATTCTGTGCTTCCAGGTGCAATTTTTGGAGGTTTTGCTCCATCTCGAGCTGCAGCGCCGCCAGGCCCTGCGCATCGAGTCCTTTGCCCACGTACACGGGGGATCCCACCACGATGGCGACCCGGGCGAACGGCTTCGGGATGACGAAGCGGTCCCACTGAATCGACCAGGCACGCGAAGCCGCATAGGTCATCGGGATGATGGGCCGCTGCGACATTTGCGCCAGCAGAATTGCCCCGGGCTTGAACTTCCACGGCGGCCCGCGGGGACCGTCCGGTGTGATTGCCGGCGATATCCCATCGTGTGCGAGCGCCTGGTAGTAGTCGCGCAGCGCCCGGGCCCCGGTATGCGACGAAGATCCCCGGATCACCTCGCCGCCGAGTCTGTCGACCATCATGGCCGCAAATTCCCCATCGACGGACGGTGATATCAAAAAGCCGAGCTTCACGCCTGCGGAACGCATCTCCGAGAGCTGCTTGATGCAGAACAATTGATGCTGATGCCAGTAGACCGGGACGAACGAGGGAGCGCGCGCGAGCGCCGCCTCGATATGCTCAGCGCCGACGACGCGCACCACGCGCGTCCAGCTCCAGACGAGGCGTCCCAGACCGAAAGCGATGGGGACCGTCAGTTTGTAGAGCAGCAAACGCCCGCGGCTCAACCGCCGACCCGAGCGCGTTTGCTGATCGTAAAGCGTATTGCGAAGGCCGCCGGCCGGTTTTTTCCCCACGACCGTCATTGTCGGTAAGCGCACCGAGGGGCGCAAGCCTCAGGCCAAGCCTTTGCAAAGAGCGCCTGCGTTACAATGCTGGAATGCATACCACGGCCACTCCTCCCGGCCCGCCCGAGGGCTACGACCTTGGCGGGAGCGATGAGACATTGTCGAAGCTGCGCGAGTATTTTGCGCGATTTGGCGATGTTTATCGGGTATTCGCGCCCGCTCGCGGCGTGTTCGACTACGTGATCAACCACCCTGACGACATCAAGCACGTGCTGCTGTCGAATCATCGCAACTTCACCAAAGGCCAGGGCATGGACCGGGTGAAGATTCTGCTCGGCAACGGCATCATGACCAGCGAGGGGGATTTTTGGCGCCGGCAGCGGCGCATGATGCAGCCGGACTTCCACCGTCGCGTGATCGACCGGTTCTCGAGTCTCATCCACGAGGTCAACGAGAGGTTTGCAGACCGCTGGGCCGCGCATGCGTCGCGGGGGGAACCGATCAACCTCACCGACGACACGAGCGAGCTCACGTTGGACATCGTGTTACGCTCGATTTTCGGCGCGGACCTCGACCGCCTGGAGCGAAAATTGGGGGCCAACCCCTTTGAGGTCGTCGCCAAGGAGCAAAACCGCGACTTGAAGTTCGCCTTCCGCTTCCGCTCGCTCAGCAAGCTCATCGAGGGTGTCATCGAGCACCGCCGCTCCGAGCCCGCCGAGGAGGACGATTTTCTGAGCATGCTGATGGCGGCCCGGGATCGGGACAATCGCGCCGCCATGAGCAACAAAGAGCTGATCGACGAGGTGATGACATTGATCGTGGCCGGCCACGAGACCACGGCGGCCGCGCTCACCTGGACCTGGTACCTGATCAGCCAGCACCCCGCCACGGCTGCGCAGCTGGAGGCCGAGGCCGACCGCACACCCGACGGGGTCCTGGGCCTCGATGCGGCCGAAGTCCTGGCGTTCACCCATCAGGTGGTGCAGGAGGCATTGCGGCTCTACCCGCCAGGCTGGTTGTTCACACGCCGCACGATCGAGGACGACCAGCTCGGAGGCTATCCGGTCGGCCCTCGGACCGATGTGTTCATCAGCCCGTACATGCTGCATCGACACCCGCAATTCTGGAGCGACCCGGAGGAATTTCAGCCGCAGCGTTTCGCCGGCGTGGACGCGAAAGAGCGCCACCGCTTCGCTTACATTCCATTCTCCGTGGGCCCGCGCCATTGCATCGGGGAGAACATGGCAATGTTCGAGATGCTGGTGCACGTGAACCGCATGTCGCGCCGCTTCCGGCTCAAGCGGGCGGACGATCGACCGATCGAGCTCGAGGCGCAGATCAACCTGCGCCCACGCTCCAACCTCATGATGACGGTAGAGGAAAGATGAAGCACAAGACATTGGTGGAAATGTTCCAGGCGAGTCGCGCGGTCGATCGCGCCATCACCTACGTGGAGGGTGAGAACGCCGAGCGGCGCGTGAGTTTCGCTGATGTATACGCCCGCGCGCTCGGGATCCTGTATCACCTGCAGGCGCTCGGCGCACAACGCGGCGACAAGATCATCCTGTTCCTCAACAACAACGAGCAATTCCTCGATGCTTTCTGGGCGGCACTCACCGGCGGCATCGTTCCCGTGCCGCTCGCGGTGGGAATCAGCGATGAGCACCGGCTGAAGCTTCTGCGGGTCGCCCGCAAGCTCGGCAAACCGTACCTCTACACGGATTCGAAGAATCTCGAGCGTTTGCGGGGACTCGCGGAGCAGTCCGGTGAAAGCGATCTCATGACCGATCTTGCCGCGCGCTGCTTTCTGGTCGAATCGATCACCGACATCTCGCGCCAAGGCAGGCTCGAACAGCCCGATCCGTCGGACCTTGCATTCATCCAATTCTCATCCGGCTCGACCAGCGAGCCGAAGGGCGTGATGCTGACGCACGGCAACCTGATCGCGAACATCGAGGGCGCCACGTCGATCGGCAGGTACAGCGAGCAGGACGTGACCTTGAGTTGGATGCCGCTCACTCACGACATGGGCCTCATCGGTTTCTATCTCGTGCTGTTCGCCAACCGCTCGCACATCAACCTCATGCCGACGGACTTGTTCGTGCGCCGGCCGCTCCTCTGGTTGCAGACGGTCGCCCACAAGCGGGTAACGCTGACCTGTTCGCCCAATTTCGGTTACCGGCACTTCCTCAAAGTGCTCGGCGACCGCAAGCTCGAGGGCGTCGATTTGTCCTGTCTGCGTGCCATATACAACGGCGCCGAGCCCATCTCGGTGGCGCTCTGCAACGAATTCATGCAGTCGCTCGCATACACCGGCCTTCGCAAGAGCGCCATGTATCCGGTCTACGGCCTGGCGGAAGCTTGTCTCGCCGTGGCATTCCCCGAGCCGGGCACCGATTACCGCTGGATCCGCGCCAACCGACACAAGCTCGGGGTCGGTTCGGCGATCGAGTTGAACCCGCTCGAGGCACGCGACGTGATCGAGCTGATGTGCGTGGGCCGGAGCCTTCCCAACATGGAAATACGCATTGCGGACGATGCACGGGCGCCGAGCGCGCCGGGCCAGGTCGGCCACATCCTGATCCGCGGACCGAACGTCACCCAGGGCTATATCGGCGATCCTGAAGCGACGGCACTGGTCCTCGGCGCTGATGGGTGGCTGGACACGGGCGATCTCGGCGTGATGCACGAGGGCAACCTCTACATCACGGGTCGCGCCAAGGAAATCATTTTCATCAATGGCCAGAACTACTACCCTTACGACCTCGAGAACATCGCGCAGCGCGCGCCGGGACTGGACCTGAACAAGGTGGTCACCGCGGGTGTGTCCAAACCCGGCGCCCAAGGCGAGGAGCTGATGGTGTTCGTGCTGCATCGGGGCGCGATCGAGGATTTCGCGGCCACCGCCAATGCCGTCAGCCGCCTCATCAACGAACATACCGGCATCGAGGTCGCTCAGGTCATTCCGGTCAAGCGCATTCCCAAGACGACCAGCGGCAAGGTGCAACGGCACCTCCTGGAGAAGGCCTACATTGACGGCGAGTTCGACCAGGAGCTTGCCCAGCTCGCGGCGTTGCGCGCCGCGCATACCGGACCCCACGCGTCCGGCTCGGAACTCGAGGGGAAGCTTCAGGCGATTTGCGAGGCTGCGCTGCCGGGCAAGCGCATCGACGTGACCGACAACCTGTTCGAGATCGGCGCGAGCTCGTTGAAGCTCATCGAGATACACGAGAACATCGACCGGGTATATCCGGGCCTGATCGATCTCACCGAGCTGTTCGATCATCCCACGATCGAGGATTTGGCGAAGCATCTGGAAAGCAAGCTGAACCAGACTGCGGTGTGATCGACACGTCCCGCACTCAATCGGCTCCGTACAGGGGTTTTTTAAGCTTCCAGCGGCGATACGACCACAGCCAATCGGCCGGATGGGCGAGCACGTCTGCTTCGCAGGCGCGCGCGTAGCGCTCGGTGATGCCGTTCGGTGCCAGGATCTCCCGGCCGTCCCACAGCTCGCGCGCTTCGATTTCATAGAAACCGCGCCGGATCCGGCGCATCAGCATGTAGACGATGGGCAAACGAGTCGCGCGTGCGATTTGTTCTGCGCCGACGTAAAACGCCGTATCCTGGCCGAGAAACGAGGTCCAGTAGCGCTTGTCGGTCGACACGGGCGCCTGATCGGCGTTCATGGCCACCACCCTCACGATGCCGCGACGCCGCAGAAAATCGGCCAGCAATTCCTTGGCGGGAACCAGCCTCGCGCCAAAGCGGCTGCGCACCTCCAGCATCAAGCGCTCGGCCCAGGCGTCGTGCAGCGGCTTGTAGGCGGCGTCCACGGGATAGTCGAGCTGCAAGGCAACGCCGTGCAACAGCCACTCCCAATTGCATAAATGCGAGGTCACCAACATCACCGATTGGCCCGCCTGTAAGCGGTTGCGCACGGCCGACGGGTCCACGAAACGCACCCGCTCGATCATCTCGGCGGGATCGATGGAGATCGATTTCAATGTCTCCACCAAAACGTCGCAGAAGTTCCTCAGGAATCGTTTATGGATCGCGATCCGATCCTTCTCCGTCATGTCCGGAAATACGCGTGCCAGCTGATCGCGGATCACGGTCTGGCGATGCCTGGCCACGTAATAAGCGAGGAAGTAGAGGAAGTTGGAGAACGCGTAAAGCGCCCACCAGGGAAGGCGCGACAGCAACTTGGCCATGACCTCAGCGCTTCATCTCGACAGACCCCTCAATCCAGCACCTGGTGCGTCCGGGGCGCCATCTTTGCATAGCCGGCCCGTTTCGCAAACGTTGGGCAGGAATTGCAGACCGCGTGTGACCTGGCGCAGCTCGCGGCAGGCTGACACCCATGGCTCGACCGAAAGTCGCGGGGACGGCGGAGATCGCGGGGATGGCGGTTGCACTCGCACTCAATGTCAATTCAGGAAATTACTTGACCTAGAGGAAGCCGCGAACCTAGAGTTGAGGCATGGCGGGCACTTCCAGCCGCCCCAGAAAAACCAGGGATTTGCGCAAACCCACCTCGACCGCGTCGACGAGCTGATGCAAGGGAGAACCATGACTTTCCGTACTTTTACAATGGCGGCCGCCATTGGCCTGACGATTTTCATATGCGGCTCCGCTCATGCAGCGACACCCTACCCCACCAAAAGCACGCCCGCACCGCAAGATTTGGGCGCCGCCGGTACACTCGATGCCGCCGACATGACCGTGACGCTGCCGCTGAAGCTGCGCGATGAAGCGGGCGCAGAGGCGTTATTCCAGGCGGTATCGCAGAGCGGAGGCGCAAGCTTCCGTCGCTTCCTGACGCCGGAAGAGTTCAAGGCGCGTTTTGCTCAATCGGACAGCGATGTCGCCGCCACCGCCGCCTTTCTGGGCACGCTCGGCTTGGCGGCTGAGCGCGTCGGAGCCACTGCATTGCAGGTGACCGGCAGCGCGGCTGCGTTCGAGCGCGCCTTCCAGGTCACTCTGCATCGATACCAGGTAGCCGCTTCGGGCACCGCGCCCTCCTATAACTTTCTGGCACCGGCCGGCGCTCCGCGCATTCCCGCCGAGATCAGCGCGGTGGTGGCGGGCGTCGTCGGACTGAGCACCCGCCCGATGTATGCTCCGCATTTCCTGCAACGTTCAGAGAAGCTATTGAAAGCGCGCGAAAGCTCGCGCAGCTCCGGCCTGATCAACGCCTTCGGCTCGTTGACCGTGGCGGACTTCTCCAAGTACTACAATGTCCTGCCGCTCGCAGATAAGAATATAACCGGCGCCGGCCGGACACTCGGCATCGTGACTTTGGCGGCCTTCACGCCGAGCGATGCTTTCGCCTACTGGAAGGCCGTGGGACTCAAGGTCAAATCCAACCGCATCACGGTGATCAACGTTGACGGCGGTCCAGGCGCGCCGAGCGATGCCTCCGGATCGCTCGAGACCACGCTCGATGTCGAACAATCGGGAGGAATCGCGCCTGGCGCCGACATCCTCGTGTATCAGGCACCCAACACCAACCAAGCCTTCCTCGATGCCTTCGTGAAGGCGGTGGAGAGCAACAGGGCGGAGTCGATTTCGACCAGCTGGGGCGAGTGGGAATGGCTCGATAACCTGGCAAATGCCCCCGTCACCGACCCCTACAGCGGCGAGACCGTCAGCGCGCTGACGGCCTTTCACCAAATCTTCCTGCAAGCCGCGCTCCAGGGCCAAAGCTTGTTTGCTGCTGCGGGTGATGCGGGTGCCTATGATGCGAACGACCAGGCCACCCCGCCGGACTTCAGCCTGGCGTTGAGCGTCGACAATCCGGCAAGCGACCCCTACATCACGGCTGCGGGTGGTACGACGCTCGCAGGCCAGCAGACCTATTCCCTGCCAAACGGCACGCTGACCGTGACGATCGCCCACGAACGGGTCTGGAGCTGGGATTATTTGGTGCCGCTCTGCGACGATCTGCAGCTTGACCCGATCGAGTGCGGAATTTTTCCGGTCGGCGGCGGTGGCGGTGTGAGCTTCGAGTTTGGTGTGCCGTTTTATCAAAGGGGATTGTCGGGCGTTCAAGTCACGCAACCCGACCAATCCTATATCGACGAGGACACGATTCCGCCCACCACGTTGATCGACATTCCCGCGTCCTATGCCGGCCGAAACGTACCCGACATCTCCTTCAATGCCGATCCCGACACGGGCTACGTCGTGTACTACACCTCCAACGTGAGCGGTTTCGGTCAGCAGATGTTTTACGGCGGCACGAGCTTCGTAGGCCCCCAGCTCAACGGGGTGACGGGGCTCATTGGACAGTACGTCGGCGGACGCATCGGGCTGTTGAACGTGCCGATGTACGATCTCGCGCAACGATCCGGGGCCTATACCGGTCAGGGAGCGCCGTTCAACGTGATCAAGTATGGCAATAACGACTTCTACGTGGGCCGCGACGGGTACAGCCCGGCGGCGGGGATAGGCACGCTGAATGTCAGCGACTT
>Ga0182030_10000404_pt1 | contig 78601 bp, 75 predicted proteins | sample 812S3MmetaG_FD_121299 | JGI IMG/M metagenome (GOLD analysis project Ga0182030, IMG submission 121299) | Permafrost microbial communities from Stordalen Mire, Sweden - 812S3M metaG (Illumina Assembly) | ecosystem: Environmental > Terrestrial > Soil > Wetlands > Permafrost | place: Sweden... | reverse complement strand
TGTGGATTTCGATGCTGGGACGATCTCCATCAACCGCGCCATTGTGGTCAATCGCGTGGATGAGGTGAAGACCGCCTACTCGGGCAAGACTCTTCCTTTGCATCCGATGCTAGCGTCTGCTCTCTGCGAACAGCGCCATCGGTCGCTATGGACAGGGCCGGGCGATTGGATTTTCGCCAATCCCCAAAGCGGTGGGACGAATCCGTATCAGCACTGGAAGTACGCTGCCAAAAAAATGAAAGAGGCGGCCGTCAAGGCGGGGCTGGGGGAGGGCATCGGCTGGCATACTTTCCGGCACAGCTACTCCTCGATGCTGCGCGATCTACAGGTTGACGTGAAGGTACAGCAGGAACTTTTGCGGCACGCAGATATTCGCACGACGCTGAACGTGTATACGCAGGGCGTCGCGGAGAATCTGAGAACCGCGAATGATTTGGTGGTTTTGGAAGTGCTTACCGGGTCCATTCAGTAGTTGAGACCCCTAATGGACCCTTATGGTAAGCTAAACGATTGAAACTAAACGGTTTGTTGGGGTGGGTAGTGGGACTCGAACCCACACCATCCGGTGCCACAGACCGGCGTTCCACCATTGAACTATACCCACCATGGAACCGAGTTTGATTATAGCAGACGCGGTGCAACGCTCCTGCCTCCTGGCAGCATGCTCCTTGTGGAAAATGGATTCCGGAAGGAAGCACACAAAAACGGCTCGGATTAACTCCGGGCCAAGGTTCAGACTTCGGTGGAAGAGGGGTTCGGATAGCGCTCCTATGCGTGCCCGTGCCCGATGCCCATGTACTCAAATCCCAGGCCGCGCAGCCGGTCGCAGTCGAGCAGGTTTTTCGTATCCACGATCAAGGGGCGGCGCAGCAATGTCTTCATCCTGGCAAAGTCCAGGCTGCGGAACTCCGGCCATCCGGTTGCCAGAATCAGCGCGTCTACTCCTTCTGCGGCCATGTAGGCCGAATCGCAGAATGACACAACCTGCTCCAACTCCTGTTCCGCGTTGATCATCGCAAAGGGGTCATAGGCGCGCACCACCGCGCCGTTCTTCGCCAGTTGCCGGGCCAACGCAACCGAAGCCGAACCAATCACCGAACTGGTGTGCGGTTTCATGGCCAGCCCCAGTAGTCCCACTCGCTTGTCGTGCAGGGTTGGCATTACCTCGGCGATCTTACGCATTGTGCGCTCGGCGTGCTGCTGGCTCACCGCCCGCGCCGCTCCCAGCATTCGCAACTCCACTCCCTTGCTCTGGGCCAACGAGGTGAGGTTGGCGATGTCGTTCTCCACGAACCTGCCTCCCATACTTACCCCCGCCTGCAGGCAGCGCGGCGCAATCCGTTTGTCCAGCCCTAAGGCCAGCGAGAGGTCCAGCGCATCCGCGTTCACGTGTTCGCACAGTTCGGCCATTTCGTTAATGAATGAAATCTTGGTTGCGATAAACGCGGTGGCTGCCTCGCGAACCAGTTCCGCAGTCTCTGGATTGGTGACAATCACCGGAGTGCCGCGCATCACCAGCGACCGGTAAATGATCTTCAACGTCGATACGGCCTGTGGGTTGCTGGTCCCGAATAGAAGCCGGTCAGGCCAGTTGAAATCCTCGACCGCGCAGCCCTCGGTGAGCGAGACAGGATGTGCCACAACGGTGATGTCGTAGTTCAGTTCGCCTAGCTTTTGTGCGATCCGTCTCACTGTTCCCACCGGTGCCGGAGTACAGATCAGCAGCAGAGTCCCGGGGAGGGCGTGCGAGGCAAGCTTCAGCGCGATCGCTTCGGTGTCACCTGTGTCATCCTGCGCCAGATAGATCACCTGCGAGCGTGCCGCCTGCGACTCCAATGCGGTCGAGTACGTCAGCCTTCCGGCCCGCTCATTGCGCCGGATGATCTCTTCCAGGTTCTTTTCGTAGAAAGCAATCCGCCCCTGCGCCAAATTCAGGATCTTCTCTTCCGCGGAATCGCAGCACACAATCGGCGTTCCAAAATCGGCAAGGCATGCGGAGAGAATCGTCCCCAGATATCCAGCGCCATACACCAGAATTTGCATCGTAACCTCATCGCGACGCCCTCGAAACGCGCGCTACCGCAATCTTGTCAGGAGGGTTCGGCGCATTCCAGACAGCGCCGCGCTGAATCCATTTAGCGTCCAACCGGTTGGATTTGCAATGCGAAAGACGGTCATGGCCACTCGTGCGGCGGCGCGGCGGGCTGGCGCCGCCCGGCAATTACCGCGGAGGAGCCGAGAGATCGATTTCGGCCAAGTCGGTCCAGGTGTGTTCGTGTCCGCGCACAAACGTCAGGCGTTCGACCGCGATGTTGTGTGAGCCGTGGTAGTTTTGCCAGCGCGTCTTGCTGCTCCGCAGCACTTCCTCGGCGCGCTCCACGCTGTCCAGTTTGGCTACCGTAACGTGCGGCATGTAGGGGAGGGTTTCGACATAAGCCAGTGGGGCGCGGTTCATGCGGTCATGCAACTCCCGCATCCGGTACCCTGCGTAGCTCACCCGGATGAACACCGTAGGAGTAATCGGCAGGAAGCTTTCGACCTCGCCCAACGCCACCTGGAAGGGAGCGACCGTCGCGCCCATCTGGCGCAGCATTGTCACCGCATCCTCTTCCGATCCTTGCAATGGACGTGGCGGCAAAACCGTCAGATGGGTCGGCAGATGGGCATGCACGGGATAGAGTTCGCGGCGCAGATCCTCCACAAACTCTCCGAGCTCGTTTTTTACGTACGCAACTAACGCGTATTGCACAGGACGGCCATCGAGAGACATAAAAACCCTGCTAATTATAAGCGTCGGCAGTCAGAGTGCAAACGCCAACTGCTCTGGCGGACGCATCCGTTGGCCGGTCGCGGCACTGACTCAGATCAATTCGCGGCCGCGCCGATGCGGCTGGCTGCTGCCGTCTTTTGCGCAGCGCTCTTCACCTCGTCGCCGCGGAAGTACTTTGCCTTGTCCTGGCGCATCTCCGGCATCGCCGAATACGGCTTGCTGTAATCGTTGTTCGCGTTCCAGAACAGAAAGCCATTCCCCCCCTTGAGGCGCGAGACCGCGACCTGGATGCGTATGTACTCCGGAGAGTAGCTCTTCGTCCTCCAGCCAAAGGCTTGCAGCCAGGGGCGCAGCACCACGCCGCTCTCGGCCGTCACCTTCTGGAAGCGCGCCATCGACTCGCTGATGAAGTGCTCCGGCGCGTCTCCAGGGTCGCTGTAGCCGTCCATGCCGTAGAAGTGCGAGGGATAGATCATGGGAGACATCACATCGCAATACTTGGCCATCTGCGGAATATCCTGCCCGGTGTGCGAGAGATCGATCGGCCGCTGCCATGCCATCACTCCGAAGACATCCACCGAAAACAGTACGCCCATCGGCTTCAGTTCCGATTGCGCCCGCTTCAGGAAGGCGGTAATCGCGTCGGCACGTTTCCAATCCGGATGCTCGGCTTCAAAGATGAATTTTGCGTCCTTCTGGTCGCCTTCGGCTGGAAATCGCACGTAGTCAAACTGAATCTCGTCCGCTCCGTTGGCCGCCGCGAACTTTGCCAAGCCGATGTTGTATTCCCATACCTTTGGGTTGGAGGAGTCGGTCCAGACCAATTTCCCGTTTTCGCGCCATGCTCCGCCTTTGCGCGCCTGCACCGCCAGCTCCGGATGCTTTGCCACCAGCGCTTCGTCGCGGAAGATTGCAATGCGCGCGATCGCGTGGAGTCCCTGGGAGTGGAGAAAGGCGGTAAACTTCGGCAGATTGCGGATCGGGTAACTCTTCTGCTCCGGCGCCAAAGGCAGTCCGGTCGGAACGCTCACCGAGCCGTCGGAATCCTTAATATCAAACACCACGCTGTTGCCGCCAGCCTCGCGCCAAGTACGAATGATCTCAAGTCCCTTGGCGCTGCCTGCCATCGTACCGGTCAGGTAAACCGCGCGCGCCTCGAAGCTCTTGGGCAGCAGCACCGGCTTCTCCGCCCAGTTTTCCCGATACGAGGGGATCTCAATCTCTGATCCCGGCTTGGGCCACAGCCCCTTGATCTCCGGGTTTGCGGCCCGGATTGCTCGCTCCAACTCGCTGCCGGTTAGAAAGGTCGTCAGCGGCAGGTAGTGATGCACGATGCCAGGCACGCTTTCTCCCTTGGCAACGGTGTGCAGTTTGCTGTCGGCAGGCACCGTGCGCGACGGGGGCCTTATCGTGGCCGCCGGCTTCACGTCGGGTGCAGGCATCGCCGCCCCGGTTGCGCGAGCCGTCGGGCCGACGGCGCGTAGTGGAAGTTTTTCGAATATCGCAAAGAGCAGGAGCAGAACCGCCCCAGAGGTGAAAACTGACAGAGTAACCGACTTCCGGGACTTCCGAGACTTCCGAGACATAGTAGGCAATCCAGAGTTCGTTCTGAGCGGATACTAGCACGCATTTCTGCCCTGAAACGAGGGTAGATCACCTGAGTTGCTGATTTTTTTCCGATTAGCGATCAAATCAATCATGTCTGACGCGCGTCTCCGCAGCTACTCGCTCCCTTTTTCGCGCTTCTGCATCTAACCGCACAGTGGGAGAAGCGGAGGTTATTGAGAGTGCTCCTCGCAGATCGATTTGGCAAATTCGAAGTCTCTGATGCAACGCCGCACCCCCAATTTCCATCTCAGGATTCCTGTAGCTTGGATATATACAAGGTCAGACCATGAAAACCGGACTCAACGCGATTCTTGACCCCACCCGCCGCTCCAGTGACGCGCAGGATTTTGATACTGCCATTCGGCGCAAAATCGTGGGCCAGGACGATGCAGTTGAAAAAGTTACCGGGATCTACCAGATGTTTCTGGCTGGTCTGAACGCTCCCGGACGTCCGGTTGGCAATCTTCTCTTCCTGGGGCCGACCGGCTCCGGCAAGACCCGCGTCGTGGAAGCCGTCGCCGAGTCGCTGTTCGGAGACGCTCGCGCTATCGTCAAGATCGACTGCGCGGAATTCCAGCATTCGCATGAGATCGCCAAACTCATCGGCTCGCCCCCAGGGTATCTCGGGCATCGTGAAACCCACCCCCTGCTCACCCAGGAGGCGCTCAACCAATGGCACACCGACCGCCTCAAGCTCTCGCTGTTGCTCTTTGACGAGATTGAGAAAGCCAGCGACGCACTGTGGCAGCTTCTGCTCGGAATTCTTGACAAGGCCACGCTCACTCTCGGTGACAACCGCCGTGTCGATCTTTCCCAGTGCCTCATCGTTCTGACCTCGAACCTGGGGGCTGGAGAGATGAACGAGCTGCTCAATGGCAATATGGGATTCGCTCAGCCCAGCGGCGTGATCGACAGCAAAATTGACGCCAAGATGCACCGCGCCGCCGTCGATGCAGCGCGCCGCAAGTTTTCCCCGGAGTTCATGAACCGCATCGATAAGGTTGTAGTTTTCAAGACCTTACGCAGCGAACATCTGGAGAAAATTCTGGAGATTGAACTCGGATTGGTGCAGCAGCGGATACTGCAGGCGACGGGGAACAACCAGTTCGTCTTTAGCTGCACCCCCCGCGTCAAGGCGCTCCTGCTGCAGGAAGGGACCGACCCCAAGTATGGCGCCCGTCACCTCAAGCGCGCCATCGAGAAGAACATCGTCTTTCCGTTGGCGAACTTGGTGGCAACAGCGCAAGTCAGGCTCGGAGACTTTATCCGTATCGACCTCAACGATGATGGTCTCATGACCTTCGTCAAGGAAGCCGAGGGCGCATTGGTCCCCGTGCTCCTGGAAAAATACGGTCCCGAGTTCACTTCGCAGAACGCTGCCAGGGCAGGCCGTGCCGCCCGCCGTGACGCTGCCGTCTCCGGTGGCCCACTGCTCGATCACAAGTAATCGGGTCGCATTGCAAACCAAAAGGGAATGGCCAGCACCATTCCCTTTTGCCTTCTAACCCGTTTACTGAATGAGCCTCTCAGCTCTTGCGCGTCATAACAAGCTAAACCGGAATCCCCAGGTGCTGCCGCAGTTGTGCCAGTGCAGCTTCGGCTGTCAGGCCGTATTTCTTGCGCAACTCATCCGGTTTGCCTTGTTCAATGAACTGGTCCGGCCAGCCGATGCGCAGTACTGGCGTGCTCAGCCCCTGCCGGTTCAGCTCTTCCAGTACGGCGCTCCCGAAGCCTCCCGCCAGAACATGGTCTTCCAGCGTTACCAGGATTTCAGCCGATCGCGCATATTGTGCGATCATCCCGGCATCGACGGGCTTAGCGAAACGCGCGTTGATCACCGCCGCGGCAACGCCCTCGGCGGCCAGGGTGGCGGCGATTTCCCGCGCCAGCGGCAGCAAGGCTCCCAGCGAGAAGATGGCGACGCGATCATGGCCGGAGTGTTCCAGCAGTTCGGCCTCGCCGATCGGAATCGCCACCGGCTGCTCCTTGACTCGAGTCCCGGGGCCGATGCCGCGCGGGTAGCGCACCGCCGACGGGCCCTCGTGTTGCAGAGCGGTGAACAGCATGTCCGCCAGTTCGTCCTCGTCCTTGGGATTCATGTGCACCATGTTCGGAATCCCGCGCAGATAGGTAATGTCGAAGAGACCGTGGTGGGTTGGGCCGTCGTCTCCGCTCAGACTGCCGCGGTCCATACAGAAGACCACCGGCAGGTTCTGCAGGCAGACGTCGTGCACGATTTGATCGAAGCTGCGCTGGAGGAACGTGGAGTAGATGGCGCAGAATGGCTTGAAGCCCTTGGTGGCCATCCCGGCGGCGAATAAAACCGCGTGTTCTTCTGCGATCCCAACGTCGTAATACTGATCCGGATGCACCGCGCGGAAGCGGTCGAGCGCCGTGCCATTGGGCATTGCGGCGGTAATGGCGACGACCCGGTTGTTGCCGTTCGCCAGTTTGGTCAGCGAGTCGGCGAAGACCTCCGAATAGGTGCGCTGCGTCAGCGGCTTGGTCTCGCCCGTCTCGGGATTGTACGGCCCCAGGCCGTGGAACTTCTTCTGCTTCTCCTCGGCGGGCTCAAAGCCCCGGCCTTTCTGGGTGATGACGTGAAACAACACCGGGCGATCCAGCGTCTTCAGGAATTGGAAGGTCCGGATCAGCGAAGCGATGTCATGTCCGTCAATCGGCCCATAGTACTTCAGGCCTAACTCCTCGAAGATGACCGAAGGCCAGAGCATGCTCTTGGCGGCCTCCTCGGCCTTGCGCGCAACCTGCGCCGCCGACTTGCCGCCGACTTTTTCCACCAGTTTGGCCGCCCGTTCGTGCAGCCGATGGTACTGCGGGCTGGTGACAATCTTGTTGAAATAGCTGGCGATGGCTCCGACGTTCTTGTCGATCGACCACTTGTTGTCATTCAGTACGATGATCAGACGCTTGGTCTGCGAGGCAACGTTATTGAGCGCCTCGTGGGTGATGCCGCAGGTGAAGGCGGCGTCTCCGGCGAGGGCGACCACGTGCTCTTTGCCCCCCATGCGGTCGCGAGCCACGGCCATGCCGAGCGCCGCCGAAAGTGCCGTGCCCGCGTGTCCCGCGCCGTAGCAGTCATGTTCGCTCTCCGTGCGCAGCATAAAGCCGTTCAGCCCGCCCGGAGTGCGGATCGTCGAGAAGCGCTCGCGCCGTCCGGTGAGCAGCTTATGCACGTACGCCTGGTGACTGACGTCGAACAAAAAGTGGTCGGTCGGCGTCTCGAAAACGTAGTGCATGGCGATGGTCAGCTCGACCACGCCCAGGTTGGGGCCAAGATGACCGCCCGTGCGGGCGAGCACCGTGATGAGTTCGCCGCGAATCTCTTCCGCAAGCTGGGTAAGCTCGGGCAGCGACAAGCGCTTTACGTCCGCCGGGGAGTGGATGGCGTCAAGAATGGGCGTCATGCTGATCGATGTTACTGCTTAATGCCGTTCGACACGGCTGCTTTTATGTGAACTGACAAACAAAAGGCGTGCAATCCAGCCACGCCTTTCAGGATCGGTGGACGGAACTCTCCCTAGCTGGGCTTCTTTGCCTTGGATGTGGAGCGGCCCGGCTTGGAAGCAGATTTCACCTTCGGAAATACGCGCTTAAAGATTGTATCCACATTCCTGAGCTGCCGCTTCAGGTCGAAGGCGCGATCCAGCGTTTTGCTTGCAACCCGGGAAGTAATCTCCGGGTCCGACGAGACCATCTCGCGAAAGTTCTTCTCCTCGCGCCAGGCCTGCATGGCATTGCGCTGCACGATCCGGTAGGCGTCCTCGCGCATCACCCCGGCTTCCACCAGATCCAGCAGAAGCTGCCCGCTGAAGACCAGTCCGCCGGTCGAATCAAGATTACGCAACATGCGCTCCGGATAGACCAGCATGGTGTCCACGAGATTCGTGGTTTTAGCCAGAAGGTAGTCGAGCAGAGTCGTCGAATCGGGCAGGATGACTCGCTCCACCGAGGAATGTGAAATGTCGCGCTCGTGCCACAGAGCAACGTTTTCAAACGCCGGCCCCACGTTGCCGCGAATCACCCGCGCCAGGCCCGAGATCTGCTCGCAGTTGACAGGATTTCGCTTGTGCGGCATCGCCGACGATCCCTTCTGCTTTTCGCTGAAGAACTCTTCGGCCTCGCGCACCTCGGTCTTCTGCAAGTGGCGGATCTCGGTGGCGATCTTGTCCAGCGTGCAGGCCACAACCGCCAGCGTAGCGACGTAGAAGGCGTGGCGGTCGCGCTGAATGACCTGCGAGGAAACCGCGGCGGGAGCAAGGCCGAGGCGTTCACAGATCGATTCCTCATACTTCGGGTCGAGGTGCGCGCCAGTGCCGACCGCGCCGCTCAACTTGCCAACGCGCATCTGTTCGGCGGCAAAATCAAAGCGCTCCAAGTTGCGCTGCATTTCGCTGTACCAGTTGGCAATCTTCAGGCCAAAGGTAATTGGCTCGGCGTGGACGCCGTGAGTCCGGCCGATCTGCGGTGTGTGCTGGAACTCGAATGCCCGGCGCTGCAAGACCACCAGAAACTTTTCGATGTCGGCCCGCAGCAGCACTGAGGCTTGCTTTATCAGCAACGCCTGCGCCGTGTCCACAACATCGTTGGACGTAAGTCCGTAGTGCAGCCAGCGCGACTCCGGACCCACTTTTTCCGCCACCGCCGTGGTGAAGGCAATGACATCATGCTTCACCTCGGCCTCCACCTGGTGAATGCGCGCTACTTCAAACGCCGCGCCTTTCACGCGGATGGCGCGGGCAGCCGACTTCGGCACGATTCCTGCTTCGGCGAGGGTTTCGCTGGCGGCGACCTCAACCTGCAACCAGGTGCGGAACTTATTTTCTTCGCTCCAAATCTGTCCCATCTCGGGGCGGGTATATCGAGGAATCAAGGCGAACTCCTTACCAGTCTGTTTGTCGGGGATGAACTCCTTATTGTAGCAATGTCGGCGCGGAGATTCGGAATCTGCCGGCAGCAAAAAAGGAGGCCAGGTTGCCCTGGCCGAATCAGGAGGTTTTTCTTCTATCTTGGATTCATCTGCGGCGGAAAAGGAATACCGATCACTTAAACTTTATCGGCGGAAAGACGCCGAATCTTTAGTTCTTGGAAACACCGAGCAACCCGCTCATTTCCTCATAGAGGAATCCCTCGCCTGGACGATAGGGCTGCACCCATTTCCCATCGATGACAAACTGCGGAATAGCGCGCTTTCCCGTATTGCGGATCACCTCATCTGCGGCGCCGGGCGTGACCTCGATATTGATTTCCTGGTATGGGATCGAGTGCTTGTCGAGAAAGCGTTTTGCTTCCCGGCAGTCGGAGCACCACGGCGCTGAATATACGAGCAAGTTCATGTCTAATAGATTCGCCCGAGAGTGGGAAGTTTCAGAAATCCATCCTGAGATGCACAATCCTCACCAACAAAAAACCTCACCCGTGCATCTACGCCCGGGCAAAAGAAATCGCCGCCAGTATCCCGGCGGCGACTCTCGTTCACTCACGATACGCGTTAGTTCAGCAGCAGCGCACCGTCGGTCTTCTCTTCGCCCACCTCGCGGTAGAACAACTGGTTGTTGTCGAGATAGACTTCGACGAACGCCGGGCGGGTCTTGATGCTGCCCTGGATCAGCGCCTCTGACAGCGGATCCTCCACGTACTTCTGCAGCGCGCGGCGCAACGGACGAGCGCCGTAGCTGCGGTCGGTGATGGTCTTCTCCAGAATCCACTTGCGCGCATCTTCGGTCACCGTGATCGTGATCGCTCTCTGCGCCAGGTTGTGATTCAGTTGCGTGACCATCAACTCCACGATTTGGTTCAGATCGTGTTCGCTCAGTGCATTGAAGACCACGACTTCATCCAGGCGGTTGAGGAATTCCGGATTGAAGGTCTTCTTGACCTCGCTCTTCACCATCTCTTCAACCTTGTCGCTGATGCTCTCTTCCTTGTTCGAGGAGAAGCCCAGCCCTTCGCGCTTGATCATGTGACGCGCGCCGATGTTGGAGGTCATGATGAGGATCACATTCTTGAAGTCCACGGTGTTGCCGAGGCCATCCGTCAGTTGTCCATCCTCAAAAACCTGCAACAGAATGTTGAACACATCCGGGTGCGCCTTCTCGATTTCATCCAGCAGCACGACCGAATATGGCGCACGCTTCACCCGCTCGGTGAGCTGTCCGCCTTCTTCGTAGCCGACATATCCTGGAGGCGAACCGATCAACTTGCTGACCGAATGTTTCTCCATGTACTCCGACATATCGAAGCGTATCAGGCTCTTCTCGCTGCCGAACATGAACTGCGCCAGCGTGCGCGCGGCTTCGGTCTTGCCCACGCCCGTCGGACCCAGGAAGAGGAAGGAACCGATTGGACGCGCCGGACTCTTGAGTCCCGCACGCGAGCGGCGAATAGCGCGGGCCAGGGCAGAGATCGCCTTCTCCTGCGAGATCACGCGTTTATGCAGCTCTTCTTCGATGCGCAGCAGCTTCTGCGATTCTTCTTCCTTGATTGCCGCCACCGGAACTCCGGTCCAGCGCGAAACCACTTCCTCGATGTCCTCGCGCTGCACGATTCCCGTGGAGCTGTCGTTGAGGTGGAACTTCTCACGCAGGACGCGCAGGTTTTCGCGCTCCCGGCGCTCTTCGTCCGAGTAGAAGCGCGCTTTCTCGAATTCATGATTCGCGATGGAATTTTCCATGCGGTGAACGATGAACTTGATCCGCTTCTGCACCTCGGTAATCTCTTCCGGCAACGCGGACTGGCGCAACTTCACCCGCGCCCCCGCTTCGTCGATCAGATCGATCGCCTTGTCCGGCAGGAAGCGATCCGGAATATAACGGCTCGAGTGCGAGACCGCGAAGTTGATCGCTTCGTCGGTGTAGCTGACGGCGTGGAACTTCTCGTAGCGGTCCTTAATGCCCATCAGGATCTTTACAGAATCCGCCTCATTCGGCGGTGGCACCTTCACCGATTGGAAGCGCCGTTCGAGCGAACGATCCTTCTCGATCGACTTCCGGTACTCGCCCGGCGTGGTGGCTCCAATGCACTGGATTTCGCCCCGCGACAGAGCCGGCTTCAAAATGTTGGCCGCATCCAGCGAGCCTTCCGCCGAACCAGCTCCGACCAGCGTGTGCAACTCATCGATGAAGATGATCGAGTTCTGATTTTCGATCAACTCCTTCATGATCGTCTTCAGCCGTTCCTCGAACTGGCCGCGATACTTCGTGCCCGCCACGATCAACGAAAGATCCAGGGCAAGCACCCGCTTGTCGGCAAGGAATGAGGGCACTTCGCCGTCGGCGATGCGCTGCGCCAGACCCTCGACAATCGCGGTCTTGCCCACTCCGGGTTCGCCAATCAGCACCGGATTGTTCTTGGTGCGGCGGCACAGAATCTGAATCGTGCGATCCACCTCGCCATCGCGCCCCACCAGCGGGTCAAGTTGATTTTCCATCGCCGCCTGGGTCAGGTCGCGGGAGAACTCTGCCAGCAAGGAGGATTCCCGGTTCGCGGCGCGCTGCGGCTGCTGCTGCACCTTTTCTTGCGTGGTGCGCTGCAGTTCCTCGCGAATCGCCGCGATCTTCAGTCCGCGCTCGGCCAGAATCTCGGAAGCAAAACACTTCTCCTCGCGCAGCAGCCCGAGCAGCAAATGCTCGGTGCCGATGTGCTTGTGACCGAGCCGTTCGGCTTCTTCGGAGGCATAGGCCAGCACCCGCTTGCACTCATTGCTGAGCGGCAGGTCCACGCTGGTCGATACCTTTTCGCGAACCGTCGTATGGGCTTCAATCTGCTTACGGATAGAGTCCACCGACGAATGCTGGCGAAGGAAGCGGTTGGTCAGAGCCTTGTCTTCGCGCAACAGACCGAGCAGGAGGTGCTCCGTTTCAATATACGGAGAGCCAAACTGACTGGCTTCATATCGTGCAAAGAAGATCACGCGCCTTGCTTTTTCGGTGTACCGTTCAAACATTGTATGTCTCCAAGTCTCTCCGCCCCGGCCATTACCGGTGACGGGAGCCTTTCTCCCTGCTTCATCTCTGGTTCCACCGGAAAACCGTGCCTCCGTGGACCGCGATAGGATTCGAATCCGAACCCCGACCCGGTTGGCTCAACCCAATCGGATTAAAAAGCTGTACACCCTGTCTTTCACCACCGCAAAAGAGGCGGCTAACTCTTGCCAATCGTGCATTTGGTGCTTTCCTGTACGCCAACTATGCCACTAAATCGTCAATCAAGCTAAGAGAATTAACACTAGAATTGCGATAAAGACTCTGCGGTTACTTCGGTCACCACACCGCATTCCAAAGAGAGAATGCGGCTGCAGCGGCGCGCGAACGCAAGATTATGGGTCACGATGATCGATGTAAGCCGGTAACTGGCGTGGAGTCTCGAAATTAGCTCAAAAACCGACTCCGCCGTGCGCGTATCCAGATCTCCGGTCGGCTCGTCGGCCAGCAACATCCGGGGAGCGGTTACCAGCGCCCGGGCCAGCGAAATCCGCTGCTGCTCGCCTCCGGAAAGCTCCCCTGAGCGATGATGCCCGCGATCGGCCAGTCCAACTTCCGCCAGCCACTTGGAGGCTGCGGCTTCTGCCTTGCTTCGGCTTTCGCCGCGCAGATACAATGGCATCGCCACGTTTTCCAGTGCCGTGAACTCCGGCAGCAGGTAGTGGAACTGCCATACGTACCCAATCTGGCGATTCCGGAACTCGGCGGCAGCCTGCTCGGACAGCGAAGTCAAACGAGTGTCCGCAAAGAACACCTCGCCCGAGCTGGCCGTATCCAGTGCGCCAAGAATATGCAGCAGGGAAGATTTTCCCGCCCCGCTCTGGCCTACGATTGCCAGCATTTCACCTTCACGTACCCGGAAAGACAGGTTGTCAAAGAGCACAAGGTCCGTGGTTCCAGAACGGTAGACCTTCCCGAGAGCCTCAACTCGGAGGATCTCTTCGTTCTTCATTGGATGCACCTCGCGTTCTCCCTGGTGCAAAATCCCGCGACCACTGGCAGGAACGTCCCCGACGGCGCGTCTCACTCGCAGACGATGGTTTACATCCTCAATTAAACCATGCCGCAGCCGTTTGGCGCTGTGAGGTGCTGAAATTGGCTCGGCGCGCACCAGCGTCCTGTCTCTGGTTCCTCACAGGGTGTGCCTCGCCCGCCGTCGCCTCACTCGTATCGCAGCGCCTCGGCTGGCAGTACCCGCGCCGCCGACTGCGACGGATACACCGTGGCGATGAAACTGATCGCCAGCGAGACGATTGCCACCAGCGCCGCGTCAATTGCGCGCGGAGCGAACGGAACATAGTCGATGGAGTAGACCTCTGCCGAGAGAGAGATCCAGTGGTATCGTCCGGCAAGAATCGCAATTGTGTAGCCCACCACCAGCCCCAGCGCGGTGCCGATGATGCCGATCAGCAGCCCCTGCCAAATGAAGATGCGGCGCACCTGTTGGCGGCGCGCTCCCATCGAAACCAGCACCGCGATGTCGCGCGTCTTTTCCATCACCATCATGATCAGCGAGATCAGAATATTCAGCGCGGCCACGAAGACAATCAGCCCGATGGTGATAAACGTAACCACCCGCTCCAGCCGCAGGGCGCGAAACAGCGCCCGGTTCTGCTCCATCCAGTTCGTGGTCTCGAAACCTTTGCCTGCGGCGGCTTCGATCTGCTTTCCGATGGCGGCCGCATTGTAGATGTCATCCACCTTGAATTCCAGCACGCTGGCAATGTCGCCCAGGCTGAAAAGCCGTTGCGCGTCGCCCAGCGAACACAGTGCCCAGGTCGAGTCGTAATCGTAAAATCCCGACTGAAAGATTCCTGTGACCTTGAATCGCATGTAGCGCGGCACCATGCCGAACGGCGTCAGCTCACCCTGCGGACTGGTGACCAGAACCACCGAGCCCACCGTCGCCCCCAGCGTCTGCGCCAGATCCTTGCCCAGTACGATGGGCGGCATCGCCACGATCCGGTCAGCCGCCCCCTCTAGGGAAGATGGATCGGAGTCTTGCGGCGAAGCGCTCTTGACTGGGGGGCATTCCCCGTCAAATTGAGCTAAGAGCGACGTGCGCGGCTTGGCGCAATCACTGGCCGTCTGTGCATCCGTCAGCGGCTGCGCGCTCCCCTCGCGTACCGAATCCAGCATGGCGGTCACGCGCCGTTCGTCCTTCGTTACGATTCCCTTCAAGACCGCGCCGCCAGCTCGCGCCCCGCGTGATATCAGCACCTGTTCGTAGATCGCCGGCGCCGTGGCCCTTATGTGGGGAAGCTTTTCCAACTGCTGTTGCAGCGCTGCCCAGTCGTGGATGCCGTCGTTTTCCACCCGCATCAGGTTGACGTGCGAAGTGGAGCCGAGCAGACGCTGCTGCAAGTCCTGCCGGAAGCCGTTATTGATGGCCAGCGCGATGATGAGCGAGGCAACTCCGGCGGCAACGCCCAGAATCGAGATTGCGGTAATCACTCCGATGACCGCCTGGCGGCGCTTGGCGCGAAGATAGCGGGCGGCGACGAAAAGCTCAAAGCGCATCACTCATTATAAATGTAGGAGCGCAGGGCCATACCGGCTGCTCGGCCAGTGCGCTTAATCTCAGCAGAAACGCACCGATATATCCTCATCGGCAGTTCCGCTTCGGAGTTGCCGATGCTTCCAGTCCGGCTGGTGTTTGCTGAAGCAGGGTCACCACCGAAGAGTCTCATAGGTAGCATCGCCGGCGTGACCTTTGGGGCGCCGCTAGTCGCTATTTGCTGGCGCGGGCATAAGGAATGTGTCAGAGTTGGAATATACCGTCGAGCGAAAGTCGCTTTACCTCAAAAATCCACAAGGAAGAACCTCCAGGCAGGCGCCTGAGCGTCTCACTCATGCCCATTCGCGCAAAGGTAAGCCGGAACACCGGAGACACTACGCCGCAGCCAGAGTTGATGTGCCGCGGGCTCGCCTTCGCCCGGCTTCGCGTCATGAGTTGCGGCTTGCTTTGCGGCATGATTTGTCTCCTGGCTTGCGTATTCTGCGGTGCGGCCTTTGCGCAATCGGCCCCCACGCCCGCAATCAATCCCACCCCTCAGTTTGTTAGCCGGCTACAGCCCGCAAGCGACTCCGTCAGCGCCTTGCCGATCGAACCGGCTCCGAGCAGGCAACTGGACGTGAGCCCCCCCGAGCTTCCGCCCGGAGACTTTGGCTTTGTGCCTCTGCGCGCGGGGGACCGCGCCACTCTGTTCTTCAAAGGGTATCTGGCCTCGCCGGTAAGTTACCTTGCCATGACCGCATCGGCCAGCGCCGGTTGGATCGCCGGCGAGCCAGAGGGATGGGGCCGGACCTTTCGCGGCTACGGCCAGCGGGCTGGTACTGAGTTCGTGTTGTACACCGCGGAGGAAGCCATGCACGACGCTGGCGACGCGGCCCTTGGTCTGGATCCGCGCTATTTCCCCTGCCGCTGCAGTGGCCTCTGGCATCGCTCCCGGAATGCTCTCAAGATGACTGTGCTCGCCTATGACGGCAATGGGAAACTCCATCTCGATCTGCCGCGCTTCGCCGGGGATTACGGCAGCTCCATGCTGGTCACCACCTGGTATCCCGCTCCCTACTCGCCGCTGGCACAGGGTGTGAAGATGGGGCATATGCAGGTAGGTCTGGATGCGGGCGTCAATCTGTTGCGCGAATTCAGACCGGAGATCAAGCGGTTTCTCCGCGCCTTGAAACTCGCCAAACCTGCGAATCCTTAAAACCTCTCTGCTTAGTTCTTTGGCACCGGAAAGATCGCCGGAGTCTGCGCGCAATATTCCTCCCATGCGGCGCCGAAACGGGCATGTAATTCGCGCTCCTCGAAGACGATCATGATGCCTCCCGTGACCAGGGTAAAGGCGAACAGCCCATAGCAGGCCACGCTGCCCGCGCCGAGCGTAAAGCCGAGCATGGTGCAGATGTGTCCGAGGTACATCGGGTGGCGCACCATGCGATGGACGCCCACGGTCACCAGCAACTTCGGCTGACGGTCCGGCTCCAACTCGTGCAAGCCAATCACGCGCATGAACGAAAGTTCGCGCCCTGCATTCACATACATGAATGCAGAGACGGCCCAGAGCAGCGGCGCGGCGACCCAGCTACCTGGATTGTGATAGAGCAGCGCGTTGCGCCCCGGGTACGAAGCTCCCCAGGCGATGCCCCACATCCCAACCCACAGCGGGCCGAGTAACGCAAATTTGTAACGAGCGGCGCGCCAGTTTTTCGCGAACGGATGCACCATCAGCCAATACGCCGGGATGGTGGCATAGATCCCACAGGTGATCCAGGCGGCGCTGCGCAGAGTTGGCATCATCGCCCTCCGGCGTGAACCACTACCTTTGCCATGTCCACGTTCTCGCGCGGTCGAAGACGCGCACCACCAAAATGTTCCTCGCCAGCCCGCTCGGTCCGCTCGGCTTAGGGCGAATGTCACGATAAACCATGACCCCGGTCACCGACAACTGGTTGAATGCAGAGTATGTTCGCTCCGGACGGCGAACCCAGTGGTGTCTTCGCCGTCCATTGATAGATCGAGGACACACGCTGCAACTATTTCGCCGTAGGTCTGGGGAAAGTGTCGAGAGCCCAAGCGAGGCTGAGACCCCGAACCAAGAGCACTCCTCACCCAGGCATTCCCTCAGACTCTTGAGAGTTGGGGAGGCCTTATGCGAGCGATCTTAGCAAGGGCTGTCGCGTTCATAGTGCAGAGCCGCGTTGGAATCGGACTTGCGGTAATCGGTGCCACGCTCCTCTTCGGATTGTTCGAATTTATAGTGTCGCGGTGGCTGATTGAAATTCATATTTCTCATAATCTGCATTCTGGCGTGCAAGCAGCGATTGTTGCCGTGGGAGCGGGATTTTCGTTTTGGGTGATCTTGCTTGGAGTCGTCGATCGGCGCAGGATGGCAGAGGATGAATTGCATCGCGTCGCCGAACTGAATCACACCCTCAGAAACGCCCTCGAAGTAATCGTGCTTGCGCACTACGCCGTGGCCGATCACGAGCACAAGGCGATGATGTTGGAGTGCACGAATCGAATCGATCAGAAATTGAGCGAGTTATTCCCCGTGGACGGGAAAGCCAGAATTCGCAGGAAGGACGGGCGGTGGCAGATTAGCTCAGGGAAGCATGGATAGCAAAGCCCCTGACTAGACTTACCCTTAACTGGCATCGTGCAGGACTGCCGCCGTGCGCCGCAGGATTCGAAGCTAGGGTGGCGTGGAGCCAGGATCGGTCAACGTGTTCTTGCCGGTCTTTCGTTGCTTTTCCAATGCGAAGGCTGCTGTGGGAACTCGCGGATATCACGAAACTAGAAGGTGTGCATCTATACTAGCCGAGGCTCTGCCGGAGTCCGTTCGGGGAAGCATCTTATGTCACCACGAAAAAGCCTAAGTTTCAGGGCCGCGGGTTGCAACCCGGTCTGGTGGTTGGCCCTGCTCTCTTTTTTTCTGTTGATCGCGCCAGCAGTGTCGTTGGCTCAGGCGGGGAGTTCAGCCGCGCAGGACTCAGCCAGCCAACCCGACTCAAGTGGCCAGAAGCAGCAGGCGCCACCCGAGGCTGGCGGTCCCCAGAGTGATATCGGACCCTACGCCATCCCGAAGGTGGGCAAGCAACCGGCCAGACCCGTTCCTCCGCCGCCCGCGCCAAAGCCGGTCGAGGGCATGCCCAATTACTCGATCAATGTCAATGTTCCGCTAGTATCGGTGGACGCTCTGGTTCTGACCAAGGATGGCCAGTTCATTCCCGGACTGCAGAAAGACCAGTTCCGGGTACTGGAGGACAATATCGTGCAGCCCATCCAGAGCTTCGGCCTCACCAAGGCAGGCTACACGGCGGTGCTGCTGGTGGAGTTTGCATCCACCCCGGCCTTTCAGGTCAGCCGCAGGCAATTCCTGTATGACGCGCTGCGCGCATCCTATGCCTTCACCGATCAGTTGCAGAAGAACGACTATGTCGCGGTGATTAGTTACGACATGAAGCCCAGCATCCTGGTCGACTTCACCTCCGACAAGAAGGCGATTGTCGGCGCGCTGAATACGCTACGCGTCCCCGGATTCAGTGAAACCAACCTGTTCGACGCGCTTTACGACACCCTCGACCGCCTGGAACGCATTGATGGCCGCAAGGAAGTCATCCTGATTAGCAGCGGCGTGGACACCTTCAGCAAATTAACCTACGACAAGATTCTCAAGAAGATCAAAGCCACGCCCAACGTGACCATCTATGCCATCAGCACCGGCTACCTATGGCGCAACTATATGGAGGGGCGTTCCGGCATGGGGGCATCCATGCGCGAGATGGACTTCTTGCAGGGTGACAACCAGATGAACACATTCGCCAAGATGACCGGCGGGCGTTGGTTCAACCCACGCATGGAGGGAGAACTGCCGGACGACTTCCGCGAAATCTCGGCCGCCGTGCGCAACCAATACACCATCACCTATCGCCCCACCAATGCCAAACTGGACGGCACTTACCGCAAATTAAAGGTGGAAGTCGTGCAGCCGGGCACCGACAAACCGCTGACCGTAAAGGATCAGAAGGGCAAAGAATTGAAGTACCAGGTGCTCTCGCGGGACGGCTACACCGCCAAGCATGAGGTTGACTAGGAGCATCTGCGGGTGAAAGGGCTTGCGATGCTCTGTCATCGCGGGGTTGGAGACCCGCCAGATCTTCGGCTACCGTGCCATCTAGCAGTGGTGAATGGCGGTGTAGCAGGTGCTGGCAACCCGCCCGCCCTGCGTCAGCCCGGAAGATAAGTCCCTGACTTCGTTGCGGGCTTCGGTTTCGGCCAGTTCCAGCGTCGGGGCGTGTCCCCATGAGATCATTTCGTCAGGATTGGTTTCCTGGCAAATCATCCAGTGATAGCGCGTCTTCTTGCGAAAAGGCTGCGCCTGAATCGAAACTACATAGCGGCCAAACTCTTGAATCATTAAATAGGCCCCTTCCTCGAAGCCGTGCCGTTTTAAGCCGTGCCATTGCCAACTGCGGCGTTCAAGACGCCGCCCGTCTGGTTTTATTATAGCGTTGTCATGGGTTTTCATGCAGTGAGCGTGGTCACCGCTGAATTAGGCCTAGACCTTCCGTAACCGGAACCCCGGATTTCATACCGTATAATTCCGTTGAGTTTAGTCGTGGATACAATTAAATGACGCCTCCGCCTTTGCTCGCTCTTATACCGCTGGCGTTGACCGCGCTAGCGCTTGCGCAGCCGGTTCCGGAGGCAAGTCCCCGCCCCGCGATGGAGAATTTAGCGGCGGCGATTCAGGCCGAACTCGGTAGTCACGGCGACCGCGTCCTTGGCAATGGACTGTATGGCTGGAGCACGCGGCTGAATAAGATTGACGGTTGCCGTGCGGAACTCTCAGTTCGAGTGACCAACAACAAAGAAGAGTCCTCCGTTCGTACCGAGACGGTGAACTTCTCGCTGGGCGACATCGAGCCCCACGATGTAGAACTGCAAAAAAATCGGCTGGAATTGCCCTGCGCCCGCAAAGAGGAGTGCATCTTCTCCACCTCCACGTGTAGTGCTACAACCAAGAGTGGAATCGTTATCGACTGTGCCACGTCGAGTCAGAAACGAGTCAAGTCCTTCACCTTGGAACTTGACGGTGATGTTGCTGCCGCTTCGCGACTGGAGAAAACCTTCCGCCAAGCGGTTGATCTTTGCCATGCGCAACAGTCGGTAACTTTCTAGACGTAACGCAAGACAATATTCCTGCCGGAAATCTCTTCCTTCGGCGTGGCCAATTCACGGCAGTTTAATCAGCCGTCAGAGCGCAACCCGAGCCCGCGTTATAGTATAAAAGTTGGGTATTGCGATATATGCGCTTACCTAGTCTGATCGTTAGGAGAATGTGAATACGAATGGCGAAAGAGAAAAAGTCTTCGGATACGTCCGCGCAAAAGCCCGCGCAAGAGAAAGCTGCGAAGAAGAGTCCGGCCAAGAAGGTTGCGGCGAAGAAGCCGGTGGCCGTGGAGATCGTCGCCGTGGCTGCGGCGGCTTCGTCTCAGCGTTCAACGCCTGTCGTGCGCACCCTTCAGCCCTCGGCCACGCGGCTCCATGACGAGATTCGCCAGCGCGCCTACGAACTCTATCGCGAGCGCGGTGGTCAGCACGGCTCGCACGAGGCGGATTGGCATCGCGCAGAGTCGGAAGTGCGCTCAAAATATAGGGCATAGTTTGGATATCATGCTTCAGGTATTGATGGTTGACGACGACCCCATCCAATTACAAATACGCGAGATTGTTCTGCGCAGCGCTGGGCTGGACGTACAGCTTGCAACCGACGTGGAGAGCGCGCTTGCGCTCCTGCGCTCAGGGGGAGACCAGATCGGTATGGTCGTTACGGACCACTTCCTGAATGGATGCACCGGCGCGGATCTGGTCCGCGAACTGCGCCTCACCGCCCCCTCTCTGCCAGTGGTGGTGCTCACCGGCATGCCCGGAATCGAGGACGAGTACGAAGGGCTGAATGTGAGCGTCTGGTTGAAGCCGATGCATCCCGATAAGTTCATCCAAGTGGTGCAGGGTTCTCTTTCCAAATAAAAAAGAGTTCGCCGACGCGAACTCTAGAATCAGGAGACTCACAAGCGGACTCCGCGAATGGACTCCGCTTGTGAGTCCTTGAGCATAATGCCGCCTCTCGTAGATCCGACCTTGGAAGCAAATTACTTCAGGTCTCTTATTTTCCCTTTGGCCCTCCTTCCAATCTGGTAACGAGTTGCGATCCATCCCAGAATCGTGCACAATGACTCCAGATTTGGTACACGTCACTCAAATGCCACAACTCGGAAGCTTCACTCTGCTGCTCGGACTCGCTCTGAGCGTCTACGCGTTCCTCGCCGGACTATTTGCCATTGTTCGCGACGATGATCGATTGAGCGAGACGGCGCGCCGTGCCGGGATCGCGGTTTTCCTGGCAGTCACCGCTGCTTCCGCAGTGCTGGTCTATGCCGCGTTCCAAAACGACTTTTCGGTCGCATACATTCTCCACCACTCCAACCGCGCTCTGCCGGCTCCCTATAAGTTCGCCGCGCTCTGGTCGGGGCAGGAGGGGTCTCTGCTCTTCTGGTGCTGGCTGCTGGCCGCCTACGGCCTTGTGCTGCGTTTGCGCCATAAGGTGGATACCCGGTTAGTGGCCCACGCCTCGGTCGTCATCAGCGCGGTGCAGATCTTCTTCCTCGCCCTGGTCAATTTTGCTGCGCATCCCTTCGCCCTCGTCACCGGCACTATTCCCGCCGACGGCAATGGCCTCAATCCCCTCCTGCAATATCCGGAGATGGTCATTCACCCGCCCATGCTCTACTTGGGCTACGTCGGCATGACCGTACCCTTCTGTTTCGCCCTGGCCGCGCTCATCATGCGCTACCCCGGCGAAAAATGGATTCACATCACCCGTCGCTGGACCATGGTCGGCTGGCTCTTCCTCACCTGTGGAATCTTCCTCGGCTCCTACTGGGCGTACAGGGTATTAGGCTGGGGCGGCTGGTGGGGATGGGATCCGGTCGAGAATGCTTCGCTGCTGCCGTGGTTGACCGGCACTGCTTTCCTGCACTCGGTGATGATGCAGGAGAAGCGTGGAATGATGAAGGTGTGGAACATGTGGCTGATCTTCTCCACCTTCCTGCTTGCCATCTTTGGCACCTTCCTCACCCGCTCTGGAGTTGTCAGTTCGGTTCATGCTTTTGCCGAGTCCGACATTGGCCCATACTTCGTCGTTTTCCTCGGCCTCACCTTTGCTGTATGCGCCTTCTTCTTTGCGCGCAACCGCTCCCATCTGCAGAGTGAGCACAAGCTTGAGTCGCTGGTTTCGCGCGAGTCCAGCTTTCTGTTCAATAATGTGCTGCTGCTGGTGGCGGCCTTCGCCGTGCTCTGGGGCACGCTCTTCCCGGTGCTCAGCGAATGGGTCACCGGACACAAGGTCACGGTTGGCCCGCCGTTCTTTAACAAGGTCAACATCCCCATTGCCCTCTTCCTGCTGCTGCTCACCGCCGTGGGGCCGCTGCTGGCCTGGGGCAAGACCTCAACCGAGAGCCTGCGCCGCAACTTCCTGATTCCTGCGCTGATCGCACTCTCGGTGGGCGTGGTGCTCACCGTGATGGGCATCCGGCCCTGGGTGGACATCAGCTATTTCTACGCCCTGATGACCATCATGCTTTCGGTTCTCGTCGCGGCCACCATCGGCAGCGAGTTCATCCGCGGTGGCCTGGTGATTGCGCGCCACAACAAAAGCAATGTCTTCCAGGGCATGTGGCTGCTCACCCGACGCAACACCCGCCGCTACGGCGGCTACATCGTTCACCTTGGCGTTATCGTCACCATGATCGGCTTTGCCGGCGTCGCCTTCTACCAGAACACCGAGCAGGAGTTGGGCTTCGGTGACAAAATGTCCATTGGCCCCTACACCCTGGTCTGCCGCTCCTACACTCAGGACGATAAACCGAATTATTCCAGCGAGTGGGCCATTCTCGACATCTATAAGAATGGTAAGCAGATCACCACCATGTATCCGGAGCAGCGCTTCTACAAGGCGAGCGGTCAACCAGCCACCATCGTTGCCAACCGCTCCACCCTGAGGGAAGACCTGTATCTGGTGTACACCGGGAAAAATCCTGAGAACGGCCACCCCATCATCAAGGCACACCTGAATCCGCTGGTCTGGTGGATCTGGGCCGGTGCGCACCTCATCTTGATTGGCACCATCGTGGCCCTGCTGCCCAACATGCAAGCCAAGCGCAAGCCGCCTTCTCCGCGTCAGCGGGCACGCGCATTGATCGACGGAGACGGAGTGGCCGAGAGCCGCGCACCGGTGGAGGCCGGAGACTGATCGATGACAATTGCTCGCAACGTTCTTCACTGCGGGCTTCGCCGCAGGCTTCACCCCTGGGCGCTAGCGCTGCTGTTTGCCAGCGCCTTGCTGTTGATGGGCGCTGCCGGAGACCGCATGGGCCAGCGCTTTGACCGCCTCGGCCACAACCTGATGTGCGAGTGCGGCTGCGGCCAGATTCTTCTCGAGTGCAACCACGTCGGATGCTCAACCTCCGAGACGATGCGCAAGGAACTGAAGTTCGCCCTGGATCGCGGCGACAATGACGATGCCGTACTTGCCGCCTTTGTCTCCAAATACGGACCAGCCGTGCTCGCCGCCCCCACCACCAAGGGTTTCGATCGCGTCGCCTGGATTATGCCGGTCGTGATCTTCTTCGCCGCCTTGACGGCGGTGGTTCTGTTCATCCGGGCTTGGCGCCGCTCTCCAACTCCGCCCTCTGATTCCGCGGGTGGCTCCACTCCCGGCGAGCTGGAGGAGTTCCGCCGGCGCGCCCGCGAGGAGACTTCACTGTGATCGCACTACTGCAAATGTCAGCCCGCCAGCCCGACGAAACCGGCAACAGCTTCCTTCTCTTTGCCGCCGTGCTCTTTGCCGGCGCCATCTTTATCTACATCTTCAAACCCTCGCACACCGAGCATGCGGTGGAGAAGACGCGCCTGGCTTTCCTCTACGAGCGCAAGGAGCAGACCTTTGAGAACCTCCGCGATCTGAATTTTGAATACAAGGCAGGCAAGCTCAGCAACGCCGATTTCAGCACCATGCGCGACTCCATGGAGCAGGAGGCAGCCAACATTCTCGCCGAGATCGAACAACTTGAACACGAGAAGGGCAGTGGCCAGGAGGTTGTCGCCTGATGTCTCGCATGACCCACCACATGACGCACCGCAATCGCGCGGCCTGCATTCTTCTCGTGTTGTTTCTACTTGCCGCCGCCGCCCTCGCCGACACCATCTCCGGTACGGTCACCAATGGCACCACCGGCAAGCCCGCCGCCGGCGTGGCCGTCACCCTGGTCGATCCCATGGGCGGCATGGCCGAGCTCGCCACCGCCAAGTCTGACGGGCAGGGACGCTTCAAGTTCGATGCTCCCGCCGCCCAAGGCCCGCGTCTGGCGCGCGCCGAAAAGGGCGGAGTCAACTATTTCAAGATGATTACGCCTGGTTCGACAACCGTCGATCTAAGTGTGTATGAGGCTGCGTCCTCGGTCGAGGGCATCAGCGGCTCCGCCGATGTGCTTCGTCTTCAGACCGAGGGTTCCGCCTTGCAGGCTGTCGAATTGTTTGCCATTAAGAACGCAAGCGATCCGCCGCGCACCCTCGCTTCGGCGGCCACATTCGAATTCGTGCTCCCGGACGGCGCTCAGATTGACGCGGCCCAGGCGCAGGCCCCGAATGGTCAGCCCATCGCTGCCAAGGCCAACCCGGCGAAGGAGAAGAATCACTACGCCTTTTCTTTTGCGCTCAAGCCCGGCGAGTCCCGCTTCGAGGTCGCCTATCACCTGACGTACACCGGCATGCTGTCGTTTTCTCCCCGCCTTACGCGCAATTTCGATCATTACGTGCTGGTTCTGCCCTCCAGTATGACTTTTTCGCCCAAGGATGCCACGCAATTCCAGGCCATGGCCAAGCAGCCCGGCAGCAATGTGCAGGTCAGCCTTCGAGCGCAGGCCGGTCAGGATCTGAGTTACGCCATCGCCGGCACCGGCACCATTCCCGACGAGCAAGCCAACGGTCACGCTGATGGCGAGGCCGCGCAAGGTGGTGGAGCGATGGGCGGAGCCGAGGCCAACCGCCCCGGCGGCGGACTTGGCAAACCGGAAGATGCGCCCGACGGTCTGGCAAAATATCGCTGGTACATTCTCGGAGCGCTCCTAACGCTTCTCTTAGGTGGAGCCATTTGGACCCGCGAGCGAACCAAGCAGGCCGAGGCCGCAACCGCCCCGCTTTCCTCAGCCGCTCTGCAGCCTGGGTTTCCCAGCGGACAGTCCCGCTTCCCTGGGGCGCGATCCGAAGCTCAAGCGCCCGCCTATTCGCCGCACCCGCCCCCGGCCAATCTTTTGCTCGCCGCGCTCAAGGAAGAGCTCTTCGAGTTGGAGATCGAACATCAGCAGGGAAAGCTCGCGCCCGATGAGTACGAAAAAGCTCGCGCTGCTCTGGAGCAGACCTTGCAGCGTGCTCTGGCTCGAAACCGCAGCTAGAGTGGACCGAATCAGAAACGTTGGGTGTCCCACCTTGGTGCCATGCTTTTCGGCGCTACGGTGGGAAGCAACAACCTCCATCTCAGCAGGCTTTCGCCGTTGCTGTTGCTCTATTTTCGCGTCAATTTCTCCTTCTCCACCACCGAGATTGCCGATTGCCGCCAACGTCCCTTCCTCTGGGCGCATCTTCGTTTGCTGAGGATCTGCTGTTATGTCCATGCTGCACAAGAGCGCGTCCATTTTTTCTCCCCGCCTGCCGAAGGTGCTCGGTTCCCGCGTCCGTTCCGTTGTTGATTATTCGTTCGCCGCACTCTTTTTTACGGCAGGTGCGCTGTTTTGGAGCCGCCATAAAAGCGCTTCCGTCGGCGCCCTTCTGTGTGGCGCCGGAGTGATGCTCAACAGCCTCCTCACCGACTATCCCGGTGGAGTGGTGCAGGCGATCAGTTGGGAAACTCACGGCAAGATCGATACCGGCCTTGCCGGGCTCACCGCTGCGATTCCCGGATTGATGGGCTTTGCCGATGAGAAGCAAGCGCGTTTCTTTATTGCCTCCGCCGTGGCCGAAACCGTGGCCGCCGGCCTCACCGACTATCGTGTCCCGCCGGAGAGCCAAGATGAGAGCTGGTTGGAGAACCACGTCGCCTAAAATGGCTTTGGCGCTTATCCGGCCCTCCGCGTGCTGACAACCAACACAGATTGGCGCGTCCTGCCGCTCTGGGTTAGCATCTACATAGACAGCCATGGGAAATAATCTGAAGACCGCATTCTTGTTGACGGCGATGACCGTCTTTCTGGTACTCGTCGGGCAGGCGCTCGGAGGTCGCAGCGGTGCTGTGATGGCTTTTTGCTTGGCCGCCGCGATGAACTTCTTCTCCTACTTCTTCAGCGACAAGCTGGCCATCATGTCCAGCGGGGCCCAGCCCGTATCGCGTGAGGAACTCCCCCGCGTCTACCAGATCGTCGAGCGCCTCTGCGCCAAAACCGGTCTGCCGATGCCCAAGATTTTCGTCATTCCAACCGATTCGCCCAACGCCTTTGCCACCGGAAGAAACCCCGATCACGCCTCGGTCGCCGTCACCGCCGGCATTCTCGATCTGCTCAGCGACGACGAACTGGAAGGTGTGCTGGCCCACGAACTCGGCCACGTCCGCAACCGCGACATTCTCATCAGCTCCATCGCCGCCACCTTCGCCGGAGCCGTCACCATCCTGGCCCGCATGGCCGGATGGGCCGCTATGTTCGGCGGCGGCCGTGACCGCGATCGCGACGGCGGAGGCGGTATCGTCGGCGCGTTGATCATGATGATCCTCGCTCCCATTGCCGCCCTGCTCATCCAGATGGCCGTCTCGCGCTCGCGCGAGTATCAAGCCGACGCGACCGGCGCCCACTTCACCGGCAATCCCGGAGCCTTGGCCAGCGCTCTGCGCAAAATGGAAAACTACGCCAAGCGGGTTCCGATGCAATCCTCACCCGCCACGGCGCACATGTACATTCTTCAGCCGATGCTCGGCGGCATCAGCTTCGGCAATTTGTTCTCTACCCATCCGCCCACCGCCGAGCGCATTGCGCGACTCACCGGAATGCGTCCGGGCAGCGATTGATTTCGTATTCGCGGCAGCTTCAGCAGAGCCTTTGTGTTTTGCCCGGAGGGGCGCAGCGGATACAATCAACTTAATGTCGCAAGCATCCGGTTCCACCCTTCAACGCGCCGCTGAACTGGAACGAGCCCTGCGCTCCATCATCCGTGGCAAGAACGACGTGGTCCGGCTCGCCCTGGTGGCGATTCTCGCACGCGGACACCTGCTTATCGAGGGCGTCCCCGGAGTCGGCAAAACCACCCTCGCCCATGCCTTGGCGCGCGCCATTGACTGCGATTTCCGCCGCGTGCAGTTCACCAGTGACATGCTGCCCAGCGACGTGCTCGGCATCTCCGTCTACTCCACCGCCACCGAATGCTTCGAGTTCAAGCGCGGCCCCATCTTCACCAACATCCTGCTTGCCGACGAGATCAACCGCACCACTCCAAAAACCCAGTCTGCGCTGCTGGAGGCGATGAACGAACGCCAGGTCACCGTCGAGGGCCGTCCGCACCCGCTGCCCAACCCGTTCCTGGTCATTGCCACGCAGAATCCCGTCGAGCACCACGGCACCTATCCCTTGCCTGAGTCGCAACTCGACCGCTTTCTGATTCGCGCCCGCATGGGTTATCCCGAGCCCGGCAGCGAACGCGAGATTCTGCGTGGTAGCGCCGGCGCGATTCGCCTGGAGGAGTTGCAACCCGTGCTCACCGCTGAGGATGTCGTGGCCTTGCAGGACGAAGTTTCCACCGTGCGCGTCGAGGACGCCCTCATCGATTACTCGCTGGCCATCGTCGAGCGCACCCGTCAGCACGAGCAGCTATCGCTGGGAGTCTCGCCCCGCGGTTCCCTGATGCTCTATCACGCGGCGCAGGCCATGGCATTCCTCGAGGGCCGCAACTTCTGCATTCCGGATGACTTCAAGAAGCTGACCGTGCCCACCTTTGCGCACCGCCTTGTCATCAGCGCGCGCTATACCTCAACCCTCAAGCGCGCCGAGCAGTCCGAGCAAATCCTGCGCGAAGTTGTGGACAGCGTGCCCGTGCCAGTTTAGTTTTTTACATGCTCGGAGGGTGGGGGCTCTCCCCTACTTCATTTCGGAGGTCCGGCCTTGTCATTTCTGCGCTTCATCAAGCTGCTCTCGCTTGCCCTGTGGATCGGCTCGATCTTCTTCTTCGCCGCCGTGGTCGCGCCTGCTCTCTTCGCCCTGCTGCCCACGCGTCAACTTGCCGGAATGGTCGTATCCCGCTGCCTCAACAATATGCACTGGATCGGCATCGCCTGCGGCTTGATCTTTCTGCTCGGCTCCCTTCTGCAGGCGCTCCTGCACGGAGGCCCGGGCCCCTTTCATCTCCGCGATCTGCTCCTCGTGGCCATGATGGCCATCACCCTCTCGGCTCACTTCGGCATCGAGCGCCACATGAACGCCCTGCGCACCGAGATGGGCGTCATCGACCAGATTCCACATGACGATCCCCGCCGCGTCGAGTTCAATCGAATGCACGTCTGGTCCACCCGCATGGAGGGCTCGGTCTTCTTCTTCGGTCTCGCCCTGTTCTTCCTCGAGGTGCGTGCCCAAAACGCCAACCAGAGAAGATACTATTAGCGCCAGCCGGGGCGCTGCGACAGAGAGTTGCGGCCGCTCGGATGGATGTGTTGTAGGCGCATGTCGGCTCGCCGGCGCTCCGGAAGCTGAATCACCACCGCTTTTCCTTGCCAGCGCATCTCCAACCCTTCTCTCGTTTATCATAGAAAAGGAAGCGTCTGTCTGATGACTCTGTTGCCGGACGAACGCAACGGAAGGCATCGCCCGCGCTGAACGCGAAACGGAATCGATAAATATCAATATGAAGACTGGAATCATCGGTCTGCCCCAGGTGGGCAAGACCTCGCTATTCAAGATCCTCACCCGCGCGGATATCTCCCACCGCAGCTCCAACCCGCGCGAGGCCCACATCGGCGTCGCCACCGTTCCCGACGATCGTCTGGACCGTCTCGCCGCCCAATGCAACCCGCGCAAGCTCGTCCACGCCCAGGTCGAGTACGCCGACGTCGGCGCCATCGGCCAGGAGGCTCTGAAGGAGACCGCCTACCTTGCCGGCCTGCGCGGCGTTGATGCTCTCGTCCACGTGTTGCGCGTCTTTGAGGACGACTCCATCCCCCACGTTGGCGGCTCGCTCGACCCCGTCCGCGACATCTCTAACGTCGAGTTCGATCTCATGGTCAGCGATCTCGGACAGGTGGAAGCCCGCCTGGAGCGCATGAAGAAGGATCTACTCAAGAAGAAAACTCCCGAGCTCGAAAAAGAAAACGAACTCCTGCACCGCACCAAAGCCTTCCTTGAGAGCGAGCGCCCGCTGCGCGAGATGGAGATGACCAAGGACGAGAAGAAGATCATTCGCGGCTTCATGTTCCTCTCCGAGAAGCCGATCCTCTACGTCCTCAACATCAGCGAGAGCACCACCCTGGGAGTCGATCTGGATGCCGCGGTGGATAAGTTCGCGCTCACCGCCTACACCAGTAAGCCCAACACCGGCGTCAGCGCCATCTGCGGCAAAGTCGAAGCCGAACTGGCCGACATGAGCGACGAAGAAGCCGCCGAATTCCTTGGCAGCTACGGATTGACCGAGAGCGGCCTCACCCGCCTCATCCGCAAGAGCTACGAACTCCTCGGACTCATCTCATTCTTCACCGTCGGCGAGGACGAGTGCCGCGCCTGGACCATCGAGAAGAACACCCGCGCGCAGGACGCCGCCGGAGCCATTCACACCGATCTGCAAAAGCACTTCATCCGCGCCGAAACCATTGCCTGGGACGCATTGCTCGAACTCGGCTCCGAGGCCGCCGCGCGCGCCGCCGGTAAGTTGCGACTGGAGGGCAAGGAATACATCGTGCAGGACGGCGACATTCTCCACATCAGGCACAGCGGTTAAGCGATGCATCCCATCGCACTCAGCATCTTTCTCGGCCTCGCCGCCGGCGCTGCCAACGTCATTGGTGGCGCCTTGCTGGCGCACCGCGAGTGGGAGCAGCGCTATCTCAAGTACTTCATGGCTCTGGGCGCCGGATTCATGCTCGCCACGTCCATCACCGAGATGGTGCCCGCCAGCGTCAACATGGAAGGCGGCGAACACGCCGGCTTCCTGGTGCTGCTCGGTTACCTCATCATTCACTTTTGCGAACACGTCGTCTCCGGTCATTTCCACTTCGGCGCCGAGACTCATCACGATGAGTTTGTGGACCACCACAAGAGCACGACGGTGCTGCTCGGCCTGGTCATTCACGCCTTCTTCGATGGCATTGCGATCGCCTCCGGCTTCCTGGTCTCCAACTGGCTGGGATGGATCGTCTTCCTTGCCATCGTTCTGCATAAAATTCCCGAGGGCTTCACCGTCTCATCGGTCATGCTGGCCAGCGGACGCAGCTCCATGCGAGCCTTTGGCGCCTCCATCATCCTTGGCGTCGGAACCGTGCTCGGTGCGCTCACCATGGTGCTGATCCACCACGGCGTCGCCATCGGCCTGCCCCTCTCCGCCGGAGTCACCATCTACGTTGCCGCCTCCGACATCGTGCCGGAAGTCAATCGCGAGCCCGGCATCCGCATGCCGCTGCTGCTCTTCGTCGGCGTCGCCATGCTCTTCGTGCTTGACCAACTCTTCCACGTGCACGTTTAAGCGGCACAGGTGGCCCACATCCGCCCTCTTTTGGCGAATGTGGGAACTCCAATGTGGACGGCGAATGTGGCCGTAGTTGACTTCCTGCGAGTCAGGGGTGATCTTAACCGTGACTACTTTCCGCAAGGAGCAGAGCGATGCGCATTCTCGTGGTCGGCGCGGGAGCGACCGGCGGTTATTTCGGTGGCAGATTGCTGGAGGCAAGCCAGGATGTCACTTTCCTTGTCCGGCCCAGGCGGGCCGCGGAACTGGCGAGCTCGGGCCTGCTGATTCAGAGCCCTTGCGGAGATGTGTCGATCCCGCAACCGGCAACGGTCCTGGCCGAAAATCTCCACACAGCTTTCGATCTCATTCTGCTCAGTTGCAAGGCCTACGACCTTGAAGGCGCGATCGACTCGTTTGCCCCCGCCGTCGGACCCGACACGCTAATCCTGCCCGTGCTCAACGGCATGCGGCATCTCGATGTTCTCGACCGCCGCTTTGGCCCCTCCCACGTCCTTGGAGGTCTCTGCGTGATCTCGGCTGCGTTGGAACCCGGCGGCCGCATTCTGCACCTCAACGATCTCCATCTCCTCGCCTTCGGTGAGCGCGACGGTTCGCGCAGTGCGCGCGTCGAGGCGATTGCGTCGGCGTGTTCAGGCGTCCGCTTCGCCTCCCGCCTCAGCGGTGTCATTCTCCAGGAGATGTGGGAGAAATGGGTCTTCATCGCCACCTGCGCCGGCATCACCTGCCTGCTCCGCGCCAACATTGGTGACATCGTGGCTGCCGGTGCCGCCGACTTTGCCAGCCAACTCCTGGACGAATGCAATGCCATCGCCACCAGCCAGGGCTTTTCCACTCGCCCCGCCTCGCTGGAGAAAAACCGGACCATCATCACCCAGCCAGCTTCCCCACTGGCGGCTTCCATGTTCCGTGACATCGAGCGCCGCGCCCCGGTCGAAGCCGATCACATGATCGGCGACCTGCTTCGCCGCAGTGAGCAGCGCCAGATTGCCAGCCCTCTACTGCGCGTGGCCTACGCCCACCTCAAGACCTACGAAGCCCGCCGCGCGCGTGAAACCGCGCCGAGTTGAAAACTTCCGCTAAATGTTCCAGGAGGGGCGATGAAAAAAGGAGGGCGCAGTCGTCGCCGAATGCGCCCCTATCAGGAGGTAAATATGGCACCACTTTGCCTCATAGATGCTCAGTAACTCTGCAAAGGATGCATCATTGTCTGATTGGAGGACACCATGTCGCCACGTACAACCTTTCTTAGCAAGCTAATTGGCCTTTACCTCATACTCATCTCGCTATCCATGTTCACCCATAAGCAAGCGACCATAGAGACGATGACCTCGTTCACTCACAACCCACCACTGCTGTATGTAATCGGGGTGATTGCGGTGGCTGCTGGGCTGGCGATGGTTCTCGGCCACAATCTCTGGTCTGGCGGCGTGTTTCCGATCCTGGTCACCCTCACCGGGTGGCTGTTGCTGACCAAAGCCATGCTTCTGTTGTTTCTATCGCCGGAGGCGGTAAATGGGTTACTCCTCGCCGGGACTCACTTCGAACAGCTCTTCTATTTCTACGGCGCCGTTGTGCTTATCCTCGGCATCTGCCTGGCATACGGAGGTTTCAGATCGGAAGCGCGCTAAGTAACTGACTCTATCCGAGCAACTGAAGCAAGGTCGGCGTAGCCACTCTAGCTCCCGTTGCGAGTCTTGGCTTCGGCGGCAGCCAGCCGGACATGCAATTCCTTATCCCGCTCCCAGCGCGCAGTAACATCTTGCATCGTCGCGGCGATGCCGGTGATTTCGCCCTCCGGCGAACGAAGCAGGCAAACGTTGAACTCGACTGAGATGCGGTGGCCGTCCTTGGTTTGAGCCGGAACCGCTAGCAGATTGTGTCCGTACTTCGAGACGCCTGTCTGCATCACTCGGTCGTATCCCTCCCAATGGCGCGCACGTTGCTTCTCAGGAATGATCAGGTCCATGGACTGGCCGACGGCTTCGCTTGCCGTCCAGCCGTACATCTCTTCCGCGCCCCTGTTCCACAACTGTATCTTGCCTTCTTTATCGCCAAAGATGATCGCGACGTGACTCTCGCCCACGATCCTCTCGCAAAGCCATTGGTGCTCTGGGATAAACATTTTGGTGCCTCCGTACCCTTCTGCGATTCTATTCCGGAGCAGGGCAAAACGGTGCACGTTTATCGAACCTGATTTCAGGCGAGGAGACACTTTCATCCTTGTTGTTTTGAGGGCTTCGAAGAGCGTGGAAAGTTGTAGTTTGACCTCAAATACCGCCTGAGTTCCGGCGCGAGATCCGGTGTCAGGCGGTCGTCCCATCAATCCTCACTCTTAGTGCTTCCAACGCCGCGAATCGATTGATCATCTGAACAAGCGACGGAGGAGCGCGCCAGAGGATCGCAGATCATTGTCCAGCAGATCGTTATCAAAACGTAGCCTGACTTAGTCTCTGGCTGGAATCCCTGCTTCCTCCGTCCATGCACGCAGAAAGAAAGCGGAGAGAAGCGATTCTATGAAACGGATTGATCGATATACCAAGTTGCCGATTCTTGCCTTCATCCTTACGTTAGGAGTTGCAGGTTGCAATAAGACTCCCGACCAGAGTGGGCAAGCTCAGAATGCGACACAGAGCGCGCAAACCGCGCCACAGGATCAGAGCAGCGCTCAGGATCAGGGTGACCCAGCCGCCTCGAATATGGCACCCGTTAGTCAGCCGTCTGCCAGCGGCCCGCCAGCCGAATCGGCGCCCGCTCCTGCGCCTCAGGCTCCAGCGCCCGCTCCTCAGGGGCAGGCTTCAGCGCCGGATCAAGAGTACAGCGAATCGTCTTACAATCCGCCCCCGGAGGAATATGCCCCGCAACCTCCTCCTCCACTACCGGAATATGAACAACCCCCCATTCCTGAGCCGGGTTATCTTTGGACTCCGGGATACTGGTCCTATGCCTCGGCCGGCTATTACTGGGTACCCGGAGCCTGGACCGAACCCCCGTATCGGGGAGCTCTTTGGACGCCCGGGTATTGGGGATTCAGAGGAGGGCGGTACGGCTTCTATCATGGCTACTGGGGCCGGTATGTTGGATTTTACGGCGGTGTCAACTATGGGTTCGGCTATGTCGGAAGGGGCTATCAGGGCGGGTACTGGCATGGCGACGAATTCAACTACAACCGCTCTGTAAATAACATCAGAAACGTCAACATCACGACTGTATACAACCGTACCGTGATCAACAACACGACCATCAACCGGGCGAGCTATAACGGCGGTCCTCAAGGTGTCCAGGTTCGCCCGACTCCGGCGGAAGTTGCAGCATACCGCGCCCCCCATGCCCCGCCAATGAAGGCGCAGGTGCAACTTGCAAAAGCTGCTGCGAGCAATCGCGCGCAGTTTGCTTCCGTCAACAAGGGCAAGCCGGCCATCTTCGTGGCCGCCAAACCGATTCCGGCGGATAGAGGCATTACTCCGGCCCCCGTGATGCGGCCCGCTGCGAACAATGCATCGCGTCCAGGAAGCACGATGCTGGCAAAGCCGGAAACCAACAACCCACGTCCAGGGTCAGAAGCCAAGCCGGCGCCTCCCGCGGAGAAGCGGGCCGTAGAGGCGAAGCCCGAAGCCAGGCCAGTGCCGGCGCGGCCGGCGGTTCAGCCTAAGCCCGAGGTGAATAAGCCAGTTGCAAAGCCTGAGACCAAACCCAAACCAGCACCGCCAGCCCGTCTCGAGAGCCGGACTGCTCCAACCAAGCCTGCCCCAAGCAGACCGGCTCCCGAAGTCAGGCCTGCGCCAAACAAGCCTGCTCACGAAGCCAAGCCTGCTCCTCAGCGTGCTACTCCTCAGGCACATCCTGAGTCGCAGCAGAAACAAAGCCGGCCCGCGCCGAAGCCCGAGCCTAAGAAGGAGTCCAAGTCCGAGCACTAAGAAAACGAGCGTCTATCGCAAAACTCTTGAGACGGAGCAGAGGCCGACCACTGCGGTCGTGCCTCTCGTTCAAAACGCAGCCTCCGCTTTCCTGTGGTAAACTTGCGCATGGCCGTTTATGGCTGGGTTGGGTGGTGATTTTGTTTGGCAGAAATTCGATTGCAAGAGGGCGAGTCCATCGAGAGTGCCCTTCGCCGCTTCAAGCGCAAAGTTCAGACGGAAGACATCATTAAGGAAGTAAAGCGTCATTCCTACTATCTGAAGCCGGGCGCGAAGCTCCGCGTAAAGCAAGCTCTGGCTCGTAAGCGGGCGCAGAAGAAAATTCGCAAAGAGCCCAAAGATTAATTGCTTCCATCCAGGGCCGCTGCCATCATGCAGCGGCCCTCGCATTTTGCCCCGTTTTCCACCGTAGAAGAGACTACCCTTAAGGTCTTGGCGGATGCCGATATCGGTCGCATCTGGCATGATGGTGGGCAGGCTTTGCTTAGGACGAATCGCTGATGATGGAATTTCATATCTCCAGGGCCGCACGCAACCGCTATCAGTTCGCGGAAACGCTCTTCTCGTTTACCGGAAATGTTATTTTCGCAAACGTAGCGGCAAGCCGGGAGTTTGCTCACCGCATGAACCTGGTTCGTGACGTTGAGAAGCATCCTGAGCGTGCCGTCCATGCCGCCGCGCTCTACGTCATGGGCCTCATCGATGAAGCCAGCCACGCCGTCATGGCGCGCTATCGCCAGCAGCTCGATCCCAACGTGATGGTCGATGCTCTCTCTTTTTTCTCCGAGCAGGTCGGTGCCAAGGAACTAGACAAGATGCTGCTCGCCTTTGTCCAGCAGTTTCCCGGCAGCTCCGTCTATCGTGGCGAGCAAACCCCCGGGCAGTGGCTGGCCGCTTCCACCGCTGGAGTCCCGCACCGCGCCGCCGCCATCGAAGAGATGATGCTGCTCTGGATGGCGAATCGTAACGCCGCCTTCCGTCCCTTCGAGGAGCTCTTCGAGGATCGCATTCTGGCGGAGAAGACCGCCTACCGCCGTGTCGCCGAGCAACTCCCCGCATACTTCGCCACCCGCCCGCTGATCCCCGTCGAAGGTGCCGCGTCGGTCAATCTCTTTGACCTCCTCCGCGCTCCTGCTGTCTCGGCTCCCGGTTCTTTGAGCGACCAGCTTTCCGTCATCCGCAAGCAATGGAAGTCCCTGCTCGGCGAGAGCCTGGAACGCTTCCTGCTCATCGCCGGTGACATCCTCCATGAAGAGGAACTGGCGATCTGGGCGCGCTTCCATCCTCCCAACCCCGAATCCGAGGCCGCCGCCCGTGCCGCCGCCGCCAAGGCCGCCGAAGAAGCCGCGCGCCGCCGCCGCGAAGCCGGAACCCAGCAATGGCCTGGCATGAGCAGCCACTCCGATGTCCCCGTCTTCGGCGACCCCGCCCACGAGTACGAAAAGTTCAGTGCCGATGTCGACTGGATGCCCACCACCGTGCTCGTCGCCAAAAGCACTTATGTCTGGCTCGCCCAGCTATCCAGAAAATACAGCCGGGCCATCGACCGCCTCGATCAGATTCCCGACGAAGACCTTGATGCCTTGGCGCGGCGCGGTCTGAATTCGCTCTGGCTCATCGGCATCTGGGAGCGCAGCCGAGCCTCCCGTACCATTAAGCAGTTGTGCGGCAACCCGGATGCTGTCGCCTCCGCCTATTCGCTCTATGACTACCGCATCGCCGACGACCTGGGCGGAGAAGCCGCCTACATTACTCTGCGCGATCGTTGTTACCGGCGCGGCCTCCGCCTCGCCAGTGACATGGTGCCTAACCATATGGGCATCGATTCGCCCTGGGTCGTCGAGCATCCCGACTGGTTCATCTCGCGCCAGGATTTGCCCTATCCGGCCTACAACTTCGATGGCCCCGACCTCTCCCCCGATCCGCGCGTCGAGATCAAGATCGAACGCCACTACTACGAGCAGACCGACGCCGCCGTGGTTTTTCAGCGCCGCGACCGCCAGAGTGGAGAGACCCGCTACATCTATCACGGCAACGATGGCACCAGCTTTCCCTGGAACGATACCGCCCAACTCGACTACTTGAATCCCGCCGTGCGCGAACAGGTCATTCAGTCTATCCTGCACGTCGCGCGCCTGTTTCCGGTGATCCGCTTCGACGCCGCCATGACCTTGGCCAAGCGGCATTTTCAGCGCCTCTGGTTCCCCAATCCCGGCAGCAGCGGAGCCATCCCCTCGCGCGCCGAGTACGCCATGTCCACCGCTGAATTCAACCAGCACATGCCGCAGGAGTTCTGGCGCGAAGTCGTCGATCGCGTCGCCGCCGAGGTTCCCGGAACCCTCCTTCTCGCCGAGGCCTTTTGGCTCATGGAGGGCTACTTCGTCCGCACTCTGGGCATGCATCGGGTCTACAACAGCGCCTTCATGAACATGATGCGCGACGAGGAAAACGCCAAGTACCGTTCGGTGATCAAGAACACCCTCGAGTTTGATCCCGACATCATGAAGCGCTACGTCAACTTCATGAGCAATCCCGACGAGCGCACCGCCATCGATCAGTTTGGCACCGGCGACAAGTGCTTCGGCGTCGCCGCTCTCATGGCCACTCTCCCCGGTTTGCCGATGTTCGGCCACGGCCAGATCGAGGGCTACACCGAAAAGTACGGCATGGAGTACCGCTGGCCCCGCTACCAGGAAGATCCCGACCCCTGGCTGGTCGAGCGCCACGAGCGCGAGATTGCCCCCTTGCTGCATCAGCGTGCGCTCTTCGCCGAGAGCGGCAATTTTCTCCTCTATGATTTCTTCCACGAAGGTGGCGGCGTCGATGAAAACGTCTTCGCCTACTCCAACCGACGCGGCGACCGGCGCGCCCTGGTGCTCTACAACAACCGCTACTCCACCACCCGGGGAACCATTGATAATTCAGCCGCCTACGCCGATAAAGGGTCCGGTCATCTGCGCCAGCGGCGGTTGAAGGAGGGGCTTGAGCTCCGGGTCGATCCCGCCCTCATCCTCGCCTATCGCGACTCGCTGACCGGTCTCGAATATCTGCGCCGCTCCGTCAGTCTGGCCGAGCACGGCCTCACCATCGAACTGCACGCCTACCAGTGCCACGTCTTTCTCGATTGGCGCGAGTTGCGCGCAACCGCCGAAAAGCCCTGGGATCGCCTCTGCGACCATCTCGGCGGCCGCGGTGTCGCCAACCTCCAAGACGCTCTCCTCGGCCTCCAACTGCATCCCGCGCACGATGCGCTTCGACGTCTGCTGGACCCGGCGCTGGTGCGCAAGTTCGCCGAACTCTACGACCGCCCGCCGGTCGGCCCCGAGAAGTCGAAGGCCCTCGAACGCGAGCGCGAAGAGTTCGCCGACACCGCCTGGAGGCGCGGCCGCGAATTTCTTCGCGAGGCGCAGACCTTCTATCGTGGCCATAACGACGGCACGGTCTTACCGAATGATGCCCCGAATTTCACCAACCCAACCGCCATGAATGTCCTTTTCCGCGAGCGTGCGCGCGCTGCCCTGCGAGTTCCAGCCCTGGAGAAGTTCTTTCCCGAGCCCTGGCCCGCTGCTGCCCGCCGCGTCCTTCCCAGCGTCAGCCCGCGCCTGATGGCCACGGAAATGTGGGGCCCTGTGCTCGCGTGGTCCATCCTCGAACTGCTCGCCGAATCCATCAACGCCCAGAACCCGGAGCGCGCCGCACTCGATCTCTTCGACCGTCTCCGCCTGCGCGAACCCTTGGCGCACGCCTTTGAGGCCCTCGGCTTTCCAGCCGAGGAAAGCTGGCGCGTCGCCGCCCGAATCAAGGTCGCGCTGCTGATTGAAGCCAAGGTCTTCGCGGAATCAGTTGAAGCTCCGGAATCAGTGGGAGCGAAGGGAGATCTCGCAGCGCCGCTTATCCCGGTCCTCTCGCCCGCCCTCTGGCAGGATGCCGATGTCCGCTGGCTCACCGGAGCGCACGACGATGCGGGCCACTCCTATTTCGTCAAGGAGTCCTACGAGGAGTTGCTCTGGTGGCTCCAACTGCCTGCCCTGTGCAAACTTGCCGCTCAATCCGTGCCCGCACGCGCCAGAATTCAGGAGATCGCCAAAGCTGTCACCGCAGCCTCAACCGCGGCCGCGTCCGCCAGCTATCGAATTGATGTGTTGTTCGAGGGTGGGACGACTACGGTGAGCGCCTCAGGAAAAAATCAGTTCTCAAACGAAGAGGAAGCAGAGAAAAAAGCGCCCGTGCCTCACACCGGAGAGTAGAAACGCCGCAGGCTAGAACACGAATATGACCGACCCGAGTCCAATCCGCGCCGCAATCCTCACCGTCAGCGACAAAGGCTCACTCGGCCAGCGCATCGACCAGAGCGGCCCAGCGCTGGCCCGGTGGCTCGTCGAACACGGCGTCGAAATCGCTGCCTCATCCCTGGTCGCCGACGAGCAGCCACTCATCGCCCGCGCCCTCCAGCAGTGGTCGGACTCCGGCGAAGCCGACCTCATCCTCACCACCGGCGGCACCGGCCTCTCGCCCCGCGACGTTACTCCCGAGGCGACCTTGCAGGTTCTCGACCGCATCGTCCCTGGCTTCGGCGAGGCCATGCGCGCCGCCAGCCTCGCCAAGACTCCCTTCGCCATGCTCTCCCGCGCCGTCGGTGGGATTCGCAATCGCACCCTGATCTTGAATCTCCCCGGCAGCCCCGCCGGTGCCGTTGAGAACCTCGAAGCCGTCTGGCCAGCCGTTCCCCACGCCATCCGCAAACTCCAGGGTGACCCCACCGATTGCGCCCCGCAAAAGTAGTTACAGGGAAACAGACGCTCCAAGGAAATAAGAACGTGTAAGGAAATAGGTAAAGCTGGGGTGCCCCGCCTTCACCGCGTTTTCTGCGGTTAAGATGGGAAGCAGCACCGTCCCCGCCTTGCCTCTATTTTTCTATATGACTGCGACCCCCGCGTACCCCACCACGTGTGTCCGGTCGCCGGAAGCGTCTCCCGAGGTCGCATACTTCACCAGCTCTGCCGACGTCGCGCCCAGCCGCAGTGCCGCCGTCAGCATCGCCACTGCCGGTCCATATCCGCACATCGAAATATTCTGTCTCTGCACGGTCTCGAACAGTCCCTTAGGCTGTAACCCCAGCACCTGCTCCAGCGCCAGCGCATCTTTCACCCGCGTCTCCGCGTCGTCCTCGTAGTGGTTCATGTCGCTGGAGGCGACCATCAGCACTGGCTCGCCGCACTCTGCGATGACCTTGGCCAGCACCACTCCCAGTGCCGTCAGCACCTCGAATTGCCCCGTCCCCACCGTGATCGGCACAAATACCAGATCCTTCCGCAGCGCCTGTAGAAAGGGCAGTTGAACCTCCACTGCGTGCTCGCGCTGCTGCGCCGCCGCGTCCTCGCGCAGCAGCGGGAACCCTTTCTTCAGCGCCTCGGCCAGCGCGTGGTCAACCTGCACATCGCCCAGCGGGGTGCGGAAGCTGCCCGTGCTGGTGATGGCCAGCGGCTCGCCCATTCCCGTGTGGTTCGGGCAAAGCACGATCACCCTTCGCGGAACCTCGATGTGCGCATACACGGCTCCCGCCACGGCTCCCGAATACACGTAACCCGCATGGGGCGCAATCACTCCCAGGGCGCGCACCCGCTTGCCTCCGCCAGCCTTGTCTCCGCGCCGCAGGAATTCCTCCACCTCGTGCAGCAGCTCTGTTCTCGACTGCGGATAGAACTGCCCGGCCACCGCTGCTTCCCGCACCTCGCTCATCGCCCGCACCATCCTTCCATGGCTCCTATGCTCTCAACTCCCGATACAAGCGCGCCATCTCCGGCAGCGCGATCGCCTCGGCCCGCGTGGCCGGCGCAATCTCGGCGCGCTCCAGCGCGGCTTTGGCGACTGCTTTATCGTAGGCCAGTTTCAGGTTGTTGCTCACGGTTTTTCGCTTTTGCGCAAACATCACTTTCAAAAACGCGATGAACCCCGCCTCGTCCACTTCCAGTTCGGCAAAGCGCGGCTGCATCTTCATCCGGAAGACCGCCGAGCGCACCTTGGGCGGCGGGTCAAACGACTCCGGCCCCAGCTCAAAAAGCTTCTGCACCGTGCCGTACATCTGGGCCGTGGCCGAGAGCAGTCCGTAGTCCCGGCTTCCCGGCGCCGCCACGATCCGGTCGGCCACTTCCTTCTGCACCATTAGCACAAGGGTCTCGATCCGGTCGGCCGCCGCAAACAACTTCAGCAGAATGTCGGTCGTAATGTAGTACGGCAGGTTTCCCACCACCTGCGCCTTAAACAGTCCCGTCGGACGCAGATCGCGTAGCGGCCCCGGAGTTGAGCCCAGCACCGTTCCCAGCTCCAGCTTCAGAATGTCGGCCTCCAGAATCTCCACATTGGTCAGCGTCGTAAAGCGCATGCGAAGTCGCGCTGCCAGCACCCGGTCCAACTCCACCGCGATCACTCTGCCGGCGCTCTTGGCCAGCAATTCGGTCAGCGCCGCCTCGCCCGGCCCGATCTCCACCACCGTTGTCCCGGAGATATCCCCCAGCGCGCCCACCACGCGCTGCATCGCATCCAGGTCCACCAGAAAGTTCTGGCCCAGCTTGGGCTTCTTGCTGCTCACCACTTCATTCGGCAATACCTTCGCCAAGTTTGACCGCCTTTCCTTCCGCCCGATAGACTTCACCCTTGCGCGGCTTCGATTCCATGTTCTATTCTTAGGCCCCCGCGCATCCAACTCCTGCTAGATGGAGGCCACGTGCACGTCCTGTTTGCCGCATCCGAGTGTGTTCCGTTTTCCAAAACCGGAGGACTTGCCGACATCGTCGGAGCCCTGCCGCGCGCCATCGCCGCACTCGGTCACCAAGTCACAGTGTACCTGCCTCTTTACCGGCAGACGAATCTGAAAAATCCTCGTACCGTCATCGCCAGCGTCACCATCCCTTTTGATGACACTTACCGTTTCTGCTCGGTGGTGGACGGTGGCAAGCAACACGGCGTCCAGTTCTACTTCATCGATTATCCCCCGTTCTACGATCGCGACGCTCTCTATGGCACCTCGCTCGGCGACTATCATGACAATCCCGAGCGCTTCGCCCTCTATTGCCGCGCCGTTCTTGAGGCCGCCAAAATCCTCGGCCTGCCCGACATCTTCCACTGCCACGACTGGCAGACGGCGCTGATTCCCATTCTCCTGCGCACTCTTTACGACCAGGATCCGGTCCTCCACGGAATCCCGACCGTCTTTACCATCCACAACATCGGCTACCAGGGAGTCTTTTCCCCGGACACGCTTCCCCTCCTCATGCTGCCCTGGGATCTGTTCACCATCACCAAGCTGGAATTCTTCGGCAAGGTGAACTTCCTCAAGGGCGCTCTGACCTACGCCGATTTCATCACCACCGTCAGCCGCAAGTACGCCCAGGAGATTCAGACCGTCGAGTACGGCTTCGGTCTGGAGGGCGTTCTGCGCAGCCGCAACCCGAACGTCGCCGGAATCCTCAACGGCGTCGATTACGAAGAGTGGAATCCGGCCACCGACCGCTACATTGCCGCCCGCTATTCGGCGCAGGAGCTCGAGGGCAAGCAGGAGTGCCGCCGCGATTTGTTGCTCCGCTTCTCGCTCGACCCGGAATCTCCCGCGCCCGTCGTCGGCATCGTCTCCCGCTTTGCCGCCCAGAAGGGATTCGATCTCATCACTCTCGCCGCCGACCGCCTCGCGCACGAGCATGTCACCGTCGTCGCTCTCGGCTCCGGAGATAAGGATTACGAGGATCTCTTCCGCCGTCTCGTCCGCCAGTACCCAGGCCGCTTCTCGGTCAAGATCGGATACGACAATGAAATGGCGCACCGCATCGAGGCCGGCTCCGACATCTTCCTCATGCCCTCGCGCTACGAACCCTGCGGCCTCAACCAGATCTACTCCCTCAAATACGGCACCGTCCCCATCGTGCGCGCCACCGGAGGCCTCGACGACACCATCGACTCCTACGATCTCCGAAGCGGCAAAGGCACCGGCTTCAAGTTTCGCGAGTACACTCCCGAAGCTCTGCTGGCCAGCGTGCAAACTGCGCTCCAGCTCTGGGCTAAGCCAAAGGAGTGGCACAACCTCATGCTCAATGGCATGGCCCGCGACTTCTCCTGGACAGTCTCCGCCCGCGAGTACATCAAGATCTACGAAAAAGTGCGTGCCGCCCGCCACACCGTCCCCGCCTAGAAGCGGATGCCCGCACTTCGAGCTGACGTGTGTTTTTGTCTTGGTGAGTATCTTTGTCCTGGCGTGCTGTCGTTACGACCGAAATGATATCGGGTGCCCCATATCTGCCCGTGGTTGACTTTGCTCCTGCTCTTCTGCCTGCGTGCCGCCAGCAATCGATTTTTCTTAGTCACTCCCGAGTTGATGCTTTCGGTTCCCCCGCAAGCTCCCCCCGCAAGCTTGTGTCAGAATGAAGCGCGATGTCTTTTCTATTAGGAATTGACGGAGGCGGAAGCAAATCCGCCGCTGCACTGTCGGATGGACGCTCCGTGCTCGCAACCCACACCGCCGGCGGATGCAATCTCAACCGGGTCTCCAGCGATCAAGCCCGGCGGGCTCTCGCCGAAGCCGTGGGTGGCGTGCTCTCCTGCGCCGGAGCTTCCGCAGCCTCGGTTACCTGCGTCTGTGCCGGAGTTGCCGGCGCCGCCTCACCCGAAGTCGCGGCAAAGATCGCCGTGCTTCTCGCCGAGCTTCTTCCCCGCGCCGCTATCCATGTGGTTCCGGATACGGTCATCGCCCTGGAAGCTGCCTTTCCCGGTGGCCCCGGCCTGGTCTGCATCTCGGGCACCGGTTCCATCGCCTTTGGCCGCAATGAGCGCGGCGAAAGCGCCCGGGCTGGCGGATGGGGCCGCATGGTCTCGGATGAAGGATCGGGACACTGGATCGGTCGGCATGCGCTTTCCCAGTGCCTGCGTGCCCTGGACATGGGCCGCAGCAGCACTCTCATCGCCGGCATCATGGGGCACTGGCACATCGTGACCCGCGAACAGCTCGTGCAGCGCTGCAATTGGGAGCAGCCGCCCGGCTTCGCCGATCTTTTCCCCGTCGTGCTCGCCGCCGCCGACGATGGCGACCCGCTCGCCAATGAAATTCTCACCGCCGCCGGAACCGAACTGGCCCGCACCGCGCAGATCGTCTTGCGCCGCCTCTGGATCGGCCCCACCGCCGTGGAAATCGCACTCACCGGAGGCGTCTTCTTTAACTCCCCCCGCATTTGCCAGGTATTCGCCAACGTGATCCGCAGCGACCGTCCCGAGGTCCAGGTTCACCTCAGCCAGCGCCAGTCCTTCGAGGGAGCTCTGTATCTCGCGCAGCAGGCCCTCTCCAAGAGCGCCGCCGGCTAATCCGCTCTCCTGCGAAGGTGAACACCGTGCCCTCCAGTTTGGTAAAATGCGGCCAAGTCATGCCCAGCGACAGACCCACTCTCTTTGCGACTCTCACCGAATACGCTTACTTGCTGATTGTCCTTCTAAGCGTGGCAGCTTTGCTCGGAGGCTTGTTCTGGTCGGTCGCCCCCATTCTGTCCGAGCAATATTGGTACTCGTTCACCAACCATGTCCCCAGGGCTCGCGTCTTCGTCTCCCAACGTCCAACGGATTGCTACACAGACCGTGCTCCAACCGGAAGCAAGAAGTGTCATTACGAGAAAGTCGTGGACGTGGGGAAGGATGCTTCCGGCAACACTCAGGTCACCGTACATTGGCAAAAAGTTTCGGACTGACCGAAGCCAGTACATCGATACATCGTGGAAACGTCACATCGTGGAAACGTCGGGTGCCCCACCTTCGACGCGCCGCTGTTGCGCGGCTAAGGTGGGAGTCGATGCAGTCCACGTCAGCAGGTTCTCGTCGTTGCTCGTGATCTTGCTATTCGCTGTCGCCCCTCAGTTGTCATTCCAAGCGACACGCGAATCCTCCTGATCCCGCCTACGCTTCCTCCCGCCGGAAGAACTCCAGAATCGCCTCGGCCTGCTTCGTCGTCACCACCGAGGTCAGAGCGGCGAAGTTCGCCTGCTGCACCGCGCGCAGCGAGCCAAAGTGCTGCAACAGCCTCCGCGTCGTCAATTCGCCAATCCCCGGCACCTCGCGCAGTTCCGTGGCGCGATCCCGTATCTGCCTCCGCTTGCGATGGAAGGTAACGGCGAAGCGGTGAGCCTCATCGCGGATCTGCTGAATCAACAGCAGCACCGGCGAGTGACGGTCCAGACGGATCGCCTCGTCCTCCTGTCCGAACAGATACAGCAACTCCTCTCGCTTGGCGATCGAAGCCACCGGCTGTGCCGCCAGTCCCAACTCCTCCAGCGCGCGCGCCGCCGCGTGTAACTGTCCCACTCCGCCGTCGATCAGCACCAGTGAAGGCATCGCTTGCTCTTCGTCCCGCACCCTTTTGTAGCGGCGTGTCACCACCTCGTGCATCGACTTGAAGTCGTCGATCCCCTCCACCGTGCGGATGATGAACTTGCGGTAATCCGCCTTCTTCATCACGCCCTCTTCCCACACCACCATCGAGGCCACGGTCTCCGCCCCTTGGATGTGCGAGATGTCGAAGCACTCAATTCGCGCAGGCAACTCCGGCAACTGAAACACATCCTGCAATACGCTCTTCAGCACATCGGTTCGCGGCTTCATCACCCGGAAGCGCTGATCGTAGGATTGCTTTGCGTTGGTGCCTGCCAGATCAATCAGCGAGCGCTTGTCTCCGCGTTGCGGCGCTTCGATATAGACGCGCGATCCGCGCCTCTCGCTGAGCAACTCCTCCAGCGCCCTGCAGTCTTCAAATTCCACTGGAATGTAGATGCCGCGAGGAACGTAGGGCGCATCCAGGTACAGCTGTTTCAGCAAGGTGCTGAAGAACTCGCCCACCTCAAAGCCCACCCCCGGCGCCAGCTCGGCCAGCTCTTCCCAGAAATATTCGCGCCGGTCCAGCACCTTGCCCCCGCGCATGTGGAAGAGGTTGACCGCCAGCAGATGGTTCTCGTAGTGATAGCCGAGCACGTCGATGTCATCGCCTTCGGCCGCATCCATGCGCTGCTTCTCGTGCAACTGCTCCACGGTCACGATCAGGTCGCGATACTTCGCCGCCATCTCGAACTGCATCGCCTCCGCCGCGCGCTCCATGCGTTGGCGCAGCGAGCCGGAAAGCTCGGTCGGCTTTCCCTCCAGCAGCAGGCGCACGTCCTTCACCGCCTGGGAATAAATCTCGGGAGTCGTCAACTCTTTTACGCATGGCCCCAGGCAGCGCTTGATGTAGAACTGCAAGCACGGACGCGGATGATCGCGCGTCAGATCGATCTTGCACGAGGGAATCATGAAGCTGCGATGGATCAGATCGACGACCCGGTAGGCAAGGCTGGCAGGGAAGTACGGTCCATAGTAAGTTGCCCCGTCCTTTCGCAGCTTGCGCGTCACATACACTCGCGGATACCGCTCCGCCGTCAACTTGATGTATGGATACGATGCGTCGTCTTTCAGCAGAATGTTGTAATGCGGCTGCTTCTGTTTGATTAGGTTGTTTTCAAGCGCCAGCGCCTCGCGCTCGTTTTCCACCACGATGTATTCGATATCGACGGCCTGACGCAGTAGGCTTTCGGTCTTGGCGTTCTCGCTTGCGCCCTCGACGAAATACGAGCGCACCCGCGCCCGCAGGTTCTTCGCCTTGCCAACGTAGATGACCTCGCCTTCCGCGTTTTTGTAGAGATACACCCCCGGATTGCTCGGAACCGTTTTGATCTTCTGATACAGATCCATCGTCTCAGCTCTGTTGCGCGGGTGCCCCATATCTGCCCGTCCTTGGCAGATGTGGGGTAGTGGACGTTGCTCTTGCTCCTGGTTCTTGCCTTTGAATTGTAGTTGTCCCTCAGCTCTGTCCGTCTAGCTCGGCTATGAAAATTCTACCCGCCCAGGAAGGAATCTCTCCCCAACGCATCGTTGATCCTCTGTAACTTACTGAATCTGAATAGGATTTCGCATGGCATTACGCGTGCTCCCTATCTTTTCGACTGTGCCAGGGCATCATCGGCTTAGATCGCCCAATTTCCGCAACCCGGGCCCAAGGAGCTTCTCAATGAAACGCTTTTTTCTCCCAGTTCTTGTCATCGGCGCAATGGCCCTTACCGTTGGGTGCGCCACCAAGACGTACGTCAAGCAGCAGACTACCCCAGTGATTAACAAGATCGATCAGTTGGATGATCAAACCGCGCAGACGACTCGCGGCATCCACGATACCGATCAACGCGCCCAGCAGGGGATCCAGGGAGTCGAGGCTCACGCCGCATCCGCCGACCAGAAGGCCCTGGCCGCCGCTCAGCAGGCCGACCAGGCTCAGCAGCTTGCCTCCTCCGCCAATAACGGCGTCAATGATCTCACCAATCGGGTCGTCAACCTTGACAACTATCATCCCGTGACCGAAGCCGCCGTGCACTTCGGCTTCAACAAAGCCGTTCTCACCGCCAAGGACAAGCAGGAACTCGATGAGATCGGCGCGCAGATTCCCAACGTCAAGGGCTACATCGTTCAGATCGAGGGCCGCACCGACTCAGTTGGCAATCCCGTCTACAACTATGACCTCAGTCAGCGCCGCGCCGCCGCCGTCACCCAGTACCTGGCCTCCAAGTACAACGTGCCCGCGCACAAGGTCTTCATCATTGGCCTCGGCAAAGACGCCCCAGTGGAGAAGAACACCACCGCCCAGGGCCGCGCTGAAAATCGCCGCGTCGACGTCCGCCTCATGACCAACAATCTCGAGTCGCAGAACGCCTCGCCAAGCGCCACCGCGACCCAGCCAGCCGTCGCGACGCAGCCGCAGGCCCCTGCGGCCACCGCCAATCCGCAACCTTAACTCATAACCCGAAGCTCATAGCGCGCCACACTTCGCGCACAGTACAGAGGCCGCTCATTTCCCCGAGCGGCCTTTCTGTATGGCAAGATTCCCTCTCTCGCCTACGTTTTTCCTCCGCCCACAAAGTGGACGATCTCCAACCGGTCGCCGTCCTTCAGCGCGGTCGCCTTCCAGCTTTCGCGCGGCACAATCTCGCGATTCAGTTCCGCCGCAACCCGGTCGCTCTTCATCCCCAGCTCTTCGACCAGCGCTTCCAACGTGGCCGCCGTAAAGTTCCGCTCTTCTCCATTGATTACCAGACGCATAAAGACAAAATAGCAGATCGCCCGCACCGGCTGACGGGCAAATATTCACCTTCCCCGTTCAATGTACGCTTGACTTCCGGAAAGCCGGGTTTAATATGGTGGCAACATTTTCATGTGATTTTGTTTCAAACATATTGCGGCACCTTGTTCATTCGCAATTCGACTCCCTAGCCGTCCGGCGTGTGCAGGCATGAATCAGAGCTTCACATCCAGTCAGGTTTCCGAACGCACCGGCCTCACCCCACGTCAGCTCCAGTGGTGGGACGAGCAGGGAATCGTCGTTCCCGCCCGCCAGGGCCATCGCCGTCTCTACTCCGCCAAGGATCTCGCCGAACTTGCCATTCTCTGCGATCTGCGCCATCGCGGCTTCAGCCTCCAGCGCATTCGCCGGATGATCCTATTGCTGCGCCGCGAATTCGGCTCTCGTCTCGCAGACCTGGGCTCCGGAGCCCCAGGTCTGCACCTGCTCACCGACGGTGAAAGCGTCTTCCTCTGCGACTCCGAGCGCGGAGTCATCGATCTCTTACGCAATACCCAACAGCCCTTGCTCGCCATCTGCATCGGCCCGGTTCTCGATCAAGTGCTGGCCCCAGCGCCTGCGGCCGAAAAGCTGGGTGCCCCACCTTCGACGCGCGATCTTTGCGCGGCTAAGGTGGGACGCGACAACGTGGGAGGCGACGACGTGTCGCCAGCGCCCGCGGCTCCCAAGAAGCGTTCTCAACCGGCACCTGTGGCTCGCGCCACCCGTGCCATAGCCAAGCCGTAGCAGGCAGTCTTTCACAGACTGTGGAGGTGACACATGATCGTCGAGATCAACTATCTCCCCCAGTGGATACCCGAACAGATGAGTCCCGGAACCGTATTCGTCCTCGACAATGCCGGTGAGAGCGGCGACGAGTCCGATCCCTTCTGGGCCGTGCTCGCCTGCCCCGCCTGCGCCACCCTGGGGCTGATTACGCGTAAACAGATGGCAGGAATCGTTCCTGTAATCTGCGGCTCCGAGCTATGCTCCGCGCAGTTCCATATCCACGGCGACGACATCGTCCCCCGCCCCGCCAGTTGATTGGCCGCGAGAACAATTGCCCGGAGAAGTGCGCCAGCAACATCGAAGCGCGGGCTACGGGTGGCCCATTCGATAAGGGCGAGGTTTTGGCGAATCTGGATTCGCACAGACGCAGCCAAAGCCGCGCCTTTCCCTACAAATAGAACAAACTCAGCCGCGGCAGCCCGTGCCGTTGCAGTAGCTGCTTGTTGCCATATTGCCGCAGAAGCTGATCGATCTGCGCCCCGCTCATCTTTCCCCGGTAAGGAGCCAGTTCGCGCTCGGCCTGCCCCCGCGCCTCCATCAACTCCTCGTCGCTGGCATGGCTCCACAAGGCCGCAAACAGCTTCTCTTCCATCACCGTCATCCGCCGTTCCAGCTCTTCCAAATCAGCAGGAGTCTCCACGGGTGGCCCACATCCGCCCCCTTTGGGCGAATGTGGGGTCGGAACCAGCTCTCCGGCCAATCCGCGCAGCGTCGCCGCCTGCTCCGCCGTCAGCGCCCGCAGCGCCTCAGCCGGATGCTTGCACCCCTCCAGTTGCCCCGCGTTGCGTTCAAAGTACCGCGCCAGCTCGGCGTTGGCAATGCTGGTCGCCTTCGGATCGCGCGTCGAGCCAATCGCCGCCTCCTTCAGCTCCTCCACCGCCGAGAGAACCTCCTGCTGGCAGTACGCCAGAGAGTTCACCTTGCGCGTCTTCTTCACCCGCCGGTCATACTTGTCGAAGGCCGCGTCGATTCCCCGCAGCACCGCCTCCAGCGGAATCCCCGCTTCCTTCCACACCTCCATCAGCGCCCAGTCCAGCGGCGAGCAAATGAGAATGCTTCCGCGCCGCCGCTGGAAGTGCTCTTCAATCTCGGAAAAATATGTGAAGTGTTCCACGAATATATAACGGCTTCTCTATCGATAAGTCCTGCTGTTGTTTCAGGCAGGCGATTCCGTCCATATCTGAAGCGAACGAAGCGCCGCAGGTGCCCAACCTTCACCGCGTTTTGTGCGGTTGAGGTGGGGGGTAGTTGACCTTGCTCTTGCCTTTGCTTCTAGACCAGTTACAGCGTTGGTGTACCCGGCCACCGTCGCCCGCCCAAGGCGGACCAATCAGAACCCCCGGGTGCCCCACCTTCGACGCGCGCCTTTTGCGCGGCTAAGCTGGGAACCAGCGCCCTCCACTTCCGCAGGCTTTTGTAGTTGCCCTTGTCTTCCACGCGGGTACACCATCTCCCGAACCGTGCTAACTCAACCGCGGTCTACTTCCTGCGTCCATGCAGATTGCGCTCCCAAATAATCCGCAGCCCCGTCAGCGTCAGCGCGTCGTCGATCTCGGACAGATACCGCGAGCCCCCCGCGAGGAACTGCGCCATGCCTCCCGTGGCGATCACCCGCGCCGGCCCCACTTCGCTCAGCACGCGCTCCAGAATTCCATCCACCAATCCAACGTACCCATAAAACAGCCCGGATTGCAGCGAGTGCACGGTATTGCTGCCAATCACGTGCGGAGGCCGCTTGAAATCCACCTGCGGCAGCCGTGCCGCGTGCACAAAAAGCGCCTCGGCCGAGATCCCGATCCCCGGCGCGATCACCCCGCCCAAGTATTCGCCCTTGGCCGAAACCGCATCGAACGTCGTCGCGGTTCCAAAGTCCACCACCACGCAGCTCTGCTTGCACTTTTCATAGGCGGCGATGGCGTTCACGAGTCGGTCGGCCCCCACTTCGGCGGGATTGTCGTAGTGCACCGGCATCCCCGTCTTGATCCCCGGCTCGATGAACATCGCCTTCACGCGGAAATACCGCTCGCACATCTGCCTCACCAGCGACTCCAGCGGAGGCACCACCGAGGCCACGATAATCCCCTGCACTGCCCCCAGCTCCAGCCCGCGCGTGGCAAACAACTGCCCCATCAGCACCCCATACTCATCAGCCGTCTGCTTCTGCGCGCTCGAGATCCGCCAGTTCGCCGCCAGCTCAGCCGCAGCCGTGCCATCCTCCCGCAAGCGAAAGATTCCGACCTCGGTCTCCGTATTGCCAATATCAAGCACCAGCAGCATAACGACGAATTATCGCACATGGCCCACTGCGAGACGTGCCCGTCCAACGGGCGTTCGGCGGTGTCGCTGAACCGGAATTGCTCCGGCGGAGGATAAGGTGTCATATGATGCATAGGCCGCTTTTTCTATGAATCTCCGCGGCGAAAAGCGAGGACGGCAATGACGGTTTGCATAGCTGCGATCTGTTCGGACGGCGAGGACAACAACAAAGTGGTTCTATGCCGGGACTGGCGTGGCGAAGTTCAAGGAGTAGGGAGCTTTGAAAATACAGAGAAATTTCGGTGGCTTGCAAAGGGGTGGGTTGCTCTGCTCGCGGGGAACATTTCCCGAGCGGAGGAGATGTGCCTCTTGTACGAGAGCCACTTGAAGAAGACCACGTTGACTGAGGAGAATATTCTTGATGAGCTTCGACACGTTTTCCATGAGTACAAGAAAACACTCATCGATAGCCACTTTAAGACCAAGTACGGGGTCCCTTATACCTTCGTAATTAATCAAGGGAAAGAAAAGTTTGGCGAAGAGTTTATCGAGAAATGTGTTGACGAGGCATCTCGAATATACGTCGGTGCGGAGTTGATAATTACCGGGTTCGTTGAAGTGTATGCCTACCTTGAAGATAAGACGTGCCGTGCTCCGCTGCTTTGCACCATCAACGAGAACACAGATGGTGGGGATCCAGTATCTCTGGAAAGCGAGTTTTCGGCTATTGGTAGCGGATGCAACACCGCAAGAACGATGCTCTTTTACAGGGGCCAAGATTCGGAAGATTCTCTAATGGAGACGATTTACGCGGTGTTTGAGGCCAAATTGATCAGTGAAACAGTGCCGGGAATTGGGGAATCTTTTTCGATTGATGTCATCGACAAAGATGGCGGACTGATGCAGCTATCGGATGATGGAGCAAAAAGATGTCGCGAGTTATTCTCTCGGTTTGGGCCAAAGGATATAACCAAGAAAACCAGGCACTGGTTCGAAAAGAAAGACTCCTATTTAGAGCCTGCTTCTACAACGGATTCAAACTGACCAATATTCGGCGAATAGCCTCTTTCACCTCACCCCCGCCGCCTCCAGCATCCCCGTAAACCGCGCGTTCGCGTTCTCCACCTCAATCACCAGCGACGGAGCGCTCAGCGGCTCCAGCCCCGCCTCATCCAGCTTCACCAGATCTTTCTCCGTCGTCAAAAATCCATTCGCCTCATGCTGCCGCGCCAGCCGTTGCAGCAGCGCAATGTCCTTCGCGTTGTAGTGATGATGGTCGCCAAACGCATACGTCCCCACCGGATAAATCCCGATATCGTTGAGCGCCTGCCAGAACTGCCCCGGATGAGCCAGCCCGCAAAACGCCAGCGGACGCGTCGCCGCCGGCTCATGCAGCACCAGCCGCCGCCGTATGTGCCAAATGTTCGGCTCCGCCAACAGTGCCGCCAGCTCTTCCGGAGCCGCCACCGCATTCGCCCGAGCCAGTGACGAGAGCGGCTCGCGCAGCCGTCCAAACGGCAGCAGGCTGCCCCGCAGATCGCGGTTCGCCAGCAGCACCAGGTCGAAGTCGCGATGCAGCCGCCGGTGCTGAAAGCCGTCGTCCAGTATGTGTACCCGCGCCGGATTCGCCGCCCGCGCCGCAAACGCCTCCGCCGCCAGCCCCGCCTCGTAGCGGTCTTCCCCCACAAACACCGGAGCCTTCAGCGACCGCGCCAGCAGCAGCGGCTCGTCGCCATAGAGCGCGGCATCGTTCGCAGCCCCGCCCGCCGCGTCCACCCGCAGCACTCCCTCCGAAATCCGCCCGTAGCCTCGCGAAAGTATGTCGAATGCGATCCCTTGCAGGTTCAGCCAGCGTCCCAGCGTCTGCACAAACGGCGTCTTCCCGCTGCCGCCCACGCTGATGTTGCCCACGCTGATCACCGGCAGCTTCAGCCGTTGAACCGGCGCGCGCCCCGAGTCGTAGCGCGCGTTGCGCACCCGCACGATCTGTCCAAACAGCCACGCCAGCGGATCGCCGATCACCTGCGTCCTTTCGCCACCAGCTCCAGCAGCCGCGTCACCGAGCGAGCCGTTGCGCCGCGCTGCTCCATCAACACCTGTTGCGCCCGTTCTCCCAGCGCCTCGCGCTCCGCCCCTTCGCGCAGCAGCAGCAGAAACGTAATCCCAAGATTCTTCGTGGTGCAGCGCACCACCGCCCGCCGGCTCTCGAAGCACGAAAGTATATCGCGGAAATTCTCCGTGTACGGCCCGGTCAGGATGGCTCTGGCAAAAAACGCCGGCTCCAGAATATTGTGCCCGCCCCTCGGCACCAGCGAGCCGCCCACAAACGCAATATTCGAGTAGCGATAGATCGCCGCCAACTCCCCCAGCGTGTCCAGCAGCAGCACCGCTCCGCGCAAGTCCTTCGCCGCCGCATCCGGAGCCGAGCGGCGCACAAAACGCACCCCGCGCAAGCTCAGCAGCCGCGCCACCGCGTCAAAGCGCTCCTTGTGTCTGGGAGCCAGCACCAGCGAAGCCGCCGGATACTCCACCAAAACCATCTGGAACGCCGCCAGCACGTGTTCTTCTTCGTCTTCCACCGTGCTGCCTGCCACCAGCACCGGCGCGCCCCCGGCCCTTAACTGTTCGCCCAACTGCGTCACGGCCGCCGACTCCACCGGCGGCTCCGCGTCGAACTTCAAATTCCCCGCCACCTCGACCCGCTCTTCCGCTGCGCCCACCGCGCGCAGCCGCTCCGCGTCCCCTTCGCTCTGCGCCAAAAACAGTTCCACCGGCGCCAGCACCGTGCGCAGTAGTCCCCGGAAGCGCAGATAGCGCGGAAGCGATCGATCGCTGATGCGTCCATTCACCACCGCCAGCCGTGCTCCGCTCGCCCCCGCCAGCCGCAAAAAGTTCGGCCAAAACTCGGTCTCCGCCAGAATCACCAGCTCCGGCCGCAGCGCCCGCAGATAAGGCCGAATGCACAGCCCCAGATCAATCGGAAAGTAGAAGACGTTTTCCTCGCCAAACTTTTCGCGGGCCAGCTTCTGTCCCGTGTGCGTCGTCGTCGAGACCACGACCCGATACCCCTGCCCGCCCGAGCCTCGTTCTCGAAGCCGTTCCACCATCGGCGCAATCGCCAGCACCTCACCCACGCTCACCGCGTGAATCCACGCCACCGGCAGCCGCGCCGCCGCATCCTCAGCGCCCGGCCTTATGCGCGCAGGAACCCCGCCCAGCCGCTCTCGCAGTCCTGCCCGGTATTTGCCCAGCCGCAGCATCTGCACCAGCCACCACGGCAGCGTCAGGATCAGCAGCAGAGCCAGCGTCGCGCTGTAAAGGAAGTACACGCCAGCCATTGTAGATTGACAACGCCTTAGATTGGCGACCCAAAGTAGCGCGCAACAAAAGACTCCCGGTCTTTTTCCCTCGCCCATCCCTTTTTTCCGTCGCTCGCCCGTCCGCGTTCCCGCCTATAATCCCCGCATGAAGCGAATTGGCTCGCTCGCCGCCATCCTCACCGCGCTCGTCCTCGCCGCCTTTGCCCGCGACTTCGCCATGCCCAAGCTCGTCCCGGCCTCCACCATGGCCTGCCGCGACGCGCACGCGCAGGAGAAGCTCGCTCTCGGCGTCGACCCTTATGACACGCCCGCCAAGGCATCGCTCTTCCATCCCGCCCTGCTCCAGCACTCCGTCCTGCCCATCCTCGTCGTTTTCACCAACGATGGCGGCGAGGTCGTCGTTCTCAGCCACGCCCGCTTCGAACTCGTCACCCGCGACCGCGCCAAAGCCCAGCCCTACTCGCTCGACGATCTGCGCCGCGTCCTCACCCACGTCCGCGCCCCCCGCTCACGCGCCGAGGATCAGTTGCCCATCCCCTTGCCCGGCAAGAACAAAGCCCACGGCGGCCTCTCGCCCCAGGAACTCGACGAACTCGAGCACGCATCCTTTGCCGCCCACGCCGTCGAGCCCCACGCCAGCCAGCAGGGCTTTCTCTTCTTCGATGTCGGCGACCTCGACCATCCCACCCAGGGCGCGCGCCTCTTCGTCACCGGAGTCAACGACGCCCACGGCCACGAGCTGATGTACTTCGAGGTGCCGCTGGGAGAGCCGTAGATTGCCGGGTGGCCCGTTCGAGCCTCCTTTGCTTGCCGGGTGGCCCATTCAAGCCCTCCGTTGGCTTGAGTGGGGTAGTTGCTCTTGTACTTGCTCTTGCCTTCGCCTTTGCTCTTGCCCTTAACCTCTGAAATTGAAACCTGAAGCCGTTATAATCGATTTTCATATGGCGATCGCGGCGAACAAATCGGTGGACGTTCTGTCCAAGTACGAAACGGTGATCGGTCTCGAGGTGCACGTCCAGCTCCTGACCAAAACCAAGATCTTCTGCGCCTGTCCCAACGTCTTCGGCTCCGAGCCCAACACCAACGTCTGTCCGGTCTGCCTCGGAATGCCCGGCGCGCTTCCGGTTCTCAACCAGCAGGTGGTCGAGTTCGCCGTCAAGGCCTCGCAGGCCCTCAATCTCCAGGTCAACGAAACCTCCATCTTCGCCCGCAAAAACTACTTCTACCCCGATCTTCCCAAGGGCTACCAGATCAGCCAGTTCGACAAGCCTCTCTCCGAACACGGCTACATCGAGGTCACCGACGCCGACGGCAGGAAGAAGCGCATCGGCATCACCCGCCTGCACCTCGAAGAGGATGCCGGCAAGTCCATGCACGAGGGCTTCCCCGACTCCGCCACTAAAACTTACGTAGACCTCAACCGCACCGGCACCCCGCTCGCCGAGATCGTCTCCGAGCCCGAAATCAGCACCCCCGACGAAGCCTACGAGTACCTCACCCGCCTCAAGGAGATCATCCTCTACACCGGCGTCAGCGACTGCAACATGGAAGAGGGCTCGCTCCGCTGCGATGCCAACATCTCCATCCGTCCGCGCGGCCAGCAGCAGCTTGGCACCAAGGTCGAGGTCAAGAACGTAAACTCCTTCCGCTTCGTCAAGCAGGCCCTCGAATACGAAATCCAGCGCCAGACCGAAGTCCTCGAAGCAGGCGGCACCATCCAGCAGGAGACGCGTCTCTACAACCCCGGCGAGGGCCGCACCTACACCATGCGCTCCAAGGAAAAGGCCCACGACTACCGCTACTTTCCCGAGCCCGACCTGCTCCCCCTCATCGTCGATCAGGCCCAGCAGGAAGCCATTCGCGCCACCCTGCCCGAGCTTCCCGAGGCCAAGCGTCAGCGCCTCATCGCCGCCTATGGCCTCAGCGAAGGCGATGCCGCCACCCTCACCGCCACCCAGGCCCGCGCCGCTCTCTTTGAGACCGAAGCCAAGCTGGCCAAGTCTCCCAAGCGCCTCGCCAACCTAGTCATCAGCGAGCTGCAAGGCCGCCTCAAAGCTGCCGGACTCGAACTCGAAGACTCGCCCGTGACCATGGCTGGCGCCCGTCTCTCCGCCGATCTCCTGGAAGACGGCACCATCAGCTCCAAAATACTCAAGGAACTCTACGACCACGCCTTCGAGCAGAGGGTGGATTTCCCTGTCATCTACGAAAAGGAAAAGCCGCAGCAGCTCACCGATACCGCCGAGATCGAAAAGATGATCGACGAAGTCATGGCCGCCAGCCCCAAGCAGGTCGAGCAGTACCGCGCCGGCAAAACCACTATGATCGGCTTCTTCGTCGGCCAGGTCATGAAAGCCTCCAAAGGCAAAGCCAACCCCGCGGTCCTCAACGAACTGCTGGCAAGGAAGCTCAGCTAGAGCGGAGGGCGAAACCGCCCGCAGGACAGAATTGCCTAGCAGGTCGCGATGCGGCTATTTTTCGCCATTGCTTTATCGGCGACATAGCCAAGACTGGTATCATGAGTTTGAGTTTGTCTAGTTTCCCAAATGTTCCCTGAATTTTGGAGTCGCAAATGGTGCCGCCGATCAGTCACAGGGCGTGGCAAGGACTCATCCTTGGCAACATCGAGGTCACGTCAACGAAGTTTGGCTTCAACCTGCTGTTAACCAACAATCGAAACTACTACCAGAAGAACCGCTCCCAAGCCAACGTGGCTCAACTGATCGAGCAAACGCATGCTTACCTCACCAAGCACGAGAGTCTCTACCAAGCTGAGCTGAAACAAATATTCAAAGAGGATTACCTTGCTGCAGTCAATCGCTGAAGTCACAACCAAGATCGCAACTGGAAAAGCTCTGCTGCTGGCTGGCAGCGAATCGGCCCTCTCCCAGCTTCCCAAAGGAAACTGGATTGGAGGAACGACCTCCTATTTCATGGATGTCGACGGATGCACCAGCTCCGGGGCGCACATTTTCGTCAATGAAATTCCCGATTTTGCGTTGGGATTTCAGATCGCCGAATACTCGCCGGAAACCTTGCCCACCATCTTCAAAGACGCGCCCGAAAAGGGTTTCTCATTCCTGATCCTCGCAGCGGGCAGTCCCGTACACATCGCCTATGCCAAGGGCGCCCCGCGTTATGAGGGATTCATCATGAAACCGGCTGTCGGTTGGGTATCCGGTGCGCCGCTCTCCGAGATCGGCCGCACCGAGCCCAAGGTCTTCAATGGCCAAACCGGCGAAGCCTTCTCCTCGCGCGCCATCGTGATGCACGTCGCACTGCCGCCCAATAAGATTGCAGACCTTGAGATCGTCAACGTCTTCAAGCCCGGCGCCGGAGATGCGATCACATTCCCCGAATCCGGCTTCACCGCCGCGCAGTGCATGGTGAATGGAAAACCGGCGAACTTTGCCGAGTACATCGCCAGTATTCATGCAGACACCCGTCTTCCGCTCACTGCCGATTACAACGGCAGCGTGGTCAACGTCAGCATTCAGTCGGTGGATAGTGAAGAGGGACTGGTGCGGCTTTACGCACCCGTTTTCACCGGCATCGAATACCACTTTGCCGCCCCTGTCGACGATTACGTGAAGGCGTTTGATTCTGTGCTGGCCGCTGACCTTGCTCCCTCCGCCTTCGCCTGCAACTGCATCATGAATTACGTGCACGCCAATCTGGAAGGCAAGGCCACGGGATCGATCACAGGTCCGATCACCTTCGGTGAAATCGCCTATCAACTTCTGAACCAAACCCTGGTGCGGCTGACGATCCAAGATTGCGCATAGAGACCTCCCAGCTTCGCGCCGTGTCCCTTGCGGCGCGAAGCTGGGGATCACGCCTTTCACCTCTACGTTACCGCGCGGAAGGCGTGCGAATCACGTGCTCCATCGACAGCGCAAAACCGGCTCATCTACACTAACAACATATGTTCCGCTTCATCGTAATTCTCCTGCTGGCAGCCGCGCTGTGGTTTGCCTGGGCTTTGGTGATTCCGGTTGCTCCCGAGGCGCCGCAACTGCTGCTCTTTCCGCCCGGCTCGTCGTCCAGCTCCATCGCCGCCGAACTTCAGCGCGCCGGAGTCGTGCGCAGCCAGTTTGCCTTCCAACTGCTGCACTACGCCCAGCCGAAGAAGAAGCTCAAGGCGGGCGAATACCGTTTCGAGCGCGCTGCCAGCGGCCTTGAAGTCTTCCAGCGTATCGCCCGCGGAGACGTGCTGGTGCACACCGTCGTCGTCCCGGAAGGCTTCAATATGTTCGACATCGCCGCTGCCGTGCAAGCTGCGGGCCTCGGCAAGAGCGAAGACTTCCTCGCCGTCGCCACCCACGACACCGCCCTGATTCGCGCCCTCGATCCCCAGGCCAAGTCGCTTGAGGGATATCTCTTTCCCGATACCTACCTGTTCACCCGCACCATGACCATGCACGACATGGCTGCGGCCATGGTTCGCCGCTTCCAGAAAGAGGCGCAAACCCTCGGTCTCACTGCCAACACGCATCGCCTCGTCACTCTCGCCTCTATCGTCGAGAAGGAAACCGCTGCCCCTGACGAGCGCTCCCAGGTCGCCAGCGTCTACGTCAACCGTCTCTCGAAAAACATGGCCCTCGCCGCCGATCCCACCGTGGTCTACGCCGCTCAGCTCACGGGCACTTATCGCGGCGCCATCTACCAGAGCGACCTGCAGGCGGACTCGCCCTACAACACCTACAAATTTGCCGGACTGCCGCCGGGCCCCATCGCCAATCCCGGCGTGGCTTCCTTGCGCGCCGCCATGCAACCGGCCCAGACCCCGTACCTGTTCTTCGTCGCCGCCGGCGATGGCACCGGACGCCACCGCTTCTCCACCACCTTCGAGCAGCACGAGCGCAACGTCATCGCCTATCGCAAGGCCAGCGCCAGCGGCCGGAGCGGCATCCTGAGCCGCGTACCCTCGAAGGCACGCTGATGCAACTGCCTCCCGCACTGCGCCAGGCCATCGAGCAGGAGTTGAGTGGGTGCGACGGAGCTGGTTTGCGGACGGCGCTACGAGCGGCTTCCGCGCGTCTCACCGAGTGCTATCACCAGAGCGGCGCATCGGCTGGACCTTCCGCGTCCGCCGCGCTCTCAAACGATGAACAGCGCGCCGCGTACCTGGCCGTGCGTGTCCCCGCGACCTTTGCCGCCGCCGTCGCCGCGATCACCTGGACGCGCGAGAGTTGGACGCGCGAGAGTTGCAGCGGCGATCTCCGTACCGTGCTCGATCTCGGCAGTGGTCCCGGAACCGCTCTCTGGGCGGCCTTGCAGGTCTTTCCCACCCTCATCTCCGCCACCGCCATCGAGCGCGATCCCCGGCTGATCGAGATCGCCCGCCGCCTCTCTGCCAGCGCTCCGTACCCCGCTCTGCGCCAAGCCGCCTGGCTCCAGGGCGATCTCACCGCAACCATTCCCACAGCCTCTACTCCCGACGCGGCATGGGACTTGGTCGTCTGCTCCTACACGTTGAACGAACTGCGCGAAGCCCAGCGCTCCGAGTTCATTCGCCAGGCCTGGGCGCGAAGCGGCAAGCTTCTCGTCGTAATTGAGCCGGGAACCAAGGCCGGCTTCGCCAACATTCTCGATGTGCGCACTCGCCTGCTGGCCGAAGGCGCAACTCTCGTCGCGCCCTGTCCGAACGCGCTCGCCTGCCCCATGGCTGGCGGCGGCGACTGGTGCCACTTCGCCGCACGCGTCGAGCGCACTGCCGAACATCGCCGCCTCAAGAATGCGACCCTCGGCCATGAAGACGAAAAATTCTGCTATGTGGCGTTCTCACGTAGCCCCTCACGCAGTCCCGCACGCAGCCCAGCAGAGGGCGAGGTCGAGAGTCCCGGCGCTCGCATCGTGCGTCATCCCAAGATCTTCAGCGGATACACCCAGCTCACCCTCTGCCGCGAAGGCGAGATCGCGGCAACCACTATCACGCGCTCAAAGAAGGAAGACTGGCGCAGATTGAAGCGCCTGGGCTGGGGCGATCGCTGGTAGAATGGCTGAACCTTGGCGCAATCGCATCCAACACAGCTGCTGACAACTCCCGCGAGAACCGCGGGGGCAGTGGGCTTTACCGCGTTCACGCTCTTCCTCGCAATTCGAGGCGGACTGCATCCCGGCCACACCAACCTACGATTGCCGCTAGATTTTATGTTGCACGGTTGGCCGCTGATAGCCGTGAACGTCGCCTTCTACGGTTGCTTGTGCTGGTATGGATTCCTGTTCGTCCGGGGCTCCGGAGGACGGGAGCGCCTTTTTATGGCCGGTTGGTTTCTAGACATTCTGCTGTCGCCACTTCGGATACTACTCCCTCATTGGGCTGTGCCAATCAGGCAAATCGGCGCGCTCGGACTGGCAGTTGCGCTGTTCGCGGCACTATCACTTCTCATCAGTCCGTCGACTCAGGCAGAAAACGGTAGCCCACGCCACGAACCGTGATCAGGTACTTCGGGGCGCCCGGCGAGTCCTCGAGGTAGCGGCGCAGCCGGACGATGAAGTTGTCGATGGCGCGCGTGTCGGTGTCTTCGTGCAGTCCCCAGACCTCTTCGAGAATCTGTTTCCGGCTCACGTTCTCGTTGCGGTGCGCGATGAAGTAACGCAGCAGCGAGGCTTCCATCAGCGTGAGTTGAATCTTTCCCGCCGGAGCCGTGAGTTCCAACGTACTGAAGTCGAGCTTGCGTCCGTCGAAGGTAAACACGTCGTGAGGCGGGGGAGCCGCACTGGCCGCGGCAACAGATTCGGGGTTGCCCTCCGGCGCGTCCTTCTGCACCGCACCGGCTTTGCTGTTGGCGTCGGGCACCGTCGGGAGTGCGGCTGCCTGGTGCTCCAGCGCCGCCTGTTCGCGCTGCCATTGGGTGCGCCGCAACAGGCCGTGAACGCGCGCGATGAGGATGTTGAGTTCGAAGGGCTTGGGCAGATAGTCGTCGGCGCCGGAGGCAAAACCCTTGAGTACGTCCTCAGGACGCGAACGCGCGGTGAGCATGAGGATGGGAACGTAGTTGCGCGCCGCGCGCAGGCGGTCGGCGACCTCAAAGCCGTTGACTCCCGGCAGCATGATGTCGAGTACGACGGCGTCATACAACTGGTTGCGATCGATCAGAATGTCGAGGGCAGCTTCGCCGCTCTCCACCGCCGAGACTTCGTGGCCCTCGGCCTCCAGGTTGAACAACAGCCCCTGCGCCAAGTGGACTTCATCTTCGACGATGAGGATTCGCGACATCGCAAACGATGGTAGCCTACACGGCGGCCACAAGGCGAGGGGGAAAGCTGCGGCAAGGCGTATACACCGTTCTAGGCTAAGCCCGGTTCTAGCTAACCATTGCCTGTTCGGTCAATCCTTGGGAATGGCAGGGGTGACGAGGTAGGTAATCGTTGAGCGACTTCCTCAACGATTACCGATTTGATCAACATCGCTCCGGAAACGATTATCCAAAAGGTGAATCGTTTGCCCAGCCGGAGTCAATGCGACGAGATCATGCTTTGACCGTCTGCCCCTTGCGCGCCAAAGCGGCCATGTGCAGCGCAGCTTCCTTGCCGGTGCGGACACAATCGGGCACGCCGATCCCCTTGTAGAAGTTTCCCGCGATCGCCAGATTCTGTATCTGCTTCAGGGTTTCGCCGATGCGTTCGATGCGCTCCAGGTGTCCGGGCGTGTACTGCGCCATGGCGCGGTCCCAGCGATACACCTTCACAAACCACGGATCGGCTGCCAGCCCGGTAATCTGCTTGAGTTCCTTGCGCACCAGCGCGGTGATCTCTTCGTCGCTGAGTTTCAGTACGCCCTGGTCCTTGGAGCCGCCGAGAAAGCAGCGCACCAGAGCCTTGTTGTCCGGGGCGCGGAATGGGAACTTGGTGTGGACGAAGGTGGTGGCCAGCATGCGCGTGCCTTCGCTGCGCGGAACCAGAAAGCCAAAGCCCGGAGGGCAAGATTTCAAATCGTCGCGCAGGTAGCCAAGGGTCACGGTGATCGAGGAGCTGTACTGAACCTGTCCCAGGTCGTCGGAGAGTTGAGAGTCAACGGCGGCGAGCATCGTCGAGGCGATGCGCGCGGGGGTGGCGAAGATGACGGCGTCGAAGGCCTCGGGGCCGCGCGGAGTCATCAACTCCCAGCCGCCGTTTTTCCGCGAGAGCTGGCTGACGGCGGTGGATGTGCGCAGGCTCTGCGGATTGAGGCGGGCGACGACGGCATCGATCAGTTGCTGCATGCCGCCCTTCAAGGAACTGAACAGCGGCTTGGGCGCATAGCCTTTTTCCTTCTGGATGGCGGCGAGCTTCTTGCGGCCCGCCAGCATGGCGCGGCACAGCGAGCCGTACTTCTCTTCCATCTCGACGAACCGGGGAAGCACCGCCCGCACGCTCAGCGAAGCCGCATCGCCACCATACACGCCCGAGAGCAACGGGTCGGCAAGGCGATCGACAACTTCACTTCCGAAGTGCCGCTCCACCATCTGCGCCACCGTTTCGTCCTTATGCACCGGCTGCGGCGGATGCATAAGCTCGCCGAGCATCTTGAACTTCGTGCTCCAGGAGAACAGGGAAGTGAGCGCGGTCGGAATCAGCTTGGTGGGCACCATGAACATCAGGCCATCGGGCATCGGAATCAGCCGTCCCTTGACCACGATGTAGGTGATGCGCTGCGAATCATTGGAGCCGATCAGGTCGCCGGCGATGCCGAGTTCGGCGCAGAGCTGAGCCGCCCAGGGCTTTTCGGTGAGGAACGAGTCGGGGCCGCCTTCGACCACGCAGTCGCCAATCTTGTCGCTGAACATGACGCCGCCGAGGCGGTCGCTGGATTCAAAGAGAGAGTATTCGACCGGTGCGCCCGCGGCGCGCTCCTGCTCCAAATAAAAGGCGGCGCTGAGTCCGGAGATGCCGCCGCCAATGATTGCGATACGCATGAATGAAACTCCTCGTACTAATGCCTCCGTGCGATGGGCGCGGAGGCCGATAAAAATCGTTCATCCCACATTCGCCGGGCGGCCGTAGTTCTATGAACCTGGCTGCGCCGCAACCGCAAGGCGTGTGCGCGCAAGCTGCGCGACGGCGCGGGCAAAGAGCACGGAGTCATTAAGCGACTCGGCGCGCGACAACGCGATGCCGCGCGCGGCGGCAAAATCCTTGAAGGCGATATCGATGTCGTAGAGCACCTCGACGTGATCGCATACGAAGCCGATGGGCTGCACGAAAAGATGCTTTTGGCCGGCGGCGGCAAACTCTTCGATCACGGACTCGACCGTGGGACCGAGCCACTCTCCGCCGCTCATACCCTGGCTCTGGAAGGCGAAGCGCCAATGTCCGGCAATTTCCGGCACGCTGGCGGCGACCAGCTCAGCGGTCTCGCGAGTCTGGCGTTCGTAGTCGTCGCCGGCTTCAATGGTTCGCACCGGAACGCTATGGGCGGTGAAGAGAACCGGCACGGGAGCGTTGGCCTCTAGACAGGCGCACGACCAGCCGTCGCGCAGCTTCTCGGAAAAGGCGCGGATCAGCAGCGGCTCGGCGTGCCACTCGGAGACGAAGTCCACGGTAAACGGAGCCTTGCCGGTCGCAGGCGCGGTGGGGGACGCGGCGGGGACGCCGCTCCGGCCACTGGCGCCGGTTTCGCCCAGCAGGGCGCTGCGGTAGAGGCCGACGCTGGTGCGCGAGTTATGCGGCGCCAGGCAGATGGCGAGGGCGTGCGTGACGCCGTCGGCGGCCATCTGCGCCACCGTATCTCGGATGTAAGGCTTCCAGTTGCGCATTCCGACGTAGGTGGGCAAGCCCAGCTCCTGGGAGATATGCGCGGCTTGCCGCATGGTGATTTCCGTGAGCGGAGAACGGCCGATGAGCGAGTAGCGGTGCTGGATTTCGGTGATGACGGAGGCAGGAAGCGGCCGTCCGCTGGTCACGTTGGCCAAGTAGGCCGGAATCTCCTCGACGCAATCTGGAGTTCCATGGGCAAGCAGCAGGACGGCGGGCTTCTGCATAACTATCGGGTTCCGGCAACGGCGCCGCGATGCTGCGCCGAGTACTCCTGAACGAACTTAGCCAAGTTTTTCACGTTCTCCACCGGGGTCTGCGGCAGAATGCCGTGACCGAGATTGAAGATGTGTCCGGGACGGCCCTGGGCGAGATCCAGAATGTTCTTGGCGCGCTGCTTCAATTCGTTCCATTCCGCAAAAAGCAGGACGGGGTCGAGATTGCCTTGCGTCGGGCGGTGGTTCAGCAGCTTCCAGCCCTCATCGAACGGAACCCGCCAGTCCAGGCCAATGACTTCGGCTTCGGTCTCGGTCATCGAGGGCAGCAGAGTGGTGCTGTCGGTGCCGAAGTAGATGACCGGCGCGCCTGTCTTCCGGATGGCAGCGATCAGTTCCTTGGTGCGCGGCAGCACGTATTTGCGATAGTCTTCCACGCTCAGGCAGCCCACCCAGCTATCGAATACCTGGATGACGTCGGCACCGGCCTTGACCTGGTCGGCGACATAGCCGGCGAGCACGATGTTGAGCTTGCGCAGCAACTCGTCCCAAACAGCGGGCTGGTTGTACATGAGCTTCTTGACTTCGATGTAATTGCGCGAACCACTACCCTCGATCATGTAGCTGGCGAGAGTGAAGGGAGCGCCGCAGAAGCCGATCATGGGAAGCTTGTCGCCCCAGTGCTTGACGCACTCGGCAATGGCCTCGGAGACATACATCAGCTCGGGCGCGCCGTTGGTGGTGAGAACCTTTACGTCTTCCGCGGTGCGGATGGGCCTCTCGATCACCGGGCCTTCGTTGGCGGAGAAGTGGAAGGGCATACCCATGACTTCCAGGGGAAGCAGCAGGTCGGCAAAGATGATGGCGGCATCGACACCCAGAAACTCTGCGGCCGTGATGGTGACTTCGGCGGCCAACGAGGGCTTCTTGCAGATTTCGACGAGGGAGTGGTGCTTGCGGACTTCGCGGTACTCGGACATGTAGCGGCCCGCCTGGCGCATAAACCAGACCGGGGTCGAGTCGGTGGGAAGACCTTTACAGGCACGGACGAAGATCGAATTCGGAGATGACATTGAGGTTCAAGTTTATCAGAGAGGGGGAAAATGCGCATGTGATGGGAGTCACGGAAAGTCGGTCTGCTGGACGATGCGCTAGTCGCCCAGCGCTGCAAGTTCCTTCTGCCTGGGGCGTCCGCCCTTCAAGCCGTTGGCCCGGGATGCCTTCTTCTTGGCGACGCTCTTTGCCGAACCTCCGCTTCGTCCGATTTCCGCCATCCACTTTCTGGTGCCGTAGATTTGCCGAAGCAGGCTCGGGACGTAGTGGTCAAGGTCGAGGGCTGGCCAGTGAAGGCCGGTCCCGCTGCCGAGAATCTCCACCTGCGCAATCTGTTCCTTGGTGGCTGACTCCAGTCCCTGCAGTTCTTCGCGCGGAATCACATGGCGGCGTCCATCGCTTAGTTTCAGGATGAGCAGGTCCAATCCCGGTCCCGGCCGATACTCCACCCTGGTCACGCGCGGCTCGGCTCGCAGGCTCTTGGCCTGCTCGATGGCGCAATCGATCCCGGCGTCCGTAGTGACGACCTTATGCTTTGCCATGTACTTTCTCCCACAGCCCTACCAGTTCTTCAAAGTGCAGCGCCGCGATGGTAAGAATGTTCTTCACCTCGGAACGCTTGGCATTCGCGGGCCGGATCGAATCCTTACGATCCGCGAGTGCAATACTCCCGTCCAGACGCAGATCCACAATCACTTCTGTCTCCCCGGCAAGGCCATGAACATGACAAGGCGGGTGATCGTTGGAATAGGCGATAAAAAGAACGCCGTCGAACCTGAGCGAGCCCACGTCATCATAATAACCCAAGCACGCTTAGGTTATTATGATTTCTTTTTGACTAATTGGGATGCCTTGCCGGAGCCGAAAGTGGGAGAGTGAGTGACGGTGCCCCACATCTGCCGCAGTCAGCAGATGTGGGACTTTCGCCCGCTGCGCTTTAGTGCCTGAAGTGACGCACGCCGGTCAGCACCATGGCCAGACCCAGGCGGTCGGCGGTGTCGATGACCTCCTGATCGCGCACCGAGCCGCCGGGTTGAATGATGGCGGTAGCCCCGGCCTTGGCGATGACTTCGACGCCATCCGGGAAAGGGAAGAAGGCGTCGCTAGCGGCGACGGTTCCGGCCAGCGGCAGCACCGCTTTGTCGGCGCCGATGCGGGCCGAGTCCACCCGGCTCATCTGACCGGCTCCGACGCCGACGCTCTGGCCATCGCGGGCATAGAGGATCGCATTCGATTTGACGTGTTTGCAGATCTTCCAGGCAAAGAGCATGGCACGCATCTCTTCGGCGGTGGGCTGGCGCTTGCTCACTACCTTGAGGTCGGCTTCGGTAAGCGGACGGACATCGTTATCCTGCACGAGCACGCCGCCGGAGACATTCTTGAGCACCCATTTCTGCTTGAGGTCGGCAATCTCGACCAGGCGCAGGTTTTTCTTTTTGGCGAAGGCTTCGCGGGCCTCCGGTGTGAAGCCCGGCGCGGCGATGGCCTCGACGAAGAGCTTGGCCATCTCGGCGGCGGCTTCGCCATCGATGACGCCGTTGACGCCGATGACGCCTCCGAAGGCAGAGATTGGGTCGCACTCCAGAGCGCGGAGGTAGGCCTGTTTCAGCGTGGCTCCGGTGGCGGTGCCGCAGGGATTGGTGTGCTTGATGATGGCGCAGACGGGCTCGGTGAATTCCTGGGCTAGATCCCATGCCGCCTGGAGATCGACGATGTTGTTGTAGCTGAGCTCCTTGCCCTGGAGCTGCTGGCCGTTGGCTACGCCCTTGCCGCTGCCGTCGGAGTAGAGCGCCGCTTTCTGATGCGGGTTCTCGCCATAGCGGAGGTCGATGGTTTTGTGGAATTGCAGGCGCAGGGTCTCGGGAAAGCCGGTGCTGTTGCCGACCTGGCTGATGTCGAAGTGGGCGGCCTCGTCCACGGTGATTTCGGCCAAGGCGTTGGCGATGGCGGTATCGTAGGCGGCGGTGGTGGCAAAGGCCTTCTGCGCCAGCCCCCACTTGGTCTTGAGCGAAAGCTCGCCTCCGTTCTGCTCTAGTTCGTTGGCGATGGCGTCGTAGTCGGCCGTCGAAGTGACGATGGCAACGTCCTGAAAATTCTTGGCCGCCGAGCGCACCATCGAAGGGCCGCCGATGTCGATATTTTCGACGATTTCTTCAAAGTGCACGCCTGGCTTACGAGCCGTTTTTTCAAAGGCATACAGATTCACCACCAGCATGTCGATGGGTTCAATGCCGAACTCGTTGACGGAGGCGAGGTGAGCCGGATTGGAGCGCACGTGCAGGATGCCTCCGTGGACTTTGGGATGGAGGGTTTTGACCCGGCCGTCGAGCATCTCCGGGAAGCCGGTCAGGTCGCTGATATCGCGCACGTTCAGCCCTGCGTCACGCAGCGCGCGGGCGGTGCCGCCGGTGGAGACCAGCTCCACGCCCTGGGCGGTAAGCCGTTGGGCAAATTCGACCAATCCTGTTTTGTCGGTGACGCTTAGGATGGCACGTTTGATCTTCGCCATGATTTCCTCGCTTGGTTTGTTATTTAGGTTGCGCACTCCGATTCGGGCCGCGGCGGCCCCGGGGGACGGCGTTGCGCTAGATGTCTTTGCGGGGCCGCGCCTTGAGCCGCACCTGCCCGCTCTGCACCATTACAGTGTACTCGACGGCATGGCAGTGGTACTGGGTGCGAATCTGAGTGGACTTGTTTTGCACAAAGGCAGCGAAGGCATCGAATGCGCCCAGCGGCTGCCGGGCAGACTCACGGGCGCGCACCACGGCTTCATAGAGCGCCACGACCTCGATGACATCGTTGGTGAAGATGAGAAATCTCTCCGGCTCGCCATCGGCGGGCACGGCATGAGATTTCGCGGCATCCTTGGACAGATCAAGGTGGCCAAAGCCGCCAACTCCGAGCAATGTGTACTCCGGACGGCGATAACCCAGATCCTTGATTTTGGCCTTGCGCCGCCAGAGATCGCTATAGACCGAATATCTTTGAATCACGCCGTTCAGACGATAACGCTGGGCGAAGGTGAGATGGGAATTTTCAAGATGGTGCCGGATCTGGCCGTTGAACCGCGACTCATTGTCCACCGGGGGCCGCTTGGCGCCTCCGGCAAAGTAGATATCGTATTCGACCTTCAGGCGGCGGAAAAAATCTTCCAGCAGCGTTAGTTCCTCATCAATCGTCACGGGTACACGCCATAGCAGCCATGGAATGATGTAGAGGGGCGCTAGTGACTGGAATATAGCATAGCCAACTTCACCGGGCCTCTCTCATCAATGTGACCAAAGAGAAAGGTGACCGAAGCGAATTGCGGAAAAAGTACAGCGGCGCTAGGCTGCTTGTTGCCATGTTGCCCCGACCCCTCGGCTCCACTCTGCTGCTTCTGCTCCTGCTTGCCCCTCTGGCCGCCATGGCCAACGGCAAACCGCATGTCATCACCTTCGGAAAGACCTCGGCGGTCCGGCTCTTCCTCGGTCCCGACGAACAGAACACCGTATTCATCAAGGTGCGCCCGCTGCTAGTGGACGCCAAGGTGAAGGAATTTGTTACCGGAGACGGTCACGATGTGACCGACCGTTTATTCGTGGTACGGCGCGCCTTCCGACTCAACAATAATCTTCCCAGCGATGAGAGCAAGGCGCCCAACTGGGTTTGGGAGCGCGGCGGATGGTTGATGGTGGACCGTCTGACCGGGCGCGTCGCGCAGCTTTCGCTGGCTGAGTTCGATCCCTTCTATTCGGCGGCAAGCTGGTTCCGCGACTACGTGGCCTACTGTGGAGTCAGCGACAACGGCGAAAAGCTGAGCGCGGTGGTCATGCAACTGGGACGAAAGAAACCAGTCCTGAAAAAAGAGCTTGGAAGCGCCGGTCAGGGGGAGACGCCGGATTCCGAGTGCGACCCGCCAACCTGGGAAAAGAAGCCGACGCGAGTCACTTTTCTGCCGAAACACGAAGAGAAGCTGAGCTTTTCCATTTTCGAGCGCGCGTGGGACGCGGCCCCTGGATCGGACGAGGAGTAGTTCTGGAGCAAACTCAGCGGCAGGCGCAGAACACGCAAGCACGCGGCTCTTGCGTGTTCTGCGCCTGCCGCGTCAACGGAGAATCAGCCTGGAATCAAGCAGCATCCAGCGGCGGTCTCACTCCTATCGCGGCGCGTCCGGGTCCGGAGCGGGCTGAGGCGGTTGAGGCCGCTGCGGCGGAGCCGTGTCGGCCGGCGGCGGAGCGGGCTGCGGGCTGGGCGTGCCAGGCTTGCCAAACTCGATCTTCACGCTGCGATCTGCGAGCACGTAGACGCGCTGCTTCTGCACGTCGCTCCCGATGCGCTGCTCGACGTTGTAGGTGCCGGGCTTCAGGTAAAACCTCTTTAGCTCATGGGCGCGTCCGGCTAATGAGCCATTGATGAAGATCTGCGCATTGGAGTCCGGGCTCTTGATCCGCACCTCACCCAGCGGGCGTCCGTAACCATAGGCGCCATAGCCATAGGGGCCGTAGGCATACGGACCGTAAGGGTATCCGTAGCCGCCGTAGTAGCCCCAGGGGTAAACAGGCCCGTAGAAGCCAAAGCCGAAGCCGCCGCGTGCCGCCGCCGAGGCCGGAACAAGCATAAGCACGGCCAGCGCCGCGAGGATGATAAACCGGGAAAGTCGAATGTGTGACATACTTCTCCTCCTCTGCGAAAAGCCAGTGCTTCGATTGCCCTGGACGCAGGCGGAGGTGCTTTCCCGTGCGCCCATTCAAGCAAACCCAAAGCACCGCTCCGGTTGCCCGGAGTGCCGCTCGGATGAACCCCGTTGGCAACGGTTAGTTGCGGAGGGCGAGAAAAATCTTGTGTGCGGGTGAGCGCTGCTGGCGACTGGTACGCGGCGCTGACGCCGCTCCGGCCGCGAGCGCTTGGCGGGTACAACTGACGCCGCTCGGCCTACGGGCGCTGCTCAGCCGGTGCGGCGGGGGTCGGAGAGGGCTTCGTCGAGAGCGCGGTCGAGGGCGTGGCCAAGGTTGGAGGCGCGGCTGGTGTATTCGCTCTCAATCCCCTCGTACTTACGCTTGAGCTGGTAGTAATCGTCGGCGAGGTTGAGGGCGGCCAGCACGGCAACCCGCAGCGAGTCCACGGTGCTGGTGTGCTGGGCTACGGCGCGCATCTTGGCATCCACGACTTCGGCCAGGCGCTGGATGTAAGCCGGGTCGGAGCCGCGAAGATGGTAGCTCTCGTCGTAAATCTCCACGCGAATGCTGTTGTCGTCTTCGGCCACGTCTTCGGCCCTCCGTTTCTCGCTCGCACTCCGGTTGTCGTACCGGGCTATTGCTCCAGGATCGCGTCCACATCGCCGAGAAGTTTCTCGACGCGGGAGCGAACTTCGGCGCGCTCCTGTTGCAGAGCTTGAAGCTGGTGTCGCACCGCCTCGGTCTCGGCAGCCTGGGCATCGAGCAGATCGCGCAAGCTGGCCAGTTCCGTCTCGGCGGCGGCCTTTTGTGTCCGCGCGGCCTTCAAGAGTTCAATGGTGCGGTAGATCTTCTCCTCCAGCGCATGGAAATCGCTGGCGGTACCTTCAAAAGCGAGCTGGCCTTCAGCCATGGAAGCCATCATTCCCCTTCGGAAACATCTCGAACCTGAAAAGCTCGAACTTCCGGCAGTATAACGGAAAAACCGGAAGGATTCAGCCGCGCACCTGCAGAATCGGCCGCCAGCCTCAAGTTTGCCGGCTTCGCCGGGAGCGACGCAGGATTCCCCGCCGCGAAATTAGCAAATGCGGAAGATTGCGCAAGAAGTTTTTGTACAACCCCTGCCGCTTAAGAAGTTCTAATATGGTGAGGCTGCCCACCGGCTGGAAGGCCAAGGATATGAAACTTAAGATTGCGCTGCTGCTCACGTCGATTTTTGCGCTGGCCTGCTATGGAGTGGCGCAAACCGACCAGACCACCCCGGCTGCGGTAAGCGCGCCAGCCGATAGAACCAGCCCGCCAGCCGACAGGACCAGTCCGGCTGCCGACAAAACCGGTGCGGCGGTGGTGGACCAGACCAGCACGGCATCGGACAAAGGCGCGGACAAGTCCAGCCCGGCTGCGGAGAAGGCCGAGAAGGACGATCTGGACTTCCCCCACGACGGCAAGATCGACGACGTGAACGCGATCGGAAACCGCAACGTCGGATGCAGCAAAGGCTTCGGCAACTGGTATTCGCTGGAAAAACAGGTAGCGATGGGCAAGAGCTTCTCGATGCAGGTGGAGCAGAGCGCCAAACTGGTTACCGATCCGGTGGTGAACGAATACGTCAACCGCATGGCGCAGAACATCGTACGCAACTCGGATGCCAAGGTGCCATTCACGGTGAGGGTGCTGGACGACGATACGGTGAACGCGTTTGCGCTGCCCGGCGGCTACTTTTATGTGCAGACCGGACTAATCCTGGCGGCCGACAACGAAGCGGAGCTGGCAGGGGTGATGGCACACGAGATCGGCCACGTCGCGGCCTGCCACGCGGCGCGGCAGCAGACTCGCGGCAACCTGGCCAGTCTGGCGACCATCCCGCTGATCTTCGTCGGTGGCGGCATCGGATACGGAATCTATGAGGCTGCCGGACTCGGCGTGCCGCTAACCTTCATGAAGTTCCAGCGCAACTTCGAGGCCCAGGCGGATTACCTCGGGGTGCAGTATCTGTATGCTAGCGGCTACGACCCGCAGGCCTTCCCCCAGTTCTTCGAGAAGATCCAGGCGCTGGAGAAGAAGAAACCGGGATTCGTGTCTAAGGCATTTGAGACCCATCCGCCGACTCCGGCGCGCATGGAGCACACCCAGCATGAGATCGCCACCATTCTGCCGGCCCGGCCGCAGTACGTGGTGGATACCTCGGAGTTCCAGGACATAAAGGCGCGGCTGGCGGCCTTGGAAAATCGCCGCAAGGTGGACCAGGGCAAAGACAAAGGTCCGAGCCTGCGCCGGGCTTCGACCGGTTCTGGCGACAGCACGGACGGTTCGACGAAGAGCGCCGATGACCGGCCTACGCTCAAGCGGAGAGACGATCAGTAGGTTTCAAGGTTTTGCAGGTTTCAAAGTTTCAAGGTTAAAGAGCAACGCCCCTCGGCTGAAGGGGCGTTTTTTGTGCACCGACATTCATGCTGAGGTTCACAGCCCCGCTTCGATCCTTGATCGCGGGTCGAGGTAGTCGCGCATGGCGTCGCCGACGAAGTTGAAAGCCAGCACCGCCAGCATCACGGCTCCGGTGGGAAACAGAATGACGTGCGGCGAGTCGAACAGATGCGAGCGGCCATCGTTCAACATTGCTCCCCAGCTTGGCACCGGAGGCGGAACGCCGAGGCCGAGGAAGCTCATGGTGCCTTCGGCGAGGATGGCCCCGGCCATGCCGATGGCGGCTTGCACGATCACCGGCTGCATGATGTTGGGCAGTATGTGGCGGACCAGGATGCGCCAGTCGCTGGCTCCGAGAGCGCGGGCGGCTTCGACGTATTCACGCTCGCGGGCCGCCAGCACTTGAGCGCGGACCAGTCTCGCATAGCCGACCCAGCCGCCGATGACCAGGGCGAGAATCAGGTTCCACAGCCCCGGCCCAAGGAAGGCGACGAAGGCAATGGCCAGCAGGATGCCGGGAAACGAAAGAAACGCGTTCATCACGATGACGTTGACGAAGCGGTCGAGGCGGCCACCGTAGTATCCGGCCAGCGAGCCGACCAGGGTGCCGAGCAGCAGCGATCCAGCGACCACCGAGGAGCCGACCAGCATCGAGATGCGTGCCCCGTAAAGGATGCGGGAGAGAATGTCGCGGCCCAGCTCGTCGGTGCCGAACAGATGCTGCGGCGAGGGTGCTTGCAGCCGCACCGCCAGGTCGATGAAGGCGGGATCGCGCGGCGCGATCAGCGGTCCGAAGGCGGCGCAGAAGACGAACAGAAGGATCAGCGCGCAGCCCAACAGCGCCAGAGGATTGCGCCCGAGCACGCGCCCGAGCTTGGCGACGGCTTTTGGCACGGCTTTTGGCACATCGTTCGACACTGTGTGCTTCCTCCTTTCTACGCTGCGATGTACGACGTCACATCAAATCCCATGCTCACCAACTTGCTGTGAAGCGAGTGCGTGTGCGCGATTCCGACGATAAATATGCCGCCCATGCAGTCTTCCATTTTCTTTCGGATACTTCTCACCATCTGTTCCTCGCGGGCGTTTTCGGCATCCAGCGGACCGTATTCATTCAGCATACTGGGCGCGTGCGGATCATAGGGCAGGGTGCCATCGTGGGCCGGATGACTGATCTGCGGCCAGCAGGTGCGGAAGGGCTCGTCGTCGGGGGTGCCGATTTTTGCGAACTGAAGTCCTAGCTTCGGCGCAAGCTCGGCGGCAAGGGTTGGCCCCTGCTCCTCGGTCCATTCCTCCATCACGACCTGCACCTTGAATTTTCGGCTGAGGTACGCAACGCACTCTTCCAGCTTCGCGTTGCCAGGGTTGCCGAGCCGTTGACACTCGTGTGCGATGGCTAGAATCACAATCTTCTTTCGCGGATCGTTCATTGGCGAATCCTTGGATTCAGCGCGGAGTAAACAAGGTCAGTGCAGAAATTGACCGCGACATAGGTAAGGCCGATGCAGAGCAGGCATCCCTGGACGAGCGCGTAGTCGCGATTGTTGATGGCGCTGATGGTGAGGCGACCGATGCCGGGCCAGGCAAAGATAGTTTCGGTGACGATGGCGCCGGCCAGCAGCGCGCCGAATTGCAGTCCGATGACGGTGACCACCGGGATCAGGGCGTTGCGCAGGGCGTGGCGATAGACGACGGCGCGCTCGGTGAGCCCTTTGGCGCGGGCGGTGCGGATGTAGTCCTGGCCTAGCTCCTCCAACATGCTGGTGCGCACCATGCGGGTGAGAATGGCGGCCAGCGAAGCGCCCATGGTGACCGATGGAAGGATGAGGCTGCGCCAGCCTCCCGCGCCGGAGACGGGAAGCCAGTCGAGGCGAATGGCGAAGAGCAGGACGAGAATAGGCCCGAGGGCGAAGTTGGGAAACGAAAGGCCGAGCAGACTGACGAAGCTCAGCGTCCGGTCATCCCAGCGATTGCGCCGCGTAGCCGAACGCACTCCGGCGGGAATGGAGAGCAGGATGGCGACCAAAAGCGCCGAGAGCGCAAGCGTAAGCGTGGCAGGATAGGCCTGTGCGACCAGATCCCTCACTGGCTTATTGAGACGCAGCGACCGGCCCAGATCGCCGTGCAACACGCCGCTCCAATAGCGGACGTACTGGGTGCCGAGAGGAACGTCGAGGCCGTAGGCGTGGCGCGCGGCTTGAATATCGGCTCCGGCAGCGCCTTCGCCCAGCATCGCCTGGATCGGGTCTCCGGGGACGAGGTGGATGAGCAGGAAGACAGCGCTGACCACCAGCCAGATGACCGGCAGCATGTAGGCGAGTCGAGTAAGCAGGTAGCGGATCATGATTCCGTCTTCTCGCCGGCATGGACGCCGGGCAGCAGATCGACTTTAACGGCGCCCACGCGGCGGCCCTCCATCTCAAGCACGGTAAAGCGGCGCTGCTGGTAGAGGAACGAGTCGCCCGGTTTGGGAATGCGTTGCAGGTTTGCCACCACAAAACCAGCCAGGGTTTCAAAGCCCTGGTCGCGGGGCAGGTGCAGGTTGTGCTGCGATTCCAGATCGCGGATGTTGAGCGCGGCATCCAGCACCAGCGACGCCGGATTGCCTTGGCCGGTGCGGGCCTCCACGTCAAACTCATCTTCAATCTCGCCCACCAGTTGCTCGAGCACGTCTTCCACGCTTACCACCCCGGCGGTCGAGCCGTACTCATCGACGACCACGGCGAGATGGCGGCGGCGGTTCTTGAATTCGGCCAGTAGATCGGGCAGCGGCTTGGTCTCGGGAACCACCAGAACGTCGCGCATGATGTGGCGGATCGCCAGGGTGGGCGCGGCCGGGTGAGGCTCGGAGGAGGACTGCATACGCTGCAAGCGGAACTGCATCCAGCGCATCAGATCCTTGGAGTAGAGCACGCCGATGATGGCTTCCGGGCCGCGTGCGGCGTCGTAGACGGGAACCCGCGAGTGTTGCTCCTCGACCACCTTGGCGACGGCCTCCTCCAAGGGCATGTCGCCGGGAAGAGAAAAAATATCGGGCCGCGGGACCATGATCTCGCGCACCGAGATGTTTTCCAGATCCAGGGCGCGGTGCAGCAACTCCTGCTGCGTCGCCGTGATCAGGCCGTAACGGTGAGAGGCGGTGACGCTGAGCTTGAGCTCTTCGGGCGTGTGCACCCCGCCCTCGCGGATGTGGCTGAATCCGAACCAGTGCAGCACCCAGCGCGACGAGGCCGCCATGGTGCGGGTCACCGGACTGAAGATGGTGATGAAGACATCGAGCGGCCCGGCCACCGCCAGCGCCACCTGCTCGGTCTTTTGCAGGGCAATCGACTTGGGGACGACCTCACCCAAGATGACGTGCAGGTAGGTGATGGTGGTAAAAGCGAAGACCGAGGCCAGCCCATGGGCGTAGAAAGCCGAGTGCGGCAGTCGCGCCAGGGGAACCTCGAGCAGCCGCGCCATTGACTCTTCGCCGATCCAGCCCAGAGCCAGGCTGGCCATGGTAACGCCAATCTGAATTCCGTTGAGCACCTCATCCAGCTTGTTGTGCAGCTTGCGGATGGTGCGCGCGCCGATGCGCCCGGCGGCGATGAGCTGCTCCAGGCGCGTGTCACGAATGCTGACCAAGGCGTATTCGCCGGCGGCAAAGAAAGCGTTGGCCGCTACCAGCAGGATCACGGCGATGATCCGCATCAGCACGAAGGTGAACAAAACGCGATCGCTCCTGTGACCCAAAAAGACGCGCCGGTACGGCAGCAACCGATTTTAGCATCGCGCGCAAGAGCTTCGACGGGTGGGGGAGAAGCAACACGAATGTGGGATGAGGCGTAGCGGGCGATTTTCATTCGTGACAGAATCATCCCAGCACACGGTGGAGGGTGGCCCACATCCGCCATCCATTGGCGAATGTGGGGGCGACTCCACGCAGGAGGAAGACTTGGCGGACGCGCGCATTGTCACACTTACCACGGACTTCGGCGGCTCGGATCACTTTGCCGGCACCATGCGCGGCGTGATTCTTGGCGTCAACCCATCGGCACAGGTGGTGGATCTGTGCAATGCGGTGAACTCGTTCGACGTGCTGGACGCTGCCCTGACCATCGCGCAAGCCTATCGTTATTTTCCGCCCGATACGATTCACCTGGTGGTGGTCGATCCCGGCGTCGGATCGCCGCGCCGGCCGCTGCTGGTCGCCACCTCGAAGCACTATTTCATCGCCCCCGATAACGGTGTGCTCTCTCTCGTCATCGAGCAGGAGGAGCGGGTTTCGGTGCGCCACATCACCGCCGAACACTACTTCCTGCGTCCGCTCTGCAACACCTTCCATGGCCGCGACATCTTTGCTCCCTGCGCGGGTTGGATGAGCAAGGGCGTGGAGGCGGAAAAGTTCGGCGATGAGATCACCGACTACGTTCGCTTCTCCCTGCCCAAGCCCAAGGCGATTGCCGCCAACGCCCTGAAAGGCGCGGTGCTCAAGGTCGATAAATTCGGCAACCTGATCACCAACCTGACGCCGGAGAACGCCCCCGCCGTCTTTGCCGCCCATGCCTTTGCCGACAACACCTCTACCGACAACGCCCGGCTCAAGATCACCGTGGGCTCGGCGCAGGTGACCGCACTCCGCGGCACTTATGCCGAGGGGCAGCCCGGAGAACTATTTGCCTTGCTCAACAGCATGGGGTTCCTGGAGATTGCCTGCAATCGCGGGGCCGCCTCGCAACTGGCCAAGGCCGGGCGTGGAGCCGAAGTCCTGGTCGAGTTCTAACGCCGAGCTCTCGCGCCGAGAGTTCTAGCCCCAGTCCTGGGTCGAGGGATTGCGCGGCTTGACCCGGGCGTAGTTGTCCATCTTCGCCGTCCACAACAGGAAGCGCAACATCTGGCGACGCTCATGCCACAGGATGTTGGCGACTTGTACGAAACCGATCTTCTCCATCTTGAGCCCGGTGTAGGTCTCCAAACGCCACTTAATGTAGGGGCTGCGCCAGGGGGCAAGACGATGGCCGCGAGTCGCGTTCCACAGAAACCGCACAATGTACCACATCGTCTCAGTATAACCGCCCCGTTACTCCTCTTCTTGCAGTTGCGTGCGCGGGGATCTCAGAAGCCGACGTCTACCTGCTAATAAATAAGGATGCGCCGCGCACTGGCGCCAAGGGTTCGTTTCCCCAGGTTTTCGACGGTGCTGAATCTAAATAGCTTCACTCGCCATATCGGTGGCCTCAAGGCTGTCTCCAAAGCCGTGGGTTGTGAACTACCCATATTCCATTCGATCGACTCGCCCGACTCCGGCTAGCATTTATGTTTCCAAACTGCCGTCGGCATCCACCTAAGCCTTAGTCGCGCTGGTTACGTTCGCCAATTCGGTCCAGACGGATGGACGTAGATCCTGTTACGGGAGTCACGTGTTCAGTGACGGTTATCATAGGATTCCTTTGTCTCTGCTGTCATTGTAAACTGCTGAAGTCCCGGTTTTCGAGAGAGGTTACTATGCGCGCTTCCCAGCTTCGTCCGTTGAGCCGTCTGTCTGCGTTCACCCTGCTTTGCCTGCTCGCGATATCGCCCCTGTTTACCGGGAAGAGCGATGCCGCCACCCTGGCGGCGACGCCGGCGTTCAACCTGGCGGCGGGGACGTACACGTTGGCGCAGAAGGTGACCATCACGGATGCGACGGCCGGGGCAACCATCTATTACAGCACCAGCGGAACGCCGACGACTGCCTCTACCCTGTACACGAGCGGAAGCACGATCACGGTGTCGGCCTCGGAGACCCTCGAGGCCATCGCCGTGGCCAGCGGGTACACGCAGAGCGCTACAGCCACCGCGACCTACACCATCACCTCACCGCAACTTGAGGAGACTGCGGTCAGCACCGCAACGGCTATTGTCAATGTAGGCGGCGCCATCACGGTCGCCGACACGGCGTCGAACCTCGGGACGGCGGCGTCAACAGCCAACTCCGTCACTCGTTACTACCTGTCGGCGACCACGAGCAAGACAGCCGGCAGCTATCTGCTGACCGGCACCCGTACCGTGCCCGCGCTGGCCGTCAGCATCTCCTCCGCCGGAACGGCAACGGTGAGTGTGCCCTCGGGCACATCGCACGGCACCTACTACCTGCTGGCCTGCGCCGACGATACCGCTACCGTCGCCGAGATCAACACGAGCAACAACTGCATGGCCGCCAGCACGACCCTCGTGGTTTCCGGTGCAGACCTTGAAGAGACTGCGGTCAGCACGACGACCACTGCGGTCAATATCAGCGGCGCCATCTCGGTAACCGACACGGCGTCGAACCTCGGGCAGGTGGCGTCAGCCGCCTCGGTCACCCGTTACTACCTGTCGGCGACGACGAGCAAGACAACCAGCAGCTATCTGCTGACCGGCACCCGTGCGGTGCCCGCGCTAGCCGTGGCTGCG
>Ga0182030_10000403_pt1 | contig 78604 bp, 68 predicted proteins | sample 812S3MmetaG_FD_121299 | JGI IMG/M metagenome (GOLD analysis project Ga0182030, IMG submission 121299) | Permafrost microbial communities from Stordalen Mire, Sweden - 812S3M metaG (Illumina Assembly) | ecosystem: Environmental > Terrestrial > Soil > Wetlands > Permafrost | place: Sweden... | reverse complement strand
TGCCGCCCGCGCCGGTTTGCGCAGCCTGGTGCTGATTCCCGACGGAAAGATCGCATGGGGCAAGCTGTCCCAGGCCATGGACTACGGCGCTGTCACTTGTCAGTTAAAGGCCGATTTCGACGGATGCCTGACTCTGCTGACGCAGATCGTGAAAGAAGCGCCCATTTACCTGCTCAACTCGGTGAACCCTTACCGGCTTGAGGGCCAGAAGACGCCGGCCTTCGAAATAGCCGAGGCCTTCGATTGGAACGTGCCCGATCACCTGATCGTTCCCGGCGGGAATCTTGGCAACAGCTCGGCGCTGGGCAAGGGCTTTCGCGAAATGCACGAGCTGGGGCTGGTTGCGCGCATGCCGCGCATCTCCGTGATTCAGGCCGTGGGCGCCAATCCACTGGTCCGCAGCCTGGACGAGAATCACGGCGCGTCGCTGGAGCCGATGGAGGCACACACACGCGCCACGGCGATTCGCATTGGCAACCCCGCGTCGTGGCGGAAGGCGGCACGGGTTATTCAAGACACCGGCGGCTGGTGCCTGGATGTCACCGAGGCAGAGATCGCAATCGCAAAGGCCGAAATTGGCGCGGAGGGGCTGGGCTGTGAACCTGCCTCTGCTGTGACCCTCGCCGGGCTGAAGAAACTACGTGCGGAGGGCAAGATCAGGTCGAACGAAACTGTGGTGCTGGTGCTGACCGGGCACACCCTCAAGGACGCGGATTACACGATCGACTATCATCGCGGAACGCTGCTGACAGAGGAGGAATCCGCCGGCAGGGAAGCGGAGATCGGAGCGTTGCGCCGCAATGCCGTAGTCGTCGAAGCATCGGTGTCCGCAGTGCTCTCCGCAATGAAGGGCAACGTCGGATGAGCGAGCAAGTGAAGCCGTCCGCCGGTAGATTTCAGTTACGCCTACCGGCAACCTCCGCAAATCTCGGGCCCGGATTCGATGCCGTCGCCGTTGCCCTCGATTTCTTTCTTGAACTGGAGGCCGAACCGGCCGATCGGTTTTCAATTGCCGCCACAGGCCGAAATGCCGACCGTTGCGGGCGCATCGACGACAACCTGATTCTTGAGACGTACAAGGCAATACTCGTAAGCAATGACCGGCCGATTGTGCCTCTTGCAATCGAGATGCGCAACGGAATTCCTCTGGCCATGGGGTGTGGATCGTCGGCGGCCGGGCGGCTTGCCGCGATTGCCCTGGCTGTCCATTTTGGAGAGCTCGGCTGGAGTTGCCAACGCATTCTTTACGAGGCTTACTTGCTCGAAGGGCACCCCGACAATGTGGCGGCATGCTGGCTGGGCGGATTTGTGGCTGCCGCCTGCAAAGGGAATGAAGTGCATGTAGCTAAGGTGGCACCGTCAGCCGAGTGGCGCGCCATTGTTGTACTACCCGCGGACCCGTTACCCACCAGCAAGGCTCGTGCCGTGCTTCCGGCCAGCTACCCGCTCAGCGACGTGGTGGCGAACATTCAATCCGTTGCGATGCTTTCGCTCGCCTTCGCGCAATCCCGCGCCGACCTCTTGAGCACCGCCATGAGCGACCGCATTCATCAACCCTATCGCGCGCCAATTTGCCCGCTGCTGCCGCTGCTGCTGCCGCTGGTTGGAGAGCACGGGATTCTGGGTGCGGCGCTCAGCGGAGCCGGACCGGCCGTTCTTGTGATTGTCGAAGGCGAAGAGAGTCTGGAGCAGGCCTCGGCCGCCATTCGCGGTGCTCTCAGCAGCCCGCAGGAGGCGGAACTGCTGGTGAGCCGCTTGATCGACTGCGGGGCGAGCGGGTTTCTTGCGTCCAGATTGGCCTGAAGTTCGCTCGGGAGAGACTTCCTAAAGAGTCTTAAAAAGACCGCAGTGGGAACTCACGAATAGAAGAGGTTATTAGTGGGTAACATTGGGCCCAGTCCCAGTAACTTTCTGTATAGTCACCAGTCTTTGCGTTACTAATAAAATTACCGAAGTTTGCTTGCTATTTATCAACTTAACACCTAGATTTGCTGCGTGGGCAGTTCTGGGGGAGGGCTGCTCTAGCGCTCGGGGTCCCTACGGGGTCTCGGGCGCTTCTATTTGGTGCCAGCATCATTGGGCGCCACTTAAGTATTTTGAATCCAACGATTAGCATCCCAGGCAAAAAACGAGGCTCCCAGTCGGAGTTTTCAGCCGAGGTGCGGTTTGCGACTTCCTGATCACTTGCGGCATCTCATGGAGGTGCGGTTTCCTGTACACTTCTAGCAGTGCAGGTCCGCAAGGAGAATCATGGCTGGATTGGGAGTTTTGGAAGTTAGCGATGCAACGTTCGATAAGGAAGTGCTGCAAAGCGAGCAGCCTGTAATGGTGGATTTCTGGGCCGTCTGGTGCGGTCCCTGCAAGGCAATTGCACCCATCGTGGACGGCGTGGCGGCTATGTACGCCGGCAAGCTGAAGGTGGCCAAGGTGAACGTGGATCAGAATGGCGCCACGCCCTCGCGGTTCGGCATTCGCGGCATCCCCGCGCTCTTGTTCTTCAAGGGTGGCAAGGTGGCCGACCAGATTGTTGGCTACGTGCCGCAGGATGTGATTGAAGAAAAGGTCCAGCGCCTGCTGGCCTGAGTGCGGACCGGAAGAATCCGAGCGAAGATTGCGAGGCAATTCCCGGCGCGAGTGCGGGCGTTGACTCGTTTTCATATGTAGCTCGAGGGAACTTTGAAGCCAGGGGTGCCCCGGATTTCTATCAGCTTAGGTAGCCAGACGCAGTGCGTCCGGCAGGGCTGATTCATCTGGAGCCTTCTGCTTAGGTTCCTGGGATGCCTTGGCTCCTCTTTTATTCGGTTGGGGTGAGCGACCGGCGCGGCGGAAGCTATCCGCGGCGATCTGGAGGCCAAACAGGAGCTGCCCGGCGGTTCTTGAATTGACTCTGGAAGAGAGCATGGCATCGAGAACCTGACCGAGCGCGAACTGGACAGCTTCGCGATCTACCAGGGCAGGTAGCTTAAGGGGCTTCTTGTGGGCGCGGGTTTGGCCTGAGGCATTGCGACGCCCCGGAGCGTGGTAGTAGCAGTAGACCATGCCCCTCATCGCTGGCGAGTGGCACCTGGCTCCGCTGGGCATGGTGTGACGACATTCCTGGGACATATCCCCCCCCTCCTCTTATGACTCTGTAGAGAAGTTGTTTATTATCAATGATTCAGGCCGCGACTGGGCGGCAAAGCACTGATTCTGCGGTTGTTGGCCGCATAGTATTGATGATGAAGCGTTTATGGACGTCCTTGAACTTCCCATGCTTCCGGACGAATTGGGCCTGAAATCCACGCTGAAATGATTGTGCGCCGGGAGAGAGAAATTATCGGCAAATTGAGTTTGGGTGAGGGAAGAAGTTCCTGGCTTTCAGCCAAGTGCGCGATCATCAACCGCAGTGGCCTGCGATTATCCTCTCCCTCGAAACTGAATGATGCGGCGGCGGTCGCGCTTGCTAGGTCTGTGCTCGGGTAGCGGCACGTATTGCTGCATCGCCTTGCGCTCTTCGCCCAGCTTGAGTCGCGCCTCGCGGCTGGCCTCGGTCTCGCGGTAGAGCGTTTGTGCAACTGCGGCGGGTCCGCGCATCTCGCTGAGTTTCAAAACCTCGATTTGGAAAAGGCCGCCTTCATTTTCCACTTGCAGCATGTCACCGACGTGAAGATAGCGCGCTGGCTTGGCGCGAACACCGCCGGAGAGAATCCTGCCGATGTCGCAGGCCTTGCTGGCTAGCGCCCGCGTCTTGAAGAAACGCGCGGCCCAAAGCCACTTGTCGATGCGCACCGAGTCCATGTCTTCATGTTACTCATGGCTGCGCGGGCCGGCAGTTTGAATAATCGCTGTAGGGTTGCTCAGGCCGCGCGCGGAGTGAGCTTGAGGCCGAGAGCTTTCATCACACCAAGGAACGTGGAGAGTCTGGGATCGCCGGTGGGGGAGAGCGCTTTGTAGAGTGCTTCGCGGGTCACCCCCGCTTGGGAGGCCATTTGCGTCATGCCGATGGCGCGGGCGATGTCGCCGAGCGCTGCGGCAATGAGAGCGGGGTCTCCGTCGTCGAACGCGGCGTCAAGGTATGCGGCGATGGACTCGGGGCTGTCGAGAAACTCCGAGGGGTCCCAGAGTGTGGTTTTAAGTGCCATTCTTGGCCTCCTTGGCGAGCTTCTTCGCCTTGGCTATGTCTGATTGCTGCGTGCTCTTGGTGCCTCCGATGAGGAGGAGAACCAACAAGCCTCCTGTTCGCTGAAAGTAGACTCGATATCCTGGCCCGTAATCGATGCGCAGCTCGCTGATACCGTCACCGACCGATTTCACATCGCCGAAGTTGCCGAGCGAGAGACGGCGAATGCGGATTTGAATGCGCGCTAGCGCCTTGAGGCCGCGCAGTTTCCGAAGCCAATTCGAGAAGGCCTCGGTCTGGCGAACCTCGATCATGTGTTAACTATAGTTCACGCTGATTGGAAATGCAATAACGAGGGTTGCCGAGCCCAGGGCAATCGCATTTGAAAGGGCTTGCATTGGGATTTGGAGGAATAGCTGTCTGCGAGCACGGAAGAGGTTGAACAAGAGACTTCATTCGGCTCGAAATGTGGCAGGGGCTAAAGCCCGGGTTCCTTTTGCAGGCGTTTTGCGGCCCGACTGAAGTCGTGCCCTGTTACAAAGCCCGCTTCGATCGAGTCTTTGCGGTAGCCTGAGACATCCGCTCGCCATCAAAGTTCAAATGCGATTGCCCTGCAGCCGAGCCCCGTTTTGACAGAAGCTTGCCGTGTGACCAACTCTTAGCATCTCCTGCCACGGCGCAGGCTTGCACCTTTCGCTGGAACAAGGCACGGAGTTCCTCAACTTGCTCGTTTGCGCAAACGCGTTTTTGGTATGACGATGAATTTTCCGGGTGTCAGATAGAGAAGAAACGACTTCATGTCCTCTGAGAAGGACCGGATGGCCTTCCAGTTAATCTCGCTTTTCGAATGCGGACCTTGCGTCCGAATTATATTCTCATCGAATTCAATCGCACAGTCGCCGGCCCCGCTTATCATTCTTCTGAATCGGTTTTTTGCAGTGACTCGCAGAATAGGCGGACAGGAAAGCAAATAGGCGCCAGCTAAGACGGTTAGCCAGCTCGTATGACCTGAGCCGATTGGTTTCGCGGAGAAGAAGGCTAGGTCAAGGAAGCAGATGCCGAATACCGGAAAGGCGTAATACCCCGCTAAGTGCGAGAGATGGCGTATCACGCTTTGCTTTGAATGAAGCGCTTGTGCGGCTGCGTAATCACCAAATGACAGGCTGTAATTGATTCGCATATTAGCTCTGTATTATAGCGTCACGCTGCCTAAGACTCTCATTACACTCAGTTGGTGGTTTGAGCTTGATGAAAATGCCGCCAGATGGTTTCCGCAGTCTTGCGCGCTACGACGGCGGCGAGGGACTCCGCCGTGGCTTGCTGCATATCCAGGAGCTGCCGAAGTGAGTCAGTAGCCGTTGCCGATGATGATGCCGACTATGATGGCTGTGGCCTAGGGTGCTCTGAGGGTTCGGGGGAAGTTGGCGGGGATATTGCGGATTGCGGAGGGTGGCATGGGCTCATGCGGTGAGGTGATGGTAGCGTGGGCTGCTCAAGCGGGACCAGGTTGGGGCATTACGAAACTCAGTCTCAATTTGGGATTCGGGCGGAACCTTAGGTGTTTCTACACAGGTGCTCCATGCTGCTCGCAGCCATTTCGATTCCCACATTCTTCATTACGCATCAATCAGTAGCTTCATGGCTCCCTGTCGAAGCGAATCCGGCATCCAATTAGCGGGATGCTTGCGACAACAAGATCGAGAGTGGCCGCGTCAGTGCTTTGCGTAACGGCATGGACCGCAATGGGCTGCAACAGGCCTGCCATATCGCAACAGTCGCCGAAGCCGGAAGTGAAACCCGCACCTCAAACTCCTTTGGCCGACAAGGATGATGAGCTGGGTGTTCCGTCCTGGGACCCGGTGTGGAACAAGGTAATCGATGGGGCGTTGCCGCCGGAGATGCTTTCGAACCAGGTGGCTCGGGCTGTCAGGCCATTCTGTCCGCGCTTCAAGGCGATGGGCGAAGTGGACAGGCGCGGATTCTGGGTCTATTTTTTCCAGGCACTTGCCGCCGCGGAAGCGGCCTTGGTGCCTACCACTGACGTGCGCCATCTCGAGCCGGAGGTCGCAGTGAAAGACACGATCACTAAGAGGATGGTGCGTAGCGAGGGACTGTTGCAACTTACTTACATGGATGCCGACCGCTATGGCTGCGACTTCGATTGGGATAAGGATAAGCAGTTAGCGGAGAAAGATTCGCGAAAGACCATCCTGCAGCCAGGAAACAACCTGATGTGTGGAATCAGGATTCTAAAGAACCAACTTATCGATAAACAAAAGCCGCTCGTGAATCGATCAAGTTATTGGGAAACGCTGCGAGCGGGAACACCGGGCTACCGGGCTTTCCTCAGTCAGATGACGAATGTTCCGGTCGCCTGCCGTGTTCCAACTCGACTGGATAATGAAAAGAGAACATCCAGTAATACCGCTGCCCAACGGGAACCTGGCGGAGCGCAGACAATTGCGACGAAATGACTTGAGATGCTGCGGCCTTCTCCCGCCCGCTCGCCCGGCCCGACTGAAGACATGGAAGGAAGTATGCGAGGTGCGGATGTCCCGCGCGCGAGAAGCCGGGAGGGATCGATCGGTTGTGTGGTCCAAACGAGTGCGCGTTTATGCGCTCGAGGAATTCTTTGGTAATTGGGTAGCCGGAGGCGGAGCCGATAACCGAATCAATCTCGCACTTGGGGCATGTCGCCCGCGTGGGCCTCGCGCGCGGGCTTGGCGCGCACGCCGCCAGGGAGAATCCTGCCGATGTCGCAGGCCTTGCTCGCCAGTGCGCGCGTGTTGGAGAAGCGCGCGGCCCAATGCCATTTGTCGATGCGTACGGAATCCATGTCTCTATGGTACTCATGGCTGCGCGGGCCGGCGGTGTGAATGTCGTGGTAGATCGGCTCCGGCTGCGCGAGGGGTGAGCTTTATGCCGAAAGCTTTCATGGCGCCGAGGAACGTGGAAAGGCGAGGGTCGCCTGTGGGCGAGAGCGCTTTGTAGAGAGCCTCACGAGTGACTTCGGCCTTTGAGACCACATGCGTCATGCCGATGGTGCGCGCCTTGTCGCCAAGGGCGGCGGCAATGAGAGCGGAGGCAACGTTTTCGAATACAGCTTGGCCTGTCGGTTTTTCGGGATGTTTTCTGGTCAAAGAACTGCTATATCAGGCCGAAACGCGTCAGTTTTTTCCCCGAAAGCTGTACCACCGGATCGGCTATCATCGATGTGGCGGCACAGGCGACAAGGCCGATTACACCGAATTCACCGATGCTGGCGAGGCCGATGGGTACAGATTCAATGCAAGTACTCCCCTCCACTAGGTGGAGGGCCCCTTTGGGAATCGCAATGGCGTTGGCCCTGGCCGCGCTCGCTGTCTATCGAGCACTCCCGTTTCTTCTATTTCATCTCTATGGCCAAATTGACTCCGATCACGAATGGCGCCACGTCTATGAAACCAGAGATTACCTCATCACCTTCGCCGCATGGCTGATTGCGTTCGTTCTGTACCAGCCTTTGACCTCCATTTGTGCAAGGCTCCGCACGCGCTGGAAACCCCTTTATACGGCGATCTGCCTTTTGGCGGCCTGTGTCTTCATGGGCGTATTTATCCTGCATTTCGGCAATCGGCAGTTCGGCGCGTATGACCTCGGCATTCTGATTGATACGGGATGGCGGCAAATCATCGGCCAGCGGCCATATGTTGACTTCCTGACAGCGACCCCTCCTGGATTCAACCTGGGCATCGAATATGCGTTCCGGGTCTTTGGCATAAACTGGAATGCTCAACTGTACGCGACCGCGATCTTCGCGACGGGCAGCTTTCTTTGGCTATATTGGCTGCTTTGCAGGCTGACCGGGAGGCGCACTGTAGCATTCTGGCTGGCGTTTGCAGCAGAGACGGCAATAACGCTGGAACTCAGCTTCTGGTGGTATAACAGCAGTACTGAAACCTTCGTCCTTCTCTTTTTCCTTTCCTGTTTGTTGCTATGCCGGCAGCCGTGCTCTGTAGGAGCGCAGATTTCATACTATTTCTCGCTCTGGCCGCTGGGTTTGATGAAACCCAATATGGCTGGCATCATGATTCTTTGCGGGGTTGCGCTCGTTCTTTGCGGAGCCGGCCGCAAGCTGCGCGTTATTCTGTTGACGCTCGCCGCTGCGGCCACAGTGCTGCTGTTTCTATACGTCAATGGAGTTTCCATCCCTTCCATGTTGGCCACCTACCATGGAGCCGCTATTGAGCACGGCTTGACCCTCTTCGGTCTGCGATTCTACTCCGACAAGGAACTAGTTGTACTTCTGCTCTGGACGCTGATAATGGCGCTGCCGATTGTGACCGTTTTACCTGCCTGCCGCTTATCATTGAGGCACCGTCAATGGCGCGGGCTTGCATTCCAGCTTTTCTTTCCCACTATTTTTCTAATTACCTTATATGGGCTGATCACAAATAGCGATTTCGCAGATATGCAGATCGCCAACCTTCTGGCAGGCGGAATCGTCATCCTGTTCGGCATCGGTATGCCAGTGCCCCAGCCGATACTGCGCCGCATCTACATCGCGCTTCTGTTTGCCATGCTTGCATCCGATCTGTACGCAGCCGCGACGCGATATCGCGTTTATGCTATCAGTCCTCATCTTTTTTTTGAGTGGGAAGATGCAGACCACGGCTCGAGCACCCCCTTCTTTAAGGACATGCATGCCAGCCCGCGGATGGATCTTGTCATTGGACAGATTGGCCAGGCCGTGTCGGAAAACCAAGGGCCGTTCTTTATGGGGCCACGCATCGAACTAGGCTACGCGCTGAATGGACTTTCGTCGCCAGACCGTTTGCCAGTCGGGTGGGACCCAGGGGTGTCCTTCGCGCGCCGAGACCAAGGGCGGTTGCTCCAAATCTGGCAGGAGCACAGATTTCAGACGCTGATCTTCCTTAAGGGCGAGTACCCCTATTATCCTCCAGAGTTTCTTTCATTGATCCGTTCCAATTACAGTAGCGACGACAAATATAGCGAGCTGACGGTATACCACGCCCGAAGGCAATAGCACTCGTCCACGGCGCGCCCTTCCAACGGAGAGCTCATTCAGTTGCGGGCTGCGGCTCGTGAAAATGCTGCCAGATCCTCTCCGCCGTCTTGCGCGCGACAACAGCAGCGAGTGACTCAGCAGTGGCCTGCTGCACGTCGCGCAGGCTGCCGAAATGGGTGAGAAGACGCTGTCGGGTTTGTGGGCCTACGCCGGGGATGTCGAGTAGCTCCGAGCCGCGGTCGCGGATCGAGCGGCGCTGACGGTGATAGCCGATGGCGAAGCGGTGGCTTTCGTCGCGGATGAGCTGAACCAGGTGAAGCACCGGCGAGCGGCGGTCAAGCACGACGGGCTCGTCTTCGTTTCCGTAGACGTAGATGACTTCTTCCTTCTTAGCGATGGAAGCCAGCGGCTGCGAGGTGAAGCCGAGGGACTCAAGTGCGTCGGCGGCGGCATGGAGCTGGCCCAGGCCACCATCGATCAGAACCAGCGAGGGCATATTCGTGGGTTCCTTGCCTTGGCGGGACCTTCCCTCAGGGGCTAAAGCCCCATTCTCTTTTTCGGGCGGCTTCGGCACGACTGAAGTCGTGCCCTGATACAAAGCATCGGAGGGGGATTCATGCTCTCCCGCCCTCTCCGCAAAAGGACGCGGAAAGGATGGGGAACCCGACTTTTCGTTTGACGGGTTGATGTTTTCTAGAATGCGCCTGTAGCGGCGCTCGACCACCTCGCGCATGGAGGCGAAGTCGTCCACGCCGGCAACCGTCTTCACCTTGAACTTGCGATAGGCGGACTTGTTCATCTTGCCGTCTTCCCACACCACCAGAGAGGCCACGGTCTCGGCGCCCTGGATGTGCGAGATATCGAAGCACTCGATGCGGCGGGGCAGCTCGGGGAGCATGAGTGCGTCGGCCAGTGCCTCCTGAATTGCCTTCCGCGAGGGCTCGAGGACACGAAAGCGCTGCGTGTACGATTGCCTGGCGTTCTGGCTGGCCAGATCGACGAGGGACCGCTTTTCTCCGCGCTGCGGAACCGCAAGCTCGATGCGATGGCCGGTGCGTTCGCTTAGCAGCGCAGACAGTGTTTCGCGGTCATCGAAGTCGACGGGAATGAGGATCGAGCGCGGAACGTAATGCTGATCGATGTAGAGCTGCTTGAGCAGGGCAGAGAATACCTGACCAGCGTGGAACGGGCCTTCGGGCTTTTCGGTTTGGCTGACATTTCCCGCAGGGGCTAAAGCCCTGCCGTTATTGGCTTGACTAACGTACGGGCTAAAGCCCGTACCCTTCACAGCATTGGCAGATTCTCCGTCTTCTGTGGTGGCAGGATCCAGCAGATCGGGCAGGTCTTCCCAGAAGAACTCGCGCCGATCCACGATCTTCCCGGCGCGCATATGAAAGAGATTGACGGCCAGGCTGCCATCTTCAAAGTGATATCCGAAGACGTCTGCGTCGTCGCTTTGCTCGGCGGTGGCGATGCGCTGCTTTTCCTGGAGTTGATGGACGGTAGTGAGCTGATCGCGCAGGCGCGCGGCCGCTTCAAATTGCTCGCCTTCCGCGGCCGCCATCATGCGCGTCGTGAGAGTCCGCTCGAGCTCGGCATGGCGCCCTTCGAGAAACAGTTGTGCGTCGCGAACCGCTTCCTTGTAGATCTCGGGAGTTGTGAGTCCTTCTACGCACGGGCCCAGACAGCGGTGAATGTAGTACTGCAGGCAGGCGCGCGGATGGTAGCGCGAAAGATCGACCTTGCAACTCGGGATCAGGAAGCTGCGGTGAATCAGTTCGACGACGCGATAGGCCAGGTTGCCGGGGAAGTAGGGCCCGTAATAGGCCGCGCCATCCTTGCGCAGGCGGCGGGTGACAAAGACCTTGGGGAAGCGGTCGGCTAGCGTCAGCTTCACATAAGGGTAGGTCTTGTCGTCGCGAAGCAGGATATTGAAGCGCGGCTTGCGCTGCTTGATCAGGTTGTTTTCAAGAGCCAGAGCCTCGTGTTCGTTGGCAACAAGGATGTAGTCGAGATCGACAGCCTCGCGCATCAGCGAGCCAGTCTTGGCGTTGGCCTGCGCAGTTTCCAAGAGATAGGACCGGACCCTGGAACGCAGGTTCTTGGCCTTGCCTACGTAGATAACCTCGCCCTCGGCGTTTTTGTAGAGGTATACGCCGGGTTGCGTGGGAAGAGTACGGATTTTTTCGTAGAGGTCCATGTAGTCCCGTGGCCAATTCCTAGAATAGCGGCATATAGCCGTCGTTTGGGTCCCCAAACCAGCCAATGAATGTCTGAGTTGATCGTTGCAGCCAGGAAGCCCCGCGTATTCCTTACCGCATCGTGTAAAAGATACACAGATCTGGAAGCGAAACCCGATTTATCAAAAAGCCAACAAATGCCATAAATACAACGACTTAAAGGAATACTCGAGAATGGAGCCCCGAGTGCACCCTAATCGCCGAGAGGACGAAACCATCCGCGCCGGTTTCCCGGAGTCTGGAAATCGGCAGGGGCGATGGACAGGACAATGACCATGAGTCGTTTTGGATTTGTTTGGATGGCAGCGGCATTAGCGGTGGCAGGCGCGAGCGGTTGCGCCACAAAAAACTATGTGCGCACTCAGACAGCGCCCCTGGTGGATCACACCGACCAGTTGGACAAGAAGACCTCGGCAAACAACCAGCAGATGCACGATGTGGATAGCCGGGCGCAGGCAGGCATTACCCAAGCGCAAGGTGCGGCGGATACGGCCATGCAGAATGCGCAAAGCGCCACCAAGGCAGCAAGCGACGCCGAGTTGGCCGCGAATGACGCGGTGCATCGCGCCGACTCGCTGGACAGCGTTGTGAAGGGGATCGACCAATACAAGAAGGTGGCCGATGTTTCGGTGACCTTTGGCTTCGACAAGTCCGTGCTGACCAACGACGATAAGGAACAGTTAGACACCTTTGCCGCCTCGCTTGGCTCAGCCAAGAGCTACATTCTTGAAGTAACGGGCGGAACGGATTCAATCGGATCGGCCCAGTACAACTACGATCTGAGCCAGCGCCGCGCGGATGCGGTGGTGCAGTATCTGGCTGCAAAGTACGGTATTGCAGCGCACAGGTTCTACTTGATCGGCATTGGCAAGGATCAGGCAGTGGCCTCGAATGATACCAAGGAAGGTCGCAAGCAAAACCGGCGCGTCCAAGTGCAATTGCTCACTAACATGAGCGATCAGAGCACGCAGACAGCGTCGAGCCAGGGTTCGGGACGGTAAGAACAGTTGTAAAGCTTCTTACCCGCGCCCATTGATTTGCGGGTCCGAAGGGCCGGTTCGCATCGCGGACCGGCCCTTCTCACGTCCTGTCGTCTAGAGGGGCTGCATACAGACTCAATCAGAATAGAAAGAAGTGTCAGGGCACGACTTCGATGGTCAAATTCCAGTCGACGAATTGGTCAATAAAACTTGCTTAAGCCTAAAACGCTAGCTTTTTCGGCATAAATGTTGCTTCGGTCTTCCAAGGCCTTCGCCAGGTCGTAAGGCAGGCGAGCTTGAAATCTGCCAAGGGTCTTCATGTCCGCAACGTCCTCATGCTCGCAGAGCGAGCCTTCCAATGTGTTCCAGACCGCGTCCTGATCCTGATTCCGAGGAATCAGTTCTATTACTTTCAACGCAGAATCCATACCTTCGGTTGTATCGAATCGTCGGCTTCGACATTGGCGAAGCCTTCCAACCCTAAAAAGCCCTGTACTCTTTATTGCGGCCGAGCTTTAGCGTTACCGGCGAATGAAAACGCTAAAGTGTTCAACAATGCACAGTCTTGCCCAAAGTGGAGAGCGTACAACGGGAAACCAGCGGCTTGAAAGCATAATGAAGTCCCGCCTGAGGAGAAGCGCATGCAGCGACTGCATCGGTATCTGGGCTCACTTTTGGTGGGTGCGACACTGATTGCGCCCGTGGGTATCCAGGCCAACGACAAGGATCGAAACTGCCCCGACAAAGGATACTACGACCATAAGGATTGCCATAATTGGGACGACCACGAAACCCGTGCCTATCAAGCCTGGGAGAAGGCTCAGCGCAAAACAGATCGGGAATTCTCCAAGCTGAAGGCTAAGGAACAGTCGGAATACTGGAAGTGGCGCCACGAACATCCGGACAATGACAACGACCGCCACTAACTTGTCCTCGCGGTAGACTGCCATCCAGGCGTCGCCGTACGCGCGAGCAGCACAACGTGTTTCTTTCGTCTTAAGTGGTCAAATTCCAGTCGACGAAGTGGTCGACCGATTCGCTGAAGCCTTGGAAGAAAGCAGGAGACATATTTAAGAGAATAATCACCCTCTTTGTATTCTTCCTTGGAGCAGCCCTTTCGCTCCCCGCGCAGGATGAGCCTAGCGGTTCAACCCTGCAAATGATCGCCAACGTCGGTAATGGATACACCTGCGGTGTCTACGGCACAACCCCACTTTTCTGCCCGGGTCTTCCACTCCGTTTCCCGGATAACACCACCGGATCGATGTTTCTTTCCACCGATCTAGGCAATCCATTCGGCACCACCGCGAACACCCACTCAATTCTGTGGTATGCGGCCGATCTCGGGGCGACGAATATAACTTCCGCCGTGCTCAGTCCCGATGGGTCCACATTGACCGTGCAGTTCACCGGCACGACAAACGACAGAGATCTCGGAAGTTTCACCGGCACCGCAACCCTGACCTTCAAAAAGATGACAAGGTCCAGCGGCGGGGGGCGGGGCGGCCACAGCACGATCACTGTCCTGGTTTGTACCGGGGGCAGCGTCACGATCAAATATCAGTAGGGCCACATTTTGTGTTGACAAAAGGTAAGCAGCAACCGGGACTTCATGCTGGTTAGACCGAGCATTGCGGCGTCTGGATTTGCCAAGATCCAGACGCCCGGTCTTTCGATTCTTATCTCTATTGCTGTCGTATGTGCTCTGCGCGAACGTCTTTGGCCGTAAAAAGGCTCAGGAACGGCACGCTGGCGGCAGCTTCAACCGCCGGTCGGCCATTCGCTTCTTCCCGCTCCACAATGCAGACCACGGCCGCGACCGTCATGCCGGCCTCGCGTGCCGCCTCAATGGCGTTGATGGTAGAGGCGCCGGTGGTGCAGACGTCGTCCACAATGACTACGCGCGCGCCCTCGCGGCAAAATCCCTCGATGCGGCGTCCGGTGCCGTGCGTCTTCTCCGCCTTGCGTACCAGGAACCCGTTGAGCAGGGGAGCGCCGGGACGGGAGAGCGCACGCCAGGCGCTGGCGGTCGCCACATTCGAGACGATAGGGTCCGCGCCCAGGGTGAGCCCGCCGACGGCCTCCGCCTCGATGCCGTTCTCTTCAAGCAATTCGAGAATCGCGTGCCCGGTGAGGCGTCCGCCTTCGGCGTGAAGCGTGGTGGTCCGGCAATCGATGTAATAGTCGCTGGTGCCGCCCGAGGAGAGCTTGAATTGCCCGAGGCGGAAGCTGGTGCGGGCGAGGAGAGCGAGGAGTTGCTGGGCGTAAGTGGAAGTGGCCATCGGATTCGATTGTAACGGGTGGACTGAATGGGTTGGCCTTGGGCATTACGTCTTGCCGATCGCATCGGTCGGATCCAAAGCACGCGCCAACGGTCCCTGCGTGACGAATTTCATGAAATTCGATTCAGCCAAACGCGAGGAATGAACCTCGCCGCCGAGGCCAAAGAAGCGGCAAAAGCTCATAATCAACGGACGCCAAGCTACCGGATCGATGTGGGGGCGGTCAGGATTGCCCGTAAGGAGCCTCTCGTCGATGTGCAATTTCACGATGTGCACCTCGAAAGCGTTGGCACTCACATTGTTCCCGAAGGGGCGGAAATCGTGCACAACTCCTTCCATTTGGACAGGGCATTCGAGCACGCAAGGCGGGGCCACGGACTGCGACTTCTGCTGAGTCAGTCCCGCGATTTCGAATTTGCTGGGTTCATAGCGATAGCCCCACTCGCGCTTCTTCTCCGGGACTGGGTCTTTACCTGTGGTCATTGCCAGGCGGTCGACGTGCGTAACCAGATCTTGCGACGGCAAATTGATCACGCACTCGCGCGTGCGGATGAGATTATCGCTGGTCTGGCCCTTCTGGCCCAGGCCTAGCATGCAGCTCCAGCCCAGCCACCAGGCCGACGACATGGGCGCCAGATTCGGCGAGCCATCCGGATTCAGGGTGCTGATGAGCGCTACGGGAGTTCCGAAATAGAGGATGGTTGGGTCGATGGTCTTGTACATGAACCGACAATATGGGACGCTGCGCGGATGGCGCTACCCGATTCTTGCGGTCAATTCGGAATCAGTTGGACCGCACAGATCACATCCTGTCCAAATGCTGGAAGCCGCCGGTGCCGAGCAGCATGAGAGAAAACAGGAGAAAGTTGTACGACGCGTGAACCAGCACGCTGGCGGCCAGGGAGCGCGTATTGAGCCGCGCCCAGCAGAGCACCAGGCTCACGGAAAACAGAAGGACAAACGGCCCCCAGGAGTAGCCGGTTTGCGCCGCGTGCAGCAGGGCGAAGGGAAGGCTGGTGGCGATTGACGCAATGACCATGGCGTTGATCGACCATTGCGGCTGGCCATTCCCGTCGATTGGGCGCACAAGCGCACCTGCAACCTTCTCGTGGATCCAGTCGCAAGCGGTGCAGAGGGCCGGCAACAGGAATCCGCGAAAAACCAGTTCTTCAAAGAAAGGCGCGAAAGTCACGCCAAAGGCGAAAAGCAGCCAGGCCGCTCCAGGAGCGCGAAAGATCTTGTCGATGGGCGCATCTTTTGGGCCCGGAAGCAGCAGGCCGTTCACCAGCGCAAGCGCACAGCAGACGAAAGCGATGACGAAGAGCCGCTTGCGCAGGTGCAGTGCAATTGCGCCATTCCACTGCACGCCCGCAAAGAAGCTCTTATGCCAGATGAGCGGGAAGAACAACAGACAGGCTCCCAGCGTGAACAGGTAGAGAATCGCTTCGCTGCCGAGTGCGTAGTGAATCTCGGTAGCCGCCTGTTGCTGATTCAAGACTCCGAACAGATGAAAGTGAAGAGCCAAAAAGATCAGGCCGCTCGCGCAGAGCAATCCGAAGAGGGCAAACACGGCCAGGATGCCCACATCTCCCAGGTGCGGCCTGCGCACCGGAGGGCGAATCTCGGGCAGAGAAAACGACTGGAACAGCGGCCGCTCGTCGGGCTGTGGCTCTTGCGGCAGGGCAGCACTCTCTGCGTCCTGCAAGGAATTCGGAACCAGTGCGATTGGCTCCGACGGCATAGCCCGGCCCAGCTCCGGCTCCGTTGCCTGCGAGGCGTCTGGGGCATACGACACGGCACCCTCGGCAGAGTCGACCAGAGGGCGCGAACTGGCCTCTGGGGCACGCTCGGGTTGGCGATCGAGATCGTGCTCGGGCAAGCTGTTTATGGGAGTCCGGTTTTCTTCCAGGGCGCGGCTCCTTTGGATGCTCTCGGTTCAACCGGGCGCTTTGTCTTCGAGCGCGGCGAGGCGGGCGAGCCTGCTCCGGCCAATGGCAGAGGAACATCGCTTCCATCGGCCCCACCGGTTGTTTCTACCGATACTACATCTTCTTCCGGCTCGGCTTTCGCCAGCCTTCCGTCGCTCGAGGTGTAATACCGCATAAGGAACTGGCCGGTATACGAACCGGGCGTGGCGGCAATCTTAATGGGGCGGCCTTCGCCTACGAGGCGTCCTCCGTCTTCGCCGCCCTCCGGCCCCAGATCCAGCACCCAGTCGGCGTTGCGGATCACGTCCAAATTGTGCTCGATGATAATGACCGTATTGCCCAGATCCGCGAGCCGGTGCAGGACTTCGAGCAGCTTGCGCACATCGTCGAAGTGGAGCCCGGTAGTCGGTTCATCGAGGAGATAGAGGGTGCGGCCGGTTTGCCGTTTGGAGAGCTCGCGCGCCAGCTTCATGCGCTGCGCCTCGCCTCCGGAGAGTGTTGTGGCGCTTTGGCCCAGGTGCACGTAGCCGAGGCCCACATCTACCAGCGTCTGCAGCTTCTGGCGCACCTGGGGCACGTCGGTCAACACCTGCAGCGCGTCCTCGATGGTGAGGTCGAGAATGTCGGCTATCGAGTGCCCGTGGAACTTCACGGCCAGCGTCTCCTGGTTGTAGCGCCTTCCGTTGCAGACCTCGCACTGGACGTAAACATCGGGCATGAAGTTCATTTCAATGCGCCGCTGTCCGTCGCCTTGGCAGGCTTCGCAACGGCCACCGGAGACGTTGAAGCTGAACCGTCCGGCCTTGTAGCCGCGCTCGCGCGACTCCGGCAGCATGGCGAAGAGGTCGCGGATAGGCGAAAAGACCTGTGTGTAGGTGGCGGGGTTGGAGCGCGGGGTGCGTCCGATGGGCGACTGGTCGATGCGGACCACCTTGTCGATCTGCTCCGCGCCGGCGAGGGTGTCATGCGCACCAGGCTCTTCGCGCGAGCCGTAGATCGTCTTAGCCAGCGAGCGGTAGAGGATGTCGTTGATCAGCGTGCTCTTGCCGCTGCCGCTCACGCCGGTGACCACGGTCATCACGCCGATTGGGATGCGAATGGTCAAATCTTGAAGATTGTGTTCGCGGGCGCCCGAGACGACGAGCCACTTGCCGGTGAGCGGCCGCGGTTTGGTGCGATGCAGCATGGTCGCGGCGCCGGAGAGATATCGCCCGGTGAGCGACTGTGGAGCAGCCATGATCTGCGCTGGAGTGCCCTCGGCCACAACAAAACCGCCGAGGCGGCCCGCGCCGGGACCAAGGTCGAGCACGTAGTCGGCGTGGCGAATGGTCTCTTCGTCGTGCTCAACAACCAGAACCGTGTTTCCCAGGTCGCGCAGCCGTTCGAGCGCCTGAATCAGCCGGTTATTGTCGCGCTGGTGCAAGCCGATGGACGGCTCGTCCAGTACGTACAGCACACCGCGCAGGCGGGAACCGATCTGCGTAGCCAGGCGAATCCGCTGCCCTTCGCCGCCAGAGAGCGTTGCGGCATTGCGATCGAGGGACAGGTAATTCAAACCCACCGCGCAAAGAAACTCCAGCCGCTCGACAACCTCGCGGCGAATTCGCTCCGCCACCAGCGATTCGCGTGCCGTAAAGCTCAGGTTGATGGCGGCCGAGAGAGCACGATTGAGCGGCAGCGAGGTGAAATCCGCAATGGAAAGCCCCCCGATCTTCACCGCCAGCGATTCAGGCCGCAACCGTTTCCCGCGGCAGACCGGACAGGGCGTGGCGGACATGAAGTTCATCATGTACTCGCGGTAGCCTTCGCTGCGTGCTTCGTCGATGCTGTCGCGAAGGTATGTCAGAACGCCGTGAAAGCCGGTGCGAGGAGCCTCATTCTTCGGAGGTCCGTAGACCAGCAAGTGCTGGTGCTTTACCGGAAGGTCTTCGAAGGGAAGCTTTAGGTCTATCTTGTAGCGCTCTGATGCCAGGTGAATTAGCTTCAGAAGGTACTGCGAAGAGGAACCCGGCCCCAGGCCGCCATCGAGCAGCGGTTTGGACCAGTCGGTGATCACTTTGGCGGGATCGAGGTCATAAAGCGATCCCAGGCCGTGGCACTCGGGGCAGGCACCGAAAGTGGAGTTGAAGCTGAAGCTGCGAGGCTCCAGTTTAGGTACGTCCAGGCCACAGTCCGGGCAGGCCATGCTGGATGAGAACAATTGTTCTTCGCCGCCGGCGACGGCAACCAGCACCAGCCCATTGGCCAGTTGCAGAGCCTTGGTTACGGCTTGGTCGAGCCGCTTTTCCACCGAGGGCTTGCCTGCGGCTTGCGGAGCCGCGTCAGGCGCAGGCGACTTGAGAAGAATGCGGTCGACGATCGCCTCGATTGTGTGATTCTTTCGCCGGTCCAGGAGAACCGGCTCGGAGAGGTCACGCAGCTCGCCGTCCACGCGGGCGCGAAACCCTTGCTGATCAATCTGATCGAGCAAATCCTTAAACTCGCCCTTTCGTCCTCTCACAATCGGCGCCATTACGGTGACGCGTTCGCCGAAGCCGAGTTCGAAGACTCGCTGCACAATTTGCTCGGCCGTCTGCCGGGCGATAGGCCGGCCGCAGTTGGGGCAATGCGGCGTGCCGACCGAGGCATAGAGAAGGCGAAGATAGTCGTAGATCTCGGTGATAGTGCCCACTGTGGAACGAGGGCTGCGGCTGGTGGTCTTCTGTTCAATCGAGATTGCCGGGCTCAGTCCCTCGATGGAGTCCACGTCCGGCCGCTCAATCTGGTCAAGAAACTGGCGCGCGTAAGCCGAAAGCGTCTCGACATAGCGGCGCTGGCCCTCGGCATAGATGGTGTCGAAGGCGAGCGAGCTCTTTCCCGAGCCGGAGAGGCCGGTAACCACCGTGAGCGTGTTGCGGGGGATGCGCACACTGATGTCGCGCAAATTGTGCTGGCGCGCCCCGCGCACCGAGATGTGAGTGATGGCCATGGTGAGGAAATTGGGACTGGGTACGCTCTCGAGGGTAGCGTGCGATCGATCACCGCAATCGGTGCCCCTGGGAGTATTCTATTGGTCAATAGAAATAAGGGTCAACGCGGCGCGATTTTCTGAGAGAATCGCATCAACCCTTTCCGGCAGTTCAGGAAGGTTCTCGGGCCTTAGAACGCGCTCGATGCAAGCCTTGGCATACTCAATTCAGGCGGGACAGATGACGGATTTCTTGATGTTGATTTGCGCGGCGGTCGGCTCGATGGTGTTCGGCATTCTGGCGGCCTATGGGCTCCTTCGCGCGGGTTTTGCGTTTCTTCGCCCACAAAAGCGCCCCACGCCAGTCGGCGCTCGAAAAGCAATTGTCACGGAACAGTGAACAGTGGCCAGTCAATTAGCCTGAACCCTCCCAGCCGTCGATTCCATGTACTCAAAACCCGATCACTGACCACTGTTCACTGATCACTGTCTTGCTACTGCGGATTGTTTGGCTGGTTCTGCTGCTGTTGGTTCTGCTGCTGTTGGCGCTGCTGCATCTCCTGCATGATTTGCTGGGGAGTGCGCGGCGGAGCGCCAGGAGCGAAGCCGTTGCGTAGCGCGGGAGGCTGTTGCGGCTGCAGCGGCGGCTGTTCCGGCTGCTCGTCGGCGTCGTTGTTCTCGTCGTTCGAGGCGGTCGGGCTGTTAACCGCCGGCGAGGCGGCTCCACTGGGCTGGGCGCTCAAGACGATCTCTCTTGGCGTTCCCTGTCCCTGATCTCCGATCATCAGCATGTTGTAGCCGGATCCGTCGAGAAGTTGCGCCAGAACGTCGCGCGCCGGGCCAGGGCCGTACGATCCAAAGATGCGCAGGTCCGAGCCAAGCCCCTGTACCCTGACTCCCGTGGCTGTCTCCACATCTTTCAGAATCTGGCTCAAGCTGGAGTTGGAGGCTTCGATGCGCAGGCCCTGACTGTTCCACACCACGCTGCCCTCGGCCGGTTTATCGTTGGCGGGCCAGTCCGGAGGCGCGGGTGCTGGAGGGCTGACGGGCACGGCTTGTGGCGTGGCTGCGGGTGGAAGGACTGCGCTTGGACGCCTGTGCGGGTGGGCAGGCTTATGTGCGGCGTTGGACTTTGTGGGCGCCGCATCTGCTTGAGTCCCTGGCTGCTGCGCGACGGCAAACAGTGCGCACGCCGCTACGGCAGCCACTGCGAAAGTCCGCAGGCAGAAGGAAACAGCGCTCCCAGCCTCCGGGCCTTGCAGGCCTTGGCGTTTCGCCGGAATGACAATGCGCATTGAAATCGGCTCCCCCGCCTGGCAGCGCTTATAGCACTTTGTTCGGACCGCCCTGGTGACTCAGGCGTTTCGACGCCGCAAATCGTTACCGCCCCACTGTACTAGACTATCAGTGGCCCATGGACGCTCGAAGTGAGGTCCGGTTGGGTGGAGAGGATTAACCGGCGATGTCAGGGAAGACGAGCCTCTGTTGGACGCTCTGGACGATTGGGGCATTGTGGTGCGCGGCGGCAACGAGCCAGGCGGCTACCTGTACTGCACAGGCCGAGCTGACGCCTCAGGATCGCGGCGCACTGAGCGCAATCGGAAGCAGATTGTCTGAGTCGGTTGTCCAGCAGGATCTTGGGACACTCCAGGCTGCTTTGCTGCCCGCGGAGGCGGCAGAGTGGAGCGGGATTCAAGGGGCAATCGAGCTGGCGGCGCCGCTGGTGAAGGGCGGGCAGATTCAACTGCGAAATATTTATCTGCTGGACGCGGCCAGTCAGACTGCGGTAGCCGACACCCAGTTCTTCTGCTCGAACCCGAGCGGCACGCTCACCGTGACCATCAACATGCATGCTCTGCCTCCTGGGCGCTACGCCGTTGTGCTGGCCGATGCGATGGGATCCCCGCTGGGTGGGCAGCTGGGCCTGATTCTCGCCTGGGATGGCGCGGCCTGGAGGCTGGCAGGCCTGTCGGTCCATCAGGGAATCTTCGACGGGCATGACGGCGTCTGGTACTGGTCGCGCGCGCGGGGGCTTGCGAAGGTGGATCCATGGAGTGCCTGGTACTCCTATGACGCAGCCCGGCACCTGCTGCTGCCGCTGGACGTTCTCTCGTCGCCGAATCTGGAAAAGCTGCAACAGGAGCAAACCCAGATTCAGGGATCGCCGCAGGATGCCTTCCCTTATTCTCTTCCCAGCGGCGACCGCACCTGGAAGATCGACGCTGTGCAATTTGATGCAACGCTGCACCAGGCGGATCTGGCGGTAGTCTACGAGTCTGCCGGCGTCACCGATCCAGCCGCCCAGCGCACCGAGGCGCTTTCGGTGTTCAGCGCGTTTCTTAAAGCGCAGCCGGGAATTAGGCAAAACTTTCACGGGCTCTGGGCCTATTCGGTGACAAATGGAAAGCGGACGCCGGTGATTGAGTTGCCGATGGCGCAGATACCTTAGAGGCAGTGGTTAGTGAGTAGTGGTTAGTGGTTAGTTTCTTAGGGGGAGATTGCATGAACAGCTCACGGTCAATTCTTCTCTTGCTTTCAGCTCTAGCCAGCTTTTCAATGGGGCATTCGACTCTTTTGGCTCAGTCCATTCAAGTCCGGGTGTTGGACGCCAAGAGCGGTGCTCGCGTTCCCAATGAAAAGGTATCGGTGTTGATCAAAGGCGAGAAGGGTGCCAGAGATTACACGACAGACAGCGAGGGCAATTTCTCTCTTCAAGTCGATCCCGCTGCGTTTCTATATGTCGCCACAGAATGGAGGGTCACCTGTAGACGTATCACTCCAGGCGTAGTGCCCTTTGTTCCGGTCGCGACTATCTTGCAGGAAGGTTTTACCGATGAGAATACGTGTGGTCGAGCGAAGAGTGAAACGGTGAAAGACAACTTGATTGTTTTCGCCAGAAAGTCTTCGCTCTTCGAGAACTTTAAACGATAGACGCCTCTATGATGCTGACCTCATGGACCTATGACGTTGCCTTCCCGCAAGTGTGTTTGAGCTTCCAAGAGCTCGCCTCAAACAACAATACGCAGTCCGATCCGAATCCCAAGCGCCTCTTTGGTACAGACTGGTATGGTCCCGGAGGTAAGGTGAATTCGGAATCGTGAAGTCGCCCGGCGAGTTTGTAGCTTGGCGGGACTGTCAACCATTGCTGCCCCAAACAAATCGTTCAATTGGCATGAAAAGGAAGTCAGTGGAGAAAGTGATCGATCTACGTTCGGATACAGTAACTTGGCCTTCGCTGGGGATGCGCGCAGCGATGGCCATGGCCGAGGTTGGCGACGACGTCTACGGGGAAGATCCTACGGTCAACCTGCTGGAGAGGCGCGCCGCTGAAACCTTTGGCCGCGAGGCGGCTCTGTTTGTGCCCACCGGCACCATGGGCAACCAGATCGCCATACGGCTCCTTACCCAACCCGGCCAGGAAGTGATCGCTGAATCACGCGCTCACATTCTGGATTGGGAGATGGCGACTACTGCTGTCTTCTCCGGCTGCCTTGTGCGCGCCGTTCCGGCCGAGCGCGGCATCCTGACCTGGAAACACATCGAGCCGGCGATCTACGCGCGGGGAGCGTTTCGCGCCGCCACCGGGCTCATCGAGATTGAAAACACGGCCAACCTGGCCGGCGGAAGCTGCACGCCCCTTCCGGTCCTCGAAGAAATCTGGGCCGGAGCCAAAGAGCGCAAACTCCCCACTCACCTGGACGGAGCGCGCATCTTCAACGCGGCTGTCGCACTGGGCGTGGATGTGAAGGCGCTGACGCGTGGCTTCGATACGGTGATGTTCTGCCTGTCGAAGGGACTGGGCGCGCCAGTGGGCTCCATGCTCACTGGCTCCCAAGAGCTGATGGATCGCGCGCGGCTCTTCCGCAAAGCCCTGGGTGGTGGAATGAGGCAAGCGGGCGTTCTTGCAGCGGCTGGCCTGATTGCGCTCGAAAAGGGGCCACAGCGGCTCCACGAGGATCACGCCAACGCGCGCTTGCTCGCCGAGGCGCTCTCCGCAATCGAAGGCGTTTCCATCGATCCGGATACTGTCGAAACCAACATTGTCATCTTCCGGTTGACTGGAAAGCTGAGTGCGGCGGATCTGGTGGCGCGGCTCAAGGCGCGCAACATACAGGTCAGCGCGGTTGGCAAGGATATGATTCGCCTTGTAACGCACCTCGATGTGAACCGCGCTGCGTGTGTCGCGGCTGCCGAAGCTCTTGCCGAAGAGATTGAGGCTGCGTGAAGAAAGGAAAATCCCGGCCGCTCTGAGTGGCGGCCGGGATTTTCCTGTTGAACACGGGATCGGAGGATACTCTTACGGCTTGGGGACGGTGTTGATCGTCTTCAGAACGCGCGAGATGATCTGGTAGGGATCGGCTTCGGAGTTCGGGCGGCGATCTTCCAGATAGCCCTTGTACCCGTTCTTGATGAAGTTGACAGGCAACCGGACCGAAGCGCCGCGATCGGAGAGACCATAGCTGAACTTGTCGATGGCCTGGGTTTCGTGGAGTCCAGTGAGGCGCAGGTGGTTATCCGGGCCATACACGGCGATGTGCTCGGGGATGAATTTTTCGAATGCCGCCATGAGGGCTTCAAGATATTCCTTGCCGCCGACTTCGCGAAGGTACTTGGTTGAGAAGTTGCAATGCATGCCTGAGCCGTTCCAGTCACCCTTCAGGGGCTTGCAATGCAGCACCAGATCCACTTCGTATTTCTCGCAGAGACGCGCCATCAAATAGCGAGCGGTCCAGACATCGTCGGCAGCCTTGGCCGAGCCTTTGGCGAAGATCTGGAATTCCCATTGTCCTTTCGCAACTTCGGCGTTGATGCCCTCGTGATTGATGCCGGCGGCAAGGCAGAGTTCCCAATGTTCGTCGACGATTTGACGGGCAAGGCTACCCATATATTTGTAGCCGACGCCGCAGTAATAAGGGCCCTGGGGAGTAAGGGGGAATCCGTCTTTCGGCCAGCCCAGAGGCCGCCCATCTTTATAGAGAAAGTACTCCTGTTCCAGCCCAACCCACAGATCCGGATCGTCCTCGATGGTGGCGCGCATGTTGCTCGGATGCGGAGTGCCGTCGGGGTGCATGACTTCGCTGAGAACGATAAAGCCGTCGGTCTTGGTTGCGTCAGGATACAGAGCCACGGGCTTGAGCACGCAGTCGGACTTGCTGCCCTCGGCCTGCATGGTGGAACTGCCGTCAAAACCCCAAAGGGGCAGGTCGGCAAGCGTAGGTGGCTTCTCAAATGACTTGAGCAGGCTTTTGCCGCGCAGTTCTGGAACCGGCTTTTTGCCATCAAGCCAAATGTATTCGAGTTTGTACTTTGTCATGGGTCTCCTCTTGGGGTGAATTCTTGGAAGGCATTCAAGAGGATGCTAGGGCTTGAGGCATAAAGATCCTATGAGGATCTGGCAGACAGTCCGCACAAAGGGAATCGGTTACCGGTGGTGCGCGACCAGGATCATCAGCAGCAGGATGGCCACCGGAATCAGCGCCAAGGCGCCGTAGTAGAGTATCTTTCGCGAAAGCTGGGACTTGCGCCGTTGCCAGTTCTTCAATTCATCCCGGTCCTCTACGCCCACCTGGTCGAGGTGTTGGAGGTCGTGGATGAATTCGTGGGCCGTGGCATAGCGATTCTTGGGATCTCGCTCCAGGGCTCGATACAGGACTTCTTGCAGTTGCGGAGAGATGGACGGGTCGGCGACTGTCGGTGGCATGGGGTGGTTCAAAAGGCGGTCGTTCATGGCCGCAATCGGCGAAGGGCCGGTAAAGGGAAGCTTGCCCGACAGCATCTCGTAGAGAATCACGCCCAGGGAATAAATATCCGAACGGCCGTCGCCGCGCTTGCCCTTGACCTGTTCGGGAGAGATGTAATTCGGAGTGCCCAGTGTCGCCGTGAAGTTGGCGTAGGTCAGGCGCCGCGCCGAAGAGTCGCTGGCGATCCCGAAGTCAATCAGCTTGATGTGATCCCCGTCATCGACCATGATGTTCTCGGGCTTCAGATCGCGGTGAACCACGCCGTTGGCGTGGATGTAGTCCAGCGCTTCCAGAACTCCGATGGCGATGCGGATGGCGCGGTCCCGCGAAATCCTGCCTTCGTCCATGATCTTTCGCAGCAGCCGGCCCTCGCACCACTCCATCACCATGTAGATGCGCGAGCGTTTCTCGTCTGCGAAGACCCGCATCACGTTGGGGTGGTTCAGTTTCTCGCCGATGCCATTTTCGCGCTGAAAGCGATCGGAGAGAATGGGGTCGGCTTCCATGTCCGGATGAGGTATCTTCAGCGCGACGATGCGGTGGTCGCGCACATCGGTGGCGCGGTAAATAGAGGCCATGCCGCTACGGGCCACGGGGTTCTCGATCCGGTAGGAATCGAGTTGCGAACCGGCTTCCAGACTGTCGTAAAAACCCATTGTGCGGCGTGCTCCATCTTTATTTGCTCTTCATACTCTATCGGGAAAAGACCAGGAATCGGTAAGGATTCCATAAGTCTTTCGACGGCAGCCTGCGAATCAGGCGGGAAGTCTGTACGGCCGGCCGCGGTACATGCCTACCTGCTCGACTGAGCGCACCCGGATGACCTGAGCCGTGGTATTGTCGCCGCCATCGATCTCCACTGCCTTCGCCACCAGCTCCCGGGCAATCTCGTCCATGCTCTTCTTTTGCGAGACGATCTCGGCGATTATTGGCTCCTTCATCTCGTCGTGAAGGCCGTCGGTGCACAGAACCAGAACATCGCCAGGCTGCAGGGTAAGCGCGGTTGTGTCCGGAGAGACGAACATCTCAGGCCCCAGCGAGCGAATGAGCACATGACGAGCGTCTGAATCCGCGATCTCGTCGGTGGTAATCAGTCCCAGCTTGCGTTGTTCGTTCACCAGCGTATGGTCTTGCGTCACCTGCCTGCATTTTCCGTGGCGAACCAGGTAACAGCGGGAGTCGCCGACGTGGGAGACGATGGCTTGATCGTAGCGGAGAGCGCAGGCCACCAGCGTTGTCGCCATCTTTTTGCCGCGATATTCCGAGGACAGCGTGCAATCGTGGACCGCCGCATTGGCGTGCTGGATGAGGCGCGGCAGCAGGCTGATGAGCATGGTGTCCGCCTGGGCCTTGGCGAACTCTTCGGTCATCGTTGAAATGGCCGTCGATGAGGCCACTTCGCCCAGATCCATGCCGCCTACTCCATCCGCAACCGCAAAGAGGAATCCGTGGGATCGCGTCTGGTGACGCGAAGCGGGGATAAACGATCCCATCGCGTCCTCATTGTTGGTGCGCACTTTCCCGAAATTGCTAGCCTGGCCGAACTGTACATCCAACATGGGCGCCGCCGCCTCGAATCTTCTCCTCCCCATCGCGGTAGAAAAGAGGACTTACTGAGAATTGTCGAACATTTCATTCAAAATGACCACTGGGTGGCTTCATGCTCCTCGTCGCGGTCAAGCGATCGAAGAGAGATTCCACCCAGCGGCTGGACTCTGGATTAGGTGAACTAACTGACTCTCTTAGCTTCGAGCAGGACCGTCTTCCCCTTGGCTTTGGAGGAACGGAGGAAGTAAATGGCCCCGTAGATGCCCCAGACAGCCGAGATTCCCAGGGCCAGCAACGGTTCCTTGAATGTGCCGAGGCCGAAAACAGGACCTGCGAGGTAGAAGCCCATGCAGACCAGGTTGGCAAGCAGTCCGAAGCCGGGAATCAGCGTGTGAATCAGGAAGTTGTGATCCGGCCGACCGTGGTAAGCCACCATGCACAGGAAGCAACTGAGCGCGTAGAGAATGAAGGTGCCGAAGTTGGATGTGAGTGTGATCGCCAGCAGGGAGTTAGGCAGCGATGCCAACTGATCGTGCGACAGGTAACCAACGCTTGAGAACAGACCGTGAGGAAGCGCGGCGATCGTGGCATCGGTGGGCGCGGCCGCGTCGCCGAAGACCAGAGTGACGGCGATGACGCCGATGACGGCGGAGATCCAGGCCAGCGTCCAGATGGCCTTGCGGGGCGACAGTGACCCGGCGTGGAGAATGCCGAAGTGCTCCGGAGCCTCATCGTCCTTGCCCATGGCGTATGTCACGCGGGCGCCGGTGTTCATGCAGCTCAGCGTGGTGCCGATGAGCGCGAAGAACACTGTGATGGCTTCGGCCAGCATGAAGTACTTGCCGTGACCCTGTCCTAGCAATCCGTCGCCAACAATGATCATCATGTCGCCGATGGGAGCTGCCGATTGCCCGGCGCTGGCCATCGTATAGCCGGAGTTGAGGAAGTAATTTGCTGCAAAATACTCAAAGAGGTAACAAACCAATCCTTGAATCAGCAATGATGCGATAACAGCGATGGGTATATGTTTGGTTGGATTCTTTGCTTCGCCTCCCATCGAAGTAACCGATTCGAAGCCGACCAGGATGAGAATGGCGACTGTTGCCTGGATGAACATGTAGCTCAGCTTGTGAGGCATAACCACCGAAGCTGCAGAAGTATGCGCCAGGAAGTTGCCGGTGGAATCTCTTTCCGTATAGTCAATTGTGAATGGAACCGGCTTTCCGGAGGCATCGAGCAAAGGCAACGGCGCTCCGCCGGAGTCGCGCATCGTCGAGCCGTCCTTGGCTGTGGCGAATTGATAAGTGTATGTAGCGAGCGTCTGCGAATCGTACTGGAAGGCGGGTGAACCTGCCGGATGGCTGGAACGATAGCCGAGGGCCAAAACGCTGAAGACCACCAGGGCGGAGATCTGGATCACGTTAATTGCCAGATTCACAGCCGTTGAAGCGCCTGCGCCCTTCGCCGCAATCCACGCAACGAAGAAGGAGAAAACGACGGCCACCAATGCCATGAATACCGGCCCGGGATTGGAACCGCTCATCACATTGGGATAGAGAAAGCCGACAACATAACCCACAAACACGCCCGTGACCGCGACCATGACGCCGGGATAGACCCAATAGTAGAGGTGCGAGCCCCAGCCGACGATGAACTTCGAAATGCGGGCGTATTTGAAGGCCTTCTCTTTGGAGAGCATTGCCTGTTCCGCGTAGTAGTAGCTCGAGCCTGTACCGGGATAAAGCTTGGAGATTTCGGCGTAGGCGACAGCCGTGGCCAGACAGAGCAGGAGAGCGGCAAAGATGCCGATCCACATTGCCGGCGAGGTTGATGGCTGGCCGGCAACTCCGGTGTTCGCCTGAATCGCGAAGGTGAGCCAAAGGAAGGCGCCGGGGGCGATGAGCGCCATTGCGTTGCTGGTCAACCCCGTTAGACCCAGGGTAGCCTGCATCTGAGGTGCTTTTTGATCTGCCATGAGCATTCTCCTGAGATATGTGTTCGTAGGTCGCTCCCGGCCGTTGCTCCCGGGAAGGATGTCTGATTCGCTCGCATCGCCGGTTGTGTTCCAGTGGAGGCGAGCAGCCTGGTTGGATACTCAGAACGCTAACGCGGAAGAGATCAGGATGAAATGATGAAACCGAAGTTAGTGAAAAACCCGATAAACCAAGCAGCGAGTTACACTAACTTCGTTGTCATCGATTCGCGAGCAATCTATTCCCGAGTGCTCGCGATGCCGGCCAAAATGGACCAGCATCCCGGGCTGAGGCAGGCAACTAGCCCTGAGGTGACGATTGACTGAGCGTTGACCGCTCCCAGTTTGCTGGTTGCACCCTTTAGAGATCGGCGCGTCGTCGCCCTGCGCAGCGAGTGCCCCGATTCGGCTATTTCTCGGTGATGTTGCTGCCAAAGATGAAGCCAAATTCGAGCACGCCCCGGAATTGATCGGAAGCCGTTCCTGTCTTGCCAAAAACGCTTCCCGGCGCGTAGTTCGATGCATGTACCCACCCGAGATCGCCGCGAACGTACATGCCTCCCTTTTGGTAGGTTGGCGTTGCGGTGAAGGTGGTGCCTGCGCTGCCAGCCCCAAAGCCCAACAGATTGACCGATCCGTCGGTAGCGCTCCCCGAACTCGTGAGGTATTCCACACGCGCCGGAAGCGAGAAGCCTCTCTTAAAGGCGTAACTGACGTTGAACGCGCCACCGGTTGCGGATGTGGACTTGAGGATGCCGACATTCGTGTTTTTCGAATAGGTTCCGTACTGGAAGTACGGCGAAATGATCCATGCGCCCTTTGAGTACGTATAGATCACCGCATGCATAGAGCCGTTGTTCTGGTAGGCAGGCATCGCGGATGTTACATAGACGGTCTGCCCGAGGTTCCCCATCCCGTCGTACACCAGCGTGTGGGGTCCCTTTGTAAAGGTCATCGAGCCCGACAGAAACGAATAACGATTGGAATAGTAACCGTCGTTCCAACTGAGCGAGGCGGTCAGGTACTTGCCCAGAGTTTGATTTATCTGGAGCCCGCGGTTGATGGCGTTCTCCTGATTCCAAACGATGCCGCGCTCGATGTTGAAGTTCTGGTAGGTAAACGTGGACTCGGCGCCCATCAGAGTGGGAAGAGAGCCGATCAGGAACTGGGTGGTCTTTCCTACCGGCAATTTCAGGAAGGCAACCGGAACAGGCCCATAGAAGTTGCTCACGGTATTCTGGGCGTTAGTAAACGGCACGCCGAGCGTCGGCATGGTGTACGCGCCCACCTGGACGTAGTACTGGTACTTTCCGTCCGCTTTTTGAAGGAAAAACTGTCCATTGCTCAGGGTGGCCTGCGCCGCGTCGTCTCCCGGCACGGAATTGCTCTGGAACTGCGAGAATCCGGTCAAGATCCCGTTGACGGACAGCTTGCCAAACGGTCCGGCATCGAAGGTGGCGGGCGGCAGCCATTGCAGCGGCCCCGTGAGAACGAAGGTGGAAAGCGGGGCTGGGGCGGCTGCAGGTGCCTCCGCGGCCGCCGCGGCCGGTGTTGCCGGAGTCTGTGCGGCTGCCGGAGCTGCCGCGGGAGCGGGAGCGGGGTCTTGTGCGCCGGCCAACACGGCGGTTGCCATGGCTGCTCCGGCTAACATCTGCAGTATGCGATTCGGCTTAGTAAGCATCGGCACTATTCCTCCAGAAGAACGAATTTGGAATGACAAGCAATGGACTCAGCCGGAAACGCGGATAAGCCTCTCGTGAGGGCACTCTGCAATTTGGGCATACGTAAGCTGTATGCCCGTGCGAGCTTTCCGGCCCTATGGATTCTCATCGGAATGGGTCGCAATCGTGCTGCGCTGCTCCCTGAAGCGCTCAGGTCACAGCGGATTAACACTAGTAACGCAAATAAGGCATAAGGAAAAAATGAGGATTGGAAAAAGAATCCATACTTGTCCTCATCGGCAGCTGGCGCCAATGGTTCCACTGGAGATACAGACATCCATGGGGCACGCGTTACACGCTAGCCCGTGAGAATGGAATAAGGAACCTGCTAAAATCTGTTTACGCTTTCATTGCTTTCCGAGTAGGCCCGAGCAAAGCGATTCCTATTGATTAGTCGTTAAGCTGCGGACTCCGCGGTACATCAAGAGCGGGCTCTTGCCGTTATCTATCATCTCCGGGGTATGCCCGGCAGGGGCTCCGGCCGCTGGTTCGTCGCCTTTAGAAGGTGGGTGCCGATTGTCGTCAGGCTCAATTCCCGCGCGTTCCGTCTTGGGCGCCAGAAGCCCACGCGGCTCAGGGTCGCGTGCGCTTCTGTTTACGCTGGAATGCGCGCTGGGAATCCTGGCAGTCATTCTGACGGCGGCATTGGCACACTGGTTTGGGTGGCTACTTCCGGTAGCGCTGCTGCTCTATCTCCTCATCGTGTTGCCCACGGCGCTGCTGTGCGGATTCTGGCAGGCGGTCATCGTCTCGCTTTCCGCGGTTGTCGTGCACGGTCTTTTCACCGCGCAGCAGTCCCAACTCAAGCTGGCGGAGGCCCCCGTCAACACGGTTACGCTGCTGGCCTTCGTTCTGGTGGCGCTGGTCGTCAGCCGGCTTTCCGCGCGCGTCACCGGGCACGCGCGGGAGGCTGAATCCTGGGGCGGCCAGATGCACGACCTTTACGAGTTCACCCGGCGCACCCTGCAGATGAATCTTCACGTGGAACCGGGGCCGCAGTTGGCCGAGCTGGTGCACGAGATATTCTCCCTGGAGGCGATCGCGGTCTTCGACGCCGACCTCCACGACGTCTATCAGGCCGGGTATTGGAGTGTGGATCCGCAGGAGATGGCGCAGAATGTCTACTACTTTGAGACCTCGGACGACGATCCGGAGACCGGCATCGGCAGGCGCGTGGTCCGGTTGGGGTCGGTACCGGTAGGCAGCCTGGTGGTGCGTGGCGATACCAGCCCGCTCACCAACAACGCCATCGCCTCCCTGATCGCAATCACCTTCGACCGCTACCGGGCCTTTGCCAACGAGAGCCGCATCGAGACAGAGCGGCGCACCGAGCAGTTGCGGGCAACTGTGCTCGACAGCCTGGCGCACGCCTACAAGACCCCATTGACGGCAATCCGCGCCGCGAGCACCGGCCTGGGTGAGATGGGCCGTCTGTCGTCTGGGCAGGCCGAACTGGTCGCGCTCATTGACGAACAGACCAGTGTGCTGAACGAGCTGACCACGCGGCTACTCACAACGGCCCGCCTGGATGCGGGCGAGATCACAATCAATGCCGCGCCGGTCGGGGTCGGTCCCTTGATTGAAGAGGTGCTGGCCAGCCTGAGAGATCGACTGGCAAGCATGAAGGTCGAAATCGATCTCGAGGATGAGGATCTGGTCCTCTACTGCGATCGCCAGTTGATCATCATGCTGCTCACCCAGTACATTGACAATGCCTGCAAGTATTCCATTTACGGCACCACGATTACCATACGTGCCATTCATGCCAACGCCGAAGTCCTTTTTTCCGTACATAGCTTTGGCCCGGTAATTCCCATTTCCGACCGCGAACGCATCTTCGATCGCTACTATCGCTCCTCCACCCGCTCCAATCGGGCCTCCGGCACCGGGATCGGCCTTTCGGTGGCCAAGCGAGTGGCGCTGATTCACAGCGGATACGTGTGGGTGACGAGCGACGAGCATGAAGGAACCACATTCTTTGCGGCCATCCCGGACGCAATGCAGAAGGGGAGAAAGTGATAAGCCAGCCCGCAATCCGCATCCTTGTTGTCGACGACGAATCGGCCATCCGCCGGGCCTTGCGGCCTCCGCTCGTTGAACTCGGCTTTCAGGTGGCCGAGGCCTCGCGCGGCGAAGAGGCTCTGCAATTGCTGCGCAGCGGAACCTACGATGTGGTCCTGCTCGACGTGAACATGCCCGGGATTGGCGGCGTCGAGACTCTCCGCCGTATCCGCACCTTTGCTCCCAGACTGCCTATCCTCATGCTCACTGTCCGCGACCAGGAGGAAGACAAGGTGGAAGCGCTCGAATCGGGCGCGGACGATTACGTGACCAAGCCCTTCAGCACTCGTGAGCTGATTGCGCGCATTCGTGCGGCGGTACGGCGCGTGCGCGCCCCAGCCCGCGCCGAGGATGCCCCCATCGAAATCGGGGAGATTCGCCTCGAGCCCCTGAAGCGCAGCGTGACCAAACGCGGCCAGACCGTGCACCTTACGCGCAAGGAGTTCGATATTCTCCACTGCCTGATGAGCCGCGCGGGCCGCGTTGTCACTTATGCCAAGCTGCTCACCGCGGTCTGGGGAGCCGACTGCCGCGAGGAGGTCGAGTACCTGCGCACCTTCGTCCGCCAGCTTCGCAAGAAGATTGAAGACGATCCCTCGAACCCCGTCTATCTGCTGACAGACGTTTATGTCGGGTACCGCTTTGCCGACGCGCAGATGCTGCAGGGAGAGTCTGCGGAAGAGACGGCTGAGTCTTCTGTGCCTGAGGAGACACCGGAGCCCGCGGAGTGAGGGATTGCCTGGAACCGCCTACTCGTCGTAGTGCAGCAGGCTGAAGACGTCGTACCCTGGGAAGCGGTCGCGGCCCTTCAGGAAATCGAGCTCGACGGCAAAGGCGAGCCCGGCGATCTTGCCGCCGAGTTGATTGACCAGCTTCACAGTCGCCTCCATTGTGCCTCCCGTGGCCAGCAGGTCGTCGACCAGCACCACGCTTTGGCCGGGCTGAATCGCGTCCCTGTGAATCTCCAGAGTGTCAGAACCATACTCCAGGTCGTAGGTCACGCGCGCCACCGGAGCCGGCAGTTTGCGCGGCTTGCGCACGGGCACGAATCCCGCGTTCAGCCGGTAGGCCAGCGCCGGCCCAAAGATGAATCCGCGCGCCTCAATGCCCAGCACCAAGTCGATCTTCTGGGCAAGATAGTGCGCCGCCAAAGCGTCGATCATTTGCGCAAAACCGGTCTTGTCTTTGAGCAGCGTGGTTATGTCGTAAAAGAGAATTCCCGGCTTGGGAAAATCCGGAACAGTCCGCACCAGCTTCTTGAGATCTTCCACATTGATATGCTTGATTGCTTCAGGCATTGGAACCTTCGCTCCTTGAACCAGCTTCAGAAAAAACTCGAAATCTGCGGGAAGCGAACAGGCGGGGATCGAATTCGTCTTCCGTAGAGATTATAGCCGGACCGAGATCAGAGATCAGAGATCAGAGATCAGAGATCAGAGATCAGAGATCAAAGGCCTGAGCATCGAAGCGGGATCGATCCGCGCGCGCAAATAAATGTTCTGTTGTTCGTAGGAAGGTTGGCAGCGGAGAGGATGAGACTCATCTCTGATCTCTGACCACTGATCTCTGACCCCTGATCCCTGTTTTCTCACCACGCTCCGTCAATCCGGAATGAGCTGAGTTCCTCGGCCTCTTTGTCATCCAGATAATGCTCGATCAGGTGGTCGACGCGGCTGCCGCGCGGCCCGCGCCGTAGAATGGCGCGCAGTTCGGCAAGTTCGGCAACGTCGCCGGAGGCTACTACTTCCACGTCGCCGTCCTCTGTGTTGCGCACCCAGCCGCGCAGGTCGAGTTCGCTGGCCTCGCGGTGGACATACCAGCGAAAGCCCACCCCCTGCACGCGTCCCTGAATCAGAAAATGAAGAACCATCGATAGCAACCTAGGCCAGTTTTGCAGATGGCGCAACCAGGGCGCAACCGCGAAGAGAATCCCGAGGCGTCCCTCCGCGCGCTACACTTGAAATCACGATGGTCTTCGTCCTCGACAACTACGACTCGTTCACGTACAACCTGGTCCAGTACCTGGGCGAGCTGGGCGCGGAGGTCGTCGTCCGCCGCAACGACGAGCTGACCGTGGAAGAAGTCGAAGCACTCCACCCCGAGCGCATCCTGCTCTCGCCTGGCCCCTGCACCCCCGGTGAGGCCGGCATCCTGGTTCCGCTGATTCGGCACATGGCCGGCAAGACGCCGATCCTCGGCGTTTGCCTTGGACACCAGGCCATCGGCGAGGCTTTTGGCGGCGATGTAGTGCGCGCCCACTGCCTGATGCACGGCAAGACCAGCGCGGTTGAGCACGACGGCAAAGGCATCTTTGCAGGTCTGCCCACCCCGCTCACCTGCACCCGCTACCACTCGCTGATTGTCGCCGAGAAGACGCTTCCGGCCGAGCTTGAGGTCACCGCCCGCACACCGGAGTCGAACGGCTCGGGCGGCACGGTCATCATGGGTCTACGTCATCGCCATCTTCCAATCGAGGGGGTGCAGTTCCATCCCGAGAGCGTGCTCACCGAGGGCGGCCACCAGATGATTCGCAACTTCCTCGAAATGTGACCATGATGCGAGACCTTGCGCGCGTGAGGACCAGCCCTTTGAACCAATCACTGTGCAGGCACATCGTGTTCTTTGCGTTGGCAACTGCGGCCTTCGCAACTCTGCCCGATCTGCGTGCCCAGGCTCCGCAACAGAGTTCCGAGGTGCTTGCCGCGCAGGAGGAACCCGCGGCTCAGCCGGCTCCCGACTCTCGTCCCATCGCCATTGTTCCGCTCGACACCACGATCGCTGGCCATGCTCTTGAGGTTACGGGCGATCTGAAGGTTTCCAATGGACGGGCAGTAATCGCAGCGAACGGAGCCGTCGTTTCGGGAGAGCAGGCAACTCATGTCACACTGCCCTATCGAGGCACTCTGCTGGTTTGTGCCTATACGACGGTCAAGCTGACTGCCGACTCAAGTGCTCCCTCAGGCGAAGTACCCGGCCTGCTGATGGCCATCGATTACGGCGCCGTCGAGCTGAGTTTCGCTGCGCGCCCTGCCAGTCGCAGCAATGCCGACATTCTGCTTACGCCGGATTTCCGCATCCTGATCGGCGGCTCTGGCGCCGCGGACGTGAAGGTCCGCCTCGGCCCGCAAGGCGACACCTGCATCGATAATGCCGGCGCGAATGCACCCTACGTGCTGGTCTCGAGCGTCTTCGATGGCGGCGCCTATCGAGTGCAATCCGGCCAGCGCGTGATGTTCCAGCATGGCAGCCTTCACGAGGTCGTGGACCAGGAGAAGGAGTCGTGCGGGTGCCCGCCTGCTCAGGCCAAAGGGAATGAGTTTCCCGTAGCGCAGAGCGAAGGCCTGGCGCCGATGCCTGCGCCCGCCGCGGCTCCTGAAGCCAATGCCGAGGTGTCTACGCCGCCGGTTGCGCCGCTGGTGTACAAGGGCGCCGATCACGAGCCCCCACCGGCAACTGCTGCGCCAGCGTCGAGCGCCGATGCAAAGGCCGCTCCCGCGCAGCCCGCGCCTCAGAAGAAGCCAGGATTCTTCAAGAGCATCGGCCGGTTTTTCAAGCGCATCTTCGGCGCGGAATAATGAAAAGAGCCTTGAAGGCGGACCGGACAAGATCAAAACTCCACGCTGGCGTGCCTCACTGCTATTTCGGCGTCAGCAGCACGGCATGCTCGTCACCACCCGTTGAATTGGTAGCATCGCACAGGATTTGGCCGGAAGCGTTAATTGAGACGGCATCCGTGAGGATGAATCCTGAGCCCGAAGGGATTAGCGTGTTGAGGTTCTCCAAACCGCTCCCCGTTGAAAGGAACGGCACGTGCTTTCCCGGCTTGGGAGGATGGTACTGAGTCTGCGGGAAGAATGCGGTGCCCACAATCTGCCCTGAGGAATTGATTGCCGTCGCCCTGCTCGCCACAGCGCCGCTGATTACGCCTAAGTCAGTCCAAACGCCATTTGCAAATTTGGCCGCATAAGACGGAACGCCCGAGTTGGTAAAGACCTGGCCGGCTATCTCGCCGTTGTCATTGATGGCAAATACGCTCACGGCGCTCGCTCCCGCGGGAACGGGAAGCGTGGTCATCTTTCCGTTGGTGATGAGAAACTCACCTGCCGCACCCGATGTCAAATAGTAGCCGCCGATAATTTGCCCGCTATTGTTGATGGCGACGGCGCTTGCCTGCAAAGCGCCCGGAGGGCCGAGGTCGGTCATTTTGCCGTCGCTGTAGAGAAACGCGTGAAAGTCGGAAGAGGTCAGATATCCGGTCCCGACCACTTCGCCCGAGTTATTGATGCCGCTAGCCTCGGTGCCCGATGGAAAAACGGACGGCGAGTTGATGTTTTTCATGGCGCCGTTGCTGTACAGAAACGCTTGGGGATCGAAGGTTGGACTGGAATTGAAAGAGTTCCAACCGGCGATTTCGCCTGTGGCGTTGATCGCGTTCGCTACCGAGACACTGCTTCCCAGTGTGCTGATGCTGGTTGCTTTTCCGCCACTGAACAATGTGGCAATAGCGGCGCTGGGAGTTTCCGAGACCCCTGCCGCTTCTCCCGCGTCATTGAGAGCAAAGCCCTCGGAAACGCTGTTTCCGGACGTTGTTCCAAGATCTGTTACCTTGTATTGCTGTGCGAAGTTTGGCGCCGCGCAAGTGAGCATAAAGAGCCATACCAAACCAGTGGTCCATGCGGAGTTTCCGGTTGTTGACATGTGAATCCCTTCTTTTTGCAATGCCGTCAATAGCCACAAGACTAGTCTCGCAACCCAACAGAATTGTCAGTGGGATGTCACCACAATGTCATGAAGTGCCCGGGGCGAGCGCTCTCCGTGAGGTTGCACAAGCGGTGCCCGTCCCATCTCTCCGCTTCTATATTTCCTTGGCCCGCTCAATCGCGCGAATCACCGCCGACGCCTTGTTGATCGACTCCTTATGCTCCAGCTCCGGAACCGAATCGGCGACGATGCCGGCTCCGGCCTGCACGTAGCCCTTGCCGCCGACGGCTAGCATGGACCGGATGGCGATGCAGGAGTCGAGGTTGCCGGAGAAGTCCGCATAGAGCACCGCGCCGCCATACGTGCCGCGCCGCGAGGGCTCCAGTTCTTCGATAATCTCCATGGCCCGCACCTTGGGCGCGCCGCTCAGCGTGCCGGCAGGGAAGCAGGCGCGGAGGGCGTCGACTGCAGTGAGCTCCGGCCTGAGCCGGCCTTCGATCGAGCTCACAATATGCATCACGTGCGAGTAGCGCTCCACAAACATGAGGCGGTCGACCTTGACGCTGCCGAACTCGCTGACGCGGCCCACGTCGTTGCGGCCCAGATCGACCAGCATGACGTGCTCGGCGCGCTCCTTCTCGTCGTGCATCATCTCGTCGGCCAGCGCCTGGTCTTCCTTTTCAGTAGCGCCGCGCGGCCGGGTTCCGGCGATGGGCCGGTACTCCACCTTGCCCTTGTGGACGCGCACCAGCAGCTCCGGCGACGACCCCGCCAACTCGATCTTCATTCCCGGCGCTGCCGACTTTTTGGCAGAGTTCTTTCGCCTATTGGATAGCGGTCCCAGCGGCCCCTCCGGCGAGAAGCGCAGGAAGAACATATACGGACTAGGATTGACGGTCCGTAGCGAGCGGTAGACCTGGAAGCTGTCCGTTTGCGGTTCGACGTCGAACCGCTGCGACAGGACCGCCTGAAAGATATCTCCAGCGGCGATATACTCCTTGGTCCGGGCCACGGCGTCTATGTAGTCCTTCTTGCTGGTGCGGTACTTGACCTTGAGATGGGCGTTTTTGCCCGATTTGTATCCCTTGGGCGCAGGCAGCTTTGGCAAGGGCCGCGCGAGCCGCTTCTCCAGCTTGTTGAGCCGCATGATCGCCTTCTTGTAGGCATCGGTGGCTTTGCCGCGGGTGACGTCCGCTGTCACCACCAGCCAGATCTCCTTGCGCACATGGTCGAAGGCGAGCACCTCGTCGAAAAACAGCAGGCAGGCGTCTGGAACCCCCAGCTCGTCTTTTGCCAGCTCGGGAAGCCGTTCGATCTGGCGGACGGCGTCGTAGGCAAAGAAACCCACCGCGCCGGCGGTAAACGGAGGCAGCCCCGGCAGCCGCGCCGGCTTGTGTCCACCCAGCGCGCGGCGCAGCACGGCAAACACGTCGTCCTCAACATGGACGACCTTCCGGCCTTCGGTGATCGTGACCTCGCGCCCGCGAGCCACAATCCGCTTGAAGGGGGCCAGCCCGATGAACGTATAGCGGCCCACCTGTTCGCCGCCTTCCACCGACTCAAGCAGAAAGCACTCCCGCTCGGGCCAGGCGGCCCGCAGGAAGGCCGAGACCGGCGTTTCGAGGTCGGCAGTCAAGGTGCGGCAAACGGGCACCAGGGTGTGCTCTTTGGCCAGCGCAAGAAACTCCTTGTGGCCAGGCAGGACAGGATGGTTAGAGGCTTTCACAGGCTCCAGTGTAACTGTTGAGATGCTAAGCGCTGCAGTCAGCGGTTCAATATGCGGGTCCTTCGACTCCCTCCGCTACGGTACGGCTGCTCCTCATGAACTGGCTGGTCGGGTGTCGTCGTATCCCACCCATTCGCCAGAAAGAAGGCGAATGGATGGGGCACGGGAGCTTTTGGGGTAAACACTAAATTCGGTGAGCCGGCCCGATCAGATTCCAGTGCACGGCAATCCAGCTCAGAATCAGGCAGGCCAGTGCGGTAAGCGAGAACTTCACCTTCGAGATCCAGCGCAGGGGCGAGCGCCACCACACCCGGATTCCGGCCACGCCGGCGAAGAGGCTGAAGAAGAGCGCCACTCCGGTGGCCCAGTTGATCAGCACAAACCACTTGAACCAATCCGGCGTCGGCGGCATCAGGTCGTTGCCTGCGGCCATCAAGCAGCCAATGATTGTTCCCAGCAGAATGCACCACACAAAGGCTGCGAAGCGCGGCGCAAACGTGAGCCGCAGAGTTCCCGGCTGCAATTCCAGCCGCGGGCGTTTGCGCAGGAAGATGCGCCGTCCCAGACGGACCAGTGTGGCCAGAACCACCAGCAAGAGAATGCCGAAGCTGCAGCCCCCGGCCCAAAGCACCAGGTCGCCTCTCTCGTGCCACGGGACGCGCTGCATTTGCTGGCCCGGAAAGTCAAAGGCCAGCCGAATCACCCGATTATTGCCGTTGCGGATGGCGAAGATTCGCTGTTGTCCGTCGACTTCCTGCCATAGATCTTTGCCGATAGGCCTCCACTTGATGGCGTGTCCGCGCAGGTCTTTGAAACCTTGAACCGTCAACACCCCGTCCTTGTCCACCGAGGCTTTGCTCTGGCTGAAGAGCGCGGAGAGCTTCAGCTTTGTGCTGTCGGCGCGGCGTGTCGTTTCGTAAATGCCGGAGATCGCCCTCATTCCCGCATCCCACGATTTCAAAAACGGCGGCTGGCCGGTCGACGGAAAGTAGCGGTCGGAGAACATGTCGACGATCTCAGGTCTCGGTTTGCTCCCTCCGCCCGCTGAGTTGTAGGAGACAAAGAGCACGATCTTCTGCTGCGGTTCCACGAAAAACAGGCTGTGGAAGGCAATCAGGTCGCCCTCGTGGCCGATCCAGCGCAGGTTGTTGCGCCAGTCCTGATAAAAGCCCATGCAGATTGGCGGCAACTGATCGCTGGCCCGGAATTGCGGCGTCCACATCAGCGCCAGCGTCTCCGGCTTCAGGATGCGCTTGCCGTCCAACTCGCCGCCGCTGAGCAACGCCTGGCCAAAGCGGCCCATGTCTGCAGCTGTCGAGGAGAGCCCGCCCGCGCCCACCGGGTTCAGCATCTCAAAGCCAACCGCCAGCTTGATGGTGCTCGATCGATATCCCTCCGACGGCAGGCTTGCCAGGGACTTTTCGAGTGGCTGGTAAAAGGAAGAGTGGGTCATTCCGAGCGGTTTGAAGATGTGGTCCTGAACGTACTGCTCAAATGGTTCTCCACTTGCCCGCTGAACGATGTAGCTGGCCAGGCCTACACCGTAGTTGGAATAAGCCGGGACCTGGCCGGGAGGGAAGATCCGCTTCGGCTGGTTTCGGATCAGATCGTCGCGCAGCGAGACGGCCTTTTTGGGATCGATCACGATGATGTCGTTCAACACCTCCTCAAAGCCGCCGGTGTGGGTCATCAGATTGCGCAGCGTGATGGGCTTGTTGAAGGCAGGACGAATCTGGAAGTCGAGATATTGGTTGATGTCGGTGTCGAGATTCAGTTTGCCCTGTTCCTCCAGTTGCATGACCGAGATCCAGGTGAAGAGCTTTGAGATGGAGGCCAGCCGGAAGATGGTGGTGTTGGGATCGACCGGTTTCTTCGCCTTCACATCCGCATAGCCGTATCCCTTTTCGAGCAGGACGTTGCCGTTCTGCATCACCATCACGCTGGCTCCCGCAATGTCGCTGCGCTCGAGCTGAAGGGGCAGAACGCCATCGAAAAAGGCCTCCAGGTCGGCCGGGGCGAGCAGATGCGCGGACGCTGAGGTGGCGGGCGCCGAACTGCTTGCCAAGGCCGCTGCCGGCTTTGCGTCGCTCGTTGTCGCAATTACCTGTGGCGAAGGCTCGGCGGCACTCTTTTGCATCTGAGCGCAGCAGAGTAGTGCGGTCAACACGCAACCGGCGCTGAGGGCGGTAGCTCGTATCTTCTTCATTCAGAACTCTCCAGGACTTGCAAGACCTGCATTTTCAAGTGGGTCCAGTTTCTACCACGAACGGGAGTTTGACAAGAACCGAACGCAGAGGCTCGGAAGGAGTGCCGGGACTGGTTCAGACGGGCTTGACTCACCCCGGCGGGTAACCTACACTCAACGGGGTTTGGGCTTGTGCCGCCAAGGCTGCCCGACCAAAGGGCCGAAAGGGACCGAATCTGAAGTTGGGGTTCATTGGCGCCAGACCGCCGGGTCAAGAATCGCTCCATCGGGATTTTGGGAGTAGATTCCTAGCGGAACTCATTGCCCCGCTGCAGGCTCTTGGAATTGGAGAAAGATATGTCGACAAACAATCCAGCACTTACTTTGGACCAGGAGATCAATCCCTGGGAAGCACAGAGCGCACGATTCGACTTTGCCGCACGGAAACTGAATCTGGACGATGGCTTGTGGAAGCTGCTCAGGACGCCGGCCCGCGAGATTATCGTTCATTTTCCGGTGGCCATGGACGACGGCCGCATCGAGATGTTTACCGGCTTCCGGGTGCAGCACAACATTGCGCGCGGACCGTGCAAAGGCGGCATCCGTTATGCGCCCGACGTCACTCTCGATGAGGTGCGCGCACTGGCAAGTTGGATGACCTGGAAGTGCGCTGTCGTCAATATTCCCTTCGGCGGCGCAAAGGGCGGTGTCATCTGCGACCCCAAGGCGATGAGTCAGGGCGAACTGGAGCGCATGACGCGCCGCTACACTTCCGAGATCATCGAGTTCATTGGACCCGAGAAGGATGTTCCCGCTCCCGATGTGAACACCAACGAACAGACCATGGCCTGGATCATGGATACGTATTCCATGCACATGCGCAAGACCGTAACCAGCGTAGTCACGGGTAAGCCCCTCAGCATCGGCGGCTCGCAGGGGCGTATCGAGGCCACCGGGCGCGGTGTACAGGTGGTCTGCGGCGAAAGCCTGCGCTATCTCAACATGCCGATCGATGGCTGCCGGGTTATCATTCAAGGCTTCGGCAACGTGGGCTCCAATGGCGCGCGCCTCATGATGGAGCAAGGCTACAAGATCGTCGGGATCGCCGAGAAGGACGGCGGCCTCTACAACGCGGCCGGCATCGACATCCACCAACTCGTCGAGTACAAGTACCGCAACGGCACTACCCTGGGTTTCCGCGGCGCCGAGGCAATGCCCAGCGATGAGTTGCTGGTCTCCGAATGTGAAATCCTCATCCCCGCCGCCACCGAGAACGTGATCACAAGCCGCAACGCCTCTCAGATCAAGGCTCGCATCGTCGTAGAAGGGGCAAACGGTCCCACCACTGCCGTGGCCGATGAGATCCTGGCCGAAAAACGCATCTTCATCGTTCCCGACATATTGGCCAACGCCGGCGGCGTAACCGCGAGTTACTTTGAATGGGTGCAGGATCGCCAGGGCTACTTCTGGAAGGAAGCCATCGTCAACGAACAGTTGGAGAGGATTCTCCGCGACAGCTTCGACGACGTAGTGCGTTATTCCGAGGCCCACAACGTCAACAACCGGATCGCCGCATACATGCTGGCCATCGACCGCGTGGCATTTACCATCAAGCAGCGTGGGATCTACGCATGACTTTGATGAAACTGCTAGTGGCATCAACCAGGGCGGGGTGGGCATCGAGCCTGTCCCGCTCTTTTCGCAACGGGGATCAAAAGACCGGCAAATCGGCAGGATTGGAGGCTGACGCAAGCTGTAAATACGGCTTATCCTGTGCGCGAAGCAACCGGTCCGCGACCTCCGCGGCTGTTATGGGTTTGCTGAAGTAGTAGCCTTGAATCTCATCGCACCGATGCTCCCGCAGGAATGACATCTGCGCCTCGTTTTCGACACCTTCCGCGATTACCTTGAGGCCAAGGATTTTCGCCATTCCGATGATTGCGGTTGTGATCGCGGCATCACTTGCGTTCAGGGCCACGTTCTTGATGAACGAACGGTCGATCTTCAGCTTCTTGACTGGAAACTGCTTCAAATAGCTGAGGCTTGAATAGCCGGTTCCAAAATCGTCAATTGCCAATTGCAACCCCATTTCGTTCAGTTCCTGGAGAACGGAGAACATCACGTCCGCATTGGTGAGCAACAGGCTTTCCGTAAGTTCCAATTCGAGATATTGAGGGGGAAGTCCAGTCTCGCGGAGAACTCTCTTGATCAAATCGCGGAAACCATCCTGGCGAAACTGCACCGCCGAGACATTGACCGCAATCGACATTGCCGGATGTCCCTCATCTTGCCATTTGCGCGCCTGAGCGCAGGCAGTCTTGAGTACCCATTCGCCGATTGGCACAATCAATCCACTATTCTCGGCAACGCTTATGAATCTATCCGGGGGAACCAAGCTCATCTCAGGGTGTTTCCAGCGAAGAAGAGCTTCTACGCCAACGATCTTCTCTGTAGCAATGTCCATCTGCGGTTGATATACGAGATAGAGTTCCTGCCTCTCGATCGCCAGGCGCAAACCACTCTCCAGATTCAGCCGCTCCACCATCTGTATACTCAGATCTTCTGTGAAGAATTCAATATTGTTCGGTCCTTTTTGCTTGGCGCTATACATGGCCGCATCGGCGTGCTTGAGAAGGGTCTCTCCGTCCAGTCCATCTTCCGGGAACATGCTGATTCCGATGCTGCACGTTACGTTCAGTGAATGGTCACGAACCGAGAACTTCGTGGTCATCAGATCCACGATTCTTTCCGCAGCCATGGCTGCGTCCGGCGCAGACTGAATGCCGGTCATCATAATGACGAACTCATCGCCGCCGACGCGCGCGATCGTATCCTGTTCGCGCACCCACCTCTTCAGTCTCTCGGCAACTTCCTTCAATAGAATGTCGCCCACGGAGTGCCCGAGCGTGTCGTTAACTATCTTGAAGCGATCGAGATCGAGAAACAGGAGCGCGATCTTCTCTTTGCGCCGGCGAGCGCCACTGAGCGCATTGACAACCCTGTCTTCGAGAAGAGTCCGGTTGGGCAAGCCGGTAAGCGCATCGTAGTAGGCCAGGAATTGCACCCGCTCCTCCGCAACCTTGCGTTCGGTAATATCTTCAATCGTGCCCTCGCAAAGCGCGATGTTCCCGCCCGAATCGCGCGTTACCCGCATATTCGCGATTACCCATCTCTTCGCGCCATCCTTTCGGTAGACCTCAATCTCGGCGCCTTGCACGATGCCAGTGTTCTGCGCCTCGCGGAACAATGAAGACATCCTTTCAGGGTTCACGCATAACTGATGCGGAATATCGGAGATCTCTGCCATGAATTCGCCGGGAGAATCGTAGCCGTGCATCTGCGCGAGTGCGCGGTTGATGCTTACCGGATGGCCTTCAGCGTCGATCTGGAAGATGCCAATGACTGCATCCTCAAAGATTGTTCTGTATTTCTCTTCCGCCTCGCTCAGGGATTGTTCCGCAAGCTTTCGTGCCGTGATGTCCTGTTTGATCGCCACGAAATTCGTGATCTCGCCTGATTGCGATGAAACCGGAGTTACGGTCACCTCTTCGATGTAGTGACCGTCATTTTTGCGGCGATTGACGATTTCGCCGTGCCAGGTCTCGCCCGCCGTGATAGTAGCCCACATCTGGGCAAAGGTCTCGTTGTCCTGCTCTCCGGAGCTCAACCAACTCTGATTCTTTCCCAGGACTTCAGACGCTGAATATCCCGAAGATTTTGAAAATGCCGGGTTGCTCCAGACGATATTGCCGCTGCGATCGATAATCAGAATAGAGTTTGAGGCGGCATTCAAAGCTCCCGCCTGCAACTTCAACTGCGCACTTGCCGCAAGCAGTTGGGCGGTTCGAGACGCCACTTCCTCCTCAAGATGCTCGCGGTGATGGCGGAGTTCATCGTTTCGCGCCTCGATCTGGCCGAGCATGTTGTTGAATGCGGAGCCTAACAACCCGAACTCGTCGCCGTTTGGAACGTTCGCGCGAATGGCGTAGTCGGCCGCCTCCGAAATTGCCTCGGCCGTTCGCGTCAGTTGAATAAGGGGACGAGAGATTGGCTGTTGAAGCCGGGGAGCAATCAAGAAGGCGAGGAGGAGCGTTAAGATCGCGGCTGCGAAGATCGCAACACAGTATTCTCGAAGCCGTGCGTACAAGGGCTGCAAGTCGGACTCGATGTAGATTGTGCCTATCTTATCGCCAGCAAGAGTTATGGTGCGGAAGAGACTCAGCCGGCCCGGCATGAAGGAGGTCGCCGGACCCTGTGCCGGTGGAGGCACAAAACCGGAATCCCCTCCCTTGCGAACATAGGTTGCAAACGGCTTTCCTTCGCCGGTGTAAACGCAGGCCGCGGTAACACTCGATTCTGCCTGCAGCGCTACCAGAACATTGCGTGCCGTCTCGGCATCCTCGAAGGTGAGCGCAGCGGCGCTGTTCTGTCCAAGAACATCTGCCAGAATGGAAAGGTTCCGCGCCATTGAGCTCTCCAGCCCCATCAGATCGAAGGCTCCGATGGAGATCGAGACAGTAACCGCTGTGATGCAAGCCATAGCCATGAACAGACCCGTCAGCTTGCGGCGGATTGACCAATCGCGAAATGGCTTGAACTTCAACATTCCAATCGAACCTTACTTGAATACGCGTCTGGCTACGCTCAAGAGCTGGGAACTCATACGGAGCCCGGCTTGCGTGGCTGCCTTTTGATTTACCTGAAACTGTACATGATCGCCCTGCATAACGAAGTTGATGATTCCGCCTTTCTCCACAAAGTCATCTGTTTCTCCGACCGTCAAAACGCTTGTGCCACGAAGAGAATCGATGATCTGCAACGTCTCCTGGCTTTGGGAAGAGCCGACGAATAATTCCTGGCAGCCGCGAGATTCCTTACCGCCCAGAACCAAAGTCACAACGACAGGATGACCGGCAATCTGTCTGTTTCCGACAATCTGATTCAATTGCGCCTGGAACGATTTGTCGTTCAATATGCACAGTCGAATCGGATCTGAAGCATTCGTAAACGTCCCGGCGGGCCACTCAACAAACTTCGTAAAACTGTACAAGTACGCAGCTTTCACCTGGTACTCGCTGACTGCCTGAGCGTCGGCAAACGCGCTGCGGCACAACGGGGCAAGGAGCCCGATGCCCAGGGCGATCCAGTAGACACGGATTTTAGGCCTTCGCTTCATTGTTTACGGGCGCTCACCGAAGTGCCAAGTCATCTTCACGCGAAAGCTCCGGCCGTCCTGCTGGATAGAGGCTTCACGAGCGCCGGTTGACGGAGGATCGTAATACGTCTTGTTCAGTAAGTTGTCGAGGCTGACGGAGAGATCGAGATGCTTTCCGATCTTCTGACTGTAGAGATCGAAATTTACGATCGGGAAAGACGAGACCCAGCCGCCTGTGAAGGTTGTCATTCCGCTTCGATACTGAGCATTCAGGCTGGCGAAGAGCTTTCTCTCCATAAAAGGCTGGATTAGTTCGAGCTTTCCGAGGTGGCGCGGCGAATCGTTCAGGAACTGCTTCGTGTCGCTATCTCTGGCTTGCTGGAAACTGTAGCTGGCGGCGCCTTCGAGGTCGCGAGGCAATCGGGCCTTCAGTTCCAACTCGATTCCGTCGGAATCGACGTTCTGCACGTTGCGGTAGATGAGCAGACCGCCGTCCTCAGGCTCCTGGGTGATCAGATCGTCCGCGGCAATATGAAAGGCCGATGTCGAAAACCAGACGTGGTCCGACAAGTCTTGCTCCCACACGAATTCGGTTGAACTGAGCTTTTCCGGGTGCAGGGCCGGATTGGAAAGGTTGGGAGAGGCTGCATAGTATCTCTCGTAGACATTTGGGATCCGGAACGCCTTTCCGTAGATGAACTTCAGATTGGTCTTGCTCTCCGGACGGTAGACAAGCGCCACGCGTGGGTCGGTACTCGCAGCGACATCGCTGTAGTAGTCGTAGCGTATCCCCGCATTCACAGCCAGGGACTTGGTGATCGGAACCTCATCCTGCACGTAAACTCCCGCTGTAGACGAACTGCGTGCGTCATTGAGATCAAGCGAGTAGGGGTGAAGGTTGTAGTTGCTTTGATCCTGGCGAAGATTGTCGCGATATTCAACGCCGGCTGTAATTCGATTGCGCTTTAGGATCGTCTTGGCGGCCTGAAGCTGGGTTCCCCACCATTTGCCGTCGGCAAAATCCAGATTCGGACTCACCTGGGCCGGATCGAGCGGAGAAGGGTACATGTAAGTTCCCTGGTATGTATACCTGTCAAAAAAGAGCCTGGCCATCAGCTCCCAGTTTCCGTTGAATGTGTGATCGTATCGCGCGTCGAAATATCCATGCGAGTCGGTAGTGCGGGTTCCGGCGTTGTTGAAGATCGTGCCGTACGATGCGGTGGGGATTCCCTTTTCCCGGGTGCCATAGGCGCCCTGAATGGTGAGATCGTGGAATGAGACCGTGGCCAGCGCGGTTCCCAGTTGATCGTCATCGGCGTGGCTCGCTATGCCATTGTTTGTCTGGGGGGAGTCAAACTCGGGGTAATAGAGCCGATTCTGGCCTCGGCTCCCATAGAAGGATCCTGAGATTAGAAATTGAAACGGCCCTGCTGAATGTCCATAGCTGATTCTTCCCTTGTAGGTGTTGAAAGAGGAAGCGTCGGCGGAGAGTTCCAAGCCATTTACATCCGGAGCGTGCCTGGTGATGACATTGATTGCGGCGAAAAGCGCATTACTGCCAAAGAGGGAAGAGATCGGTCCGCGAACAATCTCTATCCGCTGAATCATCTCGACATCGATTGGAAACTCGGTTCCAATCATTGCTTCGTCATAGATGTCGTCGTTCAATCTGTGACCGTCGACGAGCAGCAGGATTCGCGAGTTGTAGTCGCCAGGCCGGGCGAATCCCCGCACGCCGATACTGCTATAGTTTCGGTCGTAGGTAACATAGAAGCTGCGAACGGCTCGGAGAACGTCGGCAAGTGTACGGTAACCGTGCTCCCGAATCTCAGCAGCTGTAATCACTGTCACCGAGGACGGGGCATCCCCGGATGACTGCAAATGCATCGAGGCGCTATAGACCTGAATATTCCCTAATTGCTCGAGGCTAGCTTCCGACAGGTCGGGGGTCGGCTGCTGGGCGGCGCAGTGATCTCGCGCACCGGCTGCAAGGGTGAGAGAGGCCAACAAGAGGGCCCGGATTGGCGCCAATGACGGAGTTCCCATTTTCAACCCTTCGGAGCAACAGGTATACCACCGGAACAGAGCCGGGGATGCCCTTGGATTTGGCTACGACGGAGATTGCCCTAAAATTGTTACACCCGGGGACGTCCGGCGAAATGGCTCTTTCGCGGCAGACGCTGCGTGATGTGGGTCACAGGTTCACGCCGAACTAACCTGTGGCTCCGCGGTGAGATGGCATAACGCCGCGGAAAGCCGTTGCCTAATCCGTTCTGCCGTAGGAATGTAAATCGGCAACTGACGTGGCGTGTTACAGGACAGAAGCATTGGCGAGTGTCTGGTGAACACGCTTATAGTTGTGCTAGGGACCTCAGCCGTCGGCATGGACTGGGATATATGTTTTCAGAATTTATTAGCCAATTCGTGATCGGATCAAGATCCAAGAAGATCGATGGATTGATTTATAAGGACTTACGATGAATTTACCAAATTCGATCACGATGAGCCGGATCGTCATGATTCCGCTCCTTTTGTGGATTCTCTCGCCGCATTTCCCCTGGCAAGGGAACGGCGCGCAGGAAATCGTCGCTTCGGTCCTTTTTGTATTGGCCTCGATTACTGACGGCCTCGACGGCTATCTTGCCCGCAGACGCGGCCAGATCACTACGATGGGCATGCTGCTCGATCCCCTTGCCGACAAGATCATGGTTACTGGCGCGATCATCGCACTGGTCGCCTACAATCCTCAAATCGTTAAGGTCTGGATCGCCGTCGTCATCGTCGCTCGCGAGTTTGTCATCTCGGGCTTGCGCTCCATCGCCTCGTCCGAGGGCTTTACCATCCAGGCCAGCGACCTTGGCAAATTGAAGACCGTTGTCCAGATCGTCTCTGTCACCTCCGCCATCCTCGCCCACCACTGGGATCACTGGCAGATCGGTGTGCTCGTCATACCTGTACGGTGGTATGCCGTAGCCGCCATCTACTTCGCGGTGGTGGTCTCCGCCATCTCCGCGATCGACTACTTCATTGGCTTCTGGAAGCAGATCGACCACGCCTCCAAGGACAGGCGCAAAACCTCAATCCTCGCCCAGCGCAAGAGCGCTAGTATCCTGTAGACAATCCTCGGTGAAGCAGCCGTCCTGAAGTGGCGCGGCCCAAGCGAGACCAGCTTTCCAGGGCCGGGCTGACCTTTCAGGCTGGAAGATCAGCCAGCGATATGGCAGGCTTGGCGATCTCCAACTCAATCTCGATCTCCGGCGGCGAGAGCAGCGTGTTGTGGATCAGGCAGCTGCGTACGGAGTGCCTCAGGCCTTCGGTCTGTGCCTCGGTCAGTGGAACCGGGCACACAACATGGATGTTGAAGTTGCCCAGCCGCGCAGGCTGCTTCAGTTTGTCGGCGGTTACCGACACTTCCACGCCGTTCTCCGCCAGGTTGCGGGTCTTCAGGTACTGCACGGCATAGAATGCCGCGCAGGAACCCAGGGACGCCAGCAGGAACTCCGGAGGCGTCATGCCGGTGTCTTCTCCGCCGTTCTCTGCCGGTTGATCGCAAACAATCGAATGAGATCTGGATTGAATATTGAACCCCACCTTGCCGAGATGCGAGACCTTAACTTCCATTGTTCTACCTCGTTTCACTAGAAGAAAGACACAACCGCAAAGAAGTGTTACAACACGCGTAGATCTTATTCTCTGGCGGGCAGGCCCAACCGGTGCGGGTACTTCTCCGGGGCGGCGTCAAGGTTTCGTTGCAATTGCAGATGGCGCAGTCACACGGTGGCCGCAATCGACTCGCTGGCAGCCGCGGCCACCATGGCGCGGATGGATCGGATTACGAGATCGGGCTCATCGAGATGGATCCAGTGCTCGCTTGCCGGAGCAATCACTTGTTGAACATTGTCCCCGATACGGCACAGATACTTTTCTGACAGCGGAGTCGATTTTCCCGGAGTGAGCACCAGCACAGGAATATCGCGGATGGGTTCGGCTTCCTGCATTTCCATTACCGTATCGGGGATCGAATCGATATGCCTGCGCATCCCGGAATAAAAGCCTGGACTCGACCAGTGCGCCGCCACCACCGGCCACACCTCGCGCGGCATCTTGCCGACCTCGCTTGTAATGCGCCCGATCACATGGCGCCCACTGGACACCGTAGCGCCATTCAGGTCGCCGCTAAGCCTCTTTGTGCGGTGGAACAGGGAACTGACTGCCAGCCTGGTTAGCCCGCAAACAGCGATCGGCTGAGCATAGCGAATCAACCGCCTGCCCAACTCGATCTGTGACCGCTTGCTCGGATCCAGCGGTGGCCACTCTTCGCATCGCATCGGATCCACGAGTACCACGCCGGATATTTCGTCGGGATAGAGAAGCGCGAAACGGCGCATCACCAGCCCGCCGAAAGAGTGTCCTACCAAAATGTAAGGCGGTTTGATCTCCGCGCGCTCCAGCAGGTCGTGCAGTTCGACCGCGATGTTGGCGGGGGTGCGCGCCGTCCGGCAGCGGCTGCTGAAGCCCAATCCGCTGCGGTCGTACGAAGCAGTTCCCGTGAAGCGCGAAACAGCCTTCTGGATGTGGCGCCAATTCAGATTTGTTGCGCCTATGCCTGCCTCGAAGATGACCGTGGGTCCACCCGATCCCTGCTCCAGGAGATAAAGCCGGCAGCCCCGTCCAATCGTCACCCACCGGCCCGCGCCGGCATAGCGCAGGCGATCGCGATGGGTACCTATGCATTGATATATAAAGCCGGCCAGGATAAGGGCAACGGCGAACGAGAGAATCCCAAGAGCAATATACATATTCAATCCTGAAAGCCTGAAACCAGGAAGCCTGAAAACTCCTCGGGGCAATCTTCCCGAAGCCGAGCTTCATCCTTGGGTCTATGCCGTCCTAACGGCAAACACCAGAGTTGATAAGCCACGTCGAATTCCCGGTCCTTTCCGTATTTTTCCGATATACAGGAAATCTTACGCCTTGGTCCAGTCAAATACGAGGCGAACTCGGCCGCCGGCTTCCAGGGCAGCGGCTGCACAGGCAGCCTGGAACGCCCCCCCCGGTTCCCGGTCACGGAAACAAGGCGTGTCCCCATTGCCGATGAAGAACGCTGTAAACATATTGGGATCAACAGTCACTTCACAGGTTTGAAGGAACTGCCGGTTAGTGTCGAGGCCTTCCGTGGCACCCCACGATCCCGAAAGCCGGCGTTCCTTGCCAGTCACATTCGGAATCACCCGGGAACGCTCATTACAGGCCCTGAACCAGCTCGATCATGTTCCGGCCGGTCGTGGTCTTGAAATTCGCACGGATAGAAAGCGCGCAAAACGAAAAGCAGGCAGGGACCCAGCCACCAGCGCACGTCCGAGGCGGGCAGGGCCGCTTCAGCCGTTTCTGTGGAGTTTCAACTAGAACCTCTTGCGGAAAAGCGAAAGTCCGATTCCCGATGCCTCCATCGGAAATCGGACCGCTTTACACCTAGTAGCGGCCGCGACCGCGCGAGCTGCCGCCACCACCACCGCTGCCCTTGCGTGCCTGGTAGCAGTCCCGGCAAAATACCGGACGATCGCCGCGAGGTTCAAATGGCACTGTTGTAGGCTGGCCGCAACCCGAACAAATCACAGGTGTTCCCTGTGCCGGAGCAGAACGGTAGCCGGAGCCCCCCTGGTCGTTCTTCTTTGCCTGACGGCAATTCTTGCAACGTTTTGGGGTCGAATAACCGCGTTCCTGAAAGAACGCCTGATCAGCAGCGGTGAAGGTGAAGTCCTGCCCGCAATCGCTGCACGTAAGTGATATATCTCCGGCCATGGGTCTCCTCGTGGAGATTGTACAGCCCAATCCGGTTTTTGCACACAAAGAATCTTTTGAATTGAAAAACTTAGAACCGTCGCAGACTTTGGGTATCCCTTGTCCCCCACGGCGGCACGCTATAGTTCTCCAAGAGAGAATCCCACGGGAGCCTCAACGGTCACTCGGCCCATTCTCCGGCCCCTTCCCTTAGCCTGAAGACGATGACAGCTTCTAATCCCGAATTCGACACGGATTGCATTCGCCGCATCCTTGCCGGCGAGAAGCAGTTGTTTCATGAACTCATCCGCCCCTGCGAGCGAAGCATCTATTTTCTGCTCTACTCCCTGCTGCGCAACGAGGCCGAAGCCGAGGATGCCGCCCAGGAGACGGCCATCAAGGTCTTCAGGAATCTGCATATGTTCCGCGGCGATTCGCAGTTCCGCACCTGGGTGCTTTCCATCGCCCGCAACGAGGGCCTCGGCCGCCTGCGCAAGGCCGAGTCCCGCCGTGAGGAGTCCCTGGATGCGATCACAGACGACCAGGGCGGCGACTACACGCCGGCCTTCCTCACCAGTTGGCGCGAGGTACCGGCCGCGGCCCTCGAGCGTAAGGAACTGGGTGCCATTCTGCGCAAGGCAATTGAAGCCCTCCCTGAGATTTACCGTAACGTCGTGCTGCTCAGAGACATCGAAGAGATGGACGTCAGAGAAACCGCTGTTGCCCTGGGTGTATCGGAAGGAGCCGTCAAGGTTCGCCTGCATCGCGCACGGGCCCTGTTGCAGCGGGATCTGGCTCCCAAACTGAAGGGATTTGCGCCGAAGCGGGCCAGATTGTTCGGGTGGGGCGCATGAGGATCGATTGCAAGCACGTCTGGGAGCACATCTCCGCCTATATCGACGGCGAAGTTGACGCCGGGCTGCGCGCCCAGATCGACCGCCATCTCGAAACCTGCGAGATCTGCTCCGCCATCCTGGACTCCACGCGCAACGTGGTGGTGCTCGTAGCCGATGGCCGCGTCTTCGAGCTTCCCGCTGGCTTCAGCGAGCGGCTGCATACGCGGCTCGATAAGGAACTGGAGCGGGCGGGACCTTAATGCTGGTTCGATTGGACCGCCGGCGGTGGCCCCGTTCGATGCACCATGGGGTGCGTCCACGTCTCCAATCCCACCAGAATCAGCGTTAGAATCGACAACACCACCAGTAGCCGCTCCGAGCGCCGCTCCTTTGGGCCGTTCTCTCGTCTGCGCCATTGCGCCGAAGACCGCCCCCGCAGCCGCCAGATCCAAGCCAGCACCAGAAGGTTCACAATCGCACCTGTTGCCGCCAGCGCCAGCATGGGGATGCGGATCGCGTCCTGATGAAATCCCCTGGCCGGTGCATAAATCCCGCTTGCAGCCGCCAGCGCGGTGAGCCCAATGGCCACGCGGATGCCGCTGATGGTCAGCACGGCGGTGCACAGGCTCTGCAACACCGCCATCGCCAGACTGGCGCCGGTCAGGATCTTCATCTCCTTCGTGTTATCCAATCGGCCTCTCGATCACGGACTTTCGTCATCGCCGCCCGCAGGCTCAATCAGGTTAGCGCAAGCAGGGAAGAGACGCCAATGCGAGAATCCAGCCGGCGCGTGGCCCTCGCAAGGAGCTGGGCCGGGGCGAGTTTCTGTTTCCCTGAACTGATCGCGCTGTAACCTTTCCCGTCCGACCTCGCTCTCTAAGTTCGTTGCACGGAGAGTGCGGATTTGCCCGCTGGCAAGCCCGCGTGACTGTCACCGGTGGAGCCCCTTCCGCCCAACCTAGAAAAACGAGGTCAAAGAATTATGAACATCAGACTAAAAACGCTCCTACTCACGATGGCTCTGCCGGTCTTCGCGGCGGCCATCTCAAGCCTCCATGCGCAAGCGACACGCCTCACCTTAGCGGCCACCATGACCAATGCGGCGGCCAACCAGGTCAAGGTCTACAACGCTGCCAACGGAACATTGCTCCAGACCCTGTCCACCGACGGGAAGGGCGGCGCCGCAGGCAACGCCAGGGGGGTGAAGCAGTTCAACGGCTCGCTCCTCGCGGCTGTCAATAACGGGTCCAACTCAGTCGCCATCTACACGCGCGAAGGAGACTACCTCGCATTCGAAAAGACAGTGACCACGACCAGCGCGCCCGTCAGCGTGGATTTCGGCAACGGTCACATGTACGTCGCCGGGGCCACGACTGTCGATTCATTCGAGCTTCGAGGGAACGAAGTAGGCTGGATGGATGGCACCACCGGGCTGCTCGGGTCCGGGGGCGGAGCGCCCTCCGCCGGCAGCACCGCGCAAGTCGGGGTTCTGGACGGAGAGCATCTACTGGTGACCGTGAAGAACGATCCGACTCTGGCCGGGACGGTTGACATTGTCTCGCTTCTCAACGGTGGGGCGATCAGCGGCGCGGCCCCCACGGCGGTTGCAGGGCCCGAAGCCAGCCTGACGCCCTTCGGCTTTTCCACCTACCCCGATGGGACCGCCGTCATCACACTGGCGCACAGCAGCCAGGATGGACTCTTCCGCGATGGCGCATTTACGACGGAAATCCCTTCTGGCCAGGCTGCTCCCTGTTGGACAACCAGGATCGGAAAGTACGTGTTTACCGTAAATGCCGCCAGCAAGACCGTGAGCCGGTTGGTGGGCACGGGCAACAATATCTTCGTGGACAGCCAGGTAGCCGCGACCGTTTCCACCGGCGGAGGTCCTTCGGATATCGATGCGGCCGAGGGTGTTTTGGGCGTGATTGACAACCTCGGCGGTGCGTCGCCCGCGGCCCACTTGTCGTTGTTTACCTATAACCAGTTCGGTGAACTCAGCCCAAGCGGGACCCCAATTAGCGTCGGCGCCAGCGCCAATGGCGTGGCGATCATACCGCCCTTGGGAGCAACCGCTTATTGATTTTCTGACGCACAATTGAGCGGAGCCGGGTAGCGTAGACTTACAGAAGCGTCTTGGCTCAAGGCCCGGCTCTTGGATGGTCGAACGGATGATTCCGGCCGGCATCAGTTCTCTTCCCGCCACGCTCCACGTGGTGAGGTCTGCGGGGAACACAATCTTCTCCGTTGGAGTCACTTTCCCTGTAACCTTTCTTGCAGGCCACCAGTCCTATCCTGCGTGGCACCCAAGTGCGGAATTGCCCACCGGCAAGCCCGCAAGGAACCAACCGGCGGCACCCCTTCCGCCCCAACCCCCCAACGAGGTCAAAATCCATGAAGAACCAATTCAATGCTCTGCTTCTGACAGCGGCTCTCTCCGGCCTGGTCGGCGGAACCGTCGCCGCACATGCGACCACGCCTGGCTCGTCAACCGCAAAGGTCGTCAAAGCCGGTCTGCGCTTGAGCGGCTTCAGCGCCGACGACAAGGACAAGCACTCTTGTAAGGGCAAGAACGACTGCAAAGGCAAGGGCGGCTGTAAATCCAGCGACAACGGCTGCAAGGGCAAGAACAGTTGCAAGGGCAAGGGCGGTTGCGCCACCGACGGCTCCAAGATGCCCGACGCCGTCTAGTTCCTCCCTCACCCAGGTGGCGCGGTAGAGAAGTGAAGCAGTATTTCTCCGCCGCGTCACTGATCCCCTCCAGGTATTCACAAACTGACCACTGACCACTGACCACTGAAAGCCGTATCTCATGCCCGGCAATCGCTTCAATGCGTTTCAGACCCACGGCGTCGGAATCGGCCTCCGCATTCCGCATTACCGGCACATCTTCTCGCGCAAGCCGGTCGTCGACTGGTTCGAGATCATCTCCGAGAACTTCATGATCGATGCCGGCCGCCCGCTCGCGGTCCTCGATCAGATCCTGGAACAATACCGAGTCGTGCAACACGGCGTCTCCATGTACTTCGGCTCCGTCACCGCGCCCGACCCCGAGCACCTGCGCCGCCTCAAGTCGCTCGTCCGTCGTACCGGAACCCCCTGGCTCAGCGATCACCTCTGCTGGGGCTCGGTCGATGGAACCTACACCCACGACCTACTGCCGCTCCCCTACACGTGGGAGGCAGTCGAGCGCACCGTCGAGCGTGTCCGCATGGTTCAGGACTTCCTCGAGATTCCTGTAGCCGTAGAGAACGTCTCCAGCTACGCCGCCTTCACCGGCTCGCAGATGACCGAGTGGGAGTTCCTCACCGAAGTCGTCGAACGCGCCGACTGCGGCATTCTGCTCGACGTGAACAACATCTACGTCTCCGCCATGAACCACGAGTTCGAGCCCATGGACTACGTCAACGCCGTGCCCGCTCACCGCGTCGCGCAGATTCACATCGCCGGCCACTCCAAGTACGAGAAGTACATCCTCGACACCCACGACCATCCGGTCATCGATCCCGTCTGGCAGCTCTATGCGCGCGCCATCGAGCGCTGCGGACCCACGCCGACTTTGCTCGAATGGGACGACCACATCCCCACCTTCGACGAGGTGCATCGCGAAGCAAAGAAGGCCGAGCGCTATCTTCATCAGCCCGCGCCCGCGTTGGCGGAGGCCGCCCAATGAACCTCGAAGCTCTGCAGCGCGAAATGGCAGCCGCCGTGATGCAACCGCTCACGGCCGATGAGCAGATGCGCGCGCAAACACCCGACGGTCGTTCGACAGCCGCGATCGCCGAGTCCTTCATCGCTCCCAACAGCCGCCTCACCGCCTTCGAGCGCCTCGAGATCTACAACCGCCAATACTGGTTTCGCGTTCTCGGCGCCCTGGCCGAAGACTTCGCCGCCCTCAGCGCTCTAGTCGGAGCGCGCGCCTTCGAGAAGCTGTCCATCGCCTATCTCGCGGCGCATCCCAGCCGCTCTTTCACGCTGCGTAATCTCGGATCGAAGCTGCCGAAGTGGCTTGCCGCCAACACAGGCTTCGCCGGCCGCCGCCAGCGGCTTGCCCTCGACGTCGCCCGCATCGAGTGGGCCTTTGTGGAAGCCTTCGATGGGGCCGAGCGCACCCCGCTAACCCTCGACCAGGTGGCAACCCTCGACGCAGGCTCGCGCCTCGCTCTTCAGCCGCATGTGCGGCTCGTCGCGCTGGAGTACCCAGCCGACGACCTGGTCCTGAGCCTCCACCACGGCGAGAAGAGGCAGGCCAGCGAAGCCGGCGTGCGACATGACGACTCTCCCGAGGCTCCGGCCAGGCTGCCCAAACTGCGCCGCCGGCCCACCTGGCTCGCTGCCCATCGCGTCGACACGTACGTGTACTACCGCCGTCTCGAGCGCGAAGAGTTTCTCACCCTCGCCGCCATCCGCAGTGGTCTGCCGCTGGCTGAAGCCCTCGCCGCTGGCTTCGCCGATTCGCGCCTCCCCGCGCCGCGCCGCCCCCAGCGGGTCCGCGAGTGGTTTGCCAACTGGGCCGAACTCGGCTGGATCTGCGCCCCCGATCTAGAAGCCCTGCTCGATGACACTGCCGCATGATTTCATGCTTTGAAAGGGCACGACTTTAGTCGTGCCACCAATTCCCCCAAAAAGCACCGTGGGCTTTAGCCCCCGAGGTTCCGGAAGCGCATTGCCAACTCTCAATATGAGGTTGAAAGAAATGCACAAACTAACACGCCTGATTGGATTTACCTACGAGAAATTCTCCTCGATTGCGGACAAGGCTCAATGCTGCCTGTTGCTCTCCATCCGCCTCTACTGGGGCATCCAGTTCGCTCAGGACGGCTGGGGCAAGCTCACCCATCTGGCCCGTGTCACCGAGTTCTTCGCCTCGCTCAACCTCCCCGCACCCGGCGCAACGGCCTTCGCGGTTGCGCTTGTAGAGTTCGCCGGCGGCATCCTCTTCGCAGTTGGCATCGCCTCCCGCCTGGTGTCCCTGGTGCTCTTCGTCAACATGACCATGGCTTACCTGAGCGTGCCCGACGATCGCGTCAACTTCTTCCACATCTTTTCCAACCCAAGCGACTTCTACAACGCGACTCCGTACACCTACTGGTTCGCCGCGCTGCTGATCCTCGTCCTCGGTCCCGGCTGGATCGCCATCGACACCCTGATCGAGCGCTGGTTTGACAGGAAGGGCTAGCAGAGCTTGCCTCGTGCGCCAAGGGTATAATCGTGGCCAGATCAAGTGAAGACGATCTACGCACACTTCGTCGCGCTCCTGCTGATAGCAGCTACGGCGCATGGCCAAGCCACGCACCTTAGCGAATCGTGTGATCTTTCCGTGATCGGAGCCACGGAAACGAAGAGTTTCCTGGCATTCGACCGCGAACTGCGCGAGGCGATTGCAAAGCAAGATACTACGGCTTTGTCCTTTCTGGTGCAGTTTCCATTGCGTATCAATTCGGAGTGGGGTGCATACTCGCTCGACGATCCCGATGCGTTGCGCTCCCATTTTCAGGAAGTCTTTCCAGTTCAAATTCGCAACGCCATCCTAAGGCAAAAGCTCGATTCCATCTTCTGCAGAGATGAAGGCGTCATGTATGGGAACGGCGACATTTGGGTCAATCCAAGTAAGCTCGGGTACGCCATCGAAGTTGTAAACCTCGAGGTTGCAGAAAATCGAAAGAACAATCCCAGCGAAAGAAAGATCGATTTTATCTGCCAAACGGATAGTTCCCGCATTGTTATTGACGCGGATGCCAAGCAGGTGCCGCGGTATCGCGCGTGGAACAAACCTCACTCGGTAACCGGGGACCCAGATCTCAAGATAGATAACGGCAAGTCAGAGGTCGAAGGGACTGGGGGATGTTCGCACAAAGTCTGGACATTTAAAGCCGGCTCGACAACCTATACGACTGAGGAACTCGGCTGCTTCCCCGATTCCAACGAGCCTCCTAAGAGGGCAGTCGGCATGTTTACCGTGCAGGCGGAGGACAAGCACGAAGTATTCGGTTGGTGCTACTGAAAGCGAACCCATGCGGATTGTCTATGTGCTCACGTCGCTCGGCGTTGGCGGCGCGGAACGTCAGGCGCTGGCCATCGCGGATCGCATGGCCCGCCGCGGACATTCCGTCGCAATTCTAGCCCTGCGCCCGGTAGTCGTTGAAGAGTGGCCCACCGGTCTCCGCGTCGTCCACCTCGACATCCGCAAATCGCCGCGCAGCGTCATCGCCGGCCTCATGCGCGCGCATCGCTTCCTCCGCGAATTCCGTCCCCACCTGCTCCACAGTCACAGCTTTCACGCCAATATCTTCGCGCGTCTGCTCAAGCTGCTCTTTCCCTCCATCAAGGTTGTCTCCACCGTTCACAACGTGTATGAAGGCGGCGGGCAACGCATGTTGGCTTACCGTCTCACGGATTCGCTGGCTTGCCGCACCATCGTTGTCAGTCAGGCCGCAGCCGACCGTTTCCTTCTTCTCAAAGCCATTCGCCCCGACAAATGCAGGGTTGTTCCCAACGGAATCGACCTCGCCGAATTTACTCCCAGCGAGGACCGCCGCAATGGGATGCGCGTGGAGCTTGCGGCCGGAAGCAGTTTCGTTTGGCTTGCGGCCGGACGCATGGTTCCAGCCAAGGACTTGCCCAATCTGCTCCGCGCATTCACTCTCGTTCGCGAGGCCTTCCCGGACGCGCAATTATGGATCGCGGGTGCGGTGCCCGGCGCTGAGATGAAGAAAGTCAGGCGGGCGGACGGTATCGGATGGAGCCTGGTGGGCTTGTCCAGCTCTTCGCGCGGCTTCCACGAGGGGGTCCGCCGGTTCGGCCTCCGCCGCGACATGCCCGCGCTCTTCGATGCCGCCGACGCCTTCGTCCTCTCCTCGGCGTGGGAGGGAATGCCGCTGGCGGTTGGCGAAGCCATGGCCATGGAGAAGCCGGTCGTCGCCACCGATGCCGGAGGCACGCGCGAGCTGGTCGGCCACGCCGGTATCGTCGTGCCCGTCGCAGACGCCGGCGCCCTCGCCGCAGCCATGCTCGACCTGATGAACCGGCCCAGCAAGGTCGGACAAGCTCTCGGCCAATCAGCCCGCGCCCGCATCGCAAGCCGTTTCAGCATCGATTCGCGGGCCGACGCCTGGGAAGCTCTCTATAGGGCTGTCGTTGAGGCAAGCTCCTGATTCTCTGTGCATCGATCCTTCGCGTGCTATCCTCGACCGGCATATCTGATAGCCTTATCACCGAAATCCGCGCAGCCTTGAACGCGCGAGAAAATCAACCTGTGTCGACGGCAATGGAGGAAGTAGAATGCGAGTGAGATTTGAAAAGGGAATCTGGTTCAGTGCCCTGATCGGCGCAACGATGTGCCTCGGATCCAATGCGGCGTCTGCGCAGTCGAGCTCCGCGCAGAACGCGGTCCTCGCCCTCGATCATGGCTGGCAATTCCGTCAGGTCGCGCCGGAACAGAGTGCCGAGAGTGGCTGGCTCCCGGCCACCGTCCCCGGCGACGTTCATTTCGATCTGCTCGCCAACAAGAAGATCCCCGACCCCTTCTATCGCGACAACGAAGCCAAGCTGCAATGGATAGAAAACGAAAGCTGGGAGTATCGTCTGAGCTTCGAGGCGACTCCGGCCTTGTTGGCGCGTTCCAACATCGATTTGGTCTTCGATGGTCTCGACGCGGCCGCCACCGTTTATCTCAACGGCGTTCAGGTGCTCACTGCGGACAATATGTTCCGCGTCTGGCGCATCCCAGCCAAGGCCCATCTGCACGCCGGCAGCAATCAACTCCGCATCGTCTTTCCGTCGCCCGTCAAGGCCGCGAAAGAAGTGGCGGCGGGCGATCCGTTCCGGCTCAACTCGAAGACCGAAGACAAGACCTACATCCGCAAGGCGGCATTCGAGTACGGTTGGGACTGGGGTCCGCGCTTTGTGACCAGCGGCATCTGGCGGCCGGCGCGCCTTGAAGCCTGGGATAAAGTCCGCATCGCCGACTTTGCTATCCACCAGCGTGACGTGAGCGGGGAAGTCGCCCACCTCGACGCGCAGGTCGAAGTCGATTCCGCCACTGCCGGCCCGGCTCGCGTCACCGTCAGCTATCACCCTTCCGGCGCGCCCAAGAGCGTCCAAACTCCCTTCGTCACAACCGCCGCAAATCTTCATGCCGGCCGCAATGTGATCGATCTTCCTATCGAGATTCGCAAGCCCAAGCTCTGGTTTCCGGCGGGTTATGGTGACCAGCCGCTCTACGAATTCACCGCGCAGCTCGGAGTGGGTGGCCAGTGGGCAGAAACGCGCACGGCCAAGGCCGGCCTCCGCTCCATCGTTCTCGACCGCCATCTCGACCAGTGGGGGCGCTCCTTCCAACTCGTCGTCAACGGCATTCCTGTCTTCGCCAAAGGCGCGGACGTGATTCCCTTCGACAGCTTTCCCAATCGCGTCACCACAGCCAACTATCGCCGCATTCTCGAGTCGGCCCGCGACGCCAACATGAACATGATTCGCCACTGGGGCGGCGGTTACTATGAGACCGACGCGTTCTACCAGATATGCGACGAGCTCGGCATCATGGTCTGGCAGGACTTCCAGTTTGGCAACGACTGGCAGCCCGGTACCTACGCTTTCAAGCTCAACATCGAAGCCGAAGCCGAGGACCAGGTTCGCCGTCTGCGCAACCATCCCAGCATTGTTGTCTGGTGCGGCAACAACGAGACCGAGTCGGCCTTCAATTGGAGTCCGCGCCCCACCTTGCCGCCAGAGATAAGGTTCTATATGTGGCAGGACTACCTCACCGAATTCAGCGGTATCCTGCCTCGCGTAGTCGCGCGCCTGGCCCCTGAGACGCCTTACTGGCCCAGCTCGCCAAGCGCCGACTACGAGAACGTCACGCCGACATACCACACCGGCGACGATCACGTCTGGGATGTCTGGCATGGCCGCGTGCCCTTTTCAACCTACGAGACGCATCACTCCCGCTTCGTCACCGAGTACGGCTTCCAATCGTTTCCCGAGATGAAGACGATCGAAGCCTTCACCGAGCCCGAAGACCGGACCGGCATCTTCACGCCCGTGATGCTCGCCCACCAGAAGAACAATGAAGGCAACTCCATCATCCACGACTACCTGCTCAAGGACTATCCCGAGCCCAAGGATTTTCCGAGCTTTCTTTACGTCAGCCAGGTCTTGCAGGCCGAGGGCATCAAGATCGGCGCCGAGCACTTTCGCCGCTCGCGCCCTGAGACCATGGGCTCCATCTTCTGGCAGTTGAACGACTGCTGGCCGGTCGCCTCGTGGTCATCCATCGACTACTACGGCCGCTGGAAGGCGCTGCAATACTACGCCCGCCGCTTCTACGCGCCCATCCTCGTCTCGCCGCATGTGGAGAATGGTTCGCTCAAGGTATACATCGTCAGCGACAAGACCGAATCCACGCCAGCTTCGCTGCGCGTGCGACTCATGGACTTCGACGGCAAGGTGCTTTTGAGTGAATCCAAAAACGTGGATGTGGCTGGTCTATCGAGCAAGGTCTATCTCGATTGGCCGCTCAAGAAACTTGCCGACGCGGGCGCTGCGGATACTTCGCGCGTATTAGTCGTCGCCGATCTCCAAACCGGCGGAGCAAGCGACTTCGCAATGAACGGAACGCAAATCTCGCGTAACCTTGTCTATCTTGCCCCAACCAAGGAAGTTCATCTCCAGCCGGCGGCGCTCAAACTCGAGACCTTAGGTGCAAGCGGGAATTACAAGATTCGCGTAACTTCGCCCATACTGGCCCGCGATGTTTATCTTGCCTTCGGCGATCTCGATGTGAAGCTCTCTGACAACTACTTCGACATCCTCCCCGGCGAAACTGTGGAGATCACCGCCGCCAGCAATGTCTCACTCGACGTCCTCAAAGCGAAGTTGAAAGTCATCTCGCTCGCCGACGCCTTCAACGGAGCAACCCAGGGCGCAACTATCGGCGCAGCACAGTGAACAAGCAAAGGGCCGGAGCATTGCGCCCCGGCCCTCAACAACCTGCTTTCACAAAGAACTTCAGAACGAGAACGCCGCCTGGATAAAGATGCGCCGTGCCGCCGAACCGGAAGGCGACGCAAACATGCCGCCGGCCAGGCTGGTCGACTTGTCGAACCGGCTCCCCGGGCCATACACAGCGCTCGTGCCCGACCCCGAGAGCAGCGTGGGAACGACGCTTCCCGATGGCGCTCCATAGTCGATGTCGTTGAACAGATTCAACGCCTGGGCGCTGAAGGTCAACGAATACTTTCTGCCCGTGTTCGACATTCCCCCACGCATCCCGCCGCCACCTCCGCCCCCAAAGCCGCCTCCACCGCCTCCACGTCCGCCTCCGGGTCCACCGCCTCCAGGTCCGCCGCCCATCCCGCCAAAGCCGCCCGGACCGCCAGGGCCACCTCCGCCCGGACCGCCCTGGCCGGCTGCCGATCCAACCTTTGGTCCCAGGCCGAACGAACGGCTCACGCGCAGATTCACGGCAATGGAGGTTGGGCTGTTGCCAATGTTCGTAGGCACCAGTCTCTCGCCTGGCTGTGGATTCATATCCAGGCAGCTAAATGAGGTCTGTACAAACTCGGCCGATCCCGTGCACGACGAGCCCGCCGCATACGCCGGCCGGTCGTTAAAGAAGTTGTCTCCGGTCAGGTCCGTGTCCGTCGTAATGTTGAAGGGACGGCCCGACTGAACCACAAGGAACGGATTGTAGCTGATCCCCCACTTGCCCGCGTAGTTCCCAATCAGGGTAACCATCTGAGGTCTGACAAAGCCGGCGCGCCCATAATCCTGAAGCAGGTTATAGGAGTTCGACGCCGTCCCGGTATCGCCATTGGCGGTGTTGTAGGTGTAGAACCCGGTCACGCTCATGGCCGGCGTCAAGCGGGCGTTAATGTTCACAACGTACTGGTTCTGTTTGAAGACCGCCTCCGGATAAATCTCCCGCACGATGCCGAGATTCGGATTCAGCCGTGGTCCGGTGGTGCTGTTGTAAATCGTCGTCCCCTGCTCAGCCTGGAACGGATTGGCATCGCGGGTGGCCATCTGGTGAACGCCATACGAGTGCATATAGGTGAATGTGAGCGTGGCCGTCTTGGTGAGTTGGCGCTCCAGGCTGGCGCCGAACTGTTCGTTATAAGGCGAGTGGTAGCCGGGCTTCAATTCGTAAATCTGCGGCGTGACCGCGCTGCCTGAAGTGCAGTTCGAGCCGGGCATTGCCAGTGCGGAGCTCAGGCTGGTGGCGCTGAAACATGTTGGATTCGTAATGCTGATCTGCATCTGGCTGTTCGGCCCGCCGTTGTCTTGCTCCAGCGTCATCAGGCTGGCGTTGCTAAACCGGTCGTAGAAGAAGCCATAGCCCGCCCGCACCACCGTCTTGCTGGTCTGTCCCTTCTTGTGCCCGTCGACCGCATACGCCAAGGAAAAGCGCGGTCCCCAGTCGCTATGGTCCGCAATGTGGTTCTGCGATTCCCAGCGCAGCCCTCCGGACAAAGTCAAAAACCTGTTGGCCTTCCAGTCGTCCTGAATGAACAGAGCGGCATCGAAGACATTGGCCAGGTATTTCTGATTTCCGGTCGTATAGTTCAACCGGTTCGGTATGCAGCCGCCCCAGTTCTGAACCTGCTGGGCGGTACAGGCCGCGGCGATCTGCGCAACCGTTTCGCCCTGCGCCAGTCCATTCAATGTGGCAACGTAGGCCCCCAGCGATGGAAAGCTGAAGCTGCCGTTGAAGCCCCCGCTCGAAGTGTTGGCATCGCGGTTATCGCGCATCCATGTCCCGAACTTGATGGCATGAGCCCCCGCCGACATTGTGGTCACGTTTTGCAGTTCCAGGTGAGTGGAGTGATCGCTGCTGAACTGGCTCCCGCTTCCGCCGCCGGAGAAGTACCCGCCCACGCTCACCGTGGGCGCCGAGCTCACCGAGGTGGAATCGGTAGGCGCCTGCCGCCATTGAAGGCGCGTTTCATTCACCATGTGCTCGTTGACGATCTGAGAATCGCTGACTTGGAGAGCCTGTTCCGTCGAGCTCGATCCGGTGGCTTGTGTCGGCAGGGAAGTGGAACCGAAACTGCCGCTCCGGCTGCTGCGCTCGAATTGGTATCGCGCCGTCAGGGTGTTCTTCTGGCCCAGTTGCAGGTCCAGCCGCGGCGAGACTTCGATGCGGTTAGCAGGGCTGTAAACCGCGCCTGTGGTCGGAATGATGTTCCCGTTCGAGTCGGTCGGAATGGAATACAATCCCGTGCTCGTGTCGAGGGTCGGAATATCCACCGTGTAGACGCTCGCGTCCGGGCTGTCCCGCCCCTCGACGCTCACGAAGAACGACGCTTTCTTGTTGATCGCTCCGCTGATGGTCCCGTTGTACTGAATACTGTGGTACGAGGGCGGTGGAGCAAATGGATTCTTGGTGTTGAACGAGCTGTCGTTGCCCTGGAGGAAACCTCTCCCGTGCAACACGTCGGTTCCTGGCTTGGTCAGAATCTCGATGCGGCCGTAGCCGATGCGGTCGAACTCCGCCGAAAACGGATTCTGGTTGATGCGAATCTCCCGGATCGCCGACTTGGGCGGCAGCGTCCCTCCCGTGAAACCGTCAATGTAAATCTGCCCGCCATTCGGTCCTGCCGAGGGGCCGGCCAGCGCCGACAATTCGTTCGACAACTCATCCGGATCGTCCGACAGCGCATCCAGATCCTTGCCCTTCAGCACGATCGCGCTCGCATTGCTGCCCGCGTCGGTGCTAACCTCGGGCGCGCCTTCCTCGTCCGTGACCGTCACGCTTTGCTGGGTCGCTTCGATCGCCATGGTAATATCCACGCGCTTTGCCTGGCCGGCCGAGAGCTGAACGGTCGGTGAACTGAACGGTGCAAATCCCTCAACATTGGCTTGCACAATGTATCCGCCAGGGGCGAGGCCGGTGACCGAGTAGCTCCCCGATGAGTCTGAGGTTGTGCTCGTCACCGCCACTCCCAGCGCGTTCGTGATGGCAACCTTCGCGCCCGGAATCAACGCTCCGGTCTGGTCCGCGATGTGCCCGCGCAGTGTGGCTGTTGCGGTGGGCTGCGCCGGCGCGGGGGTCTGCGCCAGCGCCGGCGTTGGTGCCTGCGCCGGGGTTGGCGCCTGTGCCACCGAAAGGCTCGCAACGCCGATCGCCGCGGCAAGTACAGAATTCATGAAGAAACGCAATTTTGAAGACACGTATCCCTCTCTCCGCCTGATTGAACTCTCTTTGCCGTTTTCTTATTGGCCTGCGTCCGGCGCGCCCGAGCTCAAACTCCAATTGAGCAGGTTCTGACTTGCAGCCGGGGCCTCGAGCAAGGGCTCTACGCCTGCCAACAAGGTGATAGCCGTAGCTCCCGATGCATCCTCGGTCGCCACTACCATGACTGCCTGGCCCTTCTTGAGATCCGCGAACTTGATCGCAGGCGCGCGGCTGAAGACCTGTTGCGCATCGAATCCGCCCACGCCGCCGCCGAACCCTCCGCGTGGGGGTCCGCCAGGACCGCCGCCGGGGCCACCACCACTGGGCGGCATCCCGCCCCCGGGTGCCCCCTGTGGGCGTCCCGCGCCGCCGCCAAACCCGCCCGCGTTTCCGTTCAGAATCGCCGCCAGCCTGGTCGCCATCTGCCCATCCAGTTGCCGCAACTGCGAATCGGCTGTGATGTGAACAGTTACCGGCTTCTTGGTGGCAAGATCCTTCACCACAAGCGTCGAGCTCGCCGCGTCGATCGAAGGAATAAGTCCGGACACATTGCGGAAACTACCGGAGATCGCCTCGTCGGCGGTTATCTCCGTTCCGCCTTCTTTCTTGGCGCCCCGCGCCCGCAACTGGTCGCCGGCGTGAATCTGATCGATCGGCGCAGCCTTTGCTTCGTCGAAGCGCACCGATACCGGCGCATAGCGCCTGAGCACCGTTGACTTGGTCGTATGGATAGTGATCGTTCTGGCCAGCGGCCCGGCTCCGCTCGTAATCACAATGTCGCCTGACCCTGTGTCAACGTTCTTCACCAGTCCGCCAACGCCGTCCCGTTGCCATTCTTCCCGCTCTTTCTCCTGCTTCTTTGCCAGGTCCGCCTGTTTCATGGCAACAACCTGAATCGCCGTGGACGCGCCCGCCGGTGCGTTCGGGTCAAGCTTCACCAGGACTCGGTCGCCGGTTGTCAGGCTTTTGAATTCGATCGTCTGAGCGGCGCTCAGGTCCTTTGCACCGGGCTCAATCTGCTTCAGCGACGCGGTCGCAGGCACATCCACTTGGTGTACTTCTCCGGCGTCGGTTTTCACCGTCAGCGTACTTCCGTTCACCGCCGTCACAGTGCCCAGAAACCGCGCCGCCGCTGTCTGCGCGCCGGCAGAAAACAAGGCAGTCATTAAAGCTGCCACCAAAACCAAAATGCGAATCTTCATCTTGCTCTTCATAAACCTGTTCTCCACGATCTAAGTCCTGTTGTCCGAGGCAGAGAGGGGTATCTCTACCCCGATAGACGATTCGACACGCCAAAAGGTTGAATGCACTGTTCCATAGTGCACAATGCGAGTTCAGTGATTGCCGGAGTATGTGTCAGGGCACGACTTCAGTCATGCCGTAAGACGCTGAAAATGACGGGTAGGCTTTACGGGCTGCGGAAAAACTCCGCTGGTGCCGGAGTAAGTGTCAGGGCACGACTTTGGTCGTGCCGTAAAATGCCGAAAATGATGGACGGGCTTTAGCCCCTGAGGGAACCTCTTCGGTGATTTGGATCTTCGCCGTAGCCTGTTAAACATACGTAACCTGCCCCAGCACCGCAGGCCGCTTGGCCCCCGTAGCCGCGGGCAGATTCCCTGGAAGCCGATGCCACGTCTGCCACGCCAGCAGAGCAAACGCCGCTGCCTCCTTCGCCTCCGCCGGCAGCCCAAACTCCTCACTCACCGCTAGCTTGCACCCCATCGGTTCCAACCGCTGCGCCAACATCGCCATCAACGTTGCGTTCCGCGCCCCGCCTCCAGAAACAATGTAGTCGACTCCACGCTTCCCCATCTTCCGCAGCACATATCTCTCATAGCTCGATGCAATCGTCTCGGCAGTCAGCGCGGTTGCCGTGGCCAGCGCGTCTTCGGGCTTGCCGCTATACCTGCGGCACTCAACCAAGAAGTCCGCGGCGAAAGCCCGGCCAAACTGTTCACGCCCCGCCGTGCGAGGTGGCTTCAAGCGGTAATACGGATTGCGCAATTGCGCGGCCAGCACCGGCTCAAGCACTGTGCCCTCCGCCGCGAACTTTCCATTCCGGTCGAACGGCTTCCCAAACAGGCTTTGCGCCAGCGCGTCGATCACCATATTTCCCGGCCCCGTATCGAACGCGACTACTTGGTTGGCGTTCGCGCCCGCCGGAATCGCAGTCAGGTTGGCAATCCCGCCGATATTCTGCAGCACCCGCCCCCGTTTCGAATCCGCAAACAAAACGTAATCCAGTAGAGGAACAAGCGGTGCTCCCTGTCCGCCAATAGCCATATCCGCTGGGCGAAAGTTCGAAACCACCGGAACCCCAATCGCCGCCGCAATCACCGCCGCCTCGCCCGCCTGCCAGGTGCAAGCGAACTTCCGCCCCGCATACGCCGCCGCCTTCGCCTGATGAAACAGCGTCTGTCCGTGGCATCCAATCAGATCCAGTTTCGTTTTGTGCCGCTTCACGGTTGCCTGCACCGCCTCGGCGTAAGACAGCCCCAGCCTCCAGTTCAGCCGCGCCAGTTCTGTGGTTGAAGTCGACTCCGCATTCATCGCCGCCAAGACTGCCCGCCGCAGCGCGGCGGAGAACGGAAACCCTTCGTGTGCCAACAGCGTCAACTTCGGCGGGTGCCCCACCCTCGCCACGTCTTTGTTTTTGCGGCTAGGGTGGGCGTCTTCCACTATCCGCACCACTGCCACATCGATTCCATCCGCCGATGTGCCGCTCATGATCCCTGCAACCGTCATCGCCTTAGCTCTCATCCGGCCTGCACCTCAGCGGCGACCTGCGCCTTTGCGATCATCTCTCCGAATCGCACCACCCGCGCCCGCAGAGCCTCAAACTTCTTCTGGGAAAGCGCCGGCGCAACGCCCCCGGTAAACAACCTCGCCCTCAGCCGCGCCGTCCTCTTCGCACGCGCAAACACCAGCCCGCGAAACGCCGCCGACCGCTCGCCCTCTTCGATCAGCGCCTCATACGCCCGCAGAATAAACTCCGGGCTGTGACAGATCTCCATCAGATCCATCCCCGCCCGCACCGCTGCCACCGCGGCCTCTTCCATGGGCATGAACTTGAGAATTCCGCCCATCTCCAGATCGTCGGAGAACACAATCCCCCCATACCCGATCCGCTTGCGCAGCACCGTCGTTATCCAGTATCCCGACACGCTCGCCGGCCGCGTCTTTCCCGGCGTCTCAGGATAAGCCGCATGATTCACCATCACCATCGGCAACTCGTCGCGCAGCTCTCGATACGGCGCCAGATCCTCCCGCCAAATATCGCGCCCACTGCGCAGAATCGCGGGCGTCTCCAGATGCGAATCGCGCGCCCCGCCGCCAAGTCCCGGAAAGTGCTTGCCGCACCCCACCACTCCCTGCACTGCCAGGCCGCTTAGAAATGCGCGCGCATACTCCACAACCCCCGCCGCAGTTGCAGCCGCAGACCGCGTCCCCATCACAGCGGCCGACTCCACCATCCCCAAATCCAGCACCGGCGCCAGCGTCGTATTGAACCCGAACGCCTTCACGGCCTGCCCAATCAACTCCCCATGTTCCCGCGCCAGCCGAAGACTACCGGGTGCCCCATCCTTTCGCGCCTTTTGCGAAAGGGTGGGATGGAACGCCGCAAGCGCCACAGCCTGCGCCGAAGGCATCGGCGCCAGCGCATCCCGCAGCCGATCCACCGTCCCGCCCTCCACATCCACGCACCGCAACGCGTTTGCCGAACCCAGCGCGGTAGCCTCATCCAGCAGCGACCGCGTTTGCAGCGCATCCGCAATGTTGCGCTTGAAAAGAATGATCCCCGCCGGCCGCACCAGCCTGAGCCACGCGCGTTCGAGGCCGGTCAGCTCCGTGCCGCCCAGCCCCACTACCAGCAGACTTCCCGCCGCGCGCTGCAAACTTGCCGTCACGCCTTCTCCTTCAACTGTTGCGTTGACTTGGCTCTTACGATTCCTTGCAGCTTCTTGCAGATATATCCGACTATGTAGTCCCTCCGCGTCTTTTCGACAATGTCGTTGTTGCCCACAAGATCATCGATAGCCTCCTCGATTACCCTCCAGACTGCGGTTTCTCGATAAATCTCGTAAGGATTAGTTGACGGCGCAGGCTCCGTTGGTTTTTCATTCTGGTCCATTCTCCCTCACTTTCGCCGTTATGCTTTTTCTTTCATCTCCTGCTGCAACTCTTCCAGCAGATTCAGCGCCTGCAATGGCGTTAGAGAATTCACGTCGGTCGCTTCAATCCGGTCCACAATCCGCTGCGACAGCGGCGTGAAGATCGTCAGTTGCATCGGCTCCGCTGCCGTCTCCACCTGAACGCTCTGCCGCTCCTGCTTCTCGTGCTGCTTCAGAACATGCTTGGCCCGCTCGATCACCGCCAAAGGCAACCCCGCCAGCCGCGCCACTTCAATGCCGTAGCTCTTGTTCGCCGCGCCCGGCTCAATGTTATGCAGAAACACAATCCCGCCCGCCGCCTCTTTCACGCCCACGCGCAGATTCCGCACCCGCGGCAGCTTCTCGGCAAGCATCGTCAGCTCGTGGTAGTGCGTTGCAAACAGCGTCCGCGCCCCCGTCTCCGCGTGCAGAAACTCCACCGTCGCCCAGGCCAGGCTCAGCCCGTCGAAGGTCGCTGTCCCGCGCCCCATCTCATCCAGCAAAATCAGCGACCGCCGCGTCGCCGTATTCAAGATCGTCGCCGTCTCCGTCATCTCCACCATGAAGGTCGACCGGCCGCGCGCCACGTTATCGCTGGCCCCGATGCGTGTATAAATCCGGTCCACGAGCCCGAACCGCAAGCTCTCCGCTGGTACAAAGCAGCCCATCTGCGCCATCAGCACCAGCATCGCCGCCTGCCGCAGATAGGTGCTTTTGCCGCCCATATTCGGCCCTGTAATCAGCAGAAGGCTCGGCCCCGCATCCGTCGCATCCAGATAGATATCGTTGGCAATGAACCGCCCTTCGCGCGTCTCCTCCATCCACTGCTCGATCACAGGATGCCGTCCGGCCACCGCCTCGATCACCGGCTCTTTGGCAATCCGCGGCCGCACATACCTGCGTCCCGCCGCCAGATGCGCAAAGTTCGCCAGCAAGTCCGCCTCCGCCACCGCAGCCGATGCCCTCCGAATCCTTCCTGCCGCCCCCAGCACCGAAGTCCGTAGTTCCGCAAAAATCCGCTTCTCGATCTCGATCGAGCGATCGTGCGCCGTCAGAATCTTGCGCTCGTACTCCTTCAACTCCGGCGTCGTGAACCGCTCCGCATTCACCAGCGTCTGCTTACGCTCGTAGTCCGCCGGAGCCATCGCCAGGTTGGCCTTCGTAATCTCGATGTAGTACCCAAACACCGAGTTGTAGCGCACCTTCAGCGAGCCGATCCCCGTCCGCTCCCGCTCGCGCGCTTCAATGGCCGCAATCGCCTGCCGTCCTGTCGTCGAAATCGTCCTCAGCTCATCCAGCTCTGCATCCACCCCGGCCGCAATCGCGCCTCCGTCCACAAGCGTCAGCGGAGGCTCCTCCACCAAGGTTGTCTCGATCTGCGTCGTCACGTCTTCAAGCGCATCGAGCCGCCCGTTCGCATCCCGCCATTGCGCCGCCGTCATCGCATCCAGTGCCGTCTTCAAACCCGGCAGCCTGCGCAGGCTCGCCGCCAACGCGCGCACATCCCGCGGCCCAGCCGAGTCCAGGCTCAGCCGCGCCAGCAGCCGTTCCAGGTCCAGAATCCCCCCAAACGCCCGCCGAATCTCCTCCCGCCGCATCAGGTCTCCGTGCGCCTCGCCCACCGCCTCATAGCGAGCCTCCAGCGCTTCTGGATCCGCCAGCGGCCGCAAGATCGTCGCCCGCAGCAGCCGTTTGCCCATCGGCGTCTGGCACTCGTCCAGAGTATGAAACAGCGTCGCCCGCGAGTCCTGCCCCACAAACAGCGGCTCGACAAGTTCCAGATTCCGCACCGTCACCTGGTCCAGCTCCAGCGCCGTCGAGTGCTCTTCAAAGCGCAGCGAATCCACATGCAGCGCCTCGTTCTTCTGCGTCGTCCGCACGTAGTGCAGCACCGCTCCGGCCGCAATCGCCGCCGCCTCGTGCCCCACCAGACCGTATCCTTCCAGCGACCGCACCCCTAGCTGGCGCTCCACCAGTGGCACCGCAAAGTCGCGCGTCCACACCCAATCCTCAACCCGTGTCCGCGCGGGAATCCGCTCCAGAGCCGCCGGCAGTTCCGCGCTCGATGCCACCAGCACCTCGCTGGCTCCCGCCATCAGGATCGCGTCCGCCGCCATCTCTCGCGCGTTCGCCCCCTGAAACTCCGCCGTCCGAAACTCTCCCGTAGAAACATCCAGCAGCGCCACCGCGCACACCGTTGAGTTCTGTCTTGTGTCAGGGCACGACTTCAGTCGTGCCGCACCAGACCCCAAATCATGGCGGGCTTTAGCCCCTGCAACGCTGTCTGCCGCAGACTGGTAGCTGACATCGATTCGAGCCGAATCGCCACGCCCTTTAGCTCCTGCAACATGCTTTTCAGCGACCCCCGCCTCAAACAGCGCCGCCAAAAAATTGTTCTGCTCCTGCCCGAGCCCACTGTCCAGCGCCGTCCCTGGCGAAAGAACCCGCGTCACCTCCCGCCGCACAATCTTCTTGGTGAGCTTCGGGTCTTCCATCTGGTCGCAGATGGCGATCCGGTACCCCTTCCTCAGGAGCCTCGTCAGGTACTGTTCCACCGCGTGGTAGGGAACCCCGCACATGGGTTGATTCCGCTCCCGGTCGCGCGCCGTCAGCGTCAACTGCAACTCCCGGCTCACCACCACCGCGTCGTCGTAGAACAGCTCGTAGAAATCCCCCATCCTGAAAAAGAGCAGCGCATCCGGATTCTCCCGCTTCGCCGCCGTCCACTGCCGCATGAACGGCGTCAGCTCGGCCGGAACCTTGTCCATAGGTGCGGAGTGCGAAGCACCCGCGACTTCGTCCGTAACGGCAAAGTGCGAAGCGCCGGGTTGTTCATCTTCCTTGATCACTCTGGCTTTAAGAGTATCGCGGCAGGATGGTGAAGGGGTAGCTGGGCTTTTGAGCTCGATGCCTCTGGCTTCGGATGAATGCTGCAAGTGGGCTGAGGGTGTTCAGCGACGTGGATACTGCGTATCAAACTGTAATTGGCGAGTTCGCAACTCTCCCGCCCGAGGCACCGGCGACACCCTTTTCATAAAAGCGATTTCCGGGCATTACCGGGACGCGATGACTTCATCGCGTGGACTCGCTCGTCCACTTTAACCGGACAGTTCCTGAGACTTGACTAGTGCGGGCCACAATTCGCAAGTCCCACATCGACGCGATTCCGGCCTACAAAACCAATCGTAGCGCTGCCTGTGCCCACATGAGGGACGACCGATAGAAGGCAGCCGTCTCCTCTTGGGCGAGTCCGTTGGCTTTACCCACTGCATCGCAGGTAGCCCAATCGCCGACTTCATGGCTCTCAAGCCATCTAAGCAGGACATGCTCGTGGTTGGACGCGCCATTGAGTGCGGCTCGAATCTCTTCCCGCAGCGGCAGGGTTTGCGCCAGATCCTCCATGGGCATGAGCATCATGGCCGGCAGCAGGCTCATCAGGCCCATCATGAACTGCTCGTTAGGATTCAGTCCGCAGCGCTCAGAAGCCAGCTCGCAAAACCGCCCACGCAGAAAGGCCATGCGCAGAATCTCCAATGGTTGCTTCCCATTCAGGTCGGCGGTGATGGCCAACGTTACCATGCGTCGGAAGGTATTCTCACCGACCATTAGGAGTGCTGCCTCGAAGCAATCAACATCCACTCGTGTTGCATACATCGGCGAATTGGCCAGTCGAAGCAGCCTATAGGTCAGAGAAGCGTCTTGCTTCATCAGCTGGCTGGCCTCTTGCAGATCAATGTCTTCGCGCTGCACCAGCTGCAGAATCTCGAATTGACGCATCCGGTTGACAGGGACTTTTTGGTTCTTCAGCAGCACCGGGCGGCAGAAGTAGTAGCCCTGAAATAGCCTGAACCCTTCTTGTCGGGCCTGCTCGTACTCATCCTGCGTTTCAACCTTCTCTGCCACCATAGTGATCGGTCTTCCGCGCAAACGCTCGAAGAGCCTCTGCCGCTCCTCCGGCCCGGTCGAAACGAAGTCCACTTTGATGAAGTCGGCCAACTCAACAAGAGGCTCGAACTTCGGCTCCCACACAAAGTCGTCCAGTGCCAACCGGTATCCTGAGGCCTTCAGCTTGCCGCAAGCCGCAATCAATTCCGCCGTCGGCTCTAGAGTCTCAAGAATCTCAAGGACCGAAATGCCAATCGGCAAAATGTCCACTAGTGTCTCAGTCAGCGCCTCTGATGTGCAGTTCACAAACGCCGGTATGCCGCCGGTCAGTCTCTCCAGCCCAAACAGCACCGCGTTATCGAGCATGGTGCGGGTGGCTTTGTCGCCATCTCCTCGAAAGGCTTCCTCGGGTCCTGCCCTGGAGAGCAATTCATATGCGCTGACCTCGCCACGCAAATCCAGAATGGGCTGGCGTGCCACATAGCGCATTCCTTCCGGCCACTCCGGCGTGAGTGTCTCAGAAGCTGACGCAGGTTGGGTGAGAACTGCCATCGATTTAACCGTCCACCAATGGCTATCGGCGAAATGTCGCGAGAATTCTAGCGTGTGACGCCTAATTGAATAGTTCTATCAGTCCGAACGGATTGAAAATCTCACGAATGGGGAGGCCGAGACTGCCTTTGGTTTGCACAAATCGGGATGCCATGGCGCACATCGCCGGTCTCAAACGGTGCGGAGTCGAGCATTCCGCCTGGATAAACGGCTACTCTTCAGTTACCAGTTGAGCAACCCCTCGGCCCGTCTCCGCCTATGATGATCCGTGTTTTCACTGCACCCCTCCGGCGGCACGCTTCCACCTCAACCAGGTGGCAGCGCAATCCTCGAGCAAATGACAGTAGTCGGCTCAATCATCTGGCAGAATTTGCTCCCACCGGCTCTATACTGCCGATACCCCGGAATCCCGAGTCGAAAGTCCGGGCCAGGGGGAATTATGACCAACACACTCTGTCTGCCTGAACGCGAAAGTTTTCTACGTGCGGCAGCGTTTCTGTCAGTTACCGGCGGATTGGCCCTGCTGCCTGCGGCCGCAGCGACAACTGAGGAGCGGCCAAACGTCCAGGGGCCGCGTGCAGGCTACGCGCCACAAATCGGAACCCTGGTATCGATGTCGACCTGGATGTGGCGCGCACCCCTCCGCCGGTGCGAACCCCCGGCGCAAAGGGATCGGGGGGAAGGTTGCGCACGCGAACCCTGCTCTCACCTACAAAAACCCACCTTCAGCCTTCTTCGATGTAGGCAGAAATCCGAAGGCTAAAAAACCCCTTTCCAATCTCCGGTGTTGGCAATTTCGAACTCCGGATTTCGCAACTCCGGGCGATTCTCGAATTCCGGCGACTGCCGGGCACCGGCGGCGAACGGTGCAGGTCTTGGCAGCAGGGCACGATGAGAGTTGGCTCGTCAAAAGAATTGGCGCTTCAGGATCGAAGCGCCATTCAGCAAGATGTGCGGCAAATCTCGTTTGGCACCCATCGCGCGGAAGCAGGTTAATTGGGTACTTCCGCCTAGGCCGTGATTTTGCGGCGCAGGAAGCTCCCCAATGTTGCGAGTCCTGTCCCTAACAGCAGAAGGCTGGTGGGTTCCGGGACGGGCGAGGCCGAAACATCGCCGATAACGGGTCCATACGGGCTGCCATTGTCCAAGCTTGTGAAAGCGAGCGTGGTGCTGGAGCCGGCTGCAGTGAACAGGAACGATTCAAGAACATAGTCCATGTCTGTCTCGCTATTCGCCCCTATCGCGTAAGTAAACGTGTCGGATTGAGCACCCGCCGAGACGTCAACCGTTTTCGTCGATGGGAAACCGTCTGGGTTGCCGGAGAGGTAGAAGCTGACCTTATATGTCTGGCCAGCGGTTGTGGTCAAGTCTTGGCTGATAGCCCCGGGGCTGTTGCCATCCAGGTCGATGCTGTATCCGCCAAGGGGGGGAGCCTGCCAATAGTTCCCAATCCAGTCAACGCTGCCCGATGCGACTGTCCAACCTGGAATTTGGGTGTCTCCAGCATAGACCGTTGTGAAAGCTCCGCTTGGCGGCGGGGTCGAGAAATTTCCGTTATTGACGATGTCGGCGAACATTACGTGGGTGCAGAGAGCCACCGACGCCAACACTACGAGACTTCTTAACATCTGCTTCATCTTGCATCTCCCATGACAGTTCTTAAGTAATGCCCCTCTTCATGCACCCTGGGGGCCGATCTGTGACTTCGTGTTTTCAATGAGTTACGGAGGCTTCCCCTAAGTCGTCATGCAAAGTTTTGCGCACAGGAAGGACATTGTTTTCCTTGAATCGCGCCTACCCGGAGCCAAACCAGCGGCAGAGCCGGCCAATCCGTCGAGCCCATCGCCGGGAAAAACGAAACGCGCATCGACGGTTCAGCACGGAATCGAATCGGCCGGGTGACGGGACCAGGCTTTGTTTTGAGGTCTGGTATCTCCCTCCGAACATGCCGCCATCCTCAAAAAGTGGGTCTAAACGTAGACTTATTCCCGATGTCGGCGTATAACCTGACATTCGCGCCGCGCGCGGTCCCGGGCACCCCGTCTAACTCATTCAGGAAGCAATACTTGCACGCCGAAGATCTACGAAATGAAGTTCACGCTTCCCTGGAAAACCCCAACCTGGAATCAACAACCTACAGTCACGTAAAACGCAGAATGGCCGCGAAAAACATCGGAAAAGAGCTTCGTGTCCAGATTTCCCAAAAATATGTGTGCGTACGCATGCACATCTGCCAAGACGTTTCCCTGGCCAAAGATTTACTCTGGAGTCAACACCCCACACGCCGTTTTCGGCGCGCGCGGGTTTTTTGACTGACCCCTGATCACTGACCCCTGACCACTGCTCTTAAAGTGATTTGGATCACAGTCCACCGCCCCTAAACGCTTTAAGGTGAATCACGGCATGTATCTTCTCTGGCTACGAGTTGCGGCTATCCTCTATGCGGCGGCGTGTATCGCCGTCTTTCCGGCCGTCCTCTATGGCGTCGAACGCTGGAGAAAGACCTGCGTCCATCTCGGCGGGTTGGCCCTCTTCTTCCACTTCGTCTCTGTGGTCGAGATGCTGATTCAGGCCCATCGTTGGATGCCTGTCGGTGTACGCGAGATCGAGTCCCTTCTCGGCCTCGCCGTCGCCTGCTTGTTCTTCCTTGTCTGGTGGCTCTACGACGCTATCTCTCTCGGTATCTTTGCTTTGCCGGCGACCTTCTTCCTGGTCTTCGTTCCCGCGCTGGGGCCGGATCGCTACACATTTCCTTCCGAGGGGGTGAGGACAAGCTGGCTCGTTGCCCACATTGTCGCCCTGCTCATGGCCTATGCCGCCCTCTGTTTCAGCCTGCTGGCCTCCATGCTCTACCTCGTCCAGGAACGCCGCATCAAGAGCAAGCCTAAAGCCGGTATGGATTCCTGGTGGGCGCCGTTTGACTGGCTGCCCCCCCTCGACACCCTCGAGCGGGTCTCGCACGCAACCCTCGAGTTCGGCTTTCCCTGCATGACGGTGGGCCTGGTCATCGGCTCCGTGCTGGCCCAGGAGACAGCCCTCGGCGCCGCGTACTTCGCCGATCCCAAAGTCATCGCTTCCTTCATCAGTTGGGGAGTTTACGTCTTCCTCCTCTTTGTCCGCCGCTCCGCGGGCCTTCGCGGTCGAAAAGCCGCGTATCTCTCTGGCGCTGTTCTGGTTGTCATGATGGCCGTCTGGGCCGCCAACCTCCTCAGCCACGTGCATAGGTTCGGTCCGCAATGACCCTTGTCCTCATCGGAGTGAACCACAAGACCGCGCCCATCGATCTGCGCGAGCGCATCGCCATCTCCCGCGAGGATCTGGCCGAGACCACGCGCGCTTTGGCCGATACACCAGGCGTCTCCGAGTGCATGATCGTTTCCACCTGCAATCGCGTCGAGTTGCTGGCCGCCGTCGAATCTCCTGACACGGATTTGACCGGCTTTCTCCATAGCCACTTCGGCCTCGACCCAGCGCTGCTGGCGCCGCATATCTACGACTATCGCGACCAGGAGGCGGTCCGTCATCTCTTTCGCATGGCCGCCAGCCTGGACTCCATGGTGGTGGGCGAACCGCAGATTCTTGGCCAGGTGAAGGAGGCATTTGCCGTCGCGCGAAGCGCGGGCACGGTGGCCGGGCAACTGGAACATCTGCTGCAAAGTGCCTTTGCCGCCGCCAAGAAGGCTCGCTCCGAGACCGGCATCGGCTCAAATCATGTTTCGATCGCTTCGGTTGCTGTCGACATGGCCCGCAAGATCTTCGGCTCGTTGCAGGGGCGGACCGTCTTCCTGGTCGGCGCCGGCAAGATGAGCGAGCTGGCCGCGCGCCATCTTGTGCAGCAGGGAGCCGGCGCCATTCTGGTGACCAACCGCACCCATGAGCGGGCCCGCCGCATGGCCGAGGAGTTCGAGGGCGACGTGGTTCCCCAGGT